>Ga0209343_10000978_pt1 | contig 39547 bp, 33 predicted proteins | sample RifCSPlowO2_02_FD_184026 | JGI IMG/M metagenome (GOLD analysis project Ga0209343, IMG submission 184026) | Groundwater microbial communities from Rifle, Colorado - Rifle CSP2_plank lowO2_0.2 (SPAdes) (version 2) | ecosystem: Environmental > Aquatic > Deep subsurface > Groundwater | place...
GCCCGCCGCTACGCTGAATCGAGCAGCGAAAGTTTGGCGTAAGTACAGAAAACTGAGTGGCTTAGCGGTTGACATCCCTGCGCGGCGGACTTACTATCCGTGTGGATTTTTGTGGAGCAAAGTGGACCAAAAAGGTCTCAGAGGCAGCTCCCCGGCCCGCATCGACGACAAGGGCCGCCTGAAGGTGCCGACGATTTTTCGCGGCATCGTGCAGGACCAGCACGGGCCGGACGTGTTCGTCACGAGCCTGACGGGGGAGTGCGTCCGCATTTATCCGATGCCGACCTGGCTGGAGATCGAACGCCGGCTGCAGCAGATGCCGGGCAACCATCCCGCGCGGCTCAAGTTCCTCGATCGCGTGAACTACTACGGGCAGGCGGGCGAGCTCGATGCGCAGGGACGCATCGTGATCCCCGCGCATCTGCGCGACAGCGCGTCGATCGTCGGCGACGTTCGCGTTTTCGGGCGGATCGACTACCTCGAAGTGTGGAACGAGGAGCGTTTCCTCGAGAAGCTCCATCGCGAGCCGTGGACCGACGAGGACGGCCTCGGGCTGGCGAGCCACGGGATCTGACGGTGACGCGATGCACGAGCCAGTCATGGTCACCGAAGTGCTCGAGCATCTGGCGCCGGGACGCGGCGGCCTGTTTGTCGATTGCACGGTGGGCTACGGCGGCCACACGCGCGCCCTGCTCGATGCCGGAGCGTCACGCGTGATCGGGCTCGACCGCGATCAGGACGCGCTGGCGCAGGCGGGAACCGCCCTGGCGCCGTACGGCACGCGTGTCGAGCTGGTGCATGGCGACTACCGGCAGCTCGAGGACGTGCTGTCACTCCGCGGGGTGGCGCGGGTCGACGGCCTGCTGGCGGATCTCGGCGTCTCCTCGATGCAGCTCGATGCGCCCGGGCGCGGCTTCAGCTTCCGGCGCGACGAGCCGCTCGACATGCGGATGGATCGCACGGCCGGCCCGACCGCGGCCGAGGCCATTCAGGGGGCGGATGAGCGCACGCTCGCCGACGTGATTTACGAGTTCGGCGAGGAGCGGTTCGCGCGACGGATTGCACGCGCCATCGTGGAGGCCGGGAAGGGGGAGCCGGTCGCCACGACCGGCCGGCTGGCCGACATCGTGCGCCGCGCGAGTCCGCGGAAGGGCTACTCGCGGATCGATCCGGCGACCCGGACGTTTCAGGCGATCCGGATCTGGGTGAACCGCGAGCTCGACGGGCTCGACGCGTTTCTCGCGCGTGCCGTCCGGCGGCTGGCGCCGGGCGGACGGATGGCGGTGATCACGTTTCATTCGCTCGAGGACCGGATCGTCAAGCACACGTTTCGCGCGCTGCAGGCGGCCGGCGAGATCGGCCTGACCGTTCGGACCAAGCGTCCCGTGGTACCGAGCGAAGCGGAGATCGAGCGGAACCCGCGCGCCCGAAGCGCCAAGCTTCGGGCCGTGGAGGTCGCCGGGTAGCTCCTGGTGAGGCGAATATGACGGCGGACACGTTCGAATACGCGATCAAGAAAGACATTCGCAACAACCCGATCGTTCGCGAGGTCGATCGCGAGCGCCACCGCGAGCTGTGGCGGTCGGTCGGGGTGGGGATCTTTCTCGTCGGGGTGCTGCTCTTCTGGGCCTGGCAGCAGTTCGAGCTGCTCCGCCACGGCTACCGCGTCGAGCAGATGCAGCGCGACCGCGCCGCCGAGGTGGAGATCAATCGCCACCTGCGGCTGGAAGTCGACACGCTCCGGTCGCCGGTGCGCATCGAGCGACTCGCGGGCGAGCGGCTCCACATGGTGGCGCCGGGCCCGGACGACGCGTCGGTGATCGAGCGTGTCCTGCCGGCGCCGGCGGCGCCGCAGTCGGCCCTCGCGCTGAGGTAACACGCGTGGACGAGAAGCCGGCGTTCCCATGGCGCACGACCCTCAAGCGCCGGGTCGGCATCGCCGCCATCGTCCTGTTCGCCTGGTCGGCCGCCATCGAGGCGCGACTCGTCTACCTGCAGGTCGTCCGCCACACGGACCTGTCATCGCGCGCGGAGCGTCAGCAGCAGCGCACCGTCGAGAGCGCAGCCAAGCGCGGCGACATCCTGGATCGAAACGGCCGCGTGCTCGCCTACAGCGTCGAGGCGGACTCGATCTACGCCGTGCCGGGCGACCTCGGCGATCCGGCGGCGGCCGCAGCCGCGCTCTGCGGGGCGCTCGATGACTGCCGCACGCGGGATCGTGAGGCGATCGCGGACCGGATCCGGCGGGGCCGGGCGTTTGCGTACGTCCGCCGGCAGGTGTCGCCCGCCGAAGCGCAACGCGTCGCTGGACTGAAGCTTGACGGGATCGGCTTCATGACCGAGAGCCGACGGTTCTATCCGAACAAGGAGCTGGCGGCGCACGTGCTCGGATACGTCGGGCTCGACAACAAAGGGCTCAACGGCATCGAGGCGGCGTACGACACGCTCATCAAGGGCCGTCCGGGCACGGTCCTCATTCAGACCGACGCGCGCAGGCGTGCGTTCAGCCGGATCGAGCGGCCGCCGACGGCCGGCGCCTCCCTCGAGCTCACCATCGATCAGTACCTGCAGCACGTGGTGGAGCGCGAGCTGCGCGCCGGCGTCGAAGAGAACCGCGCCGCCGCCGGGAGCGCCGTGGTCATGGACCCGCAGACAGGCGAGATCGTGGCGCTCGCCAGCTGGCCGTCCTTCAATCCCAACGCCTACCGCGAATCCGCCAGGGAGAGCCAGCGCAACCGGGCCGTCCAGGACCTGTACGAGCCCGGATCGACGTTCAAGATCGTCACCGCCGGCGCGGCGCTCGAGGAGAACGTGCTTCAGCCCGACAGCCCGGTCGAGACGAGCCCCGGCCGCATCCGGTTCGGATCGCGCGTTATTGACGAGGATCGGGGACACAACTACGGTCTGCTGACGTTCACCGACGTCATCGTCAAGTCGAGCAATGTCGGGGCGATCAAGGTCGGGCTGAAGCTGGGATCCGAGCGGCTCGGCGGCTACGTGAGCCGGTTCGGTTTCGGGCGGCGCGCATCGCCCGACTTTCCCGGCGAGAGCCCCGGCATCGTCTGGAACGCGGCGCGCATGACGGACAGCGCGCTCGCTTCGATATCGATGGGATACCAGGTGGGTGTGACCCCGCTGCAGATGGCGGCGGCGGTCAGCGCGATTGCCAACGGGGGCGAGCTCGTCGAGCCGCGCATTGTGCGCGCCGTGATCCAGGACGGCACGCGGACGCCCGTTCCGCGCAAGGTTGTGCGGCGGGCCGTGTCGGAAGGCACCGCCGCGGTGCTGACGGAGATCATGGAGCAGGTCGTGCAGCGCGGCACCGGGACGCGCGCCCGAATCGACCGCTTCACGGTCGCGGGCAAGACCGGCACCGCGCAGAAGGTCGTCGGCGGCCGCTACTCAACCTCCGAATACAACGCGTCGTTTGTCGGGTTCGTTCCCTCCCGGCAGCCGGTCTTTGCCATCGTGGTCGTGATCGATTCGCCACACGGGCCGAATGCGTACTACGGCGGCACCGTGGCCGCGCCGATCTTCCAGCGGATTGCAGCCGCCGGGCTCCGGCTGTACGGCGTGCCGCCATCGATCGACCGCGAACCGCCCGTGATGGTGGCGCGCCACGAAGAGTCGCGCGAGCGGCTGGTTGTCGCCCCGGGCGAGCTGCCGGCCATCATCACGCTCGAGAGCGGTGCGGGCCGGACGACGGCATTGTTTCCCGACGTGAGAGGGCTCGGTGCCCGCGACGCCCTCCGGATGCTCGCGCATCTCGGGATGACCGCGCGCATTCAGGGCGCCGGAGTCGTCGTCGAACAGGATCCGCCGGCGGGGAGCCCTGTCGAGCGTGGCGCGGTCTCGACGCTGAGGCTCGCACGCCGCGCCGGCGAGATGGCGGCATCGGCCGACGCCGGGCCATGACAGTCCGGGAGCTGCTCGAGCGGCTCGCGCGCGCGCTGCCGCCGGACGCCCGTCCGGAGTTCGCCGCATTGGGACGTGCGCTCGACGTTCCCTGCCTGGCGGTCACGCACGATTCGCGGCGCGTCAAGCCCGGGTGGGCGTTTGTGGCCGTGCGGGGGCTGAAATCCGACGGCACCGACTTCGTGCCGCAGGCCGCGGCCGCCGGCGCGGCGGTGATCGTGGCCGAGCGCCCGCCGACCGATCCATCCACCGTTCCGTGGGTAGTGGTGCAGGACGCGCGGCTTGCGCTGGCCTGGATGGCCGCCGAGCTGGCAGGGCATCCGAGCCGGTCGATGCGTGTGGTCGGCGTCACGGGCACCAACGGGAAGACGACCACGAGCTATCTGGTGAACGCGATTTTCGAAGCGGCAGGCGTCAGGTGCGGCTTGATGGGAACGGTGACGTATCGGCTGCCGGGCCGCGAGTTCACCGCCGCGCGCACCACCCCGGAAGCGCCCGAGCTGCAGGACATGCTGCGTGAGATGGCCGACGGCGGATGCGGGGCCTGTGTGATGGAGGTGTCGTCTCACGCGCTGGCGCTGCGGCGCGCCGACGCCGTTCACTTTGCCGCCGGGGTGTTCACGAACCTGACACGGGACCACCTCGATTTCCATGCCGATATGGAGGACTACTTCGCCGCCAAACGCCGCCTGTTCGAACTGCTGCCGCGCGATGCGCCGGCGGTCGTCAACATCGACGATCCGCGCGGGTCGCTGCTCGGCGATCTGGCTGGCCGCCTGGTGAGTTACGCCGTGAATCGTCCGGCCGATGTGACGCCGGGCCCCGTGGCCTTTTCGCTCGACGGCCTCGAGTTCGACGTCAGGACGCCGGGCGAGACGATCCACATCCGGTCGACTCTCGTGGGGCGACCCAACGTCTACAACATTCTTGCGGCGGCGGCGGTCACGACCGCACTGGGGGTGCCCGCCGAGGCCGTGACGCGCGGCGTGTCGAGCCTGCAGGGCGTTCCGGGCCGCTTCGAAAAGGTGTCCTCGCCGGCCGACGACATCACGGTCATCGTCGACTACGCACATACCGACGATGCGCTGCGGAATCTGCTGGAGATGGCGCGCCCGCTCGCGGCACGCCGTTTGATCACCGTGTTCGGCGCGGGCGGCGACCGGGATCGCACGAAGCGGCCGCTGATGGGGATGGTGGCCGCGCGCCTCAGCGACGTCGTGGTGATCACCTCCGACAACCCACGCAGCGAGGATCCGGAGCGCATCATCGACGAGGTCCATCGCGGCGCGCAGGCCGAAGCGCGGCAGCAGGGTGCCGACGTCGTGACGATGGCCGACCGCCGCCACGCGATTCTTCACGGGGTGCGTCTGGCCGAGGCCGGCGATCTGGTCGTCGTGGCCGGCAAAGGGCACGAGAAGTACCAGGAGATCGCGGGCGAGTCGTTTCCGTTTGACGATGTGGCGGTCGCGCGCGAGGCGCTCGACGAGCGGCGCCGCAGGGTCCGGGTTGGGTGACGGCCTGCGCCTCACCTGCGAATGGGTCGCCCGCGCCGTGGGGGGCCGGCTTCGAGGCGGGGATCCCCGGGCCGACATCGGCGCCGTGGCGATCGATACGCGGACGCTTCAGCCGGGCGACTTCTTCGTGGCGCTGCGGGGCGCACGGTTCGACGGCCACGATTTCGTCGCCGACGCGTTCGCCAGGGGCGCCGTCGGAGCGATGGTCCGGTTGGGATTCGGCGCCGGCGCCGCGTTCCAGGGCGCCATCGTCGAGGTCGAGGATCCGATTCGCGGTCTGCAGGACCTCGCGCGCGCGGTCCGCAGGGCCAGCGGGTCGAGGGTGGTCGCGATTACCGGCAGCGCCGGCAAGACCACGACGAAGGAAGCGATTGCGGAATTCCTCTCGGCGCGCTTTCGCGTGGTGAGGAACAGGGGGAACTTGAACAACCACATCGGCCTGCCGTTGTCGCTGATGCAGCTGCGGGAGCGGCCCGATGTGGCGGTGATGGAGCTCGGGATGAACCATCCCGGAGAAATCCGCACGCTCGTGAGCATTACCCAGCCGGAGGTCCGCGTCTGGACCAACGTGGGCGATGCCCATATCGGGTTCTTCGGGTCGGCGGACGCGATTGCCGATGCCAAGGCGGAGATTCTGGAGGGCGCGGAACCGCACCACGTGCTGGTCTGCAACGCGGACGACCCGCGGGTGATGGCACGCGCCGGCCGCTTCCCGGGACGCGTCGTGACATTCGGGATCGCGCGAGCAGCCACCGTCCGTGCGCGCGACATCGAGGACCTCGGGATCGACGGGACGCAGGCCCGGGTGGACACCCCCAGGGGATCGCGGCCGATCCGCACGCCGCTGCTCGGCCGCGGGAATCTCGAGAACGTCCTCGCCGCGGCCGCCGTGGCGCTCGAGTTCGACGTGCCGCTCGACGCTGTGGCGGCGGCGGCCGGCCGGTTGAAGCCTGCCGAACGCCGGGGAGCGGTGCACCGGCTCCGCGACGGGGTCGTGCTCATTGACGATTCGTACAACTCGAGCCCCGACGCGCTCCGCCGGGCGCTCGACGTCGTGGCCGGGACGCGCGGCGCGTCGAGGCGCGTGGCCGTGCTGGGCGAGATGCTGGAGCTCGGGGCGCAGTCGCTCGCGCTCCACGAAGCGTCGGGCCGGCGTGCTGCGGCCGCCCGTCTCGATCGACTTGCCACGATCGGCGGCGAAGCGGCCAGGCGGCTGGCGGCGGCGGCCGTCGAGGCCGGAATGCCGGAAGCCGCGGTCAGCCACTTCCCCGACAGTGCGGCGGCAAGCGGCGAGGTCGCGGCCACGATCCGCCCCGGCGATCTGGTGCTCGTGAAGGGTTCCCGCGGCACGCGGACCGATCTGGTGTCGGACCGCCTCATGGCGGAGTTCGGCTGATGCTGTACGAGCTGCTCCCGCCGCTCGAGCCGTACTTCGGCGCGCTGAACGTCGTCCGCTACATCACGTTCCGGACGGCGGCCGCGAGCCTGACGGCGCTGCTCATCAGCCTGCTGCTCGGGCCCTGGATGATCCGCCGGCTGCGCGAGTTCCAGATCGGCCAGGTGATCCGTCAGGAGGGGCCGCAGTCGCATCGTGCCAAGGCCGGGACCCCCACGATGGGCGGCCTGCTCATCCTGACCGCGGCCGTCGCGCCGACGCTCCTGTGGGCGGATCTCGCCAATCCCTACATCTGGATTGCGGTGCTCGCCACCGCCGCCTTTGGCGCGGTCGGATTTGCAGACGACTACCTGAAGATCGTCCGCCGCTCGCATCACGGTCTGCGCCCGCGCTACAAGATGGCGCTGCAGGTGGTGATTGCCGTGGCGGTCGGCCTGACGCTGATGGCGCTGGCGTCGAACAACCTGTACAACACCCGGGTCATTTTTCCATTCTTCAAGAACCTGATTCCGGATCTCGGCTGGTTCTACGTGGCATTCGCGGTGCTCGTGCTGGTGGGCGCCACCAACGCCGTCAACCTCACCGACGGCCTCGACGGGCTGGCGATCAGCACGTTCGGCGTGGCGGCCGCCGCGTTCACCGCGCTGGCCTACGTCACCGGGCACGCCGTGCTCGCCGACTACCTGCTCATCGTCCGCTTTGCGCCGGCGGGGGAGTTGACGATCTTCTGCGGCGCGCTGGTCGGGGCGAGCCTCGGGTTCCTCTGGTACAACTCGTACCCCGCCGAGATCTTCATGGGCGACGTCGGGTCGCTGGCGCTCGGCGGCGCGCTCGGCACGGTGGCGATTCTGATCAAACAGGAGCTGCTGCTGCCGATTGTCGGCGGCGTCTTCGTCATCGAAGCGCTGTCGGTCATCCTCCAGGTCGGCTCGTTCAAGCTCACCGGGCAGCGCGTCTTCAAGATGGCGCCGATTCACCACCACTTCGAGCTGATTGGATGGAGCGAGCCCAAGGTGATCACCCGCTTTCTGATCGTCGCGGTGATCTTCGCCCTCTTCAGCCTCACCACGTTGAAGCTGCGGTGATGGGGTGCGCAACGGAATGTTCTCGGTGCATCAGCGGCGCGTGGTGGTCGTCGGCGCGGCCAGAAGCGGCGTGGCCGCCGCGGAGCTGCTCGCGAAGAGAGGCGCGGCCGTCATGCTGACGGATCTGCGTCCGGCCATCGAGTCGGCCGATGCCCTGCGTGCCTCCGGCGTGGCGCTCGAGCTCGGATCGCACCGGCCGGAGTCGTTCGCCCGCGCCGATCTGGTCGTCGTCAGCCCGGGTGTTCCGCCCGAGCATCCCGCGCTGCAGGCCGCGCGCGAGCGCGGCGTCGAGGTCATCGGCGAGCTGGAGCTCGCGTGGCGGTGGATTCAGGGCCGCGTGATTGCGATTACGGGAACCAAGGGGAAATCGACGACGACGACGCTCGTCGGCCGCATGCTGGCGGCCGCCGGCCGGCAGGTCCTCGTCGGGGGCAACATCGGCGTTCCGTTGAGCGCGCAGGTCGAGCAGTCGACGCCCGACACCGTGCACGTGGTGGAGACGAGCAGTTTTCAGCTGGAGACCACCACGACGTTCAGACCGTGGATCGCCGTCTGGCTCAACTTCACCGACGACCATCTGGATCGCCATCCGAGCATCGAGGCGTATGCCGCGGCGAAGGCGCGCATCTTTGCCAATCAGACGGCCGAGGACTGGGCGGTGATCAATGCCGACGATGCCGTCGTCGTCGCGAGAAGCAGGGCCATTCACGCGCGACCGGTCCTGTTCGCTCCGAGCGGGCGCGTGACCGACGGCGTTGTCGTCGAGAGCGACTGGATCGTGAAACGCACGGCGGCCGGGGTCGAGCGGCTCGTTCCGGCGGCCGCCGTGGAGCTGACCGGGCGCCACATGCTCCACAACGTGCTGGCGGCGGCGGCCACGGCCTCGACCGCCGGCTGCGCGCCTGAGGCGATGAGGTCGGCGTTGCGCGGGTTTCGGGGGCTCGAGCACGTGATGGAACCGGCGGGCGAGGTGGCGGGCGTGCGGTTCGTCAACGATTCGAAGGCGACCAATGTCGAAGCCGCGCGGCGGTCGATCGAGAGCTTTTCCGGCGGCGTGGTCGCGATCATCGGCGGCCGGTTCAAAGGCGGCGATCTCACCGGGCTACGCGCCGCGCTGGCCGCCTCGGGCAGGGCCGTCGTCGCGATCGGCGAGGCGGCGCCCCGGGTGCGCGACGCGCTGGGGGGCGTAGTGCCCATCGTCGGGGCGGCATCGATGCGCGAGGCGGTCGAGCGGGGATACGAAGCGGCGGCGCCCGACGGTGTGGTGCTGCTCGCGCCGGCGTGCGCCAGCTTCGACTGGTTTCGGGATTATGCCGAGCGGGGCAACGTGTTCAAGGAGGAGGTGGCGCGGCTGAGGCGTGAGAAAGCCGCGGAGCGGTGAGCAGTCGTCAGTCGGCTCGGCGCGGGGGAGAGCCAACCGCTGGGAACGCAGACTACCCCGGTCTGCGAGGTCGGCGTCTTCTCCCACGGGCCGGCTGACGACTGCTGACCGCGTTTCGTGGCCAGGCGGACCTGACCACCTTCGCCAAGGCTACGGTGGTCCGCCTCCACGGCGAGGGCGATCACGGGCGGGGTCCGGCCGCGATCTTACGCGATCGCAGCACTCGTGGCGCCGGGCCTGAAACAGTCGTAGTGCCCGGCTTTAGCCGGGCTGAAGCCCGGCACTACGTACTCGTTTCAGACCCGGCGACATCGGCGTGCATACGGTGTTTCGGGCGTTCGGGCGTTTTCTGTAGGGCGGCGGAAGAGGTGATGTGGCGCGAAAGCTGAAGTCCGACAAGATCCTGTTCACGGCCACGCTGCTGCTGGTGTGCACCAGCATCATCATGGTCTACAGCGCCTCGGCGCTCGTGGCGCTCGAGCGGTACCAGCAGCCCTACCTGTTCGTCACCCGGCAAGTGATGTGGACGACGCTCGGACTCGCAGTGCTCTGGATCGCGATGCACCTCGACTACCGGACGTACAGGAACCACACGTTCGTCTGGGCGCTGCTGGGGTTCGTCGCGCTGATGCTCGTGGGCGTGCTGTTCAGCGCCCCTGTCAACGGCACGCGGCGGTGGTTCGGGCTGGGTGGGCTCGGCATCCAGCCGTCGGAGCTGGCGAAGCTGACGTGCGTGCTGTTCACGGCGCTCGTCCTCGAGCGGCGGATGCACCGGATCGACGAGCTGTCGTACTCGCTGCTCCCGATCGGCATCGTCGTCGGCGTCCTGGTCGGCCTCATCCTCCTGCAGCCCGATTTCGGGACCGCGATGTCGCTCGTCCTGATCGTGGCCGCGATGATCTTCGCGGCCGGGCTGCACTACCGGTATCTGGTGGGCACCGTGCTGGTGCTGCTGCCGGCCGCCTACCTCGTGCTCGTCAGCGCGCCGTACCGAAGGCGCCGGCTTCTGGCGTTCTGGGATCCGTGGGCCGACCCGCTGGGCGACGGCTTCCAGATCATTCAGTCGCTCATCGCCGTCGGCACCGGCGGCGTCTTCGGCCGGGGCCTGATGGCGGGCGTGCAGAAGCTGTTCTACCTGCCCGAGCCGCACACCGACTTCATCTACGCCGTGATCGGGGAGGAGCTGGGCCTCGTCGGCGCCACCGGCACGCTCATCTGCTTCTGCCTGATCGCCTGGCGCGGGCTGCGCATCACGGTGCGCGCGCAGGATACGTTCGGCGCGTTCGTGGCGCTCGGCATCACCACGATGATCGTGGTCCAGGCGTTCGTCAACATGAGCGTCGTTCTCGGCCTGATGCCGACCAAGGGGATTCCCCTGCCGCTCGTGAGCGCCGGCGGGTCGTCGCTCGTGATCAGTCTGCTGGGGATGGGTGTGCTGCTGAACATTTCGCAGCACGACACGGCGCAGGCGTGACGGCCGGCCATGGCCTTGTCGGTGCTGATCGCGGGCGGAGGGACGGGTGGCCACCTGTATCCCGGGCTCGCGGTCGCGCGGGAGCTGCGGGCGCGCGTCCCCGACGTGCAGGTCGCGTTCGTGGGCACGGCGGCGGGCCTCGAGGCGACGGTGATGCCCCGGGAGGGATTTCCGCTGGAGGTCATCCGCAGCGCCGGCCTGAAGGGGAAGTCGCCGCGGCAGGTGGCGCGCGGCCTGGCGCTCCTGCCGCTCGGTGCCGTCGATGCGTGGGACGTGATCACGAGGCGGCGGCCGTCGGTCGTGATCGGCGTCGGAGGATACAGCTCGGGGCCGGTGGTGCTGCTTGCCGCGATGCGCGGCATTCCGACGCTGCTGATGGAGCAGAACGCGATGCCCGGCATGACCAACCGGCTGCTCGCGGCGGTCGTCGATGCGGCGGCGGTCACCTATCCGGAGAGCGTGCCGTTCTTCGGACGCAAGGCGTTCGTTTCGGGCAATCCGGTCAGGCCGGAGTTCTTCACGGCCGGGGGGGAGCAGGGACATGACGCAGGGACGAGGGTTCTAGTCTTTGGCGGCTCTCAGGGCGCGCACGCGATCAACGTGGCCATGGTGGAGGCGGCGCCGCGCCTGGCTGCCGCGCCAAGAATGGCAGTTACGCACCAGACTGGGGAGCGCGATCTGGAAATGGTCACAGACGGCTACCGGCGCGCCGGGCTCGAGGCCCGCGTCGAGCCGTTTCTGTACGCCATGGACCGCGAGATGAGCATGGCCGACCTCGTCGTCTGCCGCGCCGGCGCGACGACGCTGGCGGAGCTGACGGCGGCCGGCAGGGCCGCCATCCTGGTTCCGCTGCCGACCGCCACCGACGACCACCAGCGGACAAACGCGCTCGCGCTGGTCGGGCAGGGCGCCGCGCTCATGATCGAGCAACGCGAGCTGTCGGGCGGCCGCCTCGCGGCGGAGCTGCTCTCGCTGGCCGGCGATGCGGCGCGCCGGCGGGAAATGGGCGACGCGGCACGGCGGCTGGCCCGGCCCGCGGCCGCCGGCGAGATCGCCGATCGAGTGCTGGCGCTTGCGCGGCTTGCACCATGAACCTCGGACGGACCCGCCGGATCCATTTCGTCGGGATCGGCGGCATCGGGATGAGCGGCATCGCCGAGCTGCTCGCCAACCTCGGCTACGAGGTGAGCGGATCGGATCTGCGGCGATCGGAGGTGACAGCACGGCTCGTATCGAGTTTCGGAGTGACGATTCACGAAGGCCACGCGGCCGCGAACATCGGCGAGGCCGACGTCGTGGTGGTGTCGTCGGCCGTGCGCGCTTCGAATCCCGAGGTCGTCGAGGCCGGACGGCGCGGCATTCCGGTCATTGCCCGTGCCGAGATGCTCGCCGAGCTGATGCGCATGCGGTTCTCGATTGCCGTCGCCGGCGCGCACGGCAAGACGACGACCGCCTCGATGATTGCGTTCGTGCTGGAACAGGGGGGGCTCGACCCCGATGCGGTGATTGGCGGCCGGCTGCGCGCGTTCGGCAGCAGCGCCCGGCTCGGCCGCGGCGAGTACATGGTCGCCGAGGCCGATGAGAGCGACCGCTCGTTTCTCGCGCTGTGGCCGTCGGTGGTGGTCGTGACCAACATCGACCGCGAGCACATGGAGAGCTACGGAAGCATGGACGACCTGCAGCAGGCCTTCGTCGATTTCGCCAACAAGGTGCCGTTCTACGGCGCCGTGATCGCGTGCGCCGACGATCCGCTGCTGTCGCAGGTGCTGCCCCGAGTCAGGCGCCGGCTGGTGACGTACGGGCTGGACAATCCCGCCGCGCACCTGTCGGCGGTGCGCGTCGAGCTCGGCGCCTACGGTGGACGATGCGTCGTCCGGCGCCGCCGGCAGAACGCGGTGGAGACGCTCGGCGCCATGGAGCTCTCGGTGCCGGGCCGGCACAACCTGCAGAACGCGCTGGCGGCGGCCGCGGTGGGCGCGGAAGTGGGGCTCGAGTTCGCGCAGGTGGCCCGGGCGCTCCGTGCCTTCGAAGGCGCGGAGCGGCGGTTCGAACGGCACGGAGAGGCCGCGGGGGTCGCGGTCGTCGACGATTACGCGCATCACCCGACCGAGATTGCCGCGGTGCTTGCGGCCGCGCGCACGACGCTGGATGGCCGCCTGATCGTGGCCTTTCAGCCGCACCGGTATACCCGCACCCGCGAGCTGATGGCGGATTTTGGTCCGGCGCTCCGCGACGCCGACGAAGTCGTGCTGACCGACATCTACGCCGCCGGAGAGGATCCGATTCCGGGGATCACCATCGAGCAGCTGGCCGACGCGATCCGGCGCGGGTCCGGCCGTCCGGTCCGGCTCGTCCACCGGCTGGAGGATCTCGTTCCCGAGCTGCTGAAGACCGTCAGGGCGGGCGACGCCGTGATCACGCTTGGCGCCGGATCCATCGGGACGGTGCCGAAGCAGCTGCTCGAGGCGCTCGAGCACAAGGAGGCCGGCGCCTGATGGCTGTTGCCGCCCCGACCGACAAGCGCTTCCGCCGCGCACATGTCAGTCCCGCGCGCCGGCGCGGGCGGCTGGCCATCCGGCCCAGGCATCTGGCGATGGTGGTGGTGCTCGGCGCGGGTCTCGCGTACGGGGCGTACCGGCTTGCCGTCACGGTCGTATCGGCCGATGCGCTCACAGTCAGCCGCATCACGGTGTCGGGGAACGCGCGGCTGGCGCGCGGCGACGTGCTGTCGCTGCTCGAAGGGCTGCAGGGGCGCAACATGCTGCTGGTGCGTCTCGACGAGTGGCGCAGCCGGCTGCTGGCGTCGCCGTGGGTCGCCGACGCGGCGCTGCGCCGGGTGCTGCCCGGCACCATCGACGTGTTCATCTCGGAGCGGCAGCCGATCGGCATTGCCCGGTTCGGCGAGGCGCTCCATCTCATCGATCAGCACGGCACCGTGATCGACGAGTTCGGGCCCCGGCACGCGTCGCTCGATCTTCCGGTGATCGACGGCCTGACGCCGCCGGATGGCGCCGCGACCGGCCCGGACGTCGATCAGGACCGCGCCCTGCTCGCCGCCCGCCTGCTCGGGTCGCTGCAGGGGCGCCCGGACCTCGCCGCGCGCGTGTCGGAAGTGGACGTCAGCGACGCCCGCGACGCGGTGGTCATTCTGAAGGGCGATACGACGCTCATCCGTGTCGGCGACGATCAATTCGCCGAGCGCCTCCAGTCGTATCTCGACCTCGCGCCGGCGCTGCGGGAGCGGGTCCCGCAGATGGATTACATCGACCTGCGGTTCGGCGAACGCGTATACGTGAGGCCCCTGAAATCAGGGGCCAGGGGTCAGGGACCATCCCCGACCCCTGATCCCTAGAGGGAGGGCGAGTGGCTCGCAGCGAGCGATATCTGGTCGGACTCGATGTCGGAACGTCTACCGTCTGCGCCGTCGTCGGCGAAAGCCTGGACGACGGCAGTGTCGACATCGTCGGGCTCGGTGTGGCGGAATCGCGCGGCATCAAGCGCGGGGTCGTCGTCAACCTCGAGGCGGCGGTCGACTCGATCAAGAAGGCGCTCGAAGAGGCCGAGCTGATGGCCGGCGTCGAGATCGACTCGGTGCATCTGGCGCTCTCAGGGGCGCAGATCAAGGGCTTCAACAGTCGCGGCGTCATCGCGGTGGCCGGCAAGAACCGCGAGATCTCGCGCGACGACGTGCGGCGCGCGATCGAGGCGGCCAAGGCCGTGGCGCTGCCGGCCGGGCGCGAAATCCTCCACGTGCTCCCGCAGGATTTCGTGGTCGACGAGCAGGACGGGATCGGGGCGCCCATCGGCATGACCGGCGCCAGGCTCGAGGTCAACGTGCACGTGGTCACCGGCTCGATCTCGTCGACGCAGAACATGGTGGCCTGCGTCAACCGCGCCGGCGTCGCGGTGGTCGACACCGTCATCGAGCAGCTCGGGGCCGCCGAAGCCGTGCTCACCCAGGATGAGAAGGAGCTCGGCGTCGCGCTCGTGGACATCGGCGGCGGCACCGCGGACCTGGCCATCTTCGAGCGCGGCAGCCTCTGGCACACGGCGGTTGTCGCCGTCGGCGGCGATCACTGCACGAGCGACATCGCCGTCGGGCTGCGGACGCCGATGCCCGATGCCGAGAAGCTGAAGCGGAAGAACGGATGCGTCCTCTCCTCGATGGTGGACGAAGAGGAGACGATCGAGGTGGCCAGCGTCGGCGGCCGCAAGCCCCGCCTGATGGCGCGGCGGATTCTCTCGGAGATCCTCCAGCCTCGCGCCGAAGAGATCTTCCATCTCGTCTGGGATGAGATCCGGCGCGCCGGCTACGAAAAAGCGCTCAACTCCGGCATCGTGCTGACCGGGGGCGGCTCCATCCTCGAAGGGATGCCCGAGATCGCGGAACAGATCTTCGACCTGCCGATCCGGCGCGGCTGCCCCGTGGACGTCGGCGGGCTTGCGGACCACGTGAACAGCCCGACGTTCGCCACGCCGGTCGGGCTGGTGCTCTACGCGCATCGCAATCGGGTGGCGGAGCCGGCGCATGCCGGGTCCGGAGCCTTTGGCCGTATGGCCGTGCGGCTGCGCGGCATCTTCAAGGAATTTTTCTAGGCGGATGCACCCGCCCTACGGAGGCTGACATGAGGCAAGGTGGCGGAACGGGCACCCCGGCGAGCGCCGACGGGCTGCGGCTGACGCTCGATCACGAGTCCAGGCGCGGCGCCAAGATCAAGGTCATTGGCGTGGGCGGCGGCGGCAGCAACGCGGTCAACCGGATGGTGGCCGCCGGGCTCGAAGGCGTCGAGTTTCTCGTGGCGAACACCGACGCCCAGGCGCTCGGTCAGAACCCCGCGTCGGCCAAGATCCAGATCGGCCAGAAGCTCACCAAGGGCCTCGGCGCGGGCGCCGACCCGAACATCGGCCGGCAGGCCGCGCTCGAGGACACGGAGACGATCATCCAGGCGCTGTCGGGCGCCGACATGATCTTCGTCACCGCCGGCCTCGGCGGAGGGACGGGCACCGGCGCCGCGCCGGTGATCGCGAGCCTGGCCAGCGAGCTGGGCGCGCTGACCGTCGCGGTTGTGACCAAGCCGTTCAAGTTCGAGGGGAGGCGGCGGGCGGCGCATGCCGAAGCCGGCCTCGAGGCGCTGCGGGAGTGCGTCGACACCGTGATCACCATCCCGAACGAGCGGCTCCTGGGCATCATCGACAAGCGCACGTCGCTGACCGACGCGTTCTGCCTGGCCGACGACGTGCTCCGCCAGGCGATTCAGGGCATTTCGGATCTGATTCTGGTGCCCGGCCTGATCAACCTCGACTTCGCGGACGTGAAGACGATCATGTCGGGCATGGGCGTGGCGATGATGGGCACCGGCGTGTCAGAAGGCGAGAACCGGGCGATGCAGGCGGCGCAGAAAGCCGTCTCGAGCCCGCTGCTCGAAGACGGGTCGGTGCACGGCGCGCGCGGGGTGATCATCAACGTGACCGGCGGGCCCGACCTGTCTCTCATGGAGGTGCACGAGGCCTCGTGCGTCATTCAGGAGGCCGCGCACGAAGACGCCAACATCATCTTCGGCGCCGTCGTCGATCCGGCGCTGGCCGGCAAGGTCAAGATCACGGTGATTGCGACCGGCTTCGACCGCGTGGGCGCCACCCGCGGGGTCCCGGCCGCCGCCGTGCAGACGCCTGTCGACCTGCAGAGCTATACGGCCCACCTCGCGCGGACCGCCGCGGTCGAGCAGCCGGCGATGGAGCTCAGCACCGCGAAAGGTGGAGAAGCGGCGGCGCCTCCGCCGCTGACCGTGAACCGCCGGCCGGGCCTGGAGCTCACCCTGCCGGGGTTGGAGGGGGCCGAGGCGACCTCGCCGCTCGACGTGCCCGCGTTTCTGCGGCGGCAGCACTGAGACGGCGGGTCCGCCGCCCTGCAGAGGAGTGGTGCGCCCGCCGGTGGTACACTAGGTAGACCCACGGCACGCGCGAGCGTCTGCGCCACAGCCGCAGCTCGCGCGCGGTGCGCCCGCCGGGACTCGCCGCGGATCGTTCGCTCACCGGATCGACCGGCAGGTCCACACCTCGATGAGAACGCCCCTCGGCGTGGGACCCGCCCCACATTCTGAATGACACAGTGGCACCAGACCGAACGCGCGCGTGAACTCCTGTCCAAGGAGGTCGGATACGTCCGCAAGCCGCACGGCGGTCGTCTGCGCGTGGCGCTGGCGTTTCCGAATACCTACTTCGTCGGCATGTCGAATCTCGGATTCCAGACGGTCTACCGCCTGTTCAATGCCGAGCCCGACATCGTGTGCGAGCGCGTCTTCCTGCCGCCGAAATCGGAGCTGGCCGAGCAGGTCGCCTCCGGCGCCCGTCTGGTGACAATCGAGTCGCAGACGGCGGTCAGCGAGTTCGACGTGCTGGCGTTCTCGGTGTCGTTCGAGTGGGACTACACGAACGTGTTGACGCTGCTGCGGCTGGCGGGGATCCCGCTGCGCGCCGAGGCGCGTACCGATCGTCATCCGCTGATCGTCATCGGCGGCGCGGTGACCTTCGTCAATCCCGAGCCGCTGGCGCTGTTTGCGGACGTGATCGCCGCCGGGGAGGGCGAGTCGCTGGTGCCCTCGCTGCTCGGTGCGTTTCAGGGCGCATCGGACCGCCGGGATCTGCTCCGGCGTCTGGCCCTCGAGCGCGGGTTCTACGTGCCCTCGTTCTACCAGGTGCAGTACGAGAGCGACGGCACCATTCAGGCGTTCGTGCCGGAAGCCGGCACCGGAGCGCCGCCGGTTGTGCGCAAGGCCGCGCTGCGGACGACCGAGGCGGTGGATCCCCCCGCGACCTCGATCTTCACGCCCGAGACCGAGTTCGGCTCGCGCTTTCTCGTGGAGGTCGTCAGGGGCTGCGCGAACCTGTGCCGGTTCTGCTGGGCGGGTTACAACTACCTGCCGGTGCGCGCGTTTCCGACCGCCCGGATCCTGGAGCTGGCCGAGCGGGCGCGCCCCTACTCGAGCCGCGCCGGCCTGGTGTCGATCGCCCTGTGCGACCACCCCGAGATCGAGGAGATCCTGACGCGCCTGGCTCGCATGGGGTATTCGATCAGCCCCGCGTCGCTGCGGCTCGACGACCTGACGCCGACCATCGTCGGGCTGCTCCGCGCGAGCGGCGAGCGGACGCTGACCATCGCGCCGGAGACGGGGTCCGACCGGCTGCGCCGCGTCATCAACAAGACCGTGACCAACGAAGAGATCCTGGCCAGCGCCGAGACGATCTTCTCGAGCGGGATCGAGAACCTGAAGCTGTACTTCATGATCGGCCTGCCCACCGAGACCGACGAGGATCTGGTGGCCATCCGGGATCTGACGCTCCAACTCCGGGACGTGATGCTGGCGCACGCCCGCGGGCGCGGTCACATCGGGCGCATCGTCGCCAGTGTGAACCCGCTGGTGCCCAAGCCCGCCACGGCGTATCAGTGGCTGCCGATGGAGCGCGACGCCGTCATCGAGCAGAAGATCCGGCGCCTGCGTTCGCTGGTGTCGGGCATCGACAACGTCTACTTCACCATCAAGTCGGAGCGGCATTCTTTCTACCAGGCGCTCCTCTCGCTCGGCGACCGGCGGGTGGCGCCCGCCATCGAGGCGGCCGAGCGGAACGGCGGCAACTGGCGGGCGGCGGTGGCCGAGGCCGGCGTCGACGCCGGGTTCTTCGTGTTCCGCGATCGATCGCAGGACCGCGTGCTGCCGTGGGACATCATCGACGGCGGCATGAAGCACGAGTTCTTCCGGGCGGAGTTCGACAAGGCGCTGCGCGAGGAATGGACGCTCCCCCCGAAGCGGCAGAAGGAGAACGCCCGCCTGCTGCCCGTGCTCCAGTAGCGCCGCCGCCTCAGCTGGCCACAGCCGCCTGCTGCTCGAATTCGGCATAGGCCTCGAGAATCGCTTCGCGGATGCGGTCTTGGGCCGTGGCATCCGCAATCGGTCGCAGAAGCGCGAAGCTGCGCCGCTCGCCGTTGACGGAGTACTGCCGGGCGGGGAACGTCACGTTGCGGCCGTTGCCGGTGCGGCGCTCCCACACGCTGAATCCGATCAGCTTCAGTCCCTCCAGCGCGCCTTCGGTGAAGTGCAGCTCCGCGTCGGCCAGCTTGCCGGGCGGGTTGCCCTTGTCGTTCGGAGTGATTTTGATCGTCACGACATCCTCCAGACGTGCCTGGCGGCAAGCCGGAGGCCGCGCCTCTGGAATCGAGGCGTGCGGCGAAACTGTTGGATCGCGGGTGCTTACGACGCTATGCGATCCGGGTGCCGGCTGACCGGTTCGAGGATGTCCACTGTGGTTGCCGCTCAGCGCGTCAGCAGCACGTGGGCGATCGCGAGGTCCCGCGAGTGGGTGAGCGTCAGCAGGGAGCCGGTGGCCCCGAGCGCGGCCAGCCGCGCCGCCGCGCCGCCATGAAAGCGCAGGGTGGGAGGGCCGCCCCGGCGCACGACCTCGATGCCGCGCCAGAACACGCCGCGCGAGTGGCCGGTCCCCAGCGCCTTCATCGCAGCCTCCTTGGCCGCAAACCGCGCCGCGAAGGAGGACGCCGCGTCGCGGCGCCGGCGGCAGTACGCGATCTCCTCGTCGGTGAAGATCCGGTGCACGAACCGATCGCCGTAGCGCTCGATCGCGCTGGCCACGCGCGCGATTTCCGTGGCGTCGATGCCGGTCCCGAGGATGTCCATCAGGGCACCATTATCTCAGTGGATTGCACCGATACTTCTGAGTGCGATCGGACCAATAATCGTCAGTGCAATCGCACCGGCTGTCGTCAGTGCAATTGCACGACTGCCGTCGGTGCGATGAGCCTGCCGGAGCTGCCTCCATCGTTCTACTGGACCGAAGCGTCCTGCGGGCTGGTGCTCAGGTGCCGGCCGCTCGACGCAGTCGCGCCACATGTATTCACGACGCGCCGCCTGGCGCTGGCGTCGGACGCTGCCTGGCGGCGTGTGGGAGAGGCCGTCGGGTCGGCGCACGTGGCGACGCTGACCCAGGCGCACGGCGGGCGTGTCGTCATCCTCCGGCGCGGCCTGCCCATGGCCGCCAGCAGGCCGGAGGCGGACGTGCTGGTCTCGAACAACCCTGAGGTGGCCGTAGCGGTTCGCGCGGCCGACTGCCTTCCGCTGCTGCTCGGCGATGCGAGGACCGGCACCGTGGCGGCGGCGCATGCCGGCTGGCGCGGCACCGCCGCGGGTGCGGCGCGGGCGGCCGTCGAAGCGATGATGAGCGAGTTCGGCGTCGCTCCCGGGCATCTGGTCGCGGCAATCGGGCCGGGCATCCGGCCCTGCTGCTATGAGGTGGGCCGCGAACTGCCCGACGCGTTTGCCGCCGCGGGTCACGCCCGGCACCTCATCGATCGCTGGTTCCCGTCCAGGGAATCGTCCCTGCGCCTCGACCTGCAGCAGGCCAACCGCCATCAGCTGACGGCGGCAGGGGTGCCCGACGCACAAATCCACGATTGCGGCCTCTGCACCGCCATGCATCTCGATGTGTTGACGTCGTACCGGGCGGAGCGGGAGGGGGCCGGCCGGATCGCCGGCGTTATCCGGAGCGCCGGGGGCTCTGTGCGGCCGCCTGGTCCATCGCCTCGTTAGCCAGGCGGTCGGCCTCGGTGTTCAGCTCGCGGCGCACGTGCTCGAACTCCACCTGTCCGATCCGCCGGACCAGCGTCCGTGCGCGCTCCCACAGCGGCTGCAGGCCGGCGTTCTTCACGCGGTACTCGCCAAGCATCTGCTTCACCAGCAGCAGCGAGTCGGAGCGGACCTGCAGGCGCGCGATGCCGGCGGCGGCGGCCCATTCGAGCGCGGCAATCAGGCCGCGGTACTCTGCGACGTTGTTGGTGGCGATGCCGACCGACTCCTTCAGCTCGATGACGGTGCCGTCGGCGCGCTCGATGCTCACGCCGTAGCCGGCCGGCCCGGGATTCCCGCGCGCGCCGCCGTCGACGTGGGCCACGGCCGACGCGCCGCCGCCGGCATCGAAGAGGGACGGCTGCGTCAAGGCGCCGCGGGCGCCTCGGCCGGAGCCGACGGAGGCACGTAGTACAGGATGCGCCGGCAGCTCTCGCACTGGATGATCGTGTCGTTCTGCCGGACCTGCTGGAACACATGCGGCCGGAGCCGGACGTGGCAGACCGAGCAGAGGCCGTCGCGCGTCGCCGCCGAGATCGCCACGCCCTTGCGGGCGCGCGCGACCTGCTCGAAGAGCGCGATCAGGGGCGGCTCGATCTGGCCGAGCAGCGCGTCCCGGCGCGTCGAGGCGTTGGCCAGGGCCCGCTGGACGCCCGCCAGCTCCTGCTCGAGCGCCGACTTCTCGGCGCCGATCTCCTTCTGCATCGCAGCCAGCGCCGACTCCTCCGCCTTGATGTCGGCGGCAATCGCGTCGCCCTCGAGCATCCGCTCGAGCACCTTCTCTTCGACGGTGCCGAGCTCGGTCTGGGCGGCGGCGATTTCGTGCTGGAGGGCCTGGTATTCGCGGTTGGTTTTGACTTCGGAGAGCTGATCTTTGAACTTGGTGAGGCGTCCCTGAAAGACCGCAGCCTCCTTTTCGAGGGCGCGGCGCGCTTCCTGGTTGTTCTTGAGGCGCTGGCGGACGGCGTCGACGCGCTCGTGGGCCTCGCTGAGGCGCGCGTCGGCCTCGGCGAGGCGATCAGGGTGCGCCGCAATTCTGCGGCGGGCGTCCTCGATGGCGGTGTCGAGCCGCTGCAGCTGTATGAGGTGCTCGAGATCTGGAGACATCAGTGAATGGGCCCGCCAGGATTCGAACCTGGGACCAACCGATTATGAGCCGGCCGCTCTAACCGCTGAGCTACGGGCCCTCAAAAAATCCCATCATGGAGCGCACGCTACGTGCGACCCTCCAAAAACGCCTTGAGTTTACGCGAACGCGAGGGGTGGCGCAGCTTCCGGAGCGCCTTCGCCTCGATCTGCCGGATCCGCTCGCGGGTGACCGCGAAGTTCTGGCCCACCTCTTCGAGCGTGTGCTCGCTGCCGTCGCCGACGCCGAACCGCATCTTGATCACCTTTTCCTCGCGCGGCGTGAGCGTCTTGAGCACCGCCTCGGTCTGTTCCTTGAGGTTCAGGTTGATGACGGCCTCGGCGGGCGACACGATGTTCCGGTCCTCGATGAAGTCGCCAAGATGCGAGTCTTCCTCTTCGCCGATCGGCGTCTCGAGCGAGATCGGCTCCTGCGCGATCTTCAGCACCTTACGGACCTTGGCCACGGGGATGTCCATCCGCTTGGCGATCTCTTCCGAGGTCGGCTCGCGGCCGAGCTCCTGCACGAGCGCGCGGGACGTCCGGATCAGCTTGTTGATCGTCTCGATCATGTGCACCGGGATGCGGATCGTCCGCGCCTGATCGGCAATCGCGCGGGTGATCGCCTGGCGGATCCACCACGTCGCATACGTCGAGAACTTGTACCCGCGGCGGTACTCGAACTTGTCGACCGCCTTCATCAGGCCGATGTTGCCTTCCTGGATGAGGTCGAGGAACTGCAGCCCGCGGTTGGTGTACTTCTTGGCGATTGAGACCACGAGTCGGAGGTTCGCCTCGACCAGCTCCTTCTTGGCCACCTCGGCCTGCGCCTCGCCGCGCTGAATGACCTCGATCGTCCGGCGGAGGCGGTCGGGCGTCTCCTCCAGCTCGTCGATCATCGTGCGCACCTGCGTCTTGATGTCCTTGATCTTCCTGGCGAGGTTCTTCTTCTCCTCCTCCTTCAGCCTCGGGCCCCGGGTCTTGCCCCTCGGATTGAGCTGCCGGTCGAGCGCGTCGGCGTCGCGCTGCACGCGCTGGACGGCGTCGACGGCGTCCTTGACCTCGTCAATCAGGCGGCGCTTGACGACCTCGGTGAACTCGATGCGGCGGATCCGGCGCGAGACGTCGATGCGCGCGCGAAGCGCCTTGCCGCGGGCCCGCCGGAACTTGCGCTTGTCCTTGCGCGGCGTGCCGGCCATCTTCTCGGCGAGCTTCACGTAATTGGCCCGGGCCTTCCGCACGTCCTCGATCTGCGCGAGGACCTCGTCCTTCCGCTCCTCGATCACCTCGTCGGTGATCTCCTCGTCGCTGAAGATCACGAGCTCGCGGATCGTGCGCTCGCCGGCGCTCAGCTGATCGCCCGTGAACAGGATGCGCTTGGCGATCGTCGGGGTGCGGGAAATCGATTTGATGATCGCGAGCTTGCCGCGCTCGATCCGCTTGGCGATGGCGACTTCGCCTTCGCGCGTGAGCAGCGGGACGGTGCCCATCTCGCGCAGGTACATGCGGACCGGATCGTTGGTCTTGTCGAGCGCGCCCGGCGTGAGATCGAGCTCGGGACCGTCTTCCGATCCGTCGCGATCGAAGTCCTTGTCGCCGCGGTACGCCTTCTCCGAGTCGACGACCTCGATGCCGGCGCTGCCGAACGCGTTGAAGAGATCGTCGAGATCCTCCGACGAGGTGATCTCCGAGGGGAGCATCTCGTTCACCTCGTCGTAGAGCAGATAGCCCTTTTCCTTGCCGACCGTGATCAGCTGGCGTACTTCGTCATATCTTTCTTCAATCGACAAGGCCACAGTCCTCCCGACTAAGCGAGTTCGTCAATCCGCTGGATCAACTCGTACTTCCGCACCAGCAGCGCCTGGAGCTCGTCACCCGGCCCGGCGGCGCCGTTCTGCTGCAGGCGATCGATCTCACGCTGCAGCGCGGCGCGCTCCCGCTCGTAGCGCAGCCGCCTCAGGATCAGGGCGCATGCCGAGACGTCGTGCACGTGGGGTTCGCGTTCGCTCGCAATCCCGGTGACGAGCTGCGCCTCACTTCTGTTTAGACGCTCGAGCAGCACCGATGGAGAGAATCCCCTATCATCCGTCAGTTTGACCGCCAGATCCAGCACCGACCGGGTGGCCAGGCCTTCCAGATCCCCGGGATCCAGCGACTGCAGGGCCGCCAGCGCCTGCTCGGGGCGGTGTACGAGCCACCAGATCAGGCCTTTTTCCGCTTTGGTAACCTGCCCCAGGGCCGGCAGCTCGCTGCTCGTCAGGGACGATCCCCGGTGGGTGACCGCCTTTGAAACCTGCGCCCAGATCGAGTCGCCCGCCACGCCGGCCTTGCCGGCTACCGCCTCCACAAACAGCTCCTGCCGCGTCCGGTCCGGGATTCGCTCGACGATCGGGAGCACCTCGGCGACGAACCGCGCCCGGCCTTCGGCATTCCTGAGGTTATGGCGGGCGGCGGCCCGGTCGAGGAGATACTCGAGGTACGGGCGCGACGTCCGCAGGCGTTCGGCGTACCCCTGGCGTCCGTGCGTTCTGACGTACGTATCGGGATCTTCGCCGGCCGGCAGTATGGCCACGTTGACCTCAAAGCCTTCTGCGACCAGCATTTCGCACGATTTCGCAGCCGCGCCCTGGCCGGCGGCATCCGGATCGAAGCTGAGCACGACTTTCGGCGTGAAACGGCGGAGCTGCTGAGCTTGCGGAGGCGTCAGCGCCGTGCCGCATGACGCCACGACAGACTGGAACCCTGCCTGAAACAGCTGCGCGTAATCGAAGTACCCCTCCACCAGAATGGCGAACCCGGACTCCCGGATCGCCGCCTTGCTGAGGTTCACGCCGTACAACGTGCGGCTCTTCGTGTAGATCGGTGTCTCCGGCGAGTTCAGGTACTTCGGCTGCTGGTCCGGCTCGGTCGCACGGCCGCCGAACGCGATGACCGATCCCGTCTCCCGCGCGATGGGGATCATGAGCCGGTTTCGAAATCGATCGATCGCGCCCCCATCGTCCCGCTGGACCAGCAGGCCCGCGCGCACCAGGAGCGCCTGCGAAAAGCCCTGGCCGGTGAGGGCCTGCTTCAGCGCATCGCGTGCCGGCGGCGCGAAGCCGAGGCCCAGCACGTCGCTCGTTGCCGGAGTAATCCCGCGGGCCGCGATCTGCGCGAGCACGCGCGCGCCGGCCGGCGACCCCAGCTGCTGCCGGAACCAGGCCGCCGCCGCTTCGTGCGCCTTCAGCAGGCTCTCGCGCTCCGCGGTGCTCGCGCGCTGCGCGTCGGACTGCTCGACCTCGGGCGGCGTCATGCCGAAGCGCTGCGCGAGCATCCGCACGGCGTCGGGAAACGCGACGCTCTCGCGCAGCTCGAGGAACTTGAAGACGTCACCCCCGGCGCCGCAGCCGAAGCAGTGGAAGAAGCCCTTGTCGCGGTTCACGTGGAACGACGGCGTCTTCTCGCCGTGAAACGGGCAGAGCCCCTTGTACGTCGCGCCGCTCTTCTTCAGCGATACGTAGTCCTGGATCACGACGACGATGTCGGCGTGCTGCTTCAGGTCGTCGATGAACTGCTGGGGAAAAAGCGCCACCTACTCTTTCAACACCACAATCGTAGCGCCTCCGCCGCCCTGGTTCTCCGGCGCCGGCTCGAAGCGCTCTACGAGCGGGTGGGTCTTGAGGTACTTCGCCACCGCCCGGCGTAACTGTCCCGTGCCGTACCCGTGAATGATGCGGACTTCGCGGATGTCGCTCACAGTCGACTGGTCGAGGAACTTGTCGAGGCGATCGAGCGCGTCGTCCACCGTGGCGCCGATCAGGTTCAGCTCGCCGAGGGTTCCGCTGCGGGGCTGAAGGTCGATGTGCACGTGGACGGCGGGTCGGCCGGTCGATGCGATTGCGCCTCCGGCCGAACCCGCCCCACGTACAGCGCGGGTCGATGCGACTGCGCCTCCGGCCGAACCCGCCCCACGTGCAGCGCGGGTCGATGCGATTGCGTCTCCGGCCGAACCCGCCCCACGTGCGGGAGCCGCGGCCCCGGCGTCAATGATCCGCAGGTCGCGCAGCGCGGCGCGCAGCCGCTTGCCCCGGACGTCGACCTCCGCGTGCGAGTCGCGCACCTCGCTGACGACGCCCTCCATGCCGAGCGAGCCGATGGTGACGCGCATACCGGCTTCGATGGTTTCGGGAGCCTGCGGGGCCGACGGCAGCGCGGGCGCTGCGGCCGCCTCGCCGCCTTTCAGCCGGTCCGTCACGCGATCCAGCTCGGCCCGCGCGTCGCTCCGGACGGCCCCGACCTCTCCTGTGCTGACACCCGCGGCGCGGACGGTGCCGCCTGCATTCAGGCGCACCGCCGCGCGCTCCGAGAGGGCGGCCGTTTTCGCCTTCAGATCCTCGATCACCGCGTCGATCTGGCGCCTGGCGTCGCGCAGCTGATCGTCGACCTTCGCATCGAGCCGGCGCCTGACCCGCTCCTCCCGCTCGGCAACCGCCGCCTCGCGGACGCCGACGCGGCGCTCGGTCTCGGCGACCGCGGCCCGCTCGCGATCGAGGCCCCGGCGCTCCTGCTCGAGCCGGCGCAGGTCCTCGTCCACGCGTGCGAGGTGCTCCGCGAGCTGCTTCTCCGGCTCGCTCAGCTGTTGCCGCGCCGTCGCAATCACCGCCGCCGGCAGGCCGAGCCGCGCGGCAATCTCGATCGCGAGGCTGCGGCCCGGCGATCCATACAGGAGCCGATAGGTCGGCGCAAACGTCTCCGGATTGAACCCGAACGCGGCGCCCACGACCCCGGCCGTCGTCGAGGCGTACGACTTGAGCGAGTCGTAGTGCGTGGTGGCCATCAGGTGCGCGCCGCGGCGCCGGAAGTGATCGAGAATCGCGATGCCGAGCGCGCCCCCCTCCACGGGATCCGTGCCGGCGCCCACTTCGTCGAGCAGCACCAGCGCCGGCAGCTCGAGGTCGCGGTCCATCGATACGACGTTGGCGACGTGCGCCGAGAAGGTGCTCAGGTTCGCCGCAATCGACTGCTCGTCGCCGATGTCGGCGAAGACCGACCGGAACACCGGCAGCCGCGACCCTTGCTCGACGGGGATGTGCAGCCCCGCCTGCGCCATCGCCGCCAGCAGCCCCGTCGTCTTGAGCGCGACGGTCTTGCCGCCTGTGTTCGGGCCCGCGATGACGAGCACCCGCACCGGAGGCTCGAGCCGGATGTCGACGGGGACGGGACCGGGGGTCGGGGATCGGGGGTTGAAGGTTCGAGGTTCGCTGTTCAGGGTTCCGAGGACGCGATGCCGGATTGCCGCAATGAGCAGCGGATGCCGGGCGCCCAGGAGCTCCAGGGCGCCGTCGGCCGCGAGCGCCGGCTCGATGCCGTCGACTAGTTGCGACAGCCGCGCGCGCGCCTGGATCGTGTCGAGCATCGTCGCCACGTCCAGCGTGCGGTCGAGATCCGCCGCGCGCTCGCGGAACGCGTCGGTCAGCGCGAGCAGGATCCGGCGGACCTCCTCCGTCTCCTCCTCCTCGAGCGCGACGATGTCGTTGTTGATCTCGACGGTGGCCAGCGGTTCCAGGAAGAGGCTCGCGCCGCTCGCCGACGCGCCGTGCACGATGCCGGGGATCGCCGACTTGTGCTCGGCGCGGACCACCAGCACGTACCGGCCGTTGCGGTCGGTGACGACCTCCTCCTGCAGGTACTTCGCCGTCTCGCGCCCGCGCAGGAAGGCGTCGAGCGTGCTCCGCAGGCGCGCGCGCTGCTTCCGCAGCCGCTCGCGGATGGCCGCGAGCGCCGGGCTCGCCTCATCCACCACCTCGCCCGATGCGGCAATCGCGCGCCGTACGCCGGCCGCCTCGCTCCGGAACGAGGCCACGGCGTCGACCGTCGCATGGAGCACGGGAAAGGACGCGTCGAGCTTCGCGACCGTCGCGCGCGCCTGCTCGATCGAGTCGAGGTACTCGGCGAGCGCCAAGAGGTGCAGCGGCTCGAGCGCGCGGCCCTCGACGGCCAGCGCGTCGAGGAGGACATCGAGGTCCGCCGGGGCGCGCAGCGGGAAGCCGGAATGATCGGCGAGGAACCGGACGCCTTCGGTCGTCGCCCGGAGCGCGGCGGCGACGTCTGCTTCCTCTTTGAGCGGATGGAGCGCCGCCAGCCGACTGCGGCCGGTGGGCGTGACGGCAAGGCCGGTGAGCACCGATACGATGCGATCGAACTCGAGGGCCCGCAGCGCGCCGGGATTCATGGAATGGTCAGTGTACCCTGCGGCGTTTCACCCTCATATAATCCGGGCCGGAGTCAGCCATGAAACATCTGCTTACGGCCGCGTGCTTGCCTGCGCTCGTGCCGGATCTCGGCTCGGTTGGTTTCGTGCCGACCGCGGCGCACGAGTGGCCGACGACCGAGCACGGCGTATATGCCGACCACAAAGGGAACGTCTGGGTGGCGGGCTACGGCAAAGGCGACAACCACATCCTGAAGTTCACGAACACGGGCAAGTTCGTGATGCAGATCGGCAAGCGCAATCGGAGCAAGGGGAGCAGCGACACGGCGAACGTGTACGGGGCGGCGTCGATGGTCGTGTTCCCGAAGACCAACGAACTCTTCGTCGCCGACGGCTCGAACAAGGTGCTGATGACGCTCGACCGCGCGTCGCTGACGCTGCTGTCGTCGTTCGGCGGCCAGACCGGACCAGAACGCGCGGCAGTTCTTCCACCTGCAGAGCCTCGCGTCGCAGCCCGACTCGAAGGGCAATCTCTACGTCGGCGAGGTGAACGAAGGGCAGCGGTTCTACCGGCTGCGCTATACCGGACTTGGGAAGCCGCAGAACCCGGGGTATGCGGCGGTCACGGCGCCGTAGGCGGTGCCGGTCGGGCGCGGCGTACAGCGACGCCCCCGTACGACATTGACGTCGGCCGAACGCAATGGTTAACTAGAGTTAACCTTTAAGAGACCCAAAACACCATGAACGTGCCGATTAACGCGAAACGATTGCGCGGTTCGCTTCCGGAGGTGGTCAAGCGTGTGCGGAAGGGCACGCGCTATACCGTCATCTACCGGAGCCGGCCAGCGTTTCAGATCGTGCCGATAACCGACTCCGAGCAGCCGCCAGTCGCGCTGTCGGACGACCCCATCTACCGCGCCCCGGCGGTCGGGCGCTCGACGGACGGACGGACCGCCGCCGATCACGATGCGGTGCTGTACGGGCGATGAAGGCGCTGTTCGTCGACACGGCGGGCTGGATCGCCTGTGCCGACGGCACGGACCCGGCGCACGCCCGATGTTGTGCGGCGCGCGACGCGGCGCTCGAGGCGGGTCAGACGCTGGTCACCACGGACTTCGTCGTCGATGAAACGCTCACGCTCATTCGGCTCAGACTTGGTCTGGGCGCCGCCAAGGCGTGGTGGCAACAGATCGATGGCAGCCCGCGTCTCCGCTGGGAGCGCATCGACAGCGACCGCTTCGAGAAGGCGCGCCACATGTTCTTTCAGTATCGCGACAAAGACTTTTCATTCACCGATTGCACGAGCTTCGTGATCATGCGTGATATTCGACTGACGCATGCGATCACCACCGACCGCCATTTTCGCCAGATGGGGTTCGAGGTGCTGCCTTCGGCGCGCGGCCGGGCGAGGCGCACGCCGTCACACGGTTCCTGAACGCGTCTCATTGCGCCGGACGACGACCATGCCGTTGGCGCAGCTGTTGAGCGTCGCCAGCCGCGCCGCCAGCCGCCGAAGCCCAGGCCGTAGCCGACGCTCGTCGGCACGGCGTCGACCGGCACCTTCACCAGCCCGGCGACGACGCTCGCCAGGGCCTGGGCGGGCACAACGCGCGACAGTTCTTCCACCTGCACAGCCTGGCGTCGCAGCCCGACTCGAAGGGCAATCTCTATATTGGCGAGGTGAACGAAGGGATGCGCTTCTACCGGCTGCGCTACACCGGACTTGGGAAGCCGCAGAACCCGGGGTATGCGGCGGTCACCGCGCCGTAGGCGTCTCAGCCAGCTTCCGGGCGGTACCAGTCAGGCGCGCACGACGCGCGCCGCCGTGATGTCCTTGACGGTCGGTGTGCCCATCTGCTTCATCGTCATCGTGAGCTCGGCGCGCAGGATGTCGAGCACCCGCTCGACGCCTTCCTGGCCGAACGCCGACAGGCCCCAGATGTAGGGACGTCCGATGCCGACGCCACGGGCTCCGGAGGCGAGCGCCTTGTAGATGTCGGTGCCGTGGCGGACTCCGCCATCGAGGAACACCGGGACGCGTCCCTTGGCCGCCTGAACCACTTCAGGCAGGCAATCGATCGTCCCGCGCAGGGTTTCGGTCGCGCGCCCGCCGTGATTGGAGACGATGAGGCCGTCGACGCCGTGCCGCACCGCGAGCTGCGCATCCTCGGCGCTGTCGATTCCTTTCAGCAGCACCTTCATGCGCGTCAGCGCCTTCAGCCGCTCGAAGGTCGCCCACGTGGCATCGGGCGGGTTGAAGCGCCCTTCAAGGCCGTCGTACATCGGCCGGTGCACCGGCCTGCCCGGGCCGTTGACGTGGCAGGCCACGCAGTTGCGCGTATCCTCGCGGGCGAAGCGCGTCATCGTTGGCGTATTGCGCCCGGCGAGCAGATCGACCGTCCAGACGAGCACCGGGCAGCCGGCATCCTCGATGCGCTTCACCATCTTCTCGGTCTCGTCCCACTTCAGCGGCATGTACAGCTGCTGCCAGGGCGGCGTCCCGAGCGTCTTGGCCACCTCCTCGACCGAGTAGGTCGTCACGTTTGACAGGATCATCGTGTGCCGCTTTTCTTTCGCGGCGCGCGCCGTTGCCAGCTCGCCATCGGCATGGAAGGCCCGCTGTCCACCGACCGGACAGATGAAGAGCGGTGTGTCCCACCGGACGCCGAACACCTCCGTGCTCAGATCCGCTTTCGAGACGTCCACGAGCCGCCGCGGCTTCATCTGGACGTGCCTGAACGCCTCGACGTTCGTCTTGAGCGTGAGGTCGTCGTCCACGCCGCTCGCCATGTAGCCCCAGTGCGCGGGGGCCAGCGCGCGCCTCGCGGCCGCCTCGAAGTCCATCACCTGCAACGCGTCCGCGGCGCGCATCAGCACCGCAGGTTCGTGCGACACGGCCAGTTGCTGCGCCCACGCACGAACCGACGGCGCGAGCACGGTGCTGGCGGCGAGGAACCGGAAGAAGTCGCGACGGCTGCTATCCATGCTGCGGACGCTACTTCGCTTCCGCGGCACCGGTCAAGGAAAGTTCGAGGCCATCCGCTTCCGCGACGTCCCTGACGTGGACATCGTGACGATCAACCGGCCGGAGATGCCTCCGTTCGGCGCCGGCGAAGCCTCATCGATTGCGACCGCCGCCGCGATCGCCAACGCGATCTTCGACGCCGTCGGCGGGCGCCCCCACCGGGCACCCTTCACACCTGCGCGCGTCCTTGCGGCACTTGATCGCACGTAGGGCGAGCCTTGTGTCAGGCTCGCCGGCGCGGACCTGACTTGTAGGGCACCCGAACACGTGCTGGTGTACGACGAGGCTCAGCGCGCATTCGACGCGGCGATGGTTACGGTCACGCACAAACACGACACGGCGACCGCGCACAACAAGTCAGAACCAGAGCTGTTCGTTGAGTTCGCCGATCGTGTCCCTGAGTGGTGCGTCGTCATTGGCCTCATCGGCACGGGACAGGAGATCCACGTCGGTGAGGAGGCTGGCATCGGTCAGTGGCGGAGGGCTGTCGAAGGCTCCGCACGATGGCGTGAATGGCGGATTCACACGCCGCCCGCCGTGTCGCCGGAGTTCCAGGAGAGCGCGGTGCCCATCACTCGCGTGCCGGCACTCAAGCATCACAAACTCGTTCGCGACGCGTTCCAGTTGCGCATGAACGCGTATCGAGTTCTCCTCACCCGCGCGCGGGAGGCGACAGTACTGTTCGTGCCGCCTCTGCCGGAGCTGGACGAGACGTTTATCTACCTTGCCGCGGTCGGCTCTCGGGTTTGCGCTTGATGCGCCCGCCAGCCACACGGGAGTCGGCGCTGGCAGAACGCTACGGGGTCGACTGCGTGACCCCACCATGCCGTGGACGGTTGATGTTCGTGCCGCCGAGCAAGCGAAGTAACACGCCAGACAATTCACCACGGCAACGCACAATAGTGTGGGGAGTGAACGATGAATCTGAATGAGGCGACCGCGTTAGTGACAGGCGGATCGAACGGCATCGGCTTCGCCATTGCGAAGAGGCTGATTGAGGCTGGCGCGAAAGTCGCGATAACCGGCCGCGACGAAAAGAGGCTGGCTGCCGCCGGCAAGGCCATCGGCGCCCACACGATCCACGCGGACGTCGCACGGGAGGCGGACGTCCTTCGGAGTTACAAGGAACTGTTTCAGAGATTCGACCACCTCGACGTTCTGGTGAACAACGCCGGCTTCGGCGTGATCGCACCGCTCGTCGAGATGGACGTTGCCAGCTTCGAACAGGTATTCGCGACCAACGTGACCGGCGCCATGCTCATGGCGCGGGAGGCCGCCAGGCATTTTATCGAGCGGAAGGGCGGCCATATCGTCAACATCGGTTCGACGGCGGCCGTTCGAGGCGCCGCAAAGGGCACCGCGTACTACGGCAGCAAGTTTGCACTGCGTGGCATGACGGAGTGCTGGCGCGCTGAGCTGCGGCAGTACAACGTTCGCGTGATGCTCGTGAATCCCAGCGAGGTGCTCACCGACTTCTACGCGACGGCCGGACTCCAGCAAAACACGAACAACCCGACGAAGCTGCACGGTGACGACATTGCGTACGCGGTCCAATCGGCGCTCGAAATGGACGACCGCGGGTTCATCACCGAGCTGACCGTCTTCGCGACCAACCCGAAAGACTGATGTGCACCGGGCGCCCGCTGCGGCTACGCCGCGATTACGGCACCCTAGAGATGATTGATCAAGCTGGCCATGCAGCCGCCGCCGAACCCGTTGTCGATGTTGACGACAGCCACCCCGTTGGCGCAGCTGTTCAGCATCGCCAGCAGCGCCGCCACACCGCCGAAGCTCACGCCGTAGCCGACGCTCGTGGGCACCGCGACGACGGGGACCTTGACGAGGCCGGCCACCACGCTCGGCAGCGCGCCCTCCATCCCGGCCACCACGACAACGACGCGCGCGCTCTGGAGGCGCTCCTGCTCGGCGAGCAGCCGGTGGAGGCCCGCCACCCCGACGTCGTAGAGACGGTCGATCCGGTTTCCCATGACCGCGGCGGTGACGACCGCCTCCTCGGCCACCGGCAGGTCGGATGTGCCGGCGCACACCACGAGGATGGTGCCACGCCCGGCCTCGACCGACCCCTGGGCGTAGGTGATCGCCCGCGCGTCCGGGTGATATTCCGCGCCGGGAACGGCGCCGCGCACCGCGTCGTACGCCTCAGGGGTGGCGCGGGTGACCAGCAGCGTCTGTCCGCGCGCCACGATCCGCTCGGCGATGGCGGCAATCTGGGCCGGGGTCTTGCCGAGGCCCAGGATGACTTCGGGGAATCCTTGACGGACCTCCCGATGCGTATCGACGCGGGCGAAGCCGAGGTCGACAAAGGGCGCCGCCCGCAGCGCCATCCGGATCCGATCCGCCGCCGCCGCCGGATCCAGGCCGCCGTCACGCACGCGATGGAGCAGATCGTGCAAATCGGGGTCGGTCATTTGGCCACTCGGCAGTATAATCGTACGTCCGCGCCCGCCGCGGCGGTTCACATCGGATGACGCTCCTCGAAACCCTCACGCTCGCCACTTACTTCTTCGTTCTGGTTATCCTGGCTGTTTACGGATGGCACCGGTACTACCTGGTCTATCAGTACATGAAGCACCGGGACCGGCTGCCGCTTCCCGCCGGCTCGTTTGACACGCTGCCGCGCGTTACGGTCCAGCTTCCGATCTACAACGAGATGTACGTCGCGGACCGGCTCATCGACGCGGTCTGCCAGCTCGATTACCCGCGCGAGCTGCTGCAGATCCAGGTGCTGGACGACTCGACCGACGAGACCACCCATATCGCCGAGCGCGCGGCGCGACGCCACGCGGTGGCGGGTGTCGACATCGTGTGTCTGCACCGGACCGATCGCCGCGGCTTCAAGGCGGGCGCGCTCGAGGAGGGCCTGCGGTCGGCCACCGGGGAGTACATCGCGATCTTCGATGCCGACTTCATTCCGCCGGTCGATTTCCTTCGCCGTACGGTTCAGCACTTCACCGACCCCCGGGTGGCGGTCGTGCAGGCGCGCTGGGGCCACATCAACGAGGACTACTCGCTGCTGACGAAGATCCAGGCGATCCTCCTCGACGGCCACTTCGTGCTCGAGCACGGCGCGCGCAACCGCTCGGGCTGCTTCTTCAACTTCAACGGCACGGCCGGCATCTGGCGCCGGACGGCCATCGACGATGCGGGCGGGTGGCAGCACGACACGCTCACCGAGGACCTGGACCTGAGCTATCGCGCGCAGCTGCGTGGCTGGAAGTTCGTCTTCCTGCAGGATCTCGTCTCGCCCGCCGAAGTGCCGGTCGAGATGAACGCCTTCAAGTCGCAGCAGCACCGGTGGGCCAAGGGGTCGATCCAGACCTGCCGGAAGGTCCTGCCGCAGATCCTGCGGTCGAACCTGCCGCTGGCGGTGAAGGCCGAGGCGTTCTTCCACCTCACCGCCAACTTCAACTACCCGCTCATGTGCGTGCTCTCGGTGCTCATGGCGCCGTCCATGGTCATCCGCTACAACATGGGCTGGTACGAGATGCTGCTGATCGACGTGCCGCTCTTCTTTGCGGCGACGGCGTCGGTCGCGAACTTCTACATGGTGTGCCAGCGCGAGCTGCACCGCGACTGGACGACGCGCCTCAAGTACCTGCCGTTTCTGATGTCGATCGGCATCGGGCTGACCGTGAACAACACGCGGGCAGTGCTCGAGGCGCTCTTCCGCAAGGAGACGGAGTTCGCGCGGACGCCGAAGTACCGCATCGAGGCGCAGGGCGACGACTGGATGGGCAAGAAGTACCGCCAGAGCGTCGTCTGGCAGCCGATGGTGGAGCTGGCGCTTGGGCTCTATTTCACCGCGACCGTGTTCTATGCGCTGGCCAACGGCATCTATGGCACCGTGCCCTTCCTCGTGCTCTTCCAGATCGGCTTCCTGTACACCGGTCTGCTCTCGATCGTCCAGCAGTACGCGGGCGGCGACATCGTCCTGAAGCCCGTCGAGGAGTAATTGGACAAGCCGAAAGGCGGCCTCGAGGACGTCGTCGCGACCTCCTCGGCCATCTGCTATCTCGACGGGGACCGCGGCGTGCTCGCGTACTGCGGGTACGACATCCACGATCTGGCGGCGTCGGCGACCTTCGAGGAGGTCTGCTACCTGCTCTGGCACCGGCGCCTGCCGACGCGCGCCGAGCTGGGCGATCTGCAGTCGCAGCTGGCGGCGGCGCGGCGGCTGCCCGAAGCGATTGTCCGGCTGATGCGCTCGCTGCCGGAGGTCGACGGGATGGACGCGCTGCGCACCATCGCGTCGGCGCTGGCGCACTACGATGCTGAAGGGGCGGGCACGGCGCCGGCCGCGGCATACCGGACCGCGGTGCGGCTGACCGCGCAGATCTCGTCGGTGGTGGCGACCTGGGGGCGGCTCAAGTCTGGCGGCGGGGTCATCGAGCCCGATCCGGTGCTCGGCCATGCCGCGAATTTTCTGTACATGCTCACCGGCGATCGTCCCGGCGCGACCGCGGTCCGGGCTTTCGATGTGGCGCTGACGCTGCACGCCGACCACGAGCTGAACGCGTCGACCTTCTGCGGGCGCGTGGCCGCGGCCACGCTCACCGACCTCTATTCGTCGGTCGTGGCGGCCATCGGCGCGCTCAAGGGTCCGCTCCACGGCGGCGCCAACGCCGATGTGATGCGCATGCTGCTCGAGCTGGGCACGTCGGCAACCCCCGACCGCGTCGATCAGTTCATCCGGGCCAGGCTTGCGCGGAAAGAGAAGATTCCCGGGTTCGGCCACCGGGTGTACCGGACCGAAGATCCACGCGCCACGCATCTGCGGCGCATGTCGCGCGAGCTCGGGGCCCGGGCGGGCAATACCGCCTGGTACGACATGTCGGAGCGCATTGAGGCGCTCGTCAAGGCGGAGAAGAAGCTGAACCCGAACGTCGACTTCTACTCGGCGTCGACCTACTACACGCTCGGGATTCCGATCGACCTCTACACGCCGATCTTCGCGGTCAGCCGGATTTCGGGATGGACGGCGCACATCCTCGAGCAGTACGCGAACAACCGGCTGATCCGTCCGCGGGCCGAGTACATCGGTCCCATGTATCCGCAACGCGTCGTCCCGCTCGACCAGCGGTAGGGAGACTGGCAATGAAGAAAATGATGTGGAGCTCGTTGGGACTGTCGGCGGCATTCGTGGCTGGATTCGCAGCCGGCGGCGTGCTGCCTGGAGAATCCGCGGCGCACGCGCAGGCCGCCACGCGTGTGTTCGAGCTGCGGACCTATACCCCCGATGCAGGCAAACTCGACCTGCTGCACGCGCGGTTCAGAGACCATACGCTCAGACTTTTCCAGCGGCACGGCATGACCAACGTCTGGTACGGGAAGCCGATGGATGCGCCCCTGTCGCAGACCACGCTGATCTACCTGCTGGCGCATCAGAGCCGTGAGGCGGCGAAGAAGAGTTGGGATGCCTTCCGCGCCGATCCCGAGTGGACCGCTGTGGCGAAGCAGTCCGGTGTGGGCCCCGTCAAGGTCGAGTCGGTGTTCCTCGAACCGACCGACTACTCGCCGATGAAGTAGCACGGCGAGATCGCGCGCCCTGGGTGCCATGAGGAGACCTTCGGCCGCGCGCGGGACGCTCAAGTCAATGCGTGTGACGGATGGCTTCCGCGCCTTCGTGCTCGAGCAGTTGTCACGCGTGAAGGCTGTTCGGGCGCGTGCCATGTTCGGCGGCGTCGGGCTCTATGCCGGCGACCTCTTCTTCGGCATCGTCGCCGCCGACACCCTGTATCTGAAAGTGGACGACAGCAACCGTGCCCGGTACGAAGCCGCTGGCATGAAGCCGTTCAAGCCCTACGCCGAGAGGGCGATGACCATGTCCTACTACCAGGTTCCGGCGCACGTCATCGAGGACGCCGACGAGCTGGCGGCCTGGGCTCGAGCGTCGGTGCGCGCGGCCGAGCGCGCGCGCACCCAGGGGCCGGTACGCCGGCGGCGCTGACTACCAGCCACAGAGCCCCAGAGCCCCAGAGGAGTGGTAAATTCCTCGCGTGCCGCCGGTGGTCATCGACAATCCAATCCTGAACTCTCCGTTCGACGAGCCGGCCCGCCATTTCAAGTTCGGCGGGGAAGGGATCACGAACGAGATCGTCGAGAAGCGGCGCACGAGCTCGTACTTCATTCCCATCGCCCAGCCCAAGAAGAAGGGGAAGCAGCTCCAGTTCGAGACCGAGTGGACGAGCGACCGGCTCGAGGAGAGCCGGCTCGTCAACGCCATCCGTGACCGGGTCGGCCAGTGGCGTCGCGGTGGGCACGTCGGTGTGACGGCGACAACCGGCCGGCTCCTCAGGTACTGGAGTGATCCCGAGCGCGAGAAGAAGCTGTTCTTCTGCCAGATCGAGGCCGTTGAGACGGCGATCTACATCGCCGAGGTGGCGAAGAAGTACGGCGACGCGTGGATTGAGAACGACCTGAAGGCAGCGAACGACACCTCGAACCCAGGCCTGCCTCGCGTCGCTCTCAAGATGGCCACCGGCTCGGGGAAGACGGTCGTGATGGCCATGCTGATCGCCTGGCAGGCGCTCAACAAGCTCGTCGATCGCCGTGACGCCCGCTTCTCGGACGCATTCCTCATCATCACGCCCGGCATCACGATTCGAGACCGCCTGCGCGTCCTGCTGCCGACCGACCCCGACAACTACTACCGGCAGCGGGACGTCCTGTCGGCCGACCTGCTCGAGCAGCTTGCGCAAGCCAGAATCGTGATCGCCAATTACCACGGATTTCTCCCACGGGAACATGGCGACGCCGCGCGGCTGACCAAAGCGATTCTGACGCAGGGGAATGCGGGTGTTTTCACCGAAACGCCCGACCAGATCGTCCGGCGTGTCTGCCGCGATCTCGGCGGCAGGAAGCACATCATCGTCATCAACGACGAAGCGCACCATTGCTACCGCCGCAAGCCGGACGGGGAGACGGAGGCGCTGGTCGGCGAGGAGCGCAGCGAGGCCGAGAAGCGGGACAAGGAGGCGCGTGTCTGGCTCTCCGGTCTCGAGGCGGTGAAAGAGAAGATCGGGATCCGGACGATCTACGACTTGTCGGCGACCCCGTTCTTCCTGAAAGGCTCCGGCTATCCCGAGGGAAGACTCTTTCCGTGGGTCGTCTCGGACTTCTCGCTCGTTGATGCCATCGAAAGCGGGATCGTGAAGGTGCCACGCGTGCCGGTGGCCGACAACTCGATGACGGGCGAGCAGCCCACCTATCGCGACCTCTGGCCGCGCATACGCGAGGGTCTTCCCAGGAAGGGTCGCAAGACCGACGCGGTCAGCGGTGAGCCGAAGCTTCCGAAAGAGCTGCAGGGAGCGCTCCTGAGCCTGTACGGCAACTACGAGCAGGCATTCAGGCGGTGGGAACAGAACACCGAGGCGCGGCTGCGCGGCCTGACGCCGCCGGTGTTCGTGGTCGTCTGCAGCAATACCAACGTGTCCAAGCTGGTTTTCGACTACGTATCGGGCTGGACGAAGACCCTGGGGGATGGGTCAGAGATCGTTGTGCCTGGCGCGCTGGCGCTGTTCAACAACGAAGCGGACGGCCGCTGGTCCGCGCGGTCCAACACGATCCTCGTGGACTCGGAGCAGCTCGAATCGGGCGAGGGCATGGCGCCAGAGTTCAAGAAGATCGCAGCTGTCGAGATCGAGGAGTTCAAGGCGGACTACCGCCAGCGGTTCCCGGGCCGCAGCGCCGACGACCTGAGCGATGAAGACCTGCTGCGCGAGGTGATGAACACGGTCGGCAAGGCCGGCAAGCTGGGCGAGCACGTCCGCTGCGTGGTGTCGGTGTCCATGCTGACGGAAGGATGGGACGCCAACACGGTCACCCACATCCTTGGCGTGCGCGCGTTCGGAACGCAGCTCCTCTGCGAGCAGGTCGTAGGCCGAGGGCTGCGGCGCATGAGCTACGCCGTCAATGACGACGGGCGATTCAGCCCGGAGTACGCGGAGGTCTATGGCGTGCCGTTCTCGTTCATACCGACGTCAGGCTCCACCGCATCCCCGACGCCCGGCGCGCTGCCTACGCGCGTGCGAGCACTCGAGGACCGAATCGCGTGCGAGATGACCTTCCCGCGGCTGGTAGGGTATCGATACGAAATCCCCTCTCAGAAGCTTCGCGCGCACTTCTCGCCAGAATCGAGGCTGGCTCTTTCAACGGCCGACGTGCCGACCAAGACCGAAAACCGTCCAATCGTTGGCGAGGGCAGCATCCATACTCTCGACGATCTCCGCCGCAGGCGGGATGCCGAAGTGGCCTTCCTGCTGGCCAAGCTGACGCTCGAAAAATACTTCCGGCAGGATGGCGAGCAGCGGACGGATCGGCCCTCGCAGCACCGGTTCGACGCCGAGGTTCAGGCGTGGCTCTTCCCGCAGCTGCTGGGGATCACGAAGCAGTGGCTCCTGGAGTGCGTGACGTGCAAGGACAACACCTTCCCGCAACTGCTGCTCCTGATCGAGTTCGCGCACGACGCGGCCGACCGCATCTACAAGGCGATCGTGGCCAGTTCGGAAGGAACGCCCGCCCTGCGGCCGCTTCTGCGTCCCTACGACACGATCGGGTCCACGCGGTACGTCGACTTCGACACGACCAAGGCGGTCTATCCGACCGACCCCGGCAAGTGCCACATCTCGCACGTGGTGGCCGACACCGGCTCGTGGGAGCAGAAGCTCGCCCAGGCGCTGGAGGAAATGCCGGAGGTTGCCTGCTACGTCAAGAACCAGGGCCTGAATTTCACGATTCCGTACACCCTCAATGGCGAGGACAGGCAGTACTACCCGGATTTCATTGCCAGG
>Ga0209343_10000979_pt1 | contig 39473 bp, 38 predicted proteins | sample RifCSPlowO2_02_FD_184026 | JGI IMG/M metagenome (GOLD analysis project Ga0209343, IMG submission 184026) | Groundwater microbial communities from Rifle, Colorado - Rifle CSP2_plank lowO2_0.2 (SPAdes) (version 2) | ecosystem: Environmental > Aquatic > Deep subsurface > Groundwater | place...
ACCGCCTTGCCGGCGGTCTTGCCGCGAGGTTTCCGCACTGAAGAATCGCTAGCGGACGGTTTTCCGAACCCGGGAGGTGAACGGCGCTGGTACATTGGATCTATCGGACTTTATTAATCGGAAAAGAGGATCACATGAACAACTCAGTCACTGTAACACGCCTGCTGACTTGCAAAAATGCACTGAATCAGAGCCGGGTCGACACGATCGAGCAGCCGCTGCCGCTTGGCGATGGCGAGGTATTGCTGAAAATTGATCGGGTTGCCCTTACCACCAACAACATTACCTACGCTGCGTTCGGCGATGCAATGCAGTACTGGGACTTCTTTCCGACGCAAGACCCGGACTGGGGTCACATGCCGGCATGGGGCTTTGCCGATGTCGTTGCTTCCACCGTAGCGGGTGTGGAGACAGGCGAGCGCTTCTACGGCTATTTTCCGATCGCGAGCCATATCAAGATGCAGGCCGTGCGCGTATCGCCGCGCGGCTTTTACGACGGATCAGAGCATCGTGCGACGCTGACCTCCGCCTATAACCAGTATATGCGCTGCAGCAATGATGCTGCCTACGTGCGCGCGGACGAGAATTATCAATTGATCGTGCGCCCGTTGTTCATTACCTCGTTCATGGGCGCCGATTTTCTGCAGGATAATAATTTCTTCGGCGCCGAGCAGGTACTCGTTTCAAGTGCATCGAGCAAGACCGCCTACGGCACCGCGTTCTGCCTGCATGGGAAATACGATGTCAAACTGCTTGGATTGACCTCCGGCCGCAATCGTGAATTCGTCGAAGGCCTCGGCTGCTATGACGAAACGGTTACTTACGATGCGCTGGAGTCGCTCGCGCAAGACTGGCCGACCTTGTATCTCGATTTTTCCGGCGACGAAGCACTGCGATCGAAGGTCCATCATCATTTCGGCTCATCGCTGACTTATGACTGCTTTGCCGGATCAGCCCAAAACACGGATTTTCTGCGCAAGCTTGACTTGCCGGGGCCGGAGCCGAAATTTTATTTTGCACCGGTACAAATCAAGAAGCGCAATGCGGACTGGGGACATGACGTGGTCAATCAACGTTTCAACGATGCGCAATTGCGCTTCATCCGGCGTATAAGCGATCCCGAAAACTCATGGATGCGGGTGGAGGAAACGCACGGCTTTACCGCGGCGCAGCAGTTGATCGACGATCTGCACGCAGGCCGGACCGCTCCGTTTAACGGTTATGTGGTGATCATCGACTGATCCGATGCAGCGAGCCGGCAAGGGCGATCGAATGTGTCAGTGCATGCTTGGCTGGCGACCCATGCCGGCATGCCGCGTCGGCGCCGGCATCTGACGCAAACCTGCCGCTTCTTCCACGGCGTCGATCGCGGCCATCACCTCATCCGGCACCAGGTAATGGAGCATATGGCCGGCGCCTGCGGTAAGACGCAGGTCGCTCTGCGGCAACTCATCATGCAGGCGCTTTGAATTGTGTTGTGCATCAGCGATGCGATCCTCGGCGCCAGCGAGAATCGCGACCGGCATGGTCAGTTCACGGTAACGGTTGCAAAGCGCCATCGCGGAAGGAACCATCATCGCACTCTCGGCGGCGGCGGCCCGCAACTGCGACGGGCGTAGCGCCATCCATACCGGAAACGCCGCAAACCGCGGCGACACTGCGGCCGGGCTGAAAATTCTCCTGACGGCGGCAGGCCAGATCGCTCGTCCAAGCAGCGGTGAGACGGTGAAGCGCAGCAGATCGCCGATCACGGGAATCGCCGGCGGCGCCACCAGTGCCGCGTCGAGCCGCAAACTCGGATAGTAGTATCCCGACAGCAGCACCAGACTGCGTACATAAGATGGAAATTCGAGTGCCATTGCCAGTGCGACCAGAGTGCCCCACGAATGTCCGACCACGATCGCTTGTTCAACTTCGAGTTGCCGCAATGCGCGTTGCAATAACCGGGCTTGCGCAATCGGCGTCCATATCTTGTTGCGCGGTCGCTCACTGTGTCCGAAGCCGGGCCGATCAAAAATAATGACCCGATAATTTTCAGCGGCGCGATCAAGCAAGCCGCTGCATGCAAAATCTTCCATCATGCTGCCGTTACCATGCAACAGCACCAACGCCTGCCCCTGTCCGCGTTCAAGATAATGCAAGCGGATGCCATCGACCTCGATGAACTGTCCGATCGGCGGATTGGCACGCTCCGCCTGCCGCGTCTTGCTGCGCACGACGAAAGCGGCCACGGCCAAGACACTGATGGCCGCCAGCGCCACACCGCGCCGACGGGCAGGCCGTTTAATTCGTGCGATATTGTCATTTCCGGTATTGATCATCGCTAGCCCTCCAAAATTGATATCAGATTTATAAGAACTCTCTGTTAAAGCCTAAGTTCCTTGATCTGAAGTTCATAAATTTACCGGTATGGCCGAACGAGGTATAGGTATGGAAAAGCTTTCGGGCAAGTTCGCGCTTTACCCGATCGGAAAATGTGTCGAATCGGTATGCGGGAAAAAGTGGGGGCGCGACTTTAATTACTTAACCGGAACAATGAAGAACTGATGAGTTGATGAGTATCAGCTATGGAATTTCCAGTGGTCCAGCAACCATTGCTTGATCTGACTATAACTATGGAGTTCTGGCGGAACATGTTCATGCAACAATTTCTCGGCATGCCTGGCTACGCCTGTAGAACCTTTGCCGTAACGGTTGGCAAACATGTTGACGAAGTAGAGCACTTCATACCAATCCTGCCGATTTAAACGTGAAGGATCCGGCTCTTCCAGTTGCAGTGGATTGTCCGCTTCGATAGATTCCGAATAGCGGTACTTGAGATCGGATTTTGTCAGAGGTCCGGCTCTGTGATCGATTGCGATAAGCATTTCAGTCACTTCCAAACAATCATTAAGGAGTGATTAGACTACCGATTCATCTATCCGCACATGCCATAAATATGGGATATCGTGAACCATGCTTGTGCCCGGTCAAACCGACTTCCGTTCGCAAATTTCCATACCGCTCAAAAGTAGCGGAAAAATAGGGCATTATCGGATGTTGTCAAAAAAACTTTATTGCCTGGAGATCCATATGAAAGGAAGCTGTCTTTGCGGGACTGTGGAGTATGAAATCATTCAACTCGATTCGCCGATTGCACATTGTGCGTGTCGCACCTGCAGGAAAGCGCACGCGGCCGCATTCAATAGCTCGGCGGCGGTCAATCGTGATCACTTTCGATGGAGCAAGGGGCAGGAAAACCTCAAATACTATGAATCATCCCCAGGCAAGCGCCGCTATTTCTGCGGCACCTGCGGCTCGCATCTTGTCGCGGAGCGCATCGGCCAGCCGAATCTGATTTTGCGGGTGGCCACGCTTGACGACGATCCCGGGGGAAAACCCGTTTGTCGGATCTGGCAATCGCATGAAGTTCCCTGGCTTGAAAACGGATATCAAATTCCATCTTTCCCTGAATGGCAGCCTGGACACTAAATATGTTCGAATGGATTCGCGCCAACGAAATAGTCTTAGGGTGGATGGTTGCTACCTCTGTTGTTACATTTGCCGCAGCCATGATCGGAGGCCCGCTGTGGGTGATCAAAATCCCGTCCGATTATTTTGTAGAAAAAAAACATGCGCGCAAGCAATTGCGCGATCTCGGCATGGTCAAGGCAATCTTCGCAATCGGCAGGAACCTGCTTGGCGCCATTCTGGTCTTGCTCGGCGCCCTGATGCTGGTATTGCCGGGCCAGGGACTGCTCACCATTCTTGTCGGCATTATGCTGTTGGACCTGCCAGGGAAATACCGGATCGCAAGGTGGATCGTCGCGCGTCCTCCGGTACTGCAATCGATGAACTGGATACGCCGTCGCGCCGGCCACGCGCCTTTGGTTCTCGGTGATTGAACCGGCATGCCCGTCTCGCGCATCAGCTGCGTCTGTGGGCCGCAAATACCTTGCCGTGAATTGCTGACAGGATCGCTTCGACCGCAGGGTGCTTGATCTTGCGTTCGTTCGAAATCGCATAAAATTGTTCGCGAACCTGTGCAAGCTCTCCTACCGGTATCGCGCCAAACTGTTTCTCGACATCGGCAACCAGAGCTGACGATGCGGGGAAAAGTCCCAGGCCGCTGCGTCCGAAGGTATTCAGCAAGGCATTGTCATCAAACTCCCCGACCACGTTCGGTCGCACTTCATGTGTTTCGAGCCAGTGGTCAATGCGTCCGCGCACTGCATTGTTTCGTGTCGGCAGCAACAGCGGCGCGCCATTCAAACTTGACGGGAACTTCGTGCGGTATTTCCTTGCAAGTTCCGGCACGCCGAACAGCATCACTTCGCTTTCCCCCAGCAAATGACTGAACACGCGCAACGTAGTTCCCGACGGCACTGGTCGGTCTGTTAATACGACGTCAAGCTTGTGTACCGACAAGTCCCCCAAGAGCGATTCAAAATTGTCTTCATAGCAAACCAGTTTGACCGGCTCCGGCAACGACAATGTAGCCTCCAGCAACCGTGACGAAATCAGCTTGGGCACCGAATCGGATATGCCGACCGTCAATCGCATTGCGCGATCGATATCAGACGACATGAGGGCTTCCTGCATTTGCTCGCCGAGTAAAAATATTTGATCCGCATAGCCGAGCGCAATCCGTCCCGCTTCGGTCAACACCAGACGCCGGCCTTGCGGCGCAAGCAGCGATTTGCCGATCGACCGCTCAAGCAGCCCAAGTTGCGCGCTGATCGTTTGGATTGCAACGTCCAGTCGTTCCGCGGCACGGGTTATGCTTCCCTCCTTGGCTACCACCCAGAAATAATAGAGATGCCGAAAGTTCAAGCCTGTGGTTTTCATTGTTCGCTTTTTCCGAATAAACCGTTCTATTATCTTCGCTTTTTATCGCATTTAAATTTCACTATGATGTTTTTGTTTCTTGCACCGGCAGGAAGCGCCGATGCACTCGGTATCTGCCTAATCTCATGAAGCAGTTTCGTCCAGAACCGTTTTCATTTTATAAGGATTCAGCCATGAACGATCGTTACCAAACCACGCGCAGCAACCCGCTCCGCACCCTCTCCGCCACTACCGTTATGGATAGCGCGGCGCATCGCGTTCTGCGCAATACTTATATGTTGCTGTCGTTATGCCTCGGCTTTGCGGCACTGACCGCGGGTACGTCGGCGGCACTCGGCTTGCCGCATCCCGGCATCATCATCACGCTGGTAGGCTATTTCGGCTTGCTGTTTCTTGTCACGAAATATCGTGACCGGGGCGTGGGTGTTGCGTTGGTTTTTGCACTAACCGGCTTCATGGGTTATACCCTGGGACCGATTATCAGCCAATATCTGAACATGCCCAACGGCACGCAAATAGTGATGACCGCGCTAGGCGGCACAGCTGCAATTTTCATGGGGTTGTCAGCTTATGTGCTTATAAGCAAACGCGATCTGTCATTCATGGGCGGATTCCTGATGATCGGCATTCTGGTCGCTTTTCTGGCCGGCCTAGCAGCGATTTTCCTGAACATCCCGGCACTTTCATTGACCGTATCGGCCGCATTCGTGCTGCTGATGTCGGGGCTGATTCTCTATGAAACCAGCAATATCGTGCATGGCGGCGAAACCAACTATGTGATGGCGACGGTAACGTTGTTCGTGTCGATCTTCAATTTGTTCACCAGCCTGCTGCATTTGCTGGGTTTTGCCGGCAGAGAATAAGGCAGCCGCGAATCATAACGTACCGGCATTGATCTTCTTCAGGGTGCCGTCTGCAGCAATACGCCACCCTGGAGTTTTTTGCAATCACATTTCGATCTTTACCGATCTTTACAATCCGAGGCCTTCCCTCTGAACCCATGCTATGGGTAGCATGGGTTCAGAGGTACCTCGCGCAGTCTCCCGAGACCAATAACAACGAGGAAAATTTTCCGTGCTTGAATTACTGACAGATCCGCAAGTCTGGGTCGCGTTCGCCACTCTTACCGCACTCGAACTTGTGCTTGGCATCGACAACATTATTTTCATCTCGATCCTGGTCGACAGGCTGCCGCAGCATCAAAGAGAATTCGCACGGAAAATCGGCTTGTTCGGGGCAATGTTCATGCGTATCGGATTGCTGCTTGTCCTGGCCTGGATTGTCGGACTTACCGCACCGTTGTTTTCCGTATTCCAGCGCGAAGTTTCCGGGCGCGACCTGGTATTGATTGCCGGAGGATTGTTCCTGCTCTGGAAGAGCGTTGGGGAAATTCATCAATCTCTTGAAGGTGAAGAGGGACATGAAACGGGTGCGGTCAAAGCCACCTTTGCCGCCATCATCGTGCAGATCATGCTGATCGATATCGTGTTTTCGCTCGATTCGATCATCACTGCGGTCGGCATGGTGGAACAGGTCTCGGTGATGATTGCCGCGGTGATTGCTTCAGTCGGAATGATGATGCTGTTTGCCGGGCCGATCGGCCGCTTTGTTTCCGCGCACCCGACAATCAAGATGCTTGCCCTGTCCTTTTTGGTCGTTGTCGGTGTTGTCCTGATCGCCGAGGGCTTCGGCCATCACGTGCCGAAAGGATATGTCTATAGTGCAATGGCTTTTTCGGTCATAGTTGAAATGCTGAATATAAAAATGCGAAAACGCGCCGCCCAGCCCGTGCATCTTCGTGCTGCTTATTCACCCGTGGAAGAATCGGTTAAGGAACATTGACATGCGGCGGCATGGAAGAATTGCGAAACAATTTTCCCGGGGCATTGCGACGATGAAATCGCCCCTGTTTTGCGGTCCGCAACCTTTGCCGGCACAGACAGTCAAAATTGAATACCATTATTGCCAAGGATAAAACCATGAGACTGGATATTTACAAAAGGCCTGAAAATGGCGGTCAATATTCTTATCTTGCTGTTCCCGAAGGAAAGGAAATTCCGCAAGAAGCAACCAATATCGATTGGGAGGCAGCCGAACGCAGCATCGACTTTGACGAAAACAATGGCAGGCTTGCCGAGTTTTCGATCGACGATCCGTTACAGCAAATCAATGCCAAGGGCTATGCGATTACCAGCGTAAAAAACCTGGCGGGCATCGACCGCAACGGGTAAAGGAAAAGCGTTCCCCCGAGGTGGTCAACACAGCCAAATGAAGTGGACCAAGTGCCAGACCGCCTTGGGCTTGCGTGTCACACCAGTGCGCGATCCGATAGCTCTTTTTTGACATACGCGTAAAGTACCGGTGCCGCAACGATACCGGGCAAGCCAAAAATTGCTTCCATTACCAGCATCGCCGCCAACAACTCCCACGCGCGCGCATCGATATGCGATCCGATGATTTTCGCATTCAGGAAATATTCGAGTTTGTGAATCAGCACCAGGAATGTCAATGCGGCAACCGCCGTCTGCAAGGAATGCGACAGGCCGACGATCACAATCACGGTGTTGGAAATGAGATTGCCGATCACCGGCAGCAATCCGGCAACAAACGTGATGGCGATCATGGTCTTCTGCAATGGCAGTTCAACGCCGGCCAGAGGCAGCACGACCAATAGAAAGATCGCTGTAAATACGGCATTGATTGCGGCGATGCGAACCTGCGCAAAGACGATCCGCCGGAAAGCAAGATTCAGGTTAACGACGCGCTCATGCAGCGCAGCGGCCAACGGCCGGTAATTGTGGATGGTGGTCGTATCGTACAGCGCCGCCATTGCACCGATCACCATCCCGATCAAAAGATGGGCAATGGTCCGACCGGCCTTCTGCCCGATGGTTTTCGCCTCGACCGCATGCGCGTTCAGCCACGCAATTATCATTTCCCCGAGTGCTTCGGCACTCGCCGGCAGGCGATTTCTGAGCCACTCCGGAATCTGTCCGCGAGACGCGTCGATAATGGATGCCAATTTTTTCAACAACACCGGAAAGCTGCCGGCATCACTTTTCAAAAAAGTGATCGTTCCCCAGATTGCTGCTGACAACAGCATGACGATCAACGCACTGAGCAATGCAATCGCGACCATTTTCGCGCGCTGACCGTTGATTTTTTTGCCCAGCAGCGGCGCCAGCATATGAACCAGGGAATACACCAGCAAGCCGGAAAAAAGCGCGGCAAGCAAGCCTTTCCCCAGTACGACAAGCAGTGCGAGTGCAGCGAGAATGTATGACGCGATAATCGGCCAATCGATTTTTTTCTGAGATGCCATGATGGATTTTTTGGTAAGAGTGGGGAATTTACCGCATATTCAACCAGCGCATATACATGTTTTCAAGGCATTGTGACCGATTCCGGAGCGGGTGGCGAACGTATGGCGTCCTGCATGATCGAAATTCGCTGTATCACCATCAAAAAAGCCAATTAACTCCCGGAATTTTCACATCCTCTTTTTTTACCGAATTTCGGCACTAATGAGCCGGTTTATGGTCGCTATTGATGGCGAAATTTTTATTTCCATTGAAAATGAAACGGTTGAATATTTGCAGTGCGAATCTGCGCCCGTATTCAGAATATGTCTTGGCAGCCATATGTTTACCGTTCCTTGTCAACGCGTGCGGCGGTGGAAGCGGCGATGCACCACCATCGGCGGCGCCGGCTGCACCGCCACCGGCTGCAGCCGCGTTGGCAACGCCCGCGTCCGTCAGAAAAACGCTGGAAATACCCGAGCCGCTCGCCGAAGGGCCATTCGAGACCGACAAGTCGTTGAACGTTCCGCCAGGTTTTGGAATACGGCTTTGGGCACGCGTGGAAAATGCACGCTTCATGGCGCTTGCCCCCAATGGCGACGTGCTTGTGTCGGTTCCTTCGTCCGGTCAGGTGTTGTTGTTGCGAGAGCGGGCCAATGATTTACCGCAACGATTTGAATTCGCCAGCGGATTGCAAGCTCCTCATGACATGGTGTTCCATCAGATCGATGGCGTAACTTATCTTTATATTGCCGAGTCGAATCGTATTACCCGTTCTGTTTACACAACCGGAGCAACGCGAACAGCCGAGCGTGAAGTTGTGGTTGCCGATTTTCCTGATGCCTCGACGCCGGAATTGCGCGGAGCCTATAACCATCAACTCAAGAACATCGCATTGTCGCCGGATCACAAGTTATACGTGTCGATCGCCTCCACCTGTAACGCATGTCCTGAGGATGTAACCAGCGATCCGGTCCGCGGCGCCATCCATGAATACAATGCCGACGGGACGAACCGGCGGCTGTTCGCGCGCGGCGTGCGCAATGCGGAGGGCCTCGATTTCCTGCCGGGTACAAACCAGCTTTGGGCAGCGCTGATCGGACGCGACGAAATTCCTTACCCATTTGACGATGACTACGATGGCGACGGCCAGTCCGATTACGGACGGATTATGCAGCGGTTTGTCGACGACAATCCGCCTGAACTGTTTACCCGCATCCGCGATGGCGGCCACTATGGGTGGCCGTACTGCAATCCCGTGCCCAATGCGGACATGACGAATCCCGCCCTGGTACGTGATTATTCCCTGAATCTCGACGGTGCAAAACTTGATTGCTCAAGCGTGGACCGTGCTGCAAAAGGCATGCGCGCCCACGCCACGCCGCTGGGTCTCAGCTTTCTGCACAACAGCAATGTCCCTGCCGCGTATCGAAGCGGCGCTGTGGTCGCGCTGCATGGATGCTGGAATTGCAGCAGTTTACGCGCCGGTTTCAAGGTAATTTATTTTCCGTTCGATGAAGCCGGCAATCCCGGTGCGGAAATCGATCTCATATCCGGCTTTGTCACCGATCCCGATGCGCGTGCGGTATGGGGGCGGCCGGTGGATGCCATCGCCGATGCAAAAGGTAACCTCCTCGTGTCGGACGATCACGCGGGCGCAATCTATCAGCTGTACCCGATGGAGCGGTGATATTCCGGCCGGAACAGCAATCTGACAGAAAATGTACACGCTTGGCGAGAGTTCTTGCAGAATTTCAACACATGCAGCACTATTCCATTGAGGAAATACAATGGAGGTGTGGCATGGATTCATCTACCGTCTATACAAAGACTGCGCGAGGCTCGGAGGAAATCGCTTCACGCAGTCATGGACTTTCTTCCCGTGTACGAGCCATGTTGATCATGGTCGATGGCCGTCGAAATACAGCGGCCTTGCTGGCGCAGAACCCCGACCGGGCTGAAGCCGAATCTTATCTGGCTGCGCTGCTGGACGGGGGATTCATTCACGCCGCCATTCAACCTTCGGTTGCCCCGGCTGAAAACCCGCCTCCGCCAGCTCCTGCCGTCGATATCGGAACAGTCAAGCAGTACATCAACAGCACGCTGCATAGCCTCTTGGGACCGGATGCCGACATGTTTACCGTGAAAGTCGATGCCGCAAACGATATGCCGACCTTGCTAACCCTATCCGTGAAGCTGCATGAAGTCATTCAAGGCATAGGAGGCAAAAAGAAGGCGGATGATTTCAAGGAAAAAATTTCCTCGCTGCTTGTCTGAAAGAATTGCGATCGCGTCCTGTCATCATGGACCAACTCATGTGAATCCGAGCGGTTTGCGAACGCATAGGCGGCAACCGGCTTGCTGAAACAACATCCCCGCCGCGTTCGTCTCCGCGCCTTCGGCATTTCCATCAGGCCGGGCCGTCTTCGATCAGTTGATGAAATCAATGCGCTCAAAATCAAATCGCATTGCGCACAAAATTGCTAACGTTCTTCTTGCAGCTCATTCATCGTGTCGGCGGCAAAACGAAGTTCGATGCCAGTGCGTCGCACTGAAGTATTGGAACTGATTCTCTTCGATGACAAATCTAGGTGAGGGAAGACGCATGCGCCATGCTGAACTCTTTTTTGCATTCTTGATTGGCAACCAACATCGGATCTTTACCACGTCGCTCCTTGCGCTGGCATTCATTTCGCCGATCCCGGCGGGGCATGCCCAATCCACCGCTGCCGCTGCCATACACACCGAAGTCTTGGCAAAAGGTCTGGAACATCCGTGGGCGCTGGCATTTATCGATGATGGCCGCATGCTCGTCACCGAACGCCCCGGCCGGCTGCGCTTGATACAGCCCGACGGTGAAATCGGAGCGCCGATCGAGGGCTTGCCGAAAATCGATGCGGGCGGGCAAGGCGGCTTGCTGGATGTGATTGCCGATAGCCGCTTTACACGCAACCGGACAATTTATTTTTGCTACGCTGAAGCGGGCGGATCCGGGAATTCGACGGCATTGGCGTCGGCCCGCCTCTCAGAAGATGGGCGACGGCTGGAGCAATTGAAGCATTTGTTCAGCCAGCGGCCGAAAATCGGCAGCAGCGCGCATTTCGGCTGCCGGATCGTCGAGAGCAATGACGGAACATTGTTCCTGACCATGGGCGATCGTTTCAGCCGCAGGGACGATGCCCAACGTCTCGACAATCACATCGGCAAGATCGTTCGCCTTCGCAAGGACGGTTCGGTACCCGCGGACAATCCGTTTGCAGGCAACCGGTCGGCCGGGCGCAATGCGCTGCCCGAGATATGGAGCTATGGGCATCGCAACGGGCAAGGCGCGGCGCTTGGACCGGACGGCAAGTTGTGGATGCATGAACACGGCGCCCAGGGCGGCGACGAAATCAACGTGGCGGAGGCGGGCAAGAACTACGGCTGGCCCGTTATTTCCCACGGCGTAAATTACGGCGGAGGAAAAATCGGTGAAGGCTTGACCGCAAAGGAAGGCATGGAGCAGCCTTTGTATCACTGGACACCGTCGATTGCGCCGTCGGGCATGGCTTTCCTGCACAGCGATCGCTATGGCAAGTCATGGCAAGGCAATTTATTCGTGGGCGCGCTCAAGTTCAAATACCTGGCGCGGCTGGAACTGCGCGATGGCAAGGTGGTACGCGAAGAACGCTTGCTGCGAAATCTCGATCGCCGCATTCGTGACGTGCGTGAAGGCCCGGATGGGCTGCTTTATATACTCACCGATGAGAATCAAGGAGCTCTCATCAGGCTGCTTCCCGGTTCATGACGCTTCAAAATTTGCCGATGTGCTGTCAGGCAGCAGCTCTTGAACTCCGATCCAGGTATATCTCGAACTTCTCGATCGGTAATGGCTGGCTGTAAAGATAGCCTTGATAGGTGTGGCATCCGTTACGGTTCAGAAAGTCCCGCTCGTCTTCGGTTTCAACACCTTCTGCAATGACCGCGAGGCCGAGGCTCTGCCCCAGTGCGATAATGGTGCGTACAATGGCGGCATCGTTCGGATCGTTTGCCACATCCCTGACGAAAGACTGATCGATCTTCAACTGATCCAGCGGCAAGCGCTTCAGATAAGAAAGCGACGAGTAACCGGTGCCGAAATCATCCAGTGAAAAACCGACGCCTCTTGCCTTCAGTGCGCTCATCTTCGCAATCGCATCTTCTACACCGTGGATCAGCAGACTCTCGGTGAGTTCGAGCTTCAGCCTAGTCGGATCGGCGCCGGTTTTTTGCAACACGCCCAGCACCAGTTCAACAAATTCAGGATGACGGAACTGGCATATGCTGACGTTCACCGCCATCGTAAGATGCATTTTGTCCGGCTCCGCCGCCCAGACCGCCAATTGAGCACAAGCGGTTTCCAGCACCCATTGGCCCAACGGCAAGATCAATCCGGTTTCTTCTGCCAGCGGGATAAATTGTTCGGGCGAGACCATGCCTCGCTGAATTTGCTTCCATCGCACCAGGGCCTCGGCTCCTACGACACAACCCTGGCTGTTAACCTGTGGCTGATAATGCAACAGGAATTCGCCTTGCTGCAATCCCAGGCGAAAATCCGCTTCCAATGCGACTCGGGCGGTAACTGCCGTCTGCATTTTCGGATCGAAGAACCGCATCGTGTTGCGGCCCGAGGCTTTGGCCTGATACATGGCCAGATCCGCACGTTTGAGCAACTCGTCCACATCGTTTTCATCGCCCGTGAACAAAGTCGCTCCAATGCTGGGCGTGCTGTGGTAGGCATGGCCCGCAAGGTAGTAGGGCAAGGTGAATGCATCCAATATTTTTCCACCGACGGTTTTTGTGTGGGCGGCGGCATCCCGAAGATTCTCCCCCAGGCTTTCCAGCATCACGACGAACTCGTCGCCTCCGAGGCGGGCCACCGTGTCGCTGTCGCGGACACAAGTGCTGAGCCGTGTCGCGACTTGCTGCAGTAACAAATCGCCTTTTTCATGTCCGAGGGTGTCATTCAACGTCTTGAAATTATCCAGGTCGATAAACAACAGCGCTCCGATACGGTGGGTACGCACATTCAGCGACAATGCATGCTGCAACCGGTCCAGCAGCAATAGCCGATTGGGCAGACGAGTCAGCGGATCGTAAAAAGCCAGATGCTGAAGCTGTTGTTCCGCCGCCTTGCGCTGCGTGATATCGGTGTTAATCGCGAGGATCGATTGCGGCATGCCGCGATCGTCTTTCACCAGCGTCCAGCGGCTTTCAACAATCAAAGTGCTGCCATCCTTGCGCCGCTGCACCGCTTCACCGCTCCATTCGCCTTGCATCATCACCAGGCTGTTGGCTTCGGCAAACGTAATGGAATCTTCATAGAGAAGTTTGTCTTTCGAATTGCCGATCGCCTCTTCCGACGTCCACCCATACAGACGTTCGGCACTTTTATTCCAGAATAGGATCAGGTTGTCCATCCCGCGCACAATAATCGCATCCTGCGCCTTGTCGAGCAACGATGCCTGATTGCGAATGCGCACATCAGCGCTCTCGCGTTCCAGTTCGGCCGCTGCGCGTGCCGCGAAAATCTGAAGAGTGGAAAACGTGAGGTCGGAACTTTTCAGCGGATCGCGGAACTGTACATACAGCAGCCCCACCGGCTGGCCGGCAGAATTGTCCAGTCGCGCGCCCACGTAGGCCTGTGCGCCGAAAAGGCCGAGCGATGGTGAGCGAGGAAACTGCCTGGCGGCATCTGCAGGCACGACAAACCGTCCGTTCCGCAACAATTCCATGCACGGCGTGCCGTCGAACCCATAGTCGAAATTTTCTTGCAGAACGCCATCCACCACGATGGCCATCATGCGTCCGGTTACGGTGTCGCCCGGCAACAGCCGCGCGACAAAGCCGCCCTGCGCACCGACTGCTTCCGCCATGTTGCGCGCCAGATGCTCGAAAAACTCGGTACCGGAACTTGCCGACACCACCGCCGCCACTTTCAACACGGCGGCCTGAAGCCGCCGCCGCTCTTCCTGCGAACGAATATTGCTGATTCCGAATGCCAGATCATCGGCCAAGTCCTGCAACAGCTTGATTTCATCGGCGGGTGCGGTGAGCACTTCACTGGAGTACATGGCCAGCAATCCGAAAGTGCGCTCCTTGTCGCGCAGTGGCAGGTAAATTCCGCCTCGAAAACCGTATTGCTTAATTGATGAAAACCAGGGAGCCATCGATGGCTCCCGTGTCAGATCGTCTATGATTGTCGCCGCGCCGCTGCGGATGGTTTTACCAGCAGGGCCACGGCCGATCGCATCGTCCTCGGACCAGCTGTGCCTCGATCCGGACAGGTAAGCGCCAACCTCGGGAATGCCGGCATACGCTGGAAACTTGATGGACTTGGCTTCGTCGTCATGGGCGTAGCCGACCCATGCCGTCCAATAGCCGCCGATGTCCAGCGTAAGACGGCAAATTCCATTCAACAGTTCGGTTTCATCGCTGGTGCGAATGAGAAGCTCATTGCATGCGGTGCGCATGCGCAGCGCACGATTCAGGCGCGCGGTATTCAATTCGGATTGCCTGCGCGCGGTCAAATCGCTCACGCCGCCGGCAATGCTCTCCAACGTGCGCGTAAGGCGATCGGCCAGTTCGTGGATTTTTGCTTCGGCGACTTTGCGGTCGTCAATATCGGTCGCATTGCCATACCACTTGACGATCGCCCCGGCTTCATCGCGGATCGGGATCGCACTGACGATATGCCAGCGAGGCGTCGCGTCCGACGCGCGCCATAGGCGCAACTCTGCCGAATACGGCTCGCCTGTATATATGCATTCGCGCCACAATGCCACGCAGCGATCGACATCCTCGCCATGCGCCGCATTTATCCAGCTTTGCATGGCCGGGTCCGCACCACCGATCCCGGTGTATTCTGCCATCGCATGGTTGATATAGTCGGGGCTTCCGTCCGGTTCGGCGGTCCATACGATCTGCGACATCGCATCGGCAATCTGATAGAAGCGCCGTTGGCCCTGATTGGTCGCCTTTTCGGTCTGCTTCTTTTCCGTAATATCCTGCAAAGCACCCTGCACCATGAAGATCGCGCCGCCGGCATCGCGCGCGGCTTCGCCGATCACACGCACCCAGACCCGACCGCCTTTGCCGGTAACGATTTGTAGTTCCTCGTCGAACGCGATGCCATGACGACTACAGGTGGCAAAAGCAAATTTGATTTCTTCGCGCGATTCGGGTGTGTAAAAATTGATTGCTTCATTGATCGTCGGACGAAAACCGTGCGGTACTTCGTGGATATCGCACACCTCATTCGACCACGTCAATCGGCATGCGGAAATATCCAAATTCCATCCCCCGATATGCGCCATCCGGCCGGCGATCTGCCGCAGATTTTCGCTTTGCATATCCGATGCGGCGTTGCCGTCGCCACAGTCGCTTGCCGGACTTTCAACGGATTGACGTCGGCGTCGCAACTCAAGCTGCATCATCACCTGGTCCGCAAAAATTTCCAATGCCCCTTTCTGTTTCAGGCTCAGTCTGCGGGGTGTCCGATCCATCACCGCCAGTGCGCCGAGCGCGAAACCGTTTGGCGCAATCAACGGCATGCCGGCGTAGAAACGCAGGCCGGGGTTCGCTGTTACAAGTGGATTGTTTTTGAAAAGGGGATTCTTCAATGCGTCGGGCACAACGAACAAGCTTGTACCGCAGATCGCATGTGCGCAAAATGCGATTGCGCGATCGGTTTCACGAATATCGAGGCCAACGATGGATTTGAACCATTGACGCCGCTCGTCGACAAGTGTCACGGTTGCAATCGGGGTCCCGCAGATGCAGGCAACTGTCTGAGTTATTTGATCAAACTCGTATTCCGGAAGGGTATCCAGAATTCCGTATGTTTTCAAAGCATTGAGCCGGCTTCGCTCATGTGGAGCGGCTTTCGCCATATCCATGGGTTTTTCCAGTTAGGAAGGGACCTTGAACATCTGATCAGTTCTTTTTTTCAACGCGATCATACATGGATGCTGCCAGGAAAAAAATGAGGCATATCAAAGTTTCAATTAACAATTTCCTTGCGAAAAATTTATTTTCAATCGATTCTTTAGCCGTGGCGATCTAAACAAAATTTCCATGGAATTCTTTAACTTCAATAAGTTGTGACATTCCGAGTATTTTTTCGCATGATAATTGTTACAGCCGCGGCAAAAGTACTTTTGTCAGTTCCATGTCGCTTAATATCATTGGATTGGTTCGCATGCTCCCGCCCCGGCTGCCGGCTACCACTTTCTCAATATCGCTTTCCTCCATGCCGAATTCCGACAACCGGGGCAGCCTCAACCGATCTACCCAGGATCGCAACAGGTCCGTCAAGGCGTCGGTATTTGCTCGATCGTCTTCGGCCGAAGCACCGGTAAAAAGGCGCCCGACTGCAGCATATTTTTTCAACGCCGCCGATTGTGGATCGCGGCTTCGCAATGCCTGAATATTGACTGCAGTAGCTTCTGCCACGAGCGTGCCGCACACCACACCATGCGGTATTGGAAAAAATGCGCCCAGCGGCGATGCAAGGCCGTGCACCGAACCCAATCCGGCCTGTGCGAGGGCAATGCCGGACATCAATGAAGCGTACGCAAGCCTGGAAAATCCTTGCGCCTGTTGTGGATGATTGTCTTCCCATGCGGACCAGAATCCATCGTGGAACGCTGTCAGGCCGGACCACGACAGCGCATCGGTAAACGGACTGGCATTGGTGGATACATAGGATTCCAGTAACTGGGTGAACGCATCCATGCCGTTGGCGGCAATCAAATTTTTCGGGCAGGAAGCCAGTAATTCCGGATCGACGATGGCAACTCTGGCCACCAGCGCGTCGTGCCGGAATGATTTTTTAAAACCTTGCTTGCCTTGTATGCTCAACACGGCATTTTTCGTCGCTTCGCTGCCGGTGCCGGCTGTAGTCGGCACCGCGACGAAAGGAACCGATGGCCCTTCATAGATCAATCCGCGTCCGACACCTTCCAGATAATCCATCACGGAATTGCCCGAGTTAAGCAAGCCGGCGATTGCTTTGGCGGCATCCAGCACGCTGCCGCCGCCAATACCGACCACTGCCTGAATATTTGAATCGCGGTAATGCGCGACTGCCGCATCCACTAATTCGGGCGACGGCTCCCGATCCACCTGAGTCCTTTCCCACGCAATGCCGCGCGCGTCCAGTGTCGACAACAGTTCGGTCCAGCGGGGCGTTGACACGAACGATTGACCGCCGGTCACCAATAGCACCTTGTTCCCGAACTGTGCCGCCACTTCGGCAATTTTTGCCGACTGGCCGGCGCCGAAGCGGATTTCCGGAAGGCGCGCAACGGAAAATGTCGAAATTGAATCCATCAAATGATTACCCATCATTTATCGATCTTTTAGAAAATAAATTACAGCATCATGAATTGACGCATTCGCCCCCCACCCTACCCCCCATAGGTCTTGCAAGCGAAAGATTTATTTTGCGAATACCTGGCTCAGGTTGGCGAAGGATTTGAATTCAAGCGCATTGCCGGACGGGTCCAGAAAGAACATCGTTGCCTGCTCGCCGACTTCGCCTTTGAAGCGGACATGCGGTTCGATAATGAACTTGATATTTGCACGCTTCAGTTTTTCAGCCAGCGCATCCCAATCCGCACGATCCAGGATCGCACCGAAATGCCGTACCGGCACTTGGTCGCCATCCACTTCGCTGGTGGTTTCATGACCTGCCTCGTTCGGAGCCAGGTGCGCGACGATCTGATGGCCGTAAAAATTGAAATCGACCCATGCATCGGAACTGCGGCCTTCTTCACATCCAAGCAAATCGCCGTAAAACTGCCGTGCGGCCGCGATATCGTGCACCGGAAATGCCAAATGGAATAGCGGATTGGGTTTCATCGTAAATCCTTCAGGTAAAAAAACACTGTGAAGTGGAACAGGCGGATGTCGCACGAACTTATTTTACAGCGTTGGCGAATCCGGAAAGCGGCGCATGCGAGGCGCTGCTGTTTGCCGCGGCAGGGTGTGCCGGCACGATCACGGCGAATGCTTTTCCTGCGCTGGGTGCAGTGGATAGGCTCGAATGAGCCGCCTTTGCGCATTTTCTTGCTTCGAATCGATCAAGGAAAAGAAGTTCGAAAGAGGGTCGGATACACACTCACGTGAATGAATCAGGATCTTACCCGCTCGTCGGCACCAACCTCAGGCGGGTGATTTCGGACGGCGCACCAAATCGCTTCGGCGGACCCCAATAACCGGTGCCGCGGCTGGTATATACCCAAAGCCGGCGCAACCGATGGAGGCCCGCCGTATAGGGTTGCTGCATCGGCACGAAAAAATTCCACGGGAAAAACTGTCCGCCGTGAGTATGGCCCGACAATTGCAAATCGAAACCCGCATCCGCCGCTGCGTTGGCGCTACGCGGCTGATGTGCAAGCAAGATTTTCACTGCCACGTGGCCGGGTGCGCCGGCCAGTGCGGCATGGGGGTCGCTGCGATGCGAAGCGTCGAACAAATGCGCGGTGTAATCGGTGATGCCCGCCACCAGCAACGATACGCCTTGATGCGTCAGCAGTACATGCTGGTTCATCAATACCGTCAAGCCGAGACGCCGCACCTCCGCAATCCACGCATGCGCATTGGAGTAGTACTCATGATTGCCGGTGACGAAATAGGCGCCATGCTTTGCGATCAGGTTTCCCAATGGCGCGGTATGCGATGCCAGCCGATCGACGCTGCCGTCCACCAGATCGCCGGTCACCGCGATCAGGTCCGCTTCGAGCCCATTGACCACATTGACGATCGCGTCCAGATAGCCGCGCTTGATGGTCGGTCCGATATGAATATCGCTGATCTGCGCGATGGTAAAACCATGCAAGGCGGCAGGCAGATTACTGATCGGCACATCGACATCGACCACCTTTGCCACGCGGCGCGCATTGATCAGGCCGATCACCGTTACCAGGCCCGCCAATGCCGGCACGGCGGCCGCGGTCCAGTTCGCGAGCGCTGTGCTATACGCACCCGGAACAAATGCCGCGAGTAATATGACATCCCTCAAAATGGTCAGCACCAGCAATGAAGAAAACATGCCCAATGCCAGCAAGCCGGCCCATGCCAGACGGTCCGACAATGGCTGACGCTTGACTGCGCGCGACAACAAGCCGGCCGGCACCAACGCGAAAGACGCGACCAGAAACAATATTCCGGCAATCCGGATGGATGAATCAAGCGGCAAATCAGGCAGCACGCGCCAGCCGATATACGCATGCAATAGCGCCAGTATGCTTGAGACCACGATGATGGTGTTACGAGGCGGCATAAGAATTCCGGTTGGGGAAGGAATAGAGGCGATGTTGTCGTATGTTGGGACCGATACCGGAGAATCAATGACGTCGTGGAAGTCGGTATTCAGCCTTTCCGCGTCCGCCGGCGATGCTCGTGTCAAGCAAGCCTATTTATGCGGTGCCCGACACATCTGTCAGGCGGCCGCGATATAGCGCGGCAATCAGGTCCGATTGGGTCACCATTCCCGCAAGCCGTCTTTCCGCATTGATAATCGGTATGTGATGCAATCCGATATCGGAGAGCAGGGGAACCAATTCGACAATATGCATATCGGCAGGCGTGAAGCCGATCCGGTCACCGGGACGAACATCGTTGGTGTTGTGCGTATTGCCATGATTGAGTTGCGGCGGATGCAGATAGCGGCGCCGGGTCGCATTATTGAATGCGATGGCAACCGCCAGCAGCAGCAATGAATTGATGCCGACCGGCGACAATAAGAAAAGATAGCCCTGATCATGAATCACCGGTCCGCCCATCACGGCAGCCAATGCGATCGCACCGCCGGGCGGATGCAGACAGCGCAATGCAAACATTGCGCCGATTGCGCCGGCAACGGCGACTGCCGCCGCAAGCGTCAGATCCGGAATCCAAATGACGCAGGTCACTCCGATCGCGGCCGAAATGACGTTGCCGCCGAGGATAGACCATGGCTGCGCCAATGGGCTCGCCGGAACCGAAAACAGCAGTACCGCTGAAGCACCCATCGGCGCAATCAGCAACGGCAATTCCATTGATGATCCGAGCACCATGCGGCTGACCGCCGCGGTCAGGAAAATTCCGATCAATGCGCCGCCGCAGGCGCGCAAGCGCTCAACACCATTGACACGCATGCGTCCAGGTTTGAATCCATGCAACCAAACCAATACCGCTCTCACGCGATGTCGCTCCTTGTGGCAACAGGTCCGGGACCCGAGGAAGAAAAGAGGCGTGAGTTTACATCAGCAGTCGCTTCTTCGCAGGAAGGGGCGATGGGCCGCATCGGGAAAACCTCGATTGCAAGGAGCCGTTCCAAACCCGCGGAGCGCCAAATAACCTGGAGCCCGCTGGTGCGGCTTTTCTCAAACGGTAATCAGTTCAATCGGCTGGCACGGCTTGACTGCGTCAATTGAGCTGCCGCTTGATGCAATGCGGCGATTCCGGGACGGGCAATATTGGCGAGTAGCGGACCGGCCGCTTCCGATCCGAATCAATGGAGGGCCGGCAGCGGTGTCGGCAAACGAAGGCATCGGCGGTGCGATATCGTTCGTAAACCGAATGGGCTGCCGGGTTACTGCTACTGCAATGACTTAGAACGAGTGACGAACACCAACGCTGAAGGTCGAACGGTCTGTGCCGGCAACCCCGGCGCCGCCGGCAAATCCACCGGCATTCACGCTGGCCGCGGCTTCGTTGTTGATGCGCGCAACCGACGTGTACAAGTTGGTGCGCTTGGACAAGCTATAGATATAACCTAGCGCCAACTGTTCTGCGTCGCGGTTTGCGCCCATGTCGTCGCGGCGAAGAATATATGATGCCAGGATCTTGCCGGCTCCGAGCGGAACGCTGACGCCGATCATTGCCTCATCACGATCGACATTTTTAACGCCGGCAGCGGTGCTGCCCTTGTTCAGCGCGTATGCCGCATGGAGTTTGACTACGCGAAAGTCGTAGGTGCCTCCCAGCAGTGTCGTTCTCGAATCGCCCGTGGCTACACCAGCAGCCTGCTGGTTCTGGTCATGGTGCGCGAGAATGACGTTAAACGGGCCGGCGGCGTAACCAGCGGACAAACCGGCTTGACGGCCAATCGAACTGCTGCCTGCCACTTCACCCAGGCTGTATGCGAGTTCACCTTTGAAGCCACCCAATTTCGGGGTCGAATAGTTGATGGTGTTGTCGCCGCGATCGCCGTATACATTGAAAATATTGCTTGCGGTACCGATGTTGCCAAGATTGAACGGATCGATGGTGTTGAGCGCATTACGGAGCGGATGGTATTGACGACCCAGTTTCACCGCGCCAAAACTGCCTGTGAGTCCGACGAATGCCTGCCGGCCAAACAGGCGGCCCTGACCCAGCGAACCGTCATCGACGTTGAAGCCGTTTTCCAATGTAAAGATCGCGGACAGTCCGCCGCCGAGATTTTCGGTTCCGCGGAAGCCCAGGCGGCTGCCGGACAGAAGTCCGCTGCCCAACGCCGTGGTTTTTGCCGTGCCGTTGTTTGCATAGGTAAGGCCGGCGTCAACAACGCCGTAGACCGTCACATTGGTTTGTGCGGAAGCCGCACCTGCGAAAGCGCCGAGCAAGGCGAGTGCCAGAAGTGTTTTTTTCATTTCTAAATTCCCTGGTTGATGAATCGGAATGACCAGCCTGTCGACATGCGATCGTTCGTGTCAATGCTGGCGTGACGAAAGTTGACAACGCGAACCGGCATGCGAAGTCCCTTTGTGGCGGTTTGGATATGAGTCGGCGTGCCGGATTGGCAGTACACCTTCGCGTGACGAAGGATGGAGACTGAACGCGGGAATGAAAATTCGGCGAGATAACAGCTCAACACAACGCGGATCCAAAAATTGAATGAGAACAATTATCATTCATTCGTTGCACTGCGTCAATTCCTTTTCGCCGGCAGTGTCGTCAAAAAGATACCTGCGCACCTTGACGGTCGCAGCATTGCGACTGACTTCGGTGTTCCAGACAGGTTTTGATTGAAACGAGGATGGGACCGAATCTGCCTTCGAGCCTTGTTTTTTCCGAAAATAAGCGATTTTCCAATATTATTCGGCGCTTTTGCAAGGAGATGCCGGATGAATGCCAGCGCCGATCCGACGGATCGATCAAATCAAAAAACGCCGTCGAAGGGTTTTCCCGCTCGATTCACCCTTCAAGCGATCGAGCCGTTCGACATCCGATAGATGTTGTTGCCGAAATAGAGGTCCTCGATCCGCTTCTTCTCTTTCTCGATTTTTTGCCGCTCGATATCGGGAATCCCATCGCCTTCGTCCATTGGCGAGAACGATTCATCAAGGCCAATCGATCGAACCGCGCCGGCATTCGCGAACTCACGATACATCCAGTCGCCGTCCACTTGCACCAGGCCTCCCGGCACGGCGCGCGGCAGTACCGGCTTACCACGCCGCGCGGCGCGCATATAGTCGATCCATATCGGCAGCCCTAACGTCGAACCGAACTCGCGGCTGCCAAGCGACTTGGGCTCGTCATATCCCATCCACGCGACTGCCACCACATCGCCGCTGTAACCGGCAAACCAGCCGTCGACGGAGTCGTTGGTCGTGCCGGTTTTGCCGGCCAGGTCGGTACGCCCGAGCTTCTGGCTCGCCGCCGCAGCCGTGCCGTAACGGGTTACATCGCGCAGCATCGTGTCCATGGCAAAAGCATTGCGCGGATCGAGCACCCGGGCAGCTTCCTGGCCTGCCTGGGCCGGCGTGGCTTCCGCCAATATAGTCCCGCGCGCGTCGGTGATTTTCTGGATCAGATAAGGATTGACTTGATATCCGCCGTTGGAAAATACCGCATACGCACCAGCCATTTGCAGCGGTGTAACGGCGCCCGTACCCAGCGAAATCGTCAGGTTGGCCGGATGCCGGTCCGCGTCAAAGCCGAAACGCGATAAATAATCCCGTGCAAATTCGGGACCGATCTCGCGCACGAGGCGTACCGATACGACATTCTTCGAGCGAATCAGCCCGGTACGCATGGACACGGGGCCATCGTAATTGCCGTCATCATTTTGGGGTTCCCAGATCCGGCTGCCGTTGTATGACATGTCAATCGCGAGCGGCGCATCGTTGATCACGGTTCCGGGTGAAAAGCCCTTCTCCAACGCCGCCGAATAGATAAAAGGCTTGATGCTCGAGCCGGGCTGACGCCAAGCCTGCCGCACGCGGTCGAACTTGTTCAAGTTGAAATCGAATCCGCCGACCATTGCACGATACGATCCATCATGCGCATTGAGCGCGATGAATGCGGCCGCAACCTGCGGCAGCTGCGTGATTGCCCATTTTCCTTTTGTATCCTGAATCACGCGAATTACCGCGCCCGGCCTTAACCGAATCTGAGTGCGCGCATTTTTCGACAGGGCCGGGGCGGCAAAACGCAAGCCGGCACCCGAAATGTCGATCGTTTCTCCCGACAGCATATCGGCGCGCACCAACTTTGCCGAAGCGGCCGTGACGACGGCCGAGCGCAATTCGCCGCTGCTTGCGTATTTGGCAAGCGCCTCGTCGATTGCATCCTGACGTGCTTCCTCGTCGCCGGGCAGGTCGACGAATGCCTCCGGTCCGCGGTAGCCATGGCGGCGCTCGTAGTCCATCACACCGCGCCGCACCGCTTCGTACGCTGCATCCTGATCAGCCTTGAACAGCGTGGTGTACACATTGAAACCGCGCGTGTAGGTCTCTTCCTTGTATTGCTCATACATGACTTGCCGCACCATTTCCGCCGCATACTCCGCATGCGTCTCGAACTCCTGGCCTTGTTTTCGTACCTGAAGTTTTTCAGCCATCGCCTGATCATATTGCGCCGGCGTGATGGCGTGAAGCGCGCGCATGCGCTTGAGAATATGATGCTGGCGCTGCGCGGCCCGCTTCGGGTTGACTACCGGGTTGTAGGCAGACGGCGCCTTGGGCAATCCGGCCAGCATTGCGGCCTGCGCAAGCGAGATGTCCGCTACCGATTTTCCGAAATAGGTATTCGCCGCAGTGTCGAAGCCATAGGCACGCTGTCCCAAGTAGATTTGATTCATGTACAACTCGAGAATCTTATCCTTGGACAATTCCGCCTCGATTTTGTAGGCCAGCATGATTTCATTGATCTTGCGCGCATAGGTTTTTTCCCTGGTCAGGAAAAAATTGCGCGCGACTTGCATCGTGATGGTCGATCCGCCCTGGGTTGAACCGCCGCGCAGATTGACCAGGGCGGCGCGCAACACGCCGGAAAGGTCAACCCCGCCATGTTCGTAAAAATCATCATCTTCGGCTGCAAGAAGTGCTTTTTTCAGGCTGTCCGGAAATTGACCGATCGGCACGAAGCTGCGGCGCTCTTCGCCGAATTCACCAATCAAAACATGATCGGCAGTGAAAATGCGCAGCGGAATCTTGGGCTGGTAGTCGGTGATGGCGTCGAGTGCCGGAAGATTCGGTTTGACGTAAAGAAATACATAACCGAGCAGGAATACCGTGCATAGCGCAAGCGCAATACTCAATGCGAGCGCGGCCTGCAACATGCGCAGCTTTGATGGCAATGTGAATGGAATCGTCAATTTGTCACGAGCCTTATACTTCGCCTTCTGATATCGGAGGGCGAAGTATAAGGCGTTTTCCGGGCCTGACAGCATGACGTTACACTCTGTAACCGCCCGCAATTGCACGCCGCGCCTGGCTTATTTCCGGATTCCATCAACGGCGCGACGTCGCTTGTCCGGGCAAGGTCAGCGTCACTTCCAGGCCGCCCTCCGGATGATTGGCCAGCGTAATGCTGCCGCCATGTTGTTCCGCAATGTTGCGCGCAATGGTCAGGCCCAGGCCGGTGCCGCCGGTTTCCCGCGATCGCGAATTTTCAACCCGATGAAAAGGCTCGAACACCTTGTGCAACTGGTCAGCCGGAATTCCGGGTCCGCCGTCGCGAATGCGGACCCGGGCACAGGTCCTGCCATCGATATCGTCGCGCTGCACCGTGACCTGCGCAGTTTGCCCGTACTTCACCGCATTATCGATCAGGTTGATCAGGCAACGGCGCAACGCGGTGGGCCGAGCCATCATCGATAAATTGCATCGGCCTTGCAGCGTGACGTCCTGCCCGGCATCAGCGGCATCGCTGCATACGCTGTCGAGCAGCGAATCAAGATCAAGCAGTTGCAAAGGCAGCGACGAATCCATGCTGCGCGCCAGATCGAGGCCTTCGCGCACCATGGCCTGGGTCGCCGACAAATCGCCGATCAGCTTGTCGCGCAATTCCGTGTCGCTTACTTTTTCAAGCCGCAATCGCAGCCGGGTCAACGGCGTCTGCAAGTCGTGCGTGATCGCGGCCAGCATCTGCGTGCGCTGCTGAATGTTTTGCCGAATGCGCGCCTGCATCGCATTGAATGCGGCGGTTGCCTGGCGAATTTCCGTGGTGCCTTGCTGCGCCAGCGGCGGGCGATCGATATCGTCGCCCAGCTTTTCGGCGGCTTGCGCCAATTGCTTCAGCGGGCGCATCGTCATGCGCGCCACAACGTATGCCAGCACGCCTATGCTCAGCAGGAACATCAGCAGGAAGATAACCGCATCGGTACGCAACGGCGGCGGCGCCGAATGACGCGGTGGAAAAATCGTCATGCGCAATCGGCTGCCGTCGCGCAGGCGGACTTGCAGCGCCTCGCACGTGATGCGCATCGGCACGGCGCCCGATTCGATTCGACGGCCGCGCGGCGCCGGGCAATCGTCCGCGGATTTCTGCAGCGCGGCCACGGGGTAGTCCGGGCCAAGGCGCTCGCTTAACGCATCGGAAAACTTTGTGCTTTTTTCAATGGGCTGTTGTTCCGGCTCCATCGCACGCATCAACTCCAGCCGCAAACCGAAGCGCCGGGTCGTTGCCAAAAATGCCGGCCGATCGGCCGCCGGGATGGCATCGAGCGTAACAATGAATTGCTCGGCCTGTTCAATTGCACGTGCTTCACGGAACTGACCGATGGTCCGCTGCCGCTCGCCGATCGCAAGCCACCAGGTCAGCGAAACCGATGCCAGGATTCCCACCAGCAGCACCAGGAACACCCGTCCGCTCATCGAACGGAAAAAAGCGGTCACGGTGTCGTTCCTGCCATCACAGGCACGGCCAGCACATAACCGCCGTTGCGCACGGTTTTAATGATTTGCGGCGAACGGGCATCTTCGTTCAGCTTCTGCCGCAACCGGCTGATCTGGATGTCGATCGAGCGATCGAACGGGTCCGCATCGCGCCCGTGCGTGAAATTCAGGAGCTGGTCGCGATTGAGCACGCGGTTGGGATGTTCCAGAAATACTTTCAGCAAACGGAATTCCGCACCTGACAACATGATGGCCAATCCTTCAGGATCGACCAGATGCCGCGCGGTCAGATCGAGCGTCCAGCCGGCAAAGCGCATCTGTTGTTGTATCGGCGAATCCGCCACGGCGTCGATCGTTGCCTGGCTGCGGCGCAGTACGCTGCGGATACGCGCCAGCAACTCGCGCGGCTCGAAGGGTTTGGGCAGATAATCGTCCGCGCCCATTTCCAGGCCGAGAATTCTGTCGATCGGCTCGCTGCGCGCGGTCAGCATGATCACCGGCATGCTGGATCGGGTGCGCAGTTTGCGGCATAGCGTCAGGCCATCCTCGCCCGGCATGTTCAAATCCAGCACGACCAGATCGACGTGCTCCCGTTCCAGCGTTTTTTCCATCTCGATTCCATCCTGCGCGGCGAAGGCGTGATAGCCGTTTGCACCGAGATAATCGGCCAGCAGCGAGCGGATTTCGTGGTCATCATCGACGATCAGGATATTTGAAATGGGTTCCATGGATTCGATTATGGCGAGTTCGGCCGGCAATGAACAGGAATTTTGTATCGTTTTGTATCGAACATCGATGAAGAAACATTTGGAAACAAATTCCGTTCGCATCGAAACTTGACCGATACATCACCGATGCAACATGCAATTGTGTGCAGCGCACATGCTCTGGAAGAGAGCTCATATGCCTCAAATGCAATCACTGAAAAGGACTCACCATGAACAAATTTCGTAAAACATTGCTGATCGGCGTCACCGTCCTGGGCCTTGGGTCCACCGCGTTTATTACACATGCACAAACAAGTCCGGGCGAACGCCCCGACCGGGCCGCGATGGGCGGACATCATAAATGGCATGGCGGCGCGAAGTCTCCCGAGCAGATGAAAGAAAGAATCGCCAAACGCCAGGCTGAGCTGCACGACAAGCTGAAGCTCGATGCGAGCCAGGAATCGGCATGGCAAGCCTTCACTGCAGCGACGACGCCGAACGATCAATGGAAACGTCCGGACCGCGCCGAATGGGAAAAACTGTCGGCGCCGGAGCGGATGGAAAAACAGCTCGGCATGATGAAAGAAAGGGAAGCACGCATGACCAGCCGGCTCGCTGCGACAAAAACATTCTATGCGACGCTGACGCCGGAACAGCAAAAAGTCTTCAATGAGAGCTTCATGAGCGGCCGCCGTCACGGCAAGGGTTACGGAAAAAGTTAAACATATCCAAGCGCTTGAGTAACAGGCGATGCATGGAGAACGGCGTTTCCGGTTTCAAACGGGACGCCGTTTTTCAGCGTGTTCGCGCCGAGCGGGTATCGGCGATGACGGATTGTCATGCTGAATGGCAAGTTTGCATGCATGTACGCGCAATGAATCAAACCGGTTCGGCAATATATTGCCCAGGATTGATGTCTCGCAAACATATCCTTCATGGAAGGCGAACAATTCAATGCATGAAGCCGCGCTTTTTTTCGATCAGCATCGCGATGCTTGCGGTATTTTTTACCGCAAGCGCAGTCGCGCAAACCCGCGTGAAACCCGCGCCGTCCGGCGGCGGGGCGCAAACTATTTATCGGCAAGTAATGCCCGACGGGCGAATCATGTATGCGGACCGTGCATTGCCCGGCGCAAGAGTCGACCATATCATCAAGGTCGATCGTCCGATCAAAGGCAATGTATGGGGCGTCGAGTCCGGCGCCAATCCGGTTGCGCCACGGCGGGCGGAACGCACACCGGTCAAGAGAGCCACCGTGCCTCCGGCTACAAGCAGGAAAATGAGCATCGACGAAGCGACATCCGAAGTGATTCGCGCGGAAATGCTGCTGGAAGATGCGAAAAAGCAGCAGGAAGCGGGAGTCGAACCATTGCCGGGCGAGCGTACCGGTACCGTCTCCGGCGGTTCGCGCCTGAACGAGGCATATCATGAACGCCAGAAATTACTGGCGAAATACGTGAGCTACGCTGAAGCGGCACTCAAAAAAGCGATTGAAGACTGGAACCGGGTGCGTTGACGCGTCGGACCCGCGCAGAAATAACTTGCCCATTTTTTCAACCGGAACAAGCGCGCTGATGGGCGCTTGCATAGTGCAAGAAGAGCCAAAGCCATCAGCTCACCGGCCTTCCGCCAGCATCCATACGGGTTGCATCAAGCCTTTTCTGCCGGATTATTTGTCTTCAGAAACTCCACCCTGACCATGTCGGACGCGACTGACAAGGGGCCGCCACCGGCATCGATCCATGTCTGCAACGACGGCACGAATTGCGTATCGGTGATTCGATCGGCGTGCGCCTGCGGGTCGGCAATCAGCCGCGCATGCGCCAGAGGAATTGGTCCAGTCGTTGGATTGGCGAGCAATATCCAGTCGCTTGCGTGGCGCGCATCCGCCACTTCCGGGTCCGCTTCATCGACCCATCCGCACAGCACGCGGTCATAACGGCCTTCCACAAGCCAGCACAGTGCCATGCATAATAGTTGCGGCCAGACGTTGCCCGCGGAACGCATGTATACGCCGCACGCCAGATCGCCGACGAAGCGCGAAGCATAGACCGCGGCGACGCCGCTTTGACAGGCGATAAAATCGAACGGCATCGGCAAACCGTCATGCAGGCAGATTTCGTCCAGCACTTTTCCAATTTCGATACGTGCGCCATCGGTCGAGCCCCAGATCAGGCCGGTCCGGCCGGACGCGGGGATCGGACCGGCATTGGCCAGGCAGCTCACGATACCGGTGACGCATAACCCCGGCAGCGTCCCTTCGCGCCGCAGCGGCTGTCCCAACGCAGCCCGCACTGTCGCGCCGAGATCATCGGGCGCAATGCGCAATGAGGAGAGGGAAGCCAGTGCGCTCATGATGCCTGCTCGATGACCAGCGAAACGACGCTGCCGCCAAAGCCGATCAGGTTAAACAATACTCTTCGGACGCGTGCATTACGCACGACAGTGGTCGGCGCCAGGCCGACGTCCGGATCGATTGCGGAAAACCCCGCAGTGGCCGGCACCGTATCACGCGCAAGGCAGGCGGCCAGAGCGGAAAGCTCCACCGCACCACTGGCGCCGAGCGTATGCCCGAAATACGATTTGAGCGACAGCAGCGCCGGCGGGCGTTCGCCAAACACGCGCCGCAATGCAATACCCTCGGCAAGGTCGACCGCGGGACTTCCCGCGGCCTGCAACTTGACAAGATCGATATCAACAGCAGAGAGTCCGGCGTTGCGCAGCGCCCTGGTCATCACATCGGCTATCAACACGCCGTCGGGATTGGGACCCGTCGCCGAATGGCTATCCAGCGCCGCGTCGATGCCGGCCACACGCCAGTCGCCCCAGTGCCCGTTGCATGGTTCATCGGTAAGCCAGATTGCGGCAACCGCCTCGCCCAGTACCAGTCCGTCGCGTTGCCGATCGAGCGGCCGGGATGCGGCCGGCGACAACAGGTTCAGCGCGGCGAATCCGGCCAGCGAGGTAATGTTGGGCAACTCGACGCCGAGCACCAGTGCGCGGCGCAACACACCGGCGCGGATCAGGGTTGCGGCCGCATCCAATGCAGACAGGCTGGAAGTGCAGGCAGTGGCAAAGCACCAAGGCGAGGTAGCGATGCCCAGCCAGTCGGCCGCCTTTACCGCAAATTCGGCGGCGGGCGGAAATTCTGCGCGCCCGACGCGTGCCGCGAACTCCAGTGCGCCGATCTGAAATGATGAAGAGGCAAAAAACAACCCGGCCTGCGACCATTCGGAATCGCTGATGGAGCATCCGGCGCGGACTTCACGGCCGACGCCGCAAATAATTTCCCTGGCCCGCAAATCCCAGTCCGACAACGACGCGGCATCGGCCAATGCGTAAAAAGGCAAGGTCTGCCCGGCGACGCTGCGCGACGCGCACCGGATATCGCCGGCAATGATGGTATCGCAGGCTGCGCCCAGCGTCGCACCGGAGGCTGAGCAATGGCCGAAACCGGCCAGGTATACCGAACGGGTCATTTGTGCGCAGCGAGAAATTCGGCGAGTGTGGCAATGCTTGCCATGACGCGGCGCGTCTCCTTGCTGTCGGGCAGGCGTACGCCATAGCGCTTTTGCAGCGCCATCGAGAGCTGCAATGCATCGAGCGAATCGAGTTCCAGTCGCGCATCGGGACCGAACAGCAATTCGTCATCGGCGATGCCGGCCGGGTCGATGTCTTTTTCGCAGACATCGACAACCAGGCGCTTCAGGTCATCGATCAGTTCATGGCTTGCGCTTGTCATGGGGCTAGCTCCGGACCGAACGTCGATTGATCCATATCGCGATCGTCAGGCACGCAACGGCAAGCGAGAGCAATGCGCCGGCATAGGGCCAGATATCGGCGATCCCGCCGCCGCGCAGCATGATCATATGAAATCCGTCGAGCGCCCACGCCATCGGCGACACGGCCGCGAGCGTTTGCATGAAGGCCGGCATGATGAACTTGGGCACCATCACGCCGCCGATCGCTCCCATCAGGATATTGCCGACCCCGCCGACGATGGTGGCCTGCTCCGAAGTGCGGGCGATACTGGCAATCAGCAGCGCCCAGCACACCGCCGCCAGACTGACCGCGGCCGACATGGACCACAACGCAAGCGGCGCATCAGGCAATGTCAGCGCCTCACCTCCCATCAAGGGTACGATGTAGATTCCGACCAGCACCATCAGCACCGCCTGTACCTGATTGACGGCAAAGAACGGCAGCAGCTTGCCCGACAGGATCAGATGGAACGGCACGCGTTGCGTTCTCAATCGCTGCAAGGAGCCGTCGCGCCGCTCGGTAATGAACAATGCCGACATCGGAATCACCACGAAGAACATCGAAAAGATCAGCCAGGCCGGCACGCTCTGCTGCACGGACGATGGAATTGCATTCGTCTCGCCGCGTTGCACCGTTTCGAGCGCGACCTGCCGTTGCCAGTCTCCGGCGTCAGGCGCCGCTGCGCCAAAGCCCGCGGTCAGCGGGCCGGATCGTTCAATCAATGTCTGTGCCTGCAAGCTTCCCAATGCGCCCTGCACCTGCTGGCGGAAAGCCGCATGCAGCAAAGGAGAAGCGGCCGGGTCGGCCCATATCTGCAGCATGGGCGACGAACTCGCGTTGCGCTCGTCCATGAGCGTGGTTCCGAAGTTTTTCGGGATCACCAGCACAAAAGCCAGCCGCCCTTCGCGCACAGCGTCGCGCAGCTTGGTGCGCCCGGTTGCCGCCGTCTTGTCCCGCTTGATCACCCCGGCGCGTTCAAGGCGATTCGCCAGCGCGCTCGATTCATTGCTGCCATCGGCATCCAGTACCGCGTAGTGCAGATTATTGCCGGTTCCCGGCGTAAAGCTGTCACGCAATGCCAGCGACATCACCAGCACAAAAATCGCCGGCATCAGGAACAGCGCCAGCAAGCCATGCCGGTCGCGCGACAATGCGATGAATTCCTTGCACCAGAGAGCAATCAGTCGGGTCATCGTCAATCCCGTAACGAGCGATGTGTCAGGCGCATGAAAACCTGCTCCAGATTCTGCCCGCCGTAGCTCATGCCGAGCACTTCGCATTGTGCGTCGGAGAGCCGGCATGCAAGCTCCGACAAATCCTTGAAGCCGGCCAGCGGCATCGAATAGGCATTGCCGCCTTCTTCGTGCAGGCCGAGACGTGCCTGCCAATCGTCATGCAGTTCCCGCGGCAACGGCTGCGCCAGCCGGAAACGCGCTTCCGGCGTGTCGGAACCCAACACCTCGGACAAGCCACCCGATACCAGGATACGGCCATGATCGATGATCGCGACGCGATCGCAGATCGCCTCGACTTCATCCATGTAATGGCTGGTATAGAGAATGGTCTTGCCCTGATCGCGCAAGCCGCGAATCGAATCGAGCAGGAAGTGGCGCGATTGCGGATCAACTCCGACCGTCGGTTCGTCGAGCAGCAACAGATCCGGGTCGGCCAGCAGCCCGATCGCCAGATTGAGCCGGCGCCGCAGCCCGCCCGACAGCTCGCCGGCGCGTTTGCCGAGGACCGTTTCCAGTTGCGCAAAGGATGCGCAATAGGCGACACGCTGGCGCGAAATTTCGCGTGCAAGTCCTTGCACGCCAGCGAAAAAACGTAAATTTTCAACTACCGTCAGCATCGGATAAAACGCGTAATCCTGCGGCACCAGCGCCAGCGAATTGGGCTGCCGTCGCCGTGCCTCTTCCAGAGGCAGACCGCCGAGCCTGATCTCGCCCCTGTCGATCGGCAGCAAGCCGGCGATCAATGAAATCAGCGTGGTCTTGCCGGCGCCGTTCGGGCCCAGCAAGCCGAATATCGCGCCGCGCGGCACATCGAGGTCAATGCCGTCCAGAACCGCTTGCTCACTGCGGCGGTATTGAAAAAAAATCCGGTCGATGCGCAGCATGGCGGGTCTACTTGGCTGTCCGCGCAAGGTCCGCGAAAAACACGTGCTCGCGATCGGCCTGGGCACGCAACAGCTGCGCCAAGTCACGCGGTGCCAACGGGTCGCGTCCGCGCACCATGCGCGCCGATGCGAGCGCGAACTGGCGCCAGTCGTCGCCGATCTCGATCAGCCGCTCGGCGAATTCGCCGTAGCTTTTCACACCGGTGAGTTGCTCCGCCTCTTGCAGGAACGACGCGTACATGAAGCGAAACCCTGCGCCGCCGGTGCCGATTTCTTCCTGCATGCGTACCAGGTGGCCGATGAAAAGATGGGCGCGATGGACATCCTGCGGCGGCAACGACTCCACCGCCCGCGCCATGCGCCGGATGCCGCGTACGCCGATCAGCGGTAGCGGCGTCCAAAGCATGATGCGGGTGGTTTTCTTTACGGCGGCCGCAATGGCGGTTTTCCATTCCGGTTCGCGGGGCGTTTGCTTCGGGTAGTAGAGCAATCCTTTCGGCGCCAGCACGCCCTTGGCGAAACGAGCGCGCTGCAAGTCCGCGCGCGCGCATCGGACCGGCTCTTCGAACACAGGATCGGAAATCAGGTAATCATCGCCGTCGCGACCGTAGACCAGCAGATTGTGTGCATTGAAATGAAAGCGCAAATCCGCCGGAAAATACGGCAGCCAATACACCGAGGTTTGCAGGCCCACTACCTTGCCGCTGTCGAGCAGTTCGTCCAGCCTTGCCATGCCGCGCTCGGGATTGCGGAAGGTCTCGAAGTGCATCGCCAGGGACAATGGTTTGGACAGTCCCTTGATGATGAACTTCGGCGGCATCCGGTACGCCACCAGCGGCAGTCCGGATAACTTGATGAATGGCAGATAGGCGAACGACAAGGCCGACGACAGGCCGAACGCCATCGGCTCGGACAGCGGCAGTCCGGCATGCCGGATGATCGACGACATCACACCGCTTTCACAGTGCGATGCATGGCGGTGTTCGAATTGAAATTCCATGGCGCTGTCCTATTCGATCCGCATCAGTTGGTCGGACGTTATTCCCAGTGCGTCGGCATAGCGCTGCAATAGTGCTGAAGAAAGTTTGCGGAATATCTCCGGGCGGAAATGACGGCGTATGCGCCAGCGCCACAATCCGCTGGTCTGCGATAACAGCGTTTCGTCCATGCGCGCGCAATACATGTGATACGCCAGCGGCGACGCGAGTCCGGCCAGCGCCTGCGCGCGCGCCGCCTGCGCCAGCAGCACGAATTCATCGACGGCCTGGCGCGTGACGATTTCCTCGACTTCCCATCCGGCCGACGCAACCATCTGCACGCGTCCATCGGCGCCTTTGGCGTAGATCACTTTGCGGTGTCCATCGAGTGTGGCATTGCCTTCCTGCGGCACGTCTGTTTCACGCATCGTTACTCCACTGTCAAGTGCATGAATGCACTGGAAAAACGCCCGCTTTCGGGCACAAAACACAAGAGCCGTTCGCCGGCACCCAACCGGCCGCTGCGCACGAGTTCGTCGAGCATGATGAAGATCGAGGCGGATCCGGTATTGCCTTTGCTGGCAAGATTGGTAAACCAGCGTTCCTGAGGAATCGGCAGCCCGACCGTTTCAAGGCATTCGGCAATCGGCCGACGGAAATATTCCGACGACATGTGCGGCAAGAACCAGTCGACTTCATCGACGCTGAGCGCACGTTTGGCAATCACACGCCGCAGCGGCTTGCCCAGCGTATGCGTCACCACGTTCTCATTGAGCAAACGAACATCCTGCTTGACTGAAAAAATCGAGCGCGCACCCCATTGCGCCTGGTCATGCCGCATCCAGCCCTTGATCGAGCCGTCCTCGAGTTTTTCAGCGCCTGCGTACATGCAGGTAGGCAGCTCGTGTGCTTGCGATGACAGTTCGATCCAGTCGATGCGCAACGATGGGCTATCGGCGCGTGGAGCGCTCTCTATAAGAAATGCCGCGGCGCCATCGGACAGCATCCAGCGCAGAAAATCCTTGTCGAAAGCAATGTCCGGCTGGCGTTCAAGTTCCGCAATGCGCGCGTCGGACTCGGCTTCGAAGTTGCGCGCATGCAGTACCGACGACGCAATTTCGGAGGCGCTCGCGACCGCATTTTGCGAATTGCCCGAACAGACCGACAAATACGCGTACTTCAGCGCCGTCATTCCGGCCAGGCAGATGCCGGCAGTCGACACTACTTCACAGGCAGGAATCCCCAGTTCGCCGTGCACCATCACGCCATGATTGGGCATCAACTGGTCGGGCAATGACGTGCCGGTTGCCAGACATTCGATCCGGTCCAGCGAGAAATCGTTGCCGGCCAATCCCCGCACCGCCAGCGACGTCAGTTGCGCATTGGTGTGCGTGGCCATACCGGTTGCCGGATCGAGTGCGTAATGCCGCTGTTGAATGCCGTTGCTGCGCAATACGATCGGGCGTGCCCGGGATTTTTTCCCGCCGACAAAGCCAAGCACGCTTTCCATCGCTTCGTTACCTATCGGCGCACCGGGCAGGAACACCGAAGTCCGGGTGATATAGGCGGCACGGCTACTCATGCTGCGGCAATCGAAAATCCGCATTCCCGGACGGCAGTTCGTAGTATGTCTTCAACGCGTCGAGCCGCTTGCGCAACAGCGGTGCTAGCATGCGCCGCAAAATCATCGAAAGGGGAACCACGGTAACAATCATGACAATCAGGTAGACAACGAAGACCGCAAGCGCCGGGCGCCTCTGCCATTGGCCCGGCTTGCCGAAGCGACGGATAATTCCGGACCAAATGCGGAATGCACGATGGCCGGCGCGTTCGCTCATGATCATCGCGGGATCGGCATCAGCCGCACGCAGACCGGTCAACATCGGCGCACAAATTTTTTCCTTGTCTTCAGCCAGAGCCTCGGCAAGTGCATGGCCGAAACGCGCGGCGCCGGCAATATCCTCGTCCGTGAGTCCCGCGCGCGGCAAGCCGAAAAAGCGGTCGCGACGTCCGGTGAGCAACCAGCGCGGCGTGGTAATCAGCGTTGCCAACACATTGGCGCGATCGACGAACGCGATGTTGTCGCGCAGGTGCGCACCGGCTTCATGCAACAGGCGCTTGACGGTTTCCTGCGCCATCATCCACATATTGCGACAAGCGACGACGGTGACTACCGGCTTGCCGGAAAGCAATTTGCGTCCCTCGATACTGGTCAAAAAGGCAGTGACCGGCGGCGATGGCGACAGATACCAGACCTGATAGGCGAGCACGATCAGGTCGAATGATTCGCTGGCATCGACCGTCAGCGGGTCGATCGGCGCCGGATCAAGACGAACGGATTCAGGAAAGGCATCGAGAAAGCTGAACAGTGACCAGGGAAAAGGATAAGCCTGAACCGGCTTCAACACTTCTTCATGTATCTGAACGTTTTCTGCTTGCCGCAACGGAGCCAGAAGACTTTGCACGACCTTGCTGAGTTGACCAGTCTGGGAAAAATGAACGACCAGTATTTTCTTGATGACGCGCCCCTACTTGATCTGGAAATCCATTTTGAAGCATTGAGTGGTTTGTCGATGCAATGTTACGAAGACATGCATCTCTGTCTTTGGCATCGACTCCACGCGTCAAAACCGATTGCTCGGGTTTACCAGGCGGGACGGCATGCATACCGTCCCGCCGAAATTGGCATCATTGTAAATGATAAAAGTGGCGGCACGCCATTATTCTGTGAGATCAAAAAGACACGGAAATGCCAAGTTATTTCTGCGCGAGTCCTTAGATCTAGTGCAAGGACGGATAACCGGTAATCTTCTGGATCTCCTTGTAGAGCGGCTGCAACCTGGCGTACATTTGCTGATACACGCGGCGGTACAAGTCATCGTAAGTCTTTTGATGATGCGGCTGCGGCTCGAACACGCGGCTGATCCGCGTCATCGCGCCGATCGCCGTGTCGAAATCGGGATGCAGCTTCAATCCCACCGCGGCGTCGATCGCCGCGCCCAGCCCCGAGGTCTCGTACACATGCGGCCGCGCGGTCGGCAAGCCGAAGATGTCGGCGGTCAGTTGCATCGCCGCGTCGCTTTGCGAGCCGCCGCCGGAAACCCGCAAGGAAGTGATCGGCACGCCGCTGCGTTTCTCGATGCGCTCCTTGCCCTCGCGCAGCGCATACGCCAGACCTTCCAGGATCGCACGGTAGAAATGCGCGCGCGTGTGCACGTCGCCGAAGCCGATCACCGCGCCTTTCGCCTCCGGCCCCGGCACCTTGATGCCGGGCGTCCAGTACGGTTGCAGCATCAGCCCCATGGAGCCGGGCGGCACCGCATTGACCAGTTCATCGAACAAGATTTCGGGTGCGATGCCCTGCTCCAGCGCCAGCCGTTTTTCGTGATGGCCGAATTGCTCCTTGAACCAGTCGACCATCCAGTAGCCGCGGAAAATCTGCACTTCGGTGCTGTATGCATCCGGCACGGCGGCCGGATACGGCGGAATGAAAGGCGTGACTTCCAGGTACTTCCTGCTGGTGGTGTTGATGGTAGCGGTGGTGCCGTAGCTCAGGCAGCCGACCTGCGGATCGATGCAGCCGGCGCCGATCACTTCGCAAGCCTTGTCGGCAGCGGCAGCGATCAACGGCGTGCCGGCAGGGATGCCGGTGTCGGCGGCTGCGGCGGCGGTGATCTTGCCCATCACCGTGCCGGGTGGAACCAACTGCGGCAGCATGTGCGGTTCGATCGGCAGCGCCTGCCATTTCCAGTCGCGCTTGCCGGCCCATTGCAGGCGCTTGAAGTCGAATGGTACATAGCCGACCTGCGAGCCGATCGAATCGATGAAATCGCCGCACAGCCGGTAGTTCAGATAACCGGACAACAGCAGGTATTTGTCGGTGTTGCGCCAGATGTCGGGCTGGTTGGCCTTGATCCAGTTGGCTTCGGCTTCGCCGAGAAAAAATTTGATCGTATCCTGCACGCGCGCCAGCTTGAATGCGGCGCGCCACAGCGGACCAAGCGTCGGCACCTGGTCGGTGCGGCGCTGGTCGAGCCAGACGATGGCGGGGCGCAGCGGCCGACCGTGCTTGTCGAGGTTGATCACGGTGCCGCGCTGGGTCGTGACGGCCACCCCCTTGATCGCGCTTTTCGGAATATCGTTTTCTGCCCACAAACGCTGGCAGGCGGTGCACAGCGCCCGCCAGTAGCCGTCCGCATCATGTTCGGCCCAGCCGGGCTGGTCGGAAAAATAGGCATCGAGATGCACTTGCGATTTGGCGGCGATGTTGCCGTGCAAGTCGAACAGCAAGGCGCGCACGCTTTGCGTGCCGTTGTCGATCGCCAGGATGTACTCGTTGGACATGCTTGTCTCCCTCTTATATTTTTATTAGAACTTGCGCGCTGGTTACACGTTATCGACGAACGGCACGCTGTAGTGTTTCTTACATAGCGCAAGGTAGGCTACCTGTTCGTTCGCCCAGCGCGCATCGTCCCATCCGAGCTCGGGCTGGCAGATCGCCCGGATTTTCGGCAACAGGTCGGTGCCGCCGTCGCGCAGCAGCAAACCGAGGCGAGTACGTCGCAGCAATAAATCCTCCAGGTGCAGCACCGCTTCACTGCGCGCCGCCCAGCGCAGTTCCGCATAGATTGTATCGGTGCCGGCAATCGTCTCCAGTTCACCTTCTTGCGCAGAAGCCAACAGCATGTGTGCATAGTTACCGTAACGTCCGGTGAGCCGCTGCCGCTGCTGCCCCTGCAGCTGCTTCTGATACGGCAAGGGCGGCACGGCGCCGAATACCGGACGCGGACGCAAGTCGGGATGCCAGTCGCTCAACTGCGGCGCCGCATGTTTCAGAGCATCGAGCGCGATCAGGCGAAAGGTGGTGAGCTTGCCGCCGGTCACCGTCAACAATCCGTCTTCCATCCAGACCGCGTGATCGCGTCCCTCCTTCGACGGATCGGCTTTGCCGGTGTCGATCACCGGCCGCACGCCGGCAAAGGTGGCGATGATGTCGTCGCGCGTGATGCCGAGCTGCGGAAACTGGAACGCGATGGCGGCCATCAGGTAAGCCACTTCGGCGGAAGTAATTGCGGCCTCGGTGCGCATGTCTTCACGATGATCGACATCGGTGGTGCCGACCAGGGTCGCGCCTTCCCACGGAAACGCGAACACTGGACGACCATCCTGCGGATGCATCAGGCTGACTGCCTGTGCGACCGGCAGGCGCCAGGCCGGCAATATCAGATGGCTGCCGCGCAGAGGACGCAGCTTGGCGCCATCTTGTGCCGGTTTGCGCAAGCCATCGGCCCAGGCGCCGGTGGCGCTGATCACGATCCTGGCTTCGACTGTCTGTATCTTGCCGGTCGCGGCATCCCGCAGTTCCACGCCATGGACGCGGCCATCGCGACGCAGCAGTTGATGCGCCGCCATGTAATTGATCGCGACGCCGCCCGCGGCCTGCGCTTCCTGCAGGACGCGCAGCACCAGGCGCGCATCGTCGGTCTTGGCATCCGTATAGCACAGGCCGCCGTTGAGTTCGGCGGTGGCGATGTGCGGCGCCAGCATGATGAATTCGTCTGCAGGAAAGTAATGCCGCGTGCGCTGGCCGGCCATCATGTCGTACAACGCCAGGCCCAGCGAAAACAGCCAGCGTCCTGGCTTGTGGCCGCGATAGTCGGGGAAGGCGAAAC
>Ga0209343_10000981_pt1 | contig 39408 bp, 35 predicted proteins | sample RifCSPlowO2_02_FD_184026 | JGI IMG/M metagenome (GOLD analysis project Ga0209343, IMG submission 184026) | Groundwater microbial communities from Rifle, Colorado - Rifle CSP2_plank lowO2_0.2 (SPAdes) (version 2) | ecosystem: Environmental > Aquatic > Deep subsurface > Groundwater | place...
GTGAAACGACTTAGCGCCGATGATAGTGTGGATTACCCATGTGAAAGTAGGTCATCGTCAGACTCCTTACAAACAAACAACCCGGCCTCGTGCCGGGTTGTTTGTTTGTGGGTTCGAATTGTGACCTGCTTGAGTTTATGACAACACGCCGCGCAGCGGCTTGTTGCGGCGAAGGCCAACATTCGCTTGCGAATGTTAAGCCACAACGGGGCGGACATAGCCAAAGTAGGTTATCGTCAGACTCCTTTCACGCAAACCTGTCAGGCGCGCACCTGCCCGCTGCCCAGCACGATGAATTTCTGCGAGGTCAGCCCCTCCAGCCCGACCGGGCCGCGCGCATGGATCTTGTCGGTGGATATGCCTATCTCGGCGCCGAGACCGTATTCGAAACCGTCGGCGAAGCGCGTCGATGCGTTTACCATCACCGAACTGGAATCCACTTCGCGCAGGAAGCGCATCGCCTTGGTGTAATTTTCGGTGACGATGCTGTCGGTGTGCTGCGAGCCGTAGGTGTTAATGTGTTCGATGGCCTCGCCCAGGTTTGCGACCACGCGCACCGCGAGAATCGGCGCGAGGTATTCGGTGCGCCAATCTTCCTCGGTGGCAGTTTTCATCTGCGGCACAATCGCGCGCGCAGCTTCGTCGCCGCGCAACTCGACGTTTTTGTCGAGATAGATTTTGCACAGCGGCGGCAGCACCTGCGCGGCGATGCCCGCATTCACCAGCAGCGTTTCCATCGCGTTGCACACGCCGTAGCGGTGCGTCTTGGCGTTGTCGGCGATGCGGATCGCCTTGGCCAGATCGGCTTCGTCGTCGATGTACACGTGGCAGATGCCGTCGAGGTGCTTGATGACGGGAATGCGCGCCTCCTCCGAGATGCGCGCGATCAGGCTCTTGCCGCCGCGTGGCACGATCACGTCCACATAATCCTTCATGGTGATGAGCTCGCCGACGGCGGCGCGGTCGGTGGTGGCGATCACCTGCACGGCAGTCTCCGGCAGCCCGGCGGCGCGCAGCCCGGCGTGTACGCAGGCCGCGATTGCCTGATTGGAATGAATCGCCTCCGAGCCGCCGCGCAGGATCGCCGCGTTGCCGGATTTCAGGCACAGCCCGGCTGCGTCCGCCGTGACGTTGGGGCGCGACTCGTAGATGATGCCAATCACGCCGAGCGGCACGCGCATCTTGCCGACCTGGATGCCGGAAGCACGGTAGCTCAGGCCACCGATCTCGCCGATGGGGTCGGCCAGTTGCGCGATCTGGCGCAGCCCTTCGGCCATGCCCCTGATGGTCTTTTCGGTCAGCGTAAGGCGATCAACCGATGCGCTGTCCAGCCCGCCGACCTTCGCCGCCGCGACATCCTTGGCGTTCTCGGCGATGAGGGTTGCGCCGCCGTCCAGAATGGCGGCGGCGATGGCTTCCAGCGCGCGGTTCTTCGCGGCGGTGTCGGCCTGCGCCATGATGCGCGAAGCCGCGCGCGCCTGCTGCCCGACGGACTGCATGTATTGCTTGATGTCTTCCATGATATTTCCCGTGTTGCGAGTGACTGGTATTTTATCACCGAGGTGTGTTGTTGTAGGGGCGCGATTCATCGCGCCCTAGTTTATTTGCGTGTGAGAAAAAGGGCGCGATGAATCGCGCCCCTACGGTAAAATGCGCGCCTTTCTCGAATACAGGCGCAGCATGTCCGACATCCTCAACAAAATTCTCGCGGTCAAGGCGCAGGAAGTAGCAGCCGCACAGACTATCCAACCGTTGGCAGTCGTTCGCGCCGACGCGGAACAGGCCGCCCCGACGCGCGATTTCGTAGGCAGCATCCGCGCCAAGATCGCCGCAGGCCAAGCCGCCGTGATCGCCGAGATCAAGAAGGCCAGCCCGAGCAAGGGCGTGCTGCGCGCCGATTTCCGCCCCGCCGAGATTGCCGCCAGCTACGCGCGGCATGGCGCGGCGTGCCTGTCGGTGCTGACCGACGCGCAGTTCTTCCAGGGCAGCGCGGAATACCTGAAACAGGCGCGCGCCGCCTGCACGCTGCCGGTGCTGCGCAAGGATTTCATGGTGGACGAATACCAGGTTTACGAGGCGCGCGCGATGGGCGCGGACGCGATCCTGCTGATCGCCGCCGCGCTGGATGTGAAGCAGATGCGGGCATTCGAGGCGCTGGCGCACAGCCTCGGCATGGCGGTGCTGGTAGAGGTGCATGACGGCGCGGAGCTGGATGCCGCGCTGCGGCTGGAAACGCCGCTGATCGGCGTGAACAACCGCAACCTGCGCACTTTCGAAGTGAGCCTGCAAACCACGCTGAACCTGTTGCCCGATATTCCCGCCGGACGCATCGTGGTCACCGAAAGCGGCATCCTCAGGGCGGAAGACGTCGAGCAGGTGCGCGGCAACGGCGTACATGCCTTCCTCGTCGGCGAGGCGTTCATGCGCGCTGCCGATCCGGGCGCGGAGTTGGCTAAGATATTGAAAGAGCGGGCGTAACCATCACTCCCGACAGCGGCGGCGCGCTGCCAGAGCCAATTTGCGCAATAGAATTCGACTTGCATTTTTACAATATCCCATTAAAATAGTCGGGCATTATCTTTGCAATCAACCCACTCTTTTTAAGGAACCCAAAATGACCCACAATTGCGCCAATTCCACCACCCCCGACATGCGTTATCCTTTCGATGCCCGCGGTGTCGCCAAACGCTTCCGCCATGCCGCCATTTTTGGCGCATTCGACTCCCTGCATCCCGGCGAAACCATGCTTTTCTGCAACGACCACGACCCGCTGCCGCTGCTCGCGCAACTGAAAGACCGTTACGGCGACGGCATCGAAATCAATTACGTCGCCCGCGAACCCGGCCAGATCGTCATCGATTTCACCCGCAAGTAATCTCTATCCTCCAGTGACGGCAGCGGCAGATATTGCCGCCGCCGCATCGGATCCGCTTCGCCCTTCACCTTGGCAGCCGCACGGCGAGCCAATCCGCCACCCGCTCTGCCCCTTCCGGAATAATCGGCTCGGGGCGCGGCGCATGGCAGATTGCCCGTAACGCCCCGGCAAAATCACCCTGCTCCAGCGCCTCCCTCGATACCTCGCGACACAAGCCATACCGTTGCAGCCATTCGATCAGGGCGAGTGACTCCGGCCAGTCGGCGCGGCTGACGTACAGCACTGGCACTCCGCTGCATGCGGCCTCGGCAAAGCTGCCGTAGCCCGGCTTGCACAGCAGTGCGTCGCTGCTGGCGAGCAGGTCGCCGAAACTCATCGGCAGCGATTCGAGCACGATGGCATCGGGATGTTCTACCCGCCAGTCCCGCTGCACCAGCCAGCGCACGCCGTCGATACGCGGCCAGCATTCGATCGGCAGGCGGCTGGCAATGCCGCCCAGGCTGACCAGCACCAGCTTTTCGTCTTGCGCAAGTTGCAGGCGACGATCCAGTTCATCGCGCCGGTTACGGCCGACGGCGGCGATGGGCGCGACCGGCACGAGATTGGGCAGGGCCTCCATCGCCATGCCGGGCGTGGCGCGCAGAAAGGCATCGGCGTTGGCGTAACAGGCATGGATTTGCGCGGCGATGGCGTCGTCGCCGCAATAGTGGCGATAGATATCCGCCCAGTTCAGCGAACACAGCGCGGCATTCGGGATGCCCGCGCGCTGCGCACCCGCCAGCGGCAGGTAACCGACGTTGGATAGCACCATGTCCGCGCCGAGTTCGCGCAGCAGGCGCGCCTCGCTCGCGACGCGCCCCTCCCAGCCCGTATGAAAAGCGCGATAGGCCGCGCGGCTCTCCTCGGCGCGCACGTCCAGCGCCGAAGACATCGCCATGCCGATGTCGCCCTCGCTGGGCAGGTGCGCGAACGGCGCGTGGATGCGCGAACGCAGATGGGCAAACAGCACATTGGTGCGCACCGTAAAACGCAGTTGCGGCATTGATCGATGCAATGCATCCAGAATCGGCGCGGTCTGCGCGACATGGCCGAAACCATGGCCGGAGAGGGAAACGACGAGGTGTGGCTTATGGTGCATGACAATTTCCAGAAGAACCCGGCGCGATTATCCCAGAATCGAGATTATCTAGGATTGCCGGTCAAATCCGGAGCAACCCTTTCCCGGCTTTGACATTTGAACGATAGCCAAGGCTGCGAACGGCAAGGCTCGTTTTTTGCAACTCCACCTCGCCGATCGCGAATCGTACAATCTTCCTTGCCGCATGGCCCGGCAACGTCTGCCGTATAATCCCGGCCAGTTTCATCCTCTTTCTGAACCCGGAAATCCCGATACGAATGCAGCGGCAAATCGATTTGCATGCCAATAAAACGATGAGCAAAATCCTGTCCGTCAAGTCGCTGACCACTTCCTTGCGCAACGGCGTTCCCGTTGTCGACGATATTTCATTCTGCATCGAGCGTGGCGAGACCTTCGCGCTGCTCGGCGAATCGGGCTGCGGCAAATCCATGACCGCGCTGTCGTTGCTGCGCCTGCTGCCGGACGGTGTAGTGCATACGGGCGGCACGGCGCAACTGGGCGGCATTGACCTGTTCGGCCTGCGCGAGCGCGAGATGCGCGAGGTGCGCGGCGGCACGATGGCAATGATCTTTCAGGAGCCGGGGCTGAGCCTGAATCCGGTAATGACGGTCGGGGAGCAAATTGCGGAGGCATTGAAACTGCACGGCGGGAAAAACGCGCCCGCTTCCGCGCCGATAACGCAGCGCTGCATCGAACTGCTGGAGCAGGTCGGCATCCCGGATGCGGCGCGGCGCGCGGCGGAATATCCGTTCCAGTTTTCCGGCGGGATGAAGCAGCGCGTGATGATTGCGATGGCGCTGGCCGGGCAACCGGAATTACTGATCGCCGACGAGCCGACCACCGCGCTGGACGTGACCATCCAGGCGCAGGTATTGCAACTGATGAGCGACATGCAAGACAAGACAGGCATGGCAATATTGCTCATCACGCACGATCTCGGCGTGGTGGCGGAAAATGCGCACCGCGTCGGGGTGATGTATGCCGGGCAGATCATCGAACAGGCATCGCGCGAACAATTGTTCCGGCAGGCGCTGCATCCCTACACGCAAAAACTGTTCGCCGCTCTGCCGGATGGGCGGCGCGACGGGCAAACGTTGGCCGCCATCCCCGGCAGCGTGCCTCCGCCGGGGAGCATCACGCACGGCTGCCGCTTTACCCCGCGATGCGACAAGGCATGGGGATTGTGCGGCGAGGAAACGCCGGAGTGGACCATGCTGGAGGCGGGGCGGGGAGTGAGGTGCCATCTTTACCGGGAAGGAGAAAAGGGAAGGGATAAGGGGGAAGGGAGAAGAGTGGATGACGCACCGGGATTTTCCCCTTCCCCATTATCCCTTCCCCCTTCCCTATTGCAGGTTGAAGACCTGCAAGTCCATTTCCCGATCCGCAAGGGCATTTTGCAGCGCACGGTCGGGCTGGTGAAGGCGGTGGACGGGGTGTCGCTGGAAATTCCGCAGGGGCGTACGCTGGCGCTGGTCGGCGAATCCGGCTGCGGCAAGACCACGCTGGGCAAGGCGCTGCTGCAATTGATCCCGCCCACGGCGGGCAGCGTACGCCTGGCAGGATGCGAGTTGACCCGGCTCGCGGCGCACGAACTGCGCGCCCGGCGCGGCGCGATGCAGATGGTGTTCCAGGATCCGTACGCTTCGCTGAACCCGAAAATGCGCATCGCGGAAATTCTCGATGAAGGCATGGCCGCGCTGAAAATCGGCGGCGACAGCGCGGCACGCCAGATGCATATCGACGCCCTGCTCGACCAGGTCAGCCTGGCGCGCAACACCAAGTGGCGTTATCCGCACGAATTTTCCGGCGGGCAGCGGCAGCGCATCGCCATTGCGCGCGCGCTCGCAGTGTCGCCGCAACTGCTGGTCTGCGACGAGCCGACCAGTGCGCTCGATGTGTCGGTGCAGGCGCAAATCCTGAATCTGCTGAAGTCGCTGCAACAGGAATTAAACCTGAGTTACCTGTTCATCACCCACAACCTTGCGGTGGTGAAGTATCTCGCGCACGAGGTATGCGTGATGTATCTGGGGCGCATCGTCGAGCGCGGCACGGCCGAGGAAGTATTGCGCGCGCCCAGGCATCCCTACACGCAAGCCCTGTTATCCGCCGTGCCGCGCATCGACGGCAAAGGCAGAGAACACATCCGGCTGCCAGGCGATATGCCGTCGACCGCCAACCCGCCGCCAGGCTGTCATTTTGCGCCGCGCTGCGCGCGCGCCACCGCAGATTGCCGCAGCGCCTATCCGGAAGAGCGCAGCATTGCGGCCGCGCATACCGTGCGCTGCCACCACCCATGATTAAATGTACGTATTGACGCGCCAGTACCTTTAGATTACAAAGGCAGCGGAGTATCCGGGAGTTTCCGGGCGATTGCGCAACATCGGTTAATAATGTTTCTTCACCGTTAATAAGGAGTAAATCATGAGCACAAAATTAGCCAAGGTAGAAAACGAAGTCAGCCAGGAAAAACTCATGCAGGATTTGCGCGTGGTAGTGGCGGATGCCGAGGAATTGCTGCGCGCGACGGCGGGGCAGGCAGGCGAAAAAATCGCCGTGGCGCGCGAACGTATCCAGGAAAATCTGGCTGCGGCGAAAGTGCGCCTAGTTGCCGCAGAGGAGGCAGTGGTCGCCAAAACCAAAGAGGCGGCCAAAGCGACCGACGAATATGTGCATGAAAACCCATGGAAGGCCGTCGGCATCGCAGCCGGAGTTGGCTTAATCATAGGCATGCTGATTTCGCGCGGGCGCTGAACCATGGCCGAAGCGGGCGCAGGGCTGATGGGGTCGGTCAGGCAGTTGCTGTCCACTCTGGCTTCCATCGTTTCGACGCGGCTCGAACTGATGGGCAACGAACTGCAAGAGGAGCGTCTGCATTTGATGCAGATGCTCATTATTGCTTTGTCCGCGCTGTTCTGTTTCGGCATAGGCATTCTGCTGCTCGCGATGTTCATCGTGGTGCTGTTCTGGGACGATTACCGCCTTGCCGCGATGGGCGCGCTGACTGTTTTATTCTTGGCGGCGGGCACATTGCTGGCAATACTGCTGCGCAACAAGGCGCAAGCCAAATCAAAATTGTTTTCCGCCAGCCTTGCCGAACTGGCTAAGGATCGGGAGCTGCTGAAAGCTCGCCATGAACAGACAGATGCTTGAAGTGATGCGGCGACGCGGCGAGCTGCTGGCGAGAATCTCCTCGCAACGCGAGCAATTGTCCGAAATCGGGACGTGCTGGAAAAGGCCGCTGGCATTGGCGGATCAAGGCTTGGCTGTCGTGAACTTTCTGAGTTCCAGGCCCGTGCTGGTCGCCGGTGTGGCAGCTCTGTTCATTATCCGTAGGCGGGGGGTAATGGGGCTGGCGAGAAACGGATTGCTGATGTGGAAGGGATACCGTTATTTCGCCGCACTTTCGGCAAAGTTGTCGTCGCGAAGCTAGTGTCGTGTAGTGTTGCGCTCTTGGCGATAGTTATGGACAACCCCTTGTAGGTCGGGCGGAGCCCGACCACAGGCAACTCTTGCGGTTGACATAAGTTACAGATAGCGTGCGACGCTACACGAGCAGCATGCCTGACTTGAAGGAAATCGGCTGCTAAATTCCGTCTAACGCCTTGTTCGTTTGCGCTACCTTGTGCGAACGGTCCCCCGACTTGGCCGGGCGGTTGCGGGGTGCCGCTTGTGCAACGGTGATGACCTGACCGATCCGGATAGTTTTTAACGGCCCGTTCCACTGCTTCAATTTGCCGATGCTTACATGATAGCGGCGCGCCAGGCCGCCGAGCGTGTCGCCCTTGCGCACTTTGTGCTTGATCGCCCGGCCGCTGTCATAGCTAGGCGCAAGGTGCATGTTGAACGCCTCGAATTCTTCGCCCGCTTCATCTTCCTCGCCGTTGACCGGCACCAGCAGGGTTTGCCCGGAGCTGGTCTTGATGGATCCCGGCAGGCCGTTCACCGCCTTTAGTTTTGCGACGGAAAGGCCGAAGCGCGGGGCAAGGCTGTCGAGCCGTTCGCCCTTCTTTGGCTGATAGGCCTGCCAGCTGACCAACGGCTTATCGTAGCTTTCCAGATTGGCGAGAAAGGTTTCGACCGCGCCTACCGGCAGCAGAATCAGTTCGCTGCTGTCCTGCAAAATGACCGGCCGGTTGTGCGCGGGATTGAGTGCCTCGAACTCTTCCATCGAAATATCGGCCAACTGCGCGGCCAGCTTTACGTCCATGTGGCGTGGCGTGGCAAGGGCGGCAAAATAGGGTTGGTCGGGAATATTTTCCAGCACCAGGCCGGAGCTGGCCGGGTTGGCGACGATGTTTTTGACGGCCAGCAGCTTCGGCACGTAGCTGCGCGTTTCCTTCGGCATTTTCAGGCTGGCGTAATTCACCGGCAGCCCGCGTTTGCGGTTGCGCGCCTGCGCGCGCTGCACCGCGCCCTCGCCCCAGTTGTAGGCGGCCAGCGCCAGCTCCCAGTCGCCAAACATGCCGTGCAGTTTTTGCAGGTAGTCGAGCGCGCCGTTGGTCGCGCTGACAATGTCGCGCCTGCCGTCATACCACCAGTTCTGTTCCATGCCGAAATTTTTGCCGGTGGAGGGAATGAACTGCCAGATGCCCGAAGCGCGCGCGGTAGAGTACGCGCCCGGGTTGAAGGCGCTCTCGATCATCGGCAGCAGGGCGATTTCGCTGGGCATGCCGCGCCGTTCCACTTCGACCGTGATGTAGTGCAGATAGCGGCGCGCGCGTTCGGTCATGCGCGCCACGTAATCGGGGCGGTCGGCATACCATTTCTCGTGCCGGGCAACCAGTGGGCTGTCCAGGTCGCGCATCGCAAAACCGTTGCGGATGCGCTCCCAGAGGTCGCGCGTCGCCAACTCACTGTCTGGAATGATTTCCAGCCTGATGTTGCGCGCGGTAAAAAGTGTCAGGGGAGAGGAGGCGGCGAGAGCTGCGGGGTCGGGAGCGGTGGTATTCAGGGCAAGCTGTTCTTCGGCGTACGCGGCTGGCAGGGCTAAGATGCAAACGGCAAGCAGGGCAGAAAAAATCTGTCGGATCAATGACACGCGATAGCTCCGGGTCTCAAAATTTGCGCGATAGTAGCGGGATAGGGCGGCCAGGTCAACCGGAATAACGTCGCGATAAGCGGCAGCGTATGCCTCCTTTTATTGTGTTACATTTTGCACCCGTTTCCCCTGCTCATGCGTTCCTGCATCGCTGCTGCGGAAAGTTTTTTCGCCAACCTTTTGGGATCACTACTGACATGTCCAGCATCCTTCCGCATATCGCGCTCGAAACCGGCAAACAACCGCAACACTGCATCATCTGGCTGCACGGCCTGGGCGCGGACGGGCAGGACTTCGTGCCCGTTGCCGACGAGCTGAGCCTGCCCGTCCCGATACGCTATATTTTCCCGCACGCGCCGCAACGCCCGGTGACCATCAACGGCGGGTTCGTGATGCGCGCCTGGTACGACATCGCCCATCCCAGCATCGACGCGCAGCAGGATGCGGCAGGAATCTACGAGTCGCAAACCGCCGTCGAAGCGCTGATCGAACAGGAAATGGCGCGCGGCATCGCGCCGGGCAACATCATCCTCGCCGGGTTTTCCCAGGGCGGCGCTATCGCGCTGCACACCGCGCTGCGCCGCAGCGTACCGCTGGGCGGCATCCTGGCGCTCTCCACCTACGTGCCGCTCGCCGATACCGTCGCCGGCGCGATCCCGGCCAATGCTGGGCAAACTCCGGTTTTCATGGCGCACGGGCTCTACGACCCGATTGTGCCCTATGCGCTGGGAACCGCTTCGAGAGACATGCTGCTGAAATTGGGCTACGCGGTGGAATGGCATGAATACGGGATGCAGCATTCGGTATGCGCAGAGGAATTGCGCGATATCGAAGCGTGGCTGACCAAAAGATGCCTGAGAACGGCGGACTGATGAGATATTGATTGTGCGGGGCTTGCCGCTATAATGGCCCGACGTCCCCATTTTCAGACCGCCCATGTACCAGAATTACTTTGGTCTCGCCGAAGCGCCGTTCTCCATCGCCCCCGATCCGCGCTACCTCTACATGAGCCAGCGCCACCAGGAGGCGCTCGCGCATCTGCTGTATGGCGTGAACGGCGGCGGCGGGTTTGTATTGCTCACCGGCGAAGTGGGGGCCGGTAAAACCACGGTATGCCGCTGCCTGCTCGAGCAGATTCCCGAATCCTGCGATATAGCCTATATCTTCAACCCCAAGCTGACAGTGGCCGAGCTGCTCTCGACCATCTGCACCGAATTCGGTATCGCCTGCCCGCCCGGCAACGCCAGCGTCAAGGTGTACGTCGATTGCATTAATGCCTACCTGCTCGATGCCTATGCCAGGGGCAGGCACACGGTGCTGGTCATCGACGAGGCGCAGAACCTCTCCGCCGATGTGCTGGAGCAATTGCGCTTGCTGACCAACCTGGAGACCAACCAGCGCAAGCTGTTGCAGATCATCCTGCTCGGTCAGCCCGAACTCGCGGAAATGCTGGCGCGGCCGGAACTGCGGCAGCTCGCGCAACGGATTATCGCGCGCTATCACCTGGGGCCGCTGGACCGGCAGGAAGTCGCCGCTTATGTGCAGCATCGCCTCGGGGTTTCCGGCACGCAACGCCAGCTTTTTCCGGCCGCGCTGATGGGCCGGCTATACCGCCTGAGCGGCGGCATTCCCCGGATCATCAACGTGCTGTGCGACCGTGCCTTGCTGGGCGCCTACGCGCAAAGCAAGGAGCGTGTAGATCGCGCGACCCTCAAGCAGGCGGCGCGCGAAGTATTCCACAATCCGGCGGCGCCACCGCGCAGCATGATGCGCCCCCTTCTGGCAGGTTTGCTGCTGGCCGTCACAGTCTTGGCGGTGTCGCTATACCAGCCCGCCGAGCAGCCTCCGGCACAAACGAAAGCCAATGTTCAGGCAAAGAGCGCCAAGCCGGCAGCGCCGTCCCCGGTTGCCCTCGAATGGCCGGCAGCAGAGCCGCAATCGCTCAGCGAAGCGATGGCTTACGCCGCGCTCTTCCGCGCATGGGGTGCGGACTATCGGAGGGAGGGTGCGTGTCGGCAGGCCGAGAACATGGGTTTACGCTGCCTGACCGCGCGCGGCGGCCTGGATGAATTGCGCCAACTGAACCGGCCCGCAGTCCTGCAGATGCAGGGCAGCCAGGGGCAGAAATTCCATGCGACACTGACCCGGCTCGATGATCGATCCGCCACCTTTACCGTCGGCGTCGAAAGCAGAACGATTCCCTTGAGCGCGCTTGCGGAACAATGGTCGGGACACTACACCCTGCTGTGGCGCACCCCGCCGGTCGAGCGCAAAAAAATCCGGCAGGGCGACCGCGGGCCGGATGTCGATTGGCTAAACATGCAGCTCGCGCAAATCCACGGCAAAACGGCGGAAACCGTAAAAGACCCGGTATTCGACGAGGCTATGGTACGCGAGGTCAAGCAGTTTCAGCTCGTCCAGGGCCTCACCCCCGACGGCACCGTCGGTCCACAGACCATGATGCGCCTGAGTGCCGCGCTGGATACGCTGGCACCGAAATTACTCCACGGGCAAGAGGAAAAATAAGTATGTCGTATATCCTCGAAGCGCTAAAAAAATCCGACCAGCAGCGGCAGCGCGGCGTAACGCCAACCTTGCCGGCAGCGCCGATAACGGTGGCGGCACCCAAACGGCTCTTGCTTATGTATTACGGCGCGCTTACCGTGGTACTGCTCGGCATCGGCATCACGATCGGCTGGCTGCGCCCATGGCAGGCGGAACAACCGGCCCCTGCGGCAGTACCCATCGCCGCAAAACCGCCGGTCCCGGCGCCGCAGCAGACCGCGCCTGTGCCTCTGGCCGCGCCGCCCGAAATGGTCAAAAAAGCCGCACAGGAATTGCCTGCGCCGGTTCCGCTACCCTCAGCACAAGCGGCTTTCGTAGTTGAAGCGATCAAGCCGGACATTCCCGCCAGCGCCGCAACACCTGTTGTTGCCGCTGCCCCAGCCCCGCAAGTTGCGCCGGAGAGCACCGCCATTCCTGTCGGCGTTGCGCAGGAACAGGAGGCGATTGCCAAAACCGAACTGCCTCCCGCAATTCAGCAGGAAATCCCCCCCTTGACCATCCAGCTCCACGCCTATGCGAACCATCCCGGCGAGCGCCTCGTCAGCATAAATTTCAAGATGCTGCGCGAAGGCGAATCCCTGATGCCGGGGCTTCGGCTGGAACAGATCACGCCGGACGGCGTGATCTTCGGCTACAAGGGATATCGTTTCCGGCAAGGCGCCCGGTAGCATCGATCAGGTGCGCCGCATAACGCGGGGAACGGCAACGCGTTTTGACTTTCCTAAGCCGTACAAGCCGGAGCCAAAAAGGTGACAGTTTCCGTAGGTCGGATGAGCGCAGCGTTATCCGACCTACAACGACACAATCCTTGTCACGTTTTGACATGATTTAACTTGGAAGTGACTAATCGTGCTCCTGCTCGATAACGCGGAAGCTCGCAAGGTCATAATCGAGACCTTTTTCCTGCAACCTTGCGGGGATCAGCAGATACTTCTTCCCGTTCAGCACGGTCTGCAAGCTGCAATGCGCAGAAAAGGTGCCCGCCTTCATCAGCAGCAGCACTTCACCGGGCGACCCGTCCGGTTTCGCCTGTAACCACAAGGCAGGCTGCCCGTCCTCAAACCCGCCGCCTCCGCCGCTCTGGTACAAAGCCACGCCGGCTATTTGATTGGCCAGCATTTCCGCGCCTGCATGCAAGAGGTTTGCGTCATCGCGCATCAGGCGGCGCACCACCGCCGCGCCCCAATGTGGCAACCCTTCCGGCTGCACGCCGAGCAGGCTGCCGATGCGGATGCCGTCCGCTCCCTGCGCCGGCAACACGGTGCGGAATCCGCTGGCGCTGATATCCTCCACAGCCCAGTACGCCGGTAACTCATTGCTGAAATTCAGCGCGACATCGGTGCGCTCGACTATCTTGTCGAAACTGCTCACCACGTTCAAACCGACCTTGATCCCGCGCCGCGCGCTGCGCCGCGAAGGCGGCGCAGCCAGGTAGCTCAGGAGATGCTGCGCGGCCTCGCGCACCGGCTCCGCATCGTAGCTTCCGCTCAGGTTGATGTCGTCCGGGACTACGCCCTTCTCCAGTGTTTTAATCAATGCCGCCAGTTTCGGCTGCATGTCGGCCATGCCGATAAAGCGCATGGAAGATTTTGCGGCGGCACCCCGCTTGACGCCTTTCGGGGCAGCCGGATGCTCGAGGTCGAAACAGAACAGGCTGTTCGCATCCTGTTGCGCGCCGATGTCGATGCTTGAGCAATACTCCCCGATGAGGCGCTCGGTCAGGTGCATATACAGTGGTTTCAGGGTATCGACCCCGCAACCGTACCAGCCTAGCAGGCGCCCAGACTCGTTTTTCACCGTGGTATTGGCGACCGCACCGGAATACAGCGCCAGCGGGGTATCCAGGTATTGCCCCTGCTCGGCATGTTGATAGATTTGCGCCAGATTGCTCCAGATCGCGCCGTCAACCGGCGCATAGTGCGCGCAGATATATTTCAATTGCCCGGTTGCGGCATGTACCGTGCGCGCCGCCAGCAAGGGTACATGCCCCTTGAGTGCAGTCGCGTCCTTGCCGTCGTGGCGGTAACGGTCAAACACGGTGTAATAAGCCTTGGCGGCATGACGATACCATGCGCCCAATGCCAGCCACAGGCGGTTTTCCTGGAATCTGCTCAACTCCTGCGGCGTAAAATATTCGCGCGCCAGTTTCCGCGCATGAGGCCGTGCCGCCTCATCGAGCAGGCGCACCACGGCAAACTGATGATCCAATTTGAAATCGCCGTTGCCCGCCACTTGCTCCATCCATTCCCCGATTTCCATGAGCGACTTGTGCGCATCGCTTTTCGGCAAATCTTCCAGGAACGCCTGCGCGGATTTGATGTCCGCCATGGGATGATCGGATTTCCTGCCGAATATGCCCGATAACATTTTTGCACCTCGCAAGCCAATTGTTCCAACTCGTGGCAATATACCCTCAAAACACCATCGATGAATATACGCTGATGAGGATTTAGACTTGATTCCGTGGTTAACCGGCGACACGCCATTCCCGCCAATCGGGCGCGCGCTGCGCTCGCCCGACGGGCTGCTCGCGGCGGGCGGCGACCTGTGCGCGCCGCGCCTGATGGAAGCCTACCGGCATGGCATTTTCCCGTGGTTCAATCCCGGCGAGCCGATCCTGTGGTGGAGTCCCGACCCGCGCATGGTGCTAATCCCGGGCGAATTCAAAATCTCCCGCTCGTTCGCCAAAGTGTTGCGCAACAGCGCATATGAAGTGCGCTGCGACACCGCTTTCGAACAGGTGATGCGCGGTTGCGCCGCGCCGCGCCCCAGCCATAAACCGGTGGGACAGGGCGGCACATGGATCCACGAAGACATGATCGCGGCCTATTGCGAACTGCACCGCACAGGCCACGCGCACTCGGTGGAAACCTGGATGGGCGGCAACTTGGTTGGCGGGCTATACGGCGTCGGCATCGGGCGCATGTTCTACGGCGAATCCATGTTCAGCCATGCCGTCAACGCATCAAAGATCGCGCTGGCGCATCTGTCCCGGCAGCTCGAGCGCTGGCAGTTCGGCATGATCGACTGCCAGATGAACACCCCGCACCTGGCCTCGCTCGGCGCGCGCGAAATTCCGCGCAGAGAATTCGTCGCGAGGCTGCAAGAATTGATAAACTGTAAGCCGGTTGCCTGCTGGCAATTCGACGCCGACCTTTTTACATGAGTTTACTGAACGACATTCCGCTTTCCGCGCTGCATTTTTACATGACCGCGCCCTACCCGTGCAGCTACCTGCCTGCCGTACAGGCGCGCTCCCAAGTCGCCACGCCCACTTTCCTGATTAACGGGCCGGTCTATTCGCAACTGGTGCAGCACGGCTTCCGCCGCAGCGGAACCTATACTTACCGTCCGCTGTGCGACGGCTGCCGCGCCTGCGTGCCGCTGCGCGTGCTGTCCAGGCAATTCGCGCCGAACCGCTCGCAGCGCCGCGCCTGGGGGCAACACGCCCATCTGCAAGCCAGCCTGCACAATCTGCATGACAGCGCGGAGTATTACCACCTGTACCAGCGCTACCAGTGTGCGCGTCACCCGAACGGCGGCATGGACAACGACGACCGCGAGTCATATCAGAATTTCCTGCTGCAAAGCCACGTCGATTCGCTGCTGGTGGAATTCCGCGAGCCCTCCGACCAGGACAAACCGGGCGCGCTGCGCATGGTCAGCGTGATCGACCTGCTCGGCGACGGCCTGTCCTCGGTATACACCTTCTACGACCCGGATGTGCCGCGTGCCCGCTTCGGGGTTTACAACGTGCTGTGGCAAATCGAACTGTGCCGCAAACTCGACCTGGATTTCGTCTATCTGGGTTACTGGATCGAACACAGCCGCAAGATGGCCTATAAGACCGGCTACCGGCCGGCGCAAGGTTTGATTGACGGTGTCTGGCAGCCACTCGACAAAGGATTTCCATAACATCATTCTGTGGATCAATAAAAAACGCAGTCATCCGCAGATTACGCAGATTAAATAGATTATCAATGAAGAGGCCCTGTTATTTAATCTGGCGGATAAAACTGTTTTTAAAAATAACAAGGCACCTGTATGTACTCATTGTTGCGCCCCCTGATATTCCGGCTTGACCCGGAAACCGCCCACCACCTTACGCTCGGCGGGCTGGCAGCCGCGCATGCGCTCGGCATGAGCGGGCTCATTGCGGGGCGCCCGACCGGCGATCCGCGCACCGCGATGGGGCTGACCTTCCCCAATCCGGTCGGCCTCGCCGCCGGGCTCGACAAGAACGGCGAGTGCATCGACGGGCTGGCGGCGCTCGGCTTCGGCTTCCTCGAGATCGGCACCGTCACGCCGCTTCCCCAGCCCGGCAACCCCAAACCGCGCCTGTTCCGCCTGCCGCAGGCGCAGGGCATCATCAACCGCATGGGCTTCAACAACGACGGAGTGAACAGGCTGGTCGAAAACGTGAAGCGCGCCGATTATCGCGGCATATTGGGCATCAACATCGGCAAGAACGCCGCCACGCCGATCGAAAAGGCAGCGGGCGATTACCTGATCTGCCTGCGCAAGGTCTACGCGCACGCCAGCTATGTCACCGTGAACATTTCCTCGCCCAACACCAAAAACCTGCGCCAGTTGCAGGGCGGCGACGAGCTCGACGCGCTGCTCGCGCAACTTAAAGCCGAACAGGAAAAACTCGCCGACACGCACGGGAAATATGTGCCCATCGCGCTGAAAATCGCACCGGACCTGGAAGGCGAACAGATCGCGCAGATCGCGCATTTACTCATGCAGCACCGCATCGACGGCGTGATCGCCACCAACACCACGCTGGCGCGCGAGGGGGTGGAACATCTGCCGCACGGCAGCGAGACCGGCGGTCTTTCCGGCGCGCCGGTACGCGACAAATCCACCGCCGTGATCCGCGCGCTCGCCGCCGAATTGCAGGGCGCGCTGCCCATCATCGGCGTGGGCGGCATCCTGAGCGGTGCGGACGCCGCAGAAAAAATCGGCGCGGGCGCCAGCCTGGTGCAGCTCTACAGCGGCCTGATCTATCGCGGCCCGGCTCTGGTCGGAGAATGCTGCGCCGCGATCCGCAGGTTGTGAGCCACAACAACCCCCAGGCATCCGCTGTTCATCCACCACACCTTGCAGATAAGAGAATAAACCGGGGCAACGCCGCGCCTCGTCAAGCATCGCCCCCTACGGAAACCGGGCCAGAAATCCGCGCGACCCCGTAATCGCCAGCACGGGGAATCTCTGTGCCAGCCGCAATGCGGTGGTAAATGCTGATCGGTTTAGCATGTTGGCAAATTGAAAGTGGAAACTTCAAATTGCATGGTAAGGGGAAACGGGGTGAATGTGTACTTTGATTGATATGCGGTTGAGCTGAGATCGCGCAAGAATATTAGTGGTCTGACCTCGGGGCTTTTTCGAGGGCGCGCTCAATTCTTGCTATGGAACTACCGAGGCGAGGTGTCTGTCATGGCTTTGACAATGAAAATCGGATTGTCGGGGGGATGAGGGCGACGTTAATTTGACTTGTGCGCTTGAATTTTCTATCCTTTTGCCAACATTTGGTGCTACGATTTTCCAGATGCGGCAGGGAATATGTAAAGTGCTGGCGCGTTACCCATAAAGAAATCGAACTGCGTGGTTTGTCAGTATTTTTGTAATTGCATAGAATTTTTAAATGGTTTAAATCAAGGTTGCATGCCGCTCTCGGGAGGTTTTTATGTCGCTATTAGCGCGGTTTTTTTTCGGTGCATTACCTCTCACCTTGGCGTACGCGTTATTGACCATTAAGGTCGGGGTGGCTGAAACACTTTTTGTAGTTCTCTCCGTGATATACGCCGAAGTTGCTATTAAGGTTGATGAGTGGTCTACGCTCTCTAGCCTCGGCATGAAAATTGAAACACCTGAGCTCTTCATGTCAAATGAGAGTCGCTATCACAGGATTCGCATATTTCTGTTGATCGCGGCCGTTACTGCATTGTTCTTTACAAACACAGTGCCGTTGTATCTTGGCGCAGCAGGCCTGGCCGCAGCGTGGTTTACTACTCCCTGGATCGGCCGCCACCTCGCGTTCACCCACGTTCGACGCGTTGGTCGAGAGATGGTCGAGGAACTCAATAATCTAAAGGTTTCTGACCCTACAGAATACGCCCGCCAAGTTGCAGACGACGGTTCAGCCTCGCATTTGGCTGAATGGGAGAAAGAAGTGCACATTACGAACCAAGAGCTTAGCGAGAGACTAAAGAAGCTCCGCTACATGGGAATGTAACCCCCAAATATTGAAGCGGAGCGCGCAACAGCTATTGCTTTCGCACTATAGGCCATTTTGCGCCCAATTAATCTTTCGATAGGCTTCTGGAATCACACCATGCAACGAGTCCCATTCGGTCGAAACCTCCTTGATCCGCGTCGCACGAACAACTTCCTCGACTCATGCGCATTTGATCCCAAGTATGCACCGGAAGATGACGCTGCTCAGCAAATCCGTGCTTTGGGGAACGACAGACAAGTCAATCTCGTCCTGACTCACTCGAACCAGAAGGAAATTGACCATCCGAATACACCTGCAGATGTAAAGCGCGAAGCCGCAGGTATGATCTACACCATTGAAACTTCGCTCAACCTAGACGAGGTTGCCCGAAGAAACCAGATTCATGCCGTCCTTACCGGGAGCGGGAAACCTGAGAAGTACGCTGCTGATGCAGCACACGTATTCGAGGCAGGCAAATATGTTGGGTATTTCATCACTGCCGACCAGCGCATCCTTGGCAAACGCGAAGAGTTGCGGCGCCTATCTGGGGCCACAATATTTACTCCGGGCGAATGGCTCAAGGTTTTTCATGAAGCAGCAAATACCAACAGTTAGTTTGGCACCAAAGGGGATTATCAATGCCGAACTTTTCTAAACGTGATATTCCGGTAGGGTAGAGGGTACGGTGTCAGGTCTTGCATTACGACATTTCTGTACCGGCATTTACCAAACTCGCCCTATCCCGTAAGCATCAAATTGGGAATCAATGCTTATAACCGGCAACTTCTCGGCAAGCGCCTGGGCGATTATGAGGCGGTCAAAAGGATCGCGGTGGTGAAATGGTAACGCGGTCAATTGCGCGGTATGGCTGACTTCGATAGGGAGGATGGTTATATTGTTGTTCGCAAGTTCACGCACCATGAATTGCGCGAATGGTTCCGGCAACACAATTTCCCCAGCGCGATTTTGATGGCGATTTCCCAGTGGCTTGCCGGGCTCAGGTAGAGAATTTCGGTTTGCTCGATGGCGGTTCTGGCGTATGGGCAGAGCCGTTCATCATCCAGCAAGAATCAGAGAAATGCATGGGTGTCGAGCAGGAGCTTCATGCCATGTAGCCTGAGAAATCATTCAGATGATCGTCGCCTTCTTTCAGAATACTCAAGCTGCCCTTCGCGCTACCTGGGCGGCGTGGGACGGGCGATATGGCGGATGCTGTTGTGGCCGGTTGCAGGCGTATCAGCAGGAAGCGCGCGTTTTCTTCCATGCCGATAGGCTAGACGGGCTGAATGCGTCCGTCTTTGATGATGGCTTCTACGGCTTGCAACATGGCTGCTCCCGATTAAGGATTACAAAAGTCGCCCTACCGAATTTGACCCAATTACGCCAGCTTCTGCATTGCCCAATGCAGCCAATGGGGTCAGGCCGCGAGGGATGCAAGTCGCTTTCATCATGGCGCGGCAAGCAGGTATTCCCGTTGCGCGATCATCTGCGCCCAGGCGAGCGGGCTCCAGGACGCGTCGGCAAACAGGCCGGCGGCGAGCACGGCTCCAGCGGTCACCAGCGGCGGCAGGAGCAGCAGCCAGGCCGTCTCACGCCAACCGCGCGCCTTGATGCGTTCGCCGGGCCACGACGTCGGCGCGGCGCGAAACCAGGCGCGGTAAAGGATGTGCAGGAAGTAGGCCGCGTTGAGCAGGCTCGAAGTCCACAACACCCAGACTGCCCACTCCATTCCCACAGCCGATGCGCCATCGGTGAGCCAGGTTTTGCTCACCGCGCCTGCGGTCAATGGCGCGCCCATCATGCCCAGCGCGGCGATGCTGAACGCCAGCGTGGTCAGCGGCATGCGCCGCTCATCTCGCTCACTTTGTGGATGCCGAGTGTCTCGGCGTAGTTGACCGCGCAAAAGAACAGCGTGATTTTCATGATGCCCTGATGCACCAGATGCACCAGCCCGCCGATGGTTCCGATGGGGCCGAACAGCGCGACGAACATGCGATCCGCAGCGATCTGCCCGCGCGCCGCGCGCACCAGCGCGACGGCCTATCGCACGCACGAGGAAGCTAAACAGGATGTGTTCGATTACATCGTGCTGTCCAACTCCGGCAGACTTGCCTTTGCCATCCCTCAAACCGCCTGCCGCTGATTCACAAACTTTTCGACATCTTGAGCCCGACCGAACTGACCTGATTGCCCGCCACTGCGCGCACCGTCAGTTGCAGGCTGCCCAGCCCGACACGGTCGCCCACCACCGGGCGGTGGCCGAGCCGTTTGCCCAGCAATTCGCCGATGGTGCTGGAGAGTTCATCTGCATTGAGCTCCACATCGTAGGTGGCGGCGAGGGCCGCTGCCGACGAATCGGCGTCGAGGACGAATTCGCCGAAGAAATTGTGCACCGCAAGGTGGCCGCTTTGCTCCTGCCGCCCGAATAGCGGGGCCAGGTGTTCGACCTGATCCGGCGAGGACAGCAGCCAGACGGTATCGCCCGCTTCCAGCGCCGTGGTACCCGGCTCCAGCAGCGGGCGGTGATGGCGCACCAGCGCGGCGCAGCGCACCGACCGATCGCGCAGGTCGGTAAGCGAACCAGGCAGCATGCCGATGGCGAGTGACTGCGGTTCGACGCGGAAGGCAACCAAGGCCAGCACGGTTTCGCGTCCGATCCACACCTCCTTCAATTCGATCGGTTCGGCGCTTTTCGGGACTTCCACTCTCAGACGGCGTGCCGCCCACGGCACGGTCGAGCCCTGCACCAGCAGCGAAAACAGCACGACAACGAAAGTAACGTCGAACAGCAGGCGCGAATCCGGAATGCCCGCCATCACCGGAAATACCGCCAGCACGATGGGTACCGCGCCACGCAAGCCTACCCAGGAGATGTAGGCGATTTCGCGGTTCGGGAAGCGCATGGGCTTGAGCGTGGCGGCAACCACCAGCGGTCGCGCGACGAAGGTCAGGAACAGCGCGACGGCGAGCGCTTCCCAGAAATGTTCGACGAGGTGCGAGGGTGTCACCAGCAGGCCCAGCATGAGGAACATGCCGGCCTGCGCCAACCAGGCGATGCCGTCCATCACCCGCAGCACATGCGAGGTGGCGCGCGTGTGACGGTTGCCGACAACCACGCCGGCGAGATAGATGGCGAGAAAACCGCTGCCTCCCAACTGGTTGACTGCCGCGAACACCGCGAGGCCGCCGGACGCAATCAGCAGCGCATACAGCCCCTCCGCGAGGCGCAGCCGACGCAGCAACCCGGCGAGCAACCTCCCGGCGCCGATGCCGAGTACGGCGCCGATGCCAAATTGCATGACGAGTTGCACGAATATAGATGCCGTCGTGGCTGCTCCGGTGCCGGCGAGGATACCCACCAGCACGGCGACGAGCAGGATCGCCATCGGATCGTTGGCGCCCGATTCGATTTCCAGCGTCGCGCCGACGCGCTCGTTGAGGCGTACGCCGCTGTGGCGCAGCAGGTTGAACACGGCGGCGGCATCGGTGGAGCCGACGATGGAACCCATCAGTATTCCGTAACGCCAGTCCACGTCGAGCAGCCAGGTGCAGAACACGCCGAGCAGCGCGGCAGTGCCGATCACGCCCCAGGTCGCGAGCGCGGTAGCCGGCCAGAGCGCGACGCGGAAGGTGGACATGCGCGTGCGCAGACCGCCGTCGAGCAGGATGATCGCCAGCGCCAGATTGCTGACAAAGAAGGCCGCACCGAAATCGTCGAAGCGGATGCCGCCGATACCGTCCTCGCCGGCTAGCATGCCAACGACGAGGAAGATAAGCAGGAAAGGCAGGCCGAGACGCGCCGACAGTGTGCTCGCCAGCACGCCGATGAACAGCAGGGCGCCAGACAGGAGCAGCAGAGTATTGATTTGATCCAAAGTTAAAGCTCTCTCAATTTGACCGCCCGCAACAAAGGCGAATAGCTCGACGAGAATGGTACCAGCAGTGTTCCGTAAGCAAGCCTCATACAGCCCGGCAACACACCCGGTCGATCATTGCCGCTCCCGTGACTAACCCAGCTTGCGCGCAGCGATGCTGCGAATCGCCAATTTTTCCAGCTCGATCGCGACGAACAGCAGCACGCCAAAACCCAAGATCAAGCCCCATACCGCCGCGTCAAGGGCGACCACGCCGAACATCTTCTGCATGAACGGCACATAGGTGAATAACGCCTGGATGACGACCAGCACGCCGATGCTGAGCAGCACGTAAGGGTTGCCGGTGAAGTCCTGCCAGCTGCGCACCGGGGCGAGCAGATAGCGGCAATTGAACAGGTAGGCGATTTCGCCCATTACCAGCGCATTGACCGCGACGGTGCGCGCGGTTTCAATACTGTCGCCGCGCGCGATTTCCCACAGGAACAGCGCGACCACTCCGGCCGCCAGCAATACCGAGACAAAACTGATGCGCCAGATCATGAAACCGGACAGGATGGGTTCATTGGCGGCGCGCGGCGCGCGGCGCATCACGTCCGGCTCGGCCTTTTCGAACGACAGCGCCAGCGCCAGCGTGACGGCGGTCACCATGTTCACCCAGAGGATCTGTACCGGAGTGAGCGGTAGTGCCATGCCGAACAGGACCGCAATCAGCACGATGCCGGCCTCGCCGCCGTTGGTCGGCATAATGAACACGATGGCCTTCTTGATGTTGTCGTAGACGGTGCGGCCTTCCCTGACCGCGTGCGCGATGGTGGCGAAGTTGTCGTCGGCCAGCACCATCTCGGCGGCTTCCTTGGCGACCTCGGTGCCTTTCATGCCCATGGCCACGCCGATGTCGGCGCGCTTGAGTGCGGGCGCATCGTTCACGCCGTCGCCGGTCATCGCGACGATCTCGCCGTTGGCCTGCAAGGCCTTGACCAGCCGCAACTTGTGCTCCGGGCTGGCGCGCGCGAACACGTCCACCTCGCGAACTGTCCGGCGCAGCGCCTCGTCGTCCAGCGCGTCCAGATCGACGCCGGTCAGGGCGCGGGCATTGCTTATGCCGAGCTGCGCGGCGATGGCGCGCGCGGTGTCGGCATGGTCGCCGGTAATCATCTTGACGCGGATGCCCGCCGCGCGGCAGTCGCGCACGGCGGCGATGGCTTCTTCGCGCGGCGGATCGCTGATGCCGACCATGCCGAGCAGCGTGTAGCCGCCTTCCATGTCGGTGAAATTCAGTTCGCGCTGGCCGCCCTCGACCGCTTTCATCGCCAGCGCCAATACGCGCTGTCCGAGCGCGCCGATCTCGGCCATTTTGCCGTGCCAGTACGCCAGGTCGAGCGCATCGTCCTCGCCCTGGCCGCGCTGCTGGTGACACATCTCCAGCACCTGTTCCACCGCGCCTTTGACGAAGATGAAAGCGTGCCCGGCGTGATCGTGGTGCAGCGTCGCCATGAAGCGGTGTTCCGATTCGAATGGGATGTGGTCGGTGCGCGGCAACTCGCCATGCTCGAATGCGACATCCAGCCCGGCCTTCAGGGCCAGCGGGATCAGCGCGCCCTCGGTTGGATCGCCCGCGATGTGCCATTGTCCGCCGGTCTCAAGGAGTTGCGCGTCGTTGCACAGCAGGCCGGCGCGGTACAAGTCCAGTGTTTCGCTATAGTCGGCGATGTCGACCTCATCTCCAGCGATGGCGAAGCCGCCGTGCGGCGCATAGCCGGCGCCGCTTACGTCGAACATTTGCGCGGCGCTGACCACGCGCTGCACGGTCATCTCGTTCTTGGTCAGCGTGCCGGTCTTGTCCGAGCAGATGGTGGTGACCGAGCCCAGCGATTCCACTGCGGGCAGGCGGCGCACGATGGCGTTGCGCTTCGCCATGCGCTGCACGCCGAGCGCCAGCGTGATGGTCAGCACGGCGGGCAACCCTTCCGGGATCGCCGCCACCGCCATGCTCACTGCGGCGAGGAACATGTCGCCGAGGCCGAAGCTGTGCACCAGCCAGCCGAACAGGAAGGTGAGCGCGGCCAGCGCCATGATGGCGACGGTCAGCCAGCGCCCGAAGGACTCCATCTGGCGCAGCAGCGGCGTGGTCAGGGTCTGCACCTCCTCCAGCATCGCGCTGATACGCCCGATCTCGGTGGCGTCGGCGGTCGCCACCACCACGCCGTTGCCCTGCCCGTACACCACCAGCGTGCCGGAATAGGCCATGCAGTAACGGTCGCCGAGCACCGCGAGCGCGCCCACATGCGAAGAGTTTTTTTCGACGGCGGTTGACTCGCCGGTCAGCGCGGCCTCCTCGATGCGCAGGTTTTTGGTGTGCAGCAGGCGCAGGTCGGCGGGCACCTTGTCGCCGGAGGCGAGCAGCACGATGTCGCCGGGCACCAGCGTCTCGGCCGCGACCACGCTGCGGCGGCCTTCGCGCAGCACCGTCGCCTCGGGCGACAGCATGCGCCGGATCGCCTCCATCGCCTGTTCCGCCTTGCCCTCCTGGATGAAGCCGATGATCGCGTTGATCAACACCACGCCGGCGATCACCGCCGTGTCCACCCAGTGCGCGAGCAGCGCGGTGACCGCCGCCGCCGCGAGCAGCACATAGATCAGCACGTTGTGGAATTGCAGCAGGAAGCGCAGCAGCGGCCCGCGCCTCGATGGCGGTGTGAGACGGTTCGGGCCGTGCTCGGCAAGGCGGCGCGCCGCCTCTTCGACGGTCAACCCGTCACGGGTCGTTTTCTGTGCGGCAAGCGCCTCGTCTGCCGGGAGTTGGTGCCAGGGTTGCTGTGCCATGCTTGCCTCCACTCCATTAAAAAACCAAACAAACCACATAACCAGCGTTTTGGCTGGCATCCAGCGGCAGCCTCGCGATGGCTATCACCCATAATTTACTCAGCGTATTTTTCCGCACTAGTTAAAGGGCTAGCAGTTTTATCGGGAACTGCACCAGAGAACACAGGCAATTTGGCGGTTCGATTAGTTTCTTTAACCTCACCGCACCAAAAATATGCCCCGCTCTCTTACCCCAACAATTTGCTTTTTACTCTGCATTTTCTGCGGAAAATTGATTTTCAAATTCATCTTCCGGTATCGCCAACGCCCTGCCGCATTCTACCGCACGCTGGCACCATGCCCCCTCCGGCCAGATCAGTGAAGCAATAACGAATCGGTTGCACGGCACATTTTGAAAACCTCAATTCATACTGCCAATGCGCCGAACGGCCTGACCATCACGCCCAGGCTGACATAGCTTTCCAACACATCCGCCGCCGGCGCGGTTGAAGCGGTATATGATTCGAGTAATAATCCACGCATGACTTCAAAAACGCACAAATGACCAAATATCTGTTCATCCTGGCCGGCATGGTGTTCGCAAACAACATCGCGACATTCAAAATTTACGCCCTCCGCCCGTTCATGAGTGTATCCGTGTTGGTGAAGCAGCTATGCTGACCGCCATACTCGTAATGTCCGCTATCGTCATCACGCTCGGCGCAGTGCTGGGCTTCGTTGCCCTCAAATCCAAGGCCGGGGTTGATGACACTCCGCTGGCGGACAGGATAGACGCCATCCTGCCGCAGACGCAGTGCGGAAAATGCGGCTATCCCGGTTGCAGGCCTTATGCTGAAGCGATTGCCGCCGGTGAGGCAGGTATCAACAAATGTCCGCCCGGCGGCGAAGAAGGCATACGCGAACTGGCGGATCTGCTCGGCGTGGAGTTCAAGCCTTTTGGCGATGACGTCGTACTCAAACCACAATCGGTCGCCTTCATCGACGAGAATCTTTGCATCGGCTGCACCTTGTGCCTGCAAGCCTGCCCGGTAGATGCCATTTCCGGTGCTTCCAAGCTGATGCACACCATCATTGCCCCGCTGTGCACCGGCTGCGAGCTATGCATCGCGCCGTGCCCGGTAGATTGCATCAGCATGCAGCCTTTGCCGCAGGCCGCCCGAAGCAAGCAAGCGGCGCTCGTTGAGAAGCGTGCTGCCGCGAAAGCCGCGCGGGAGCGTTATCAGTTCCGTCTTGAGCGCATCGAACGCGACAAGCGCGAGAAGGCCGATAAGCTGGCACAAAAAGAGAAGGCCGTCGCACAATCGGTTGCGGCGCCGAAAGCCAATGCGCAAGCCCTTATTCAAGCTGCACTGGAGCGCGCCAAGGCGCAGGCCGCTGCCGTCAAGCCGCAGAATACCGGGCGACTGACTTCCGCGCAGCAAGCACAGATTGATGAAATCGAAGCACGCCGCGCCAAGGTTCATGAGCAGGCGCGCTCCGATATCACGCCACCCGGAAACGGTGCTTCATGAAGTGCCCACAACGCAAACTTCCAGCCACTCCGTTCAAGCAGCTCGCAAATCAAATTCAAGTAAACAAACCACGTTCATAGAACTTGGTTTTGCCCAACACCCCCATAGAGGGGCACACCTATCGCGCCTTTTAAGAAGTTGCTCTGCCATGCTCCAGTTGCAATAGCTCCTGATGCCGCCCTTCCTTTTCTTGCTTCGTCGGTGGTATCGGCGGGTGTTTCTAACCGGCTTGCATTTTGGAATTCTGCTCAGACGCAATCGTGAGGAAGCGATATGGTTTTCGGCAAGGTACATCAAATGCGTCTTGTTCCTGCCCAGTGATGCGCGGCCAGATAAACGGCCCACAGTCCTCTTCCGGTAGCGCGAAGGCCACCTTCTCGACCGGCAGATGAGACAGGTGCGTGTCCTGGCGGCAGCGAATCACCTCACCGCCCAGCATCCACAGGTAATCGCGGTGGCGGCGCAATGTGCTTTCTTGGTTAACAGGTACAGCAAGAAGGGTTTGAAGAATTTGACGATACGGTGTCCCGTTGCGAGGTCGCTCTACACATATGACCAGCGTTTTGGCCAACCCCCAGCTATAGTTTGACTGAATACAGGGTGGTTCTGTTGCGCCCCTGATTCTTAGAGGCATAAAGAGCTTCGTCGGCTTTACCCATGGCATCTGTCCAGTCGCCATGCGCATCGCATTCGGCAATACCTATGGAAATGGTTATTCCCTCGACGCTTTCCTGTTTATCCAGCCTGCGGATTTTGCCTTTTTCGATTCCCTGGCGGATGTGTTCGGCAACTGCGTATGCTCCCTGCAAGGTAGTGTCAGGCAGGAGCACCGCAAATTCTTCGCCGCCCAGGCGGGCAACCGAATCCTGCCCTTTCACCTTGGCCTTTAATACTTCGGCGATCGCACGGATTACCTTGTCTCCAAACAGATGCCCGTAGGTATCGTTTATCTTCTTGAAAAAATCGATGTCCAGCATCATGAAAACAATCTTCTTGTCCTGCAAGTCTTCATTGACGGCAAGTTTCTTTATCTGCAATTCGAAACCGCGCCGGTTGAATATACTGGTCAGCGGATCAATCAATGCCTCGCTCCGCGCGTTTTCGAGTTCCTGCTGCAGCTTATCGATTTCACTTTTGCTCTCGTGCAATTTTTCCTGAAGCATATCGACGGAGCTGCGCATGGTTTGCGTGTCCTGCATGATCTCGCTGACCAGATTTTGCAGCATGGGCGTATCCGGCATGCTGGTCAGTTTCTCTCCATACTTTTGCAAACCGGCACTGAAACGGCCTGTTTCGCCGCCCGCTGTTTCGGCAATCTGCGCCAAGTTGCCAAACACTCTTTGTATATTCAGCCGAAAAGCTTTTTGCGCTTCAGGATTACTTTCGGAAATATGGCGGTCAAACAATTTCTGCGCTATTTCGCTGGTAATCTGCTCATTACCATTGAGCAAATTGTTCATCGCCTCGCTCAACGGGGGATTGATGCCGGTCAGGAACTCGTACCACACGGCATAAGTTGGCGGTGTAAACGAAGCCTGATGCCCTGCCGCTTTCTGGAGAATCAGCCTCAAAACCTCGGCGCTGGCCGCTTTGTCCTGCGTGTATCTGTTATTCATATTTTGCGAGTAAAAAATTCAGTGCATGCCGGATCGATTCTCTGAGCCGCCTCAGGGCTGTATGCCGACCGCGACTTCTTTCGGAAATACCTTACGCGCTTCCACCTCGACCAGTTCATGATCATATTCGCCAAAGGCATCGTCCGGTTTGCAAGGTCACGCTGCATTGATCGCCGATACCCTTGTCTTGCAAGGCTTCCTTTACGAGCTGAAGATTGAAGAATAGGAATTTCAACCGCCCAAGTCAAACAAAACTTTGCGCATAGTAAATCCCCCCGTCAATCCGATTCCACCCCTCGCCCGTCCCCATGGCAAGAATTGGTCGCGTCAACGCCAAAAAACGGCACACGCCACACTGCGACAGCGTTTCGTAGATGCGCGCGTGTTGGCCTGCCGCCGTATACGATCTTTCATGGGCTTTAGTCCATAGAAAGCCGGAGCCGTGGTGCCCATTCCTTAGGGAGGCGCTGATTTATTCGTCATCCCCGCGAAGGCGGGGATCCAGTGCCTTTACTTAACTGGGTTCCCGCCTTCGCGGGAACGACGAAACCGAATAAATCAGCGCGTCCTTAACATTCTGAAACAATTTCCGGAACATTGGTTACAACCCTTGTGCCTCACAGGAGTACCATTTGCTCGCCGTAATAAAAAATTGAAGGGCAAACGGGAAGGTTCGGCAACGTTTGCAGGGCACGGAAGCAGGCCGCAGGCATCGACCGGCGCGCATTTCCACCATCGCGAAATTTCAAAAGGAGAACGACATGAAACGGCATATCCTTTCCATATTGGCTGTCGCTGTTCTGGCAACTTCCCTGCCGGTTCTGGCAGACCCGCCGCCCCAGAGGCATCGGGGCGACCATAGCTGGGGCAAGCACCGCGATATCCGTCATTTTCACACGCGCCATCACGACACCTGGCGCAGGGGGAATTGGCACCATACCCGGCACGACGGCAGGCTGGGCTGGTGGTGGGTCGCCGGCGGGATGTGGTATTTCTATCCCAAGCCGGTCTATCCCTATCCCGACCCCTATGTTCCGCCCGTCGTGGTAGTGCAGCCGGCGCCCGAGGCTGCCACGCAACCGGTCGCTCCCCCTGCCCAGCCGGTGCAGAACTGGTATTATTGCGAGGCCAGCAAGAGTTATTATCCTTACGTATCGAGTTGCCCGGATGGCTGGAAGGCGGTGCCGGCAACGCCGCCCGACGTTCCGGCAAAATAGCCAACCAGAGGAGGGTTCATCATGCGAAAAATCCTTGCTTATTCGCTTCTGGCAGCAGCTCTGACCGGATGCGCCTCGGCACCCACCGGGCCGCGGATTGCGGTGATGCCGACACCGGGAAAGCCTTTCGAGGTGTTTGTCGGTGAAGACCTGTATTGCCGCAGTTTTGCCGCGCAATCCACCGGCCAGACCCGCGACGATTCTGCCGCGCAGAATTTTGCCGGTGCCGCCATCCTGGGAACGGTCATCGGCGCGGCTGCGGGCGCCCTGGGCGGCGGTCATGACAGCGCCGGTGCTGGCGCGGCTGCGGGCCTCGTGCTCGGCAGCATGGTGGGAGCGGGCGAGAGCTCGGGCGCTTCCTGGGATGCGCAGCGGCGTTACGACATCGCCTACCAGCAGTGCATGTACTCCAAGGGCAACCAGGTTCCTGGCTATGCGATGCCGCGCCAGAGCTACTACCCGCCGCCTCCGCCCGCTGCGGCTCCCGGTACGCCGCCAGCCGCCGCTCCAGCAGCGCCACCGCCGCCGCCAGCTGCCGTCCCGGCGCCTTATCCGCCGCCGCGCTGAGCCTGAGGGGCGGGCGCGCTGGACATGCCCGACATGGCCTGCGCCCGCCAGTTGGCCGCCGCCCAGTCCAGCAATGCCTGCGGCTCGCCGCGCCGCAACTCGGCGGGCGGCTGCTGGCGCAAAAATTCCAGCACCGCTGTCAGCGTCGCGCTTACGTCATCGGTTGTGAGAGCGGGGGCGAGGGTCTGCTTGCTGAGTTTTTCGCCTTGCGCGTTTACCGCCACCGGCAGGTGCATGTAGTCCGGGGTGGCAAAACCGAGCAGGCGTTGCAAATAGATCTGGCGCGGCGTGGAATGCAGCAGGTCGGCGCCGCGCACCACATGCGTGATGCCCTGAAACGCATCGTCCACCACCACCGCGAGCTGGTAGGCGAACAGCCCGTCGGCGCGCTTCACGACAAAGTCGCCGATTTCGCTTTCGAGGTGCTGTGCAACATGGCCTTGCAGGGCGTCGTCGAATTCGATCAGGGAAGGGTGAAGGGAGAAGGGTGGCTTCAAGTTCTCACCCTCTCCCCAGCCCTCCCCCGTCAAGGGGGAGGGAGCCAGGCCGGTGCGCACGCGCCACGCCCTGCCCTCGCGTCCGGCGGGAACACCGTTGCGGCAGGTGCCCGGATAGACCGGGCCGTCGATGCCGTGTAACGCCGAGTCGGCGATTTCCTTACGCGTGCAGCAGCAGGGATAGGCGGCACCGGTTTCTTTCAAATGTTGCAGGGCTTCTTCGTAGGCGGCGCTGCGCCGACTCTGGTAGAGGATTTCGCCGTCCCAGTGCAGGCCGAAGGCTTCGAGGGTGCGCAGGATGTCGTCCGCCGCGCCCGGCACGCAGCGTGGCGTGTCGAGGTCTTCCATGCGCACCAGCCAGGTGCCGTTGTGATGTCTTGCGTCGAGATAGCTGCCGACTGCGGCGGCGAGAGAGCCGAAATGCAGGGGGCCGGTGGGGGAGGGCGCGAAACGCCCTCGATAGATAGCAGAAGTTGGCATTCAGACTGTGACGGGTAGCCCGGATGAAGCGTAGCGGAATCCGGGAAATTTACCGGATTTCATTTCATTCCATCCGGGCTTGTACGCGCCGGATGTTTTTCTTATGCGGCGCAATGCCCGTTGGTTATTGCGCCCTACGCTGGCTTGCCGATGGTTCAGACCGCTACAGCCTCCTCCGCGAACTCCAGTCCCACCTTGCCGTCCTTCACGTCCACGGTGACCTTGCCGCCGTTCGCCAGTTTGCCGAACAGCAGTTCGTCGGCCAGCGCGCTGCGGATCGTGTCCTGGATCAGGCGCGCCATCGGGCGCGCGCCCATCTGCGGGTCGAAGCCGTGCTCGGCGAGGTGATTTTTGAGTGCGTCGGTGAATACCGCGTCCACCTTCTTCTCGTGCAACTGTTCCTCGAGCTGCATGAGGAACTTGTCCACCACGCGCAGGATGACTTCCTTGTCCAGCGGCGCGAAGGAGACGATGGCGTCGAGGCGGTTGCGGAACTCCGGCGTGAATATGCGCTTGATGTCGGCCATTTCATCGCCGGCGGCGGCGGTCTTGGTGAAGCCGATCTGCGTCTTGTTCAGCGCCTCCGCGCCCGCGTTGGTGGTCATCACGATCATCACGTTACGGAAATCGGCCTTGCGCCCGTTGTTGTCGGTGAGCGTGCCGTGATCCATCACCTGCAGCAGGATGTTGAAGATATCCGGATGCGCCTTCTCGATCTCGTCGAGCAGCAGCACGCAATGCGGCTGCTTGGTGATCGCCTCGGTGAGCAGGCCGCCCTGGTCGAAGCCGACGTAGCCGGGCGGCGCGCCGATCAGGCGCGACACGGCATGGCGCTCCATGTATTCGGACATGTCGAAACGGTGCAGCGGCATGCCCATGCTGTAGGCGAGCTGGCGCGCCACTTCGGTCTTGCCGACGCCGGTCGGGCCGGAGAACAGGAAGCTGCCGATCGGTTTCTGCGGGTTGCCGAGGCCGCTGCGCGACATCTTGATCGCGGTGGCGAGCGCGTCGATGGCCTTGTTCTGGCCGAACACCACGGCCTTCAAATCGCGATCCAGCGTTTTCAGCGCATTGCGGTCGTCGTTGGAAACGCTGCGCGGCGGGATGCGCGCGATCTTGGAGATGATGTCCTCGATCTCGTGCTTGCCGATGACTTTCTTCTGCCGCGACTTGGGCAGGATGCGTTGCGCCGCGCCAGCTTCGTCGATCACGTCGATGGCCTTGTCCGGCAAATGGCGGTCGTTGATGAAGCGCGCGGAAAGTTCCGCCGCGCTGGTCAATGCGGCCGCGCTGTATTTGACGCTGTGGTGCTCTTCGAAGCGCGATCTCAGGCCGCGCAGGATTGCGATGGTCTGCTCCACCGACGGCTCCGGCACATCGATCTTCTGGAAGCGGCGCGATAAAGCGTGATCCTTTTCGAACACCCCGCGGTATTCCTGGTAGGTGGTCGCGCCGACGCATTTCAATTGTCCGTTCGACAGCACCGGTTTGAGCAGGTTGGAAGCGTCCATCGTGCCGCCGGAAGCCGCGCCCGCGCCGATCAGGGTATGGATTTCGTCGATGAACAAGATGGCGTTGGGCATGTTGCTCAATTCCTTCAGCACCGCCTTGAGGCGTTGTTCGAAGTCGCCACGGTATTTGGTGCCCGCCAGCAGCGCGCCCATGTCCAGCGAGAAAACGCGCGCGTCCCTGAGGATTTCCGGAACGCTCTCTTCCACGATGCGCCGCGCCAGGCCTTCGGCAATCGCCGTCTTGCCGACGCCTGCCTCGCCCACCAGCAGCGGGTTGTTCTTGCGGCGGCGGCACAGCGTCTGGATCACGCGCTCCAGTTCGAGGTCGCGCCCGATGAGCGGATCGATCTTGCCGGCCATGGCTTGGGCATTGATGTCCAGCGTGTAATTCTTCAGCACGCCCTCGTCGCCGGCCTGCTGTTCGGTTTCGTTATCGCTCTGGGTTTGCGCGGTGCCGGCGGTTTCGTTCTTGGCGATGCCGTGCACGATGTAATTCACCACGTCGAGGCGGTTGACGCCACGCTCCGTGAGGAAATGCACCGCATGCGAGTCCTTCTCGCCGAACAGCGCGGCGAGGATGTTCGCGCCGGACACTTCTTTTTTCTGGGTGGACTGCACATGCAGGATCGCGCGCTGGATAACGCGCTGGAAGCCGACGGTGGGTTGCGTATCGACCTCGTCGCCGCCCTGCACGACCGGCGTGTGCTTGTCGACAAACGAAGTGACGACCTGGCGCAACTCGTTGATGTCCACGCCGCAGGAGCGTAATACCTGCGCGGCGGAGGCATTGTCCAGCATGGCAAGCAGCAGATGCTCGACAGTGATGAGTTCGTGGCGTTTCTGCCGGGCATCGACAAATGCCATGTGCAAACTGACTTCCAATTCCTGCGCAATCATTTTACGTTCCCTCCATACTGCATCGTAGCGGATGCCCATGTTGTTTTGCAAATTCCGATACCTGGGCTACCTTGGTTTCGGCAACATCCAGAGGATACACCCCGCATACCGCCGAGCCTTCATTATGTACTTTGAGCATGATTTGCATCGCGCGTTCACGGTTCATCGCAAAAAAACGCTGCAACACCTCAATCACAAAGTCCATCGTCGTGTAATCGTCGTTTAACAGGATGACTTTGTACAGACGCGGCGGTTTTATCTTGGCGCGCTCCGGCGCAAGCGCCGTGCTGCTTTGCTGTTTATTTGCCATAGTTTTCGATGAACATTCTGACACCCTATCCAAGCCATATACTTGATGATTAGCGGTGCTTTTTCAAGCCTAATCGAAAAATATTTTATAAACCCCCTTGACGGTATCAACTAAATAAGAGTAAAAAGCGCGCTGGTGTTTGATTCAAAGTATCTGCAGTACTGGTTTTGCCGTGTGCGATCTTATGACTCAAACAGTTTCGCGGGAGGTTTCCCGTTTTTTAGTAAGGAAGTAAACACATGGCAACTGGTACAGTTAAATGGTTCAACGACGCAAAGGGTTTTGGTTTTATCACTCCCGATGATGGCAGCGAAGATTTGTTCGCACACTTTTCCGCAATCAACATGAGCGGTTTCAAGTCACTCAAGGAAGGCCAGAAGGTCAGCTTTGAAGTGGTGCAAGGACCTAAAGGCAAGCAAGCCTCCAACATTCAAGCCGCCTGATTGGCGGTTTTTTGTTGGTCAATATACGGCCTGGTGCGCAAGCGCCAGGCTTTTTTATTTCGTGCGCAAGGCATGTCGCGTCGTGCCGGTTGCGGCAGGATATTGTCCTATAATTCGCCCGTTATCCATTCGTCCCCGAGAGCCCGATGCTTGCCTACCTGCTGCGCCGCATCATGTATGCAGTGCCGATCCTGATCGGCGTGAACCTGCTCACCTTCACGCTGTTTTTCGTGGTGAATACGCCGGACGACATGGCGCGCATGCAGCTCGGCATCAAGCGCGTCACGCCGGAAGCCATCGAGAAATGGAAACAGCAGCGCGGCTACGATAAGCCGTTGCTGGTCAACGGTGCGGCGAGCGGCGCGGGCAAGATCACCGACACGATTTTTTGGCAGAAATCTGCCAGCATGTTCGCCTTCGATTTCGGCTATTCGGACGACGGGCGCAGCATCGGGCGCGAGATCGCCACGCGCATGGGGCCGAGCCTTGCCATCGCGCTGCCGACCTTCCTCGTCGGCCTCGTCGTGTATGTCAGTTTCGCGCTGCTGATGACGCTGTTCCGCGCCACCGCGCTGGACTGGGCGGGGGTGGCTCTGTGCGTGTTGCTGATGTCGGTGTCCGGGCTGTTCTACATCATCGGCGGGCAATTCGTGGTGAGCAAACTGTGGCATCTGGTGCCGATCTCCGGTTACGCGGGCGGCGCGGACAGTTTCAAGTTCGTGGCGCTGCCGATCCTGATCGGCGTGGTCGGCGGCGTCGGTTCCAGCAGCCGCTGGTACCGCACCATCTTCCTCGAAGAGATCGGCAAGGACTATGTGCGCACCGCGCGCGCCAAAGGCCTGTCAGAATTGCGCGTGCTGTTTCGCCATGTGCTGAAAAACGCGATGATCCCGATTCTGACCGGCGTGGTCGTGGTCATCCCGCTGCTATTCTTGGGCAGCCTGCTCACCGAGTCGTTTTTCGGCATCCCCGGCCTGGGCAGCTACACCATCGACGCGATCAACGCGCAGGATTTTTCCGTGGTGCGCGCGATGGTGTTTCTCGGTTCGGTGCTGTATATCGCCGGGCTGATCCTGACCGATATTTCCTACACTGTCGTTGATCCGAGGGTGAGGCTGCAATGAGGTTCTTCGAAACTTGCGCACACTTAACCCCCCTTTGCAAAATGGGGGCAGGGGGGATTTATGCGTTCGCTTGGCAAATTCAAATCCCCCCCAGCCCCCCTTTTACAAAGGGGGGAGTTGCAGTTTCAGCGCGTGAGCCCGATGGGGGCGAAGCATGATGCCGGTCATCCTGTGGAGCGACGCGCTGGTGTTCCTGCTGCTGGCATCGGGCATCGCGGCAGCCTGGCATATACGGCAACGCGAACATCTGCTGCTGCCGTGGCGGCGCGTCGCGCAAAGCGGCATGGCCATGGTGTCGCTGCTGGTGCTGGCGTTGTTTTTCGCCGTCGGGCTGCTGGATACGCTGCACTACCGCGCCGCCCTGCCCGATAAAAACAACGGCGAGACGGTGTATTCGCCGGAAGTATTGAGCGTGTTCGACAAGCTGGTCGAGCCGCTGCGCGTGCAGACCGAAAAAACCTATTCTGCGCCGCTGGCGCTGACGCTGTATGCCAAGGAAAGCGTCACGGATGAGCAGGGCAGGGTGCTGCGCGGCTATCCGCGCCTGAAATACGGCGGCGCGCATCTTGCCGAAGCGGCGCAGCGCGACGCCGATGTCTTGAAGCGTGCTTTGCTGGGTGCGCTGGGCGGATTGCTGGCGGGGCTGCTGATTGCGCTGGGCAGCAGGCGCTGGCTGGCGCAGCGTAGCCTGCCGCTGCGTCCCCTGCTGATCGCCGCGCTTATCTTTGCCGCCCTGATCGGCGCGACCGCCAACCTCGCCCCCGTCTACCACGTGCTCGGCACCGACAAGGTCGGGCAGGACGTGCTATACCTGTCGCTGAAGAGCATCCGCACCGGGCTGATTATCGGCACGGTGACCACGCTGGTGACGTTGCCGCTGGCGCTGTTCCTCGGCGTCGCGGCGGGATATTTTCGCGGCTGGGTGGACGATGTCATCCAGTATGTCTACACCGTGTTGAGCTCCATCCCCAGCGTGCTGCTGATCGCGGCGGCGGTGCTGATGATGCAGGTGACCATCGACACGCATCCGGCATGGTTCGACAACTCTGCGTCGCGCGCCGACTTGCGGCTGGTGTTCCTGTGCCTGATCCTCGGCGTCACCAGCTGGACCGGGCTGTGCCGCCTGCTGCGCGGCGAGACCCTGAAACTGCGCGAGATGGAGTATATACAGGCGGCGCAGTCGTTCGGCGTATCTTCCCTGCGCATCCTCACGCGCCACATCATGCCGAACGTGATGCACATCATCCTGATCGCGCTGGTGATGGATTTTTCCGCACTGGTGCTGGCCGAGGCGGTGCTGTCCTATGTCGGCGTGGGCGTCGATCCGTCGATGATCAGCTTCGGCACCATGATCAACGCGGCGCGGCTGGAGATAGGCAGGGAGCCGATAGTGTGGTGGGCATTGATCTCTGCCTTCGGTTTCATGCTGGTGCTGGTGCTGGCGGCGAACCTGTTTGCCGACGCGGTGCGCGATGCGTTCGACCCGCGTTTGAACCGGGCGGAAGCGGCGGTGTAACGGGCGGCAGCTTCAGCTTAACCGGTTTTGTTACGCCGGGGTTGCTTACACCGCATAACGGTCGATCGGCCCGCCCGGCAGCCATCACGAGGGTTCCCAGAATTCGGCCTGCCTGGCGAAACGCCGGATAGCCTTTATTAACGCAGCGAGCTGGCGCGACAGGCCGTGCGCGATCCAGCCTTTCGCCAGCGCGGTCGCCTCCCGGTGCGCGGCCAACTCCGGCAGCGCCGCCAGTTCGTCCAGCAGGCGGTGCGCCACCGCCACATCGTTGATCTGCCCGAGCACATCCTGCACCTCGCTCAATGAGGTGAGGAACGCTGCGGTTTTCTGTTTATCGTAAAGTGTTGCGAAAAATTCTGCGCTGTACCTGAGCTTCTTGGCGAGAATGCGCAGCGCGTGTAGCTGCTTGTCGCCGAGGCTGTCCAGTTGCCGCCCTGCCTGGGCGAATTGCTTCGCCAGCTTGTGCAGTCGGCGGGAAGCGAAATCCTGCACCGGCGGCGCGGCTGGCTCTCGCGGCTGCCAGTATGTGCCGTTCATCCACAATGCAAAACGCAGAATCAGCCGTTGCAATTCGCGCGCCTGTTCTGCGCCGCGCAGTTCGGCATAACACGCCACGCGCCGCCGTTCGCTTGCCGCCAGCAAGGCCTGCAAGCCGGCATGGCCGGCCATGCGCATGCATATCGGTTGCACCGTCTCGGCGATGAACACGTCCCATTCACGGGCCCGCCCCAGCGCGACGCACAGTGCAGCGATTTCGCCGCTCAATGCATTCAGCGCTGCGTCGGCGCGGAATTTTCCTGCCATGCGCAGCACCACGCGCAAGCGCCGCAGGGCGACGCGCATCTGATGGAGATATTCGGCATCGTTGCTGGTCATCGCCCCGCGCAGGTTGACCTGCAAATGCAGCAGGCACGACCAGATCAATGTTTGCAGCGCCTCCGCCAGCGTGGCGTTTTTGGCGATGCCCGGCACGATTCCTTTGAGCGGCTTGTCGGCATATCCCGTCAGCAGCCGGTAACCCCTCTCTGCTTTGCTGACATCTTCCGATTCGAGCGGCACGATGTCCAGCAGCGCCAGCGCCAGTTCGAACAACTGTGCTGGTTCGCCGGATTTCAGTTCCAGTTCCAGTTCGCAGAGCGGCGCGCTGCGCTGCTCGGTGCGCACCTCGCCGTGGTCCATGCACAGCTCGATTTGCGCGCCCTGCCAGTCCAGCATGCGGCTGGTGCGGGAAAAATCGGTGACGAAGACCGGCTGTAATTTCCTGCGCAGGCGCAGCGGTAGATGCGCTTCCCAGTCCACTGCTTGTGACGGGGAAAAATCCAGCGCCGCGCGGCTCACCGGTATTTCCCATTCATTGCGCTGATGCATCCCTGCTTTGACCGAACCGCCGCCCTTCAGGGTTTGCAGCCATTGCCGCCCGGCACGGCGCAGGCGCAACGCCATGCCGGATTCGCGCAATTCGAGCTTCGGGGTGTCGTAATAGATGTTGTAGAGGCGGCGCGTGGCGGGACGCGTGACTTGATGCTTCCCGAGCAGCGGATGGCGCTTCAGCCTGGCAAGCTGCTCCGGGGCAATGCGCAATTTGAGTTCGGTTTCGACGGCCATGTCTGCACCCAGTGATGCGTCGGGGAGTTACTATACAGGTTATCGTGACTTTCTTCAGGAGGTTGCCCATGCCATCCACCCTGCGCGCCGTGCAAGGCGACATTACCACGCTTCATGTCGATGCCATCGTCAATGCCGCCAACACTACGCTGCTCGGCGGCGGGGGCGTGGACGGGGCGATCCATCGCGCCGCCGGGCCGGAGCTGTTGCATGAGTGCCGCCTGCTGGGCGGCTGCGCGACCGGCGAGGCGAAACTCACCAAGGGCTACCGCCTGCCGGCAAAATTCGTGATCCACACGGTCGGCCCGGTGTGGCGCGGCGGCACGCACAATGAACCGGAGCTGCTGGCTTCCTGCTACCGCAACTCGCTGCGGCTCGCCGCCGAGCACGGCGTGCAGAGCATCGCGTTCCCGTGCATCAGCACCGGTGTCTACGGCTATCCCTTGGAGCTGTCCGCGCGGGTCGCGGTCGATACTGTCCGCGCGTCGCTGAAGGAACCCGGTTCGATCCGCGAAGTGATTTTCTGCTGCTTCTCCGGCGGCGATCTCGCCGTCTATCGCAGCCTCCTCGATGCGCCTGCCGCCTGACAGGAAGGCTCTCGGGCTGTGGCTGCTCGTCATAACCATGGCGGGGCTTACATGGATGCTGCTGCCGCCCATCGCGCAGCCGCTGCAATACCATGACTTCGCCGACCGGCGCGCCTGCCTCGGCATAGCCAACTGCTTCGATACCGCCTCCAACGCGCTGTTCGTTCTGGCGGGGCTGGCCGGGCTGCATTTCCTCTCCGGCGTAGCGGGGCGGCGCGCCTTCATCGACGCGCGCGAGGCCATCCCCTACCGCCTGTTCTTCCTCGCCGCGATTCTGGTCGGCCTCGGCTCCGGCTACTACCACCTCGCGCCGGACAATGGCCGGCTGGTGTGGGACCGCGCGGCGATCTCGCTGGCGCTGATGTCCCTGTTCGCCGCCATCCTGTGCGAGCGCGTCAGCCTGTCCGCCGGGCTGCGCCTGCTGCCGTGGCTTTATGCCGCCGGGCTGGGCAGCGCGATTTACTGGGGCTGGAGCGAGGCGCAAGGCAGCGGCGACCTGCGCGCTTACGGCCTGATGCAACTTTACCCGATGCTGCTGGTTCCGCTGCTGTTGTGGCTCTACCCGCCGCGCTACAGCGGCGACAAGGACATCCTGACCGTGATCGGTCTCTACCTGCTGGCGTTGCTGTGCGATTTCACGGATCATCAAATTGCCGCATTGGCCGGCGCGGTCAGCGGGCACACGCTGAAACACATCGTCGCCGCGCTGGCGATGTACTGGGTGGTGGGGCGATTGAGGCGGAGGCGCATCCTGTAAAACCCATCTTGCCATCTGATGGCGGGGATAGCCGAATGTATGGACGATGAAATCTCAAGGTCGCCGTATGCGACCGCTGTTCGGCCTTATGTGGAGCGCTACATAAGGCCGATTATGTAGACCGCTCGATTATGTGGAGTTGATCCTGTGGATATGCGCCAACCGCTGATGTGCAGAGGCCGATGCGTATTTTGTTCTCCACATAATCACAACGTCTTCAGGAAGTCGATCAGCGA
>Ga0209343_10000982_pt1 | contig 39349 bp, 34 predicted proteins | sample RifCSPlowO2_02_FD_184026 | JGI IMG/M metagenome (GOLD analysis project Ga0209343, IMG submission 184026) | Groundwater microbial communities from Rifle, Colorado - Rifle CSP2_plank lowO2_0.2 (SPAdes) (version 2) | ecosystem: Environmental > Aquatic > Deep subsurface > Groundwater | place...
ATCTGACGTTATCGCCCACGTGTCGCGCTCGGAAACCTTGTATCCCGGTGAGTTTCTCGGCTCGGGTACGGTGGGCAACGGTTGCGGCCTGGAGCAGTTGCGCTACCTCAAACCGGGTGATTTGGTTGAGTTGGAAGTCGATGGCATCGGTGTGCTGCGTACCCGTGTGTGAGCTGCCGAGAAAACTGTGTCCTGATGTGTATGTCCGACCGCCGGCAGTTCGTCGCGCAAACCCGCCGCGCATGGCCTTTAACGGGCGTAATACCTGAAGTGAAGGGTATTTGATCGCCAGGCACAACGCTAAAGGTGTACATTTTCTATAAAAGTGTCTTATATTTTGCTGCGTCTCAAATAGCCGTAGCGCCCTGAACAGGAGGCATTCATGCTAACAACAACAAGCCCTGTGTTGTCCGACGGAACCAAGGTTTCGGATCTTATCTATCCCTCGACCCGCGAAGTGCAGATGCGTGTGCTGTCGGATCGGGAAATTTACGAGCTGGAGATGGAAAAAATCTTCGGCAAGATCTGGGTCCTGCTCGGGCACGAATCGGAGATCCCCAACTCGGGCGATTTCATGGTGCGCGATATGGGTTCGGATTCCGTGATTGCCGCTCGCGGCAAGGACGGTGAAGTCTTCGTGTCGCTTAACGTCTGCCCGCACCGTGGTATGCGCATCAGCACTGCCGATTGCGGTAATACGCAGATCCACAAGTGCATCTATCACGGCTGGGCGTTCCGCCCAAACGGCGACTTCATCGGTTCGCCGATCGAGCGCGAGTGCATGCACGGCAAGATGATGGCCAAGGAGGAGCTGGGACTGAAGAAGGCCCGCGTGACGCTCTATGGCGGCCTGATCTTCGCCACCTGGGACATCGACGGACCGTCCTTCGACGAGTTCCTAGGCGATGCCAAGTGGTACTACGACATGCTCTTCTGCCGCAGCGACAAAGGTATGGAGGTATTGGGTCCACCGCAGCGTTTTATCGTCAACGCCAACTGGAAGACCGCTGGCGAACAGTCGGCAGCAGATGGCTTCCATACCCTGACCTTGCACCGCTGGCTGGGCGAAGTCGGCAACTATGCCAAGAAAGGTGAAGGCGAGGGCGAAGGTACGGACCTGAGCCCGGAAATGATCGGCGTGGAAATCAGTTCGCCGCATGGCCATGCGCTGCGCTGCATCGATCTGGCGCGCAAGATCAAGCGTCTGACCGGGCTCGATCCCGCCGAGCTTTCAGTCCAGGAAAAGCTCGATGCACTGCCGCCGGCCGGCATGACCCGCGACATGGTCGAGCAATTGGCACGCAATCTGACTGAGGACCAACTGCAGGTGCTGACCACCATGCCACCGCAGGTTGGCGGCATGTTCCCGAATATTCTCTTCGGTTTCGTCTACATTCCTCAGCCCGACGGTACCGTGGTCGGCTCCATGACCTTGCACGCCTATGTGCCGCACGGCCCCGATAAGCTCGAGTTCGTCAACTGGATCTTCGCCGAGAAAGATGCACCGGCCGAGCTGCGCGAGAAGATGCTCAAGCAGACCATCCAGTTGTTCGGCACCTCCGGCATGGTCGAGCAGGACGACTCCGACACCTGGCCGCACATGACGCTGTCCGCCAAAGGCGCCATGGGTCGCAAGAGTACGTTGAAATACCAGGCCTGCTTTGAAACCGGTGCGCCCGAGGGCTGGCCGGGCCCAGGCATCGTCAACGAAGGCTTTACCAAGGACGATACCCAATGGCACTGGTGGTTGTATTGGCATGAGCTGATGACCGCGCAGGATTGACCTGCACGTCATCTCATCTCTCGATCACAACAATAAGTTTCAGGGAGTTACCCATGGCTCAAGTACAAGAACGCGGTGCCGAGCAGATTCAGCCGGGTTCGCCGGTCGGCATCAAGCGTGTTTCTATCGGTTCTGATCTCTACAACCAGGTGCTGACCTTCCTCTACGAGGAGGCCACGCTACTCGACCAGATTCGCCTCAAGGAATGGAGCGAGCGGCTTGCCACTGACTTGGTCTACACCGTGCCGCTACGGCATACCCGCCTGCAGGCCGATCAGTCGGCTAGCATCGTGCGCAGCGTGCAGCATTACCACGACGACTACCGTTCGATCATGGGGCGCATCCTGCGCCTGTCAGGCAAGAGCGCCTGGGCCGAGGATCCGCCCTCGCGCACGCGGCGGCTGGTCACCAACGTCTTTGTCGAGGAGACGGAAAAGGCCAATGAGTTCGTCGTCACCAGCTACCTGTTGCTGACCCGCAACCGGTTCAAGGATCATCACGTCGATATCGTCAGTGGCGAGCGTCGCGATGTGTTGCGCCTCGACGAAAACGGTTTCAAGTTGGCGCGTCGTGAGGTCATCATCGACCAGGCCGTGCTGGGAACGCCCAATCTCGCGGTTTTCCTCTAGCAGGTGCCAGACCTTCGAGCCTTACCGGAGCCGCCGTCAGGCCGAACCGGTATGGCTCGGGGCCAATTGGCCGAGCCAGTCTTGGTCGTCGGCGCACAGGGCCGATTGTGCAGCGCTGAAATCCCAGGTCGACCCTATCATTCTTGAGGCAAACACGGCCCGCTCCGGCTGTTGGCTGTAGCAGAGACCGGTGCTAGCTGCATGCGTCTGAGCGTCGAGATTGTGTGCCCTGCCCAGGGAAATCAGCGTGCAGCGGCGCAACAACAGAGCTGCTTCCGCTTCTTCGTTGGAGAGGTTATTCAGCGCCCATCGTGCCATGCCCTCACGCAAGTTGACGCCAGCGTAGGCTGTAGGCGCTTGGATGATTGAGCCCTGTACCTCCCACGCCAGCTGTTCAATACCATCACACAGCAATGTCGCCCTGGTGTGCTCGTCGACGCGCTGGGGGACCTGTATGTCGTAACGGCGCCGGATGGTTTGGCGTGCAGCATTGGCAATCGCCAGGCCGGCCAGGTCGAGCAGGTGGGTACATTGGTGTTGTGCATCGACCTGGCGTGTCACTGAATGGGCAATGCGATCGAGGGGCATACCGAGTAATTGCTGCAGCTGGTCGGTAGCCTGTGGGCAGGCGGAATAGGGATAGCGCAGTGCCTCGCCGCCGATGGCGGTAAGCACTCCCCGATCATGGCGCGCCCAAACGCGGAAATGATGGAAGTCGTCCTCCAGAGTGGCGCGCACTTCACCTGCAGCGTGCTGCTGCGACGAAGCGATGTCCACTCGACGGCGAAAGGTGCTCATAGCTAATTATCCTTACAGTTGTTCTAGCCGTGCTTGGAACGTTGGATTAGGATGTATGTGAACACTATAAACAAAAATGTTCATCTAAAACAAAAAAGGAGTTCCCCATGGGGCTGCTGCAAGAACAGGTGGCGCTGATCACGGGCGCAGGCGGAGGCATTGGTCGGGGCGTAGCGCATAGTTTCGCCAAGGCGGGGGCGGCGGTTGTGGTCGCCGAACTTGATGTAGACAGCGGTAAAGCGGTGGCCGAGGAGCTGCAGGCTCTAGGCGCGCGGGCGCTATTCATCAAGACCGACGTCTCTAACAAGAGTGATATCGAAGCGGCTATCCAACTGGCAGTCGAGCAGTTCGGTGGCCTGGACATTCTGGTCAACAATGCCTTCGCGCCAACCCCCAACGTGCTGCTCGAGGAGAAGACCGATGCAATGCTCGCGCAAACCCTCGACTCGACTGTATGGGCGGCCTGGTGGTCGATGAAGGCCGCGCTGCCGCATATGCAAGCGCGGGGCGGCGGCAAGATCATCAATTTCTATTCGATCGACACCGAGATCGGCGCCTGGCTGCACGGTGACTACAACACAGCGAAGGCGGCGATTGTCGGCCTGACGCGTAGTGCCGCTTCGGAGTGGGGGCGTTTCAACATTCGGGTGAACGCCATCGCGCCGACAGCCATGGGGGCGACCTTCCATAAGTTGGCGGAGGAGAACCCGGGTTTCGCCGAAAAATCCGCATCGATGCGGCCGCTGGGGCGTTGCGGAGAGCCGGAAGAGGATATCGGGCCAGTGGTGGTATTCCTGGCTTCGGAAATGTCGCGGTTTGTTACCGGCGAGACCATTCATGTCGACGGCGGCCTGCACCTGCCGGGTTACAACTCGCGGCCGGCCGGCGTGCCTATCCGGGAGTATTGAGGCACAGGCACAACTCCCGTTGCGCCTTGAGCAGGTTCATCCACGTCAGCGCCAGTCGTTGGCGTGTTTTCCAGTGAGCGTCACCGCTGGGTGTTCGGTGTGTAGCCTGGGCAGATTGGCGTAGCTCAATCCCCAATGTCATCAACTTAAGCCCCCAGCCCTGCCTGGGGCAAGCAACCCGGGGCTTGGACTCTCGGCTGCAGTAGTGCCTTCACTGGTTTTGCTCCCCAATTCAGCGCATATGCGTCCCTGACGGCAGCTTACTGGATGCCGATTCGCCTCGGCGGGCGGGTTTCTCGTTTTCCTGGCGAGTGCGTGCCAGTCGCTTTTGGCCAGCTTTTTTGCACGACAGTTCGGGCGGTGTTGCTGGTTCTCAGCGTGTCGGTTTGTAGCCCTCGCAGCCGCGGCTGGCCAGGCGCTTACGCTGGCGTGGGAAGCTGCGGCCAGGACGCACGGCGCTGAGACTGTTGGCCATCAACTCCAGCACGTTGGCCAGCCCCTGCGCACAGGGGCGCACCAGCAGATCGACCAGGGTGTTCTTGAGGCGTGATACCCCTTGGGTGAAGTTGACCTTCCAGCGCAGCTTGCGGTCTTTGTGGCGCTGCTCGATGACTGGCTGCAGCAGGTGGTGCATCAACAGCGCCAGGTTCTTCAGCAGTTGCCCGGCGTGAAAGTCCTGCTTCACGGCCACCACGCTGCGGCCGCTGAAGTTGTCCAGGCACAGGGTCTGCTTGAGGCGGCGGTAGTCCGTCTCGATGCCCCAGCGGCGGTGGTAGAGATCCGCGAACACCGCCACAGGGAAGGCCTGCCGATCCAGCAGGGAGGTCGCCAGAATTTCGCTTTCACCGCTGGCCAACTCGACCCGGACCAGACGCAATTTGACCAGGGCCGCCGGATCGACGCCGGCCTCTGTACAGAACAGGCGCGCCTCGGGGTGACTGGCAGCGAAGAACTGTGTGTCCTCGACCTGACCCGACTGGAGAAATTGTTTGACCTGCGCGTTGTAACCACGAGGCAGGCGCATCAGGAAATGCCGCTGTTGCTGCTCAAACAGCGCGAACAGCCAGTGCCCAGGGTACCCGCGGTCAAACAGCGTCAGGCTGCCAGCAGGCACATGATCAAGGTGCAGGTGGGCGCAATCACGCTCGCCGAGCTCGGGTGTCACTATCAAGCTGTGCAGGGTCTGGCCGTCGGCGACATCGTAGAGCATGGACAGGCGGGCAACGGGCAGCTCGCAGTGGCTGCCAAAGGAGCGCGTCATCGCCGGTTCCAGCGGCAAATGAACGCTGGAGCCATCCACGGCGAGTACGCGTAGCCCGCACCATATCTGACGCAGTCCGAGGCTGTCGATCTGTTGCTGAAGAGCTTGGTTGAGGCTCTCGAAGACCTCGGGCTTGAGCTTGTTGCGGGCCTTGCTGAAAGCCTGCGCGGTGACCACCTGGGTCTCGACCGAGGCCTGATTGAGTACGCGATAGAACTGATCGAGTTCGGTTTGCAGGGCGGTGCGCGGCTGATTCAGCAAGAACAGGACGAGGTTCTTGAAGGTCAGTTGGCGTCGGCGGGTAAAGTCTTGAGGGTGCTGGCGGTGGGCATCGATGAAGGCGGGACAATCAAGCGAGCTGGTTAAAATTTGTACAATTTTCAAGCCAGGGTTTGGCTGGTGCTGTCAAACGGTGTGGGTTGGTAGGCCAAGAGCGTTTCTCCTATGCGCTGATTTGAGCGCTAATTATATGATATTTATAGGGAAATTTCTTAAGTTGATGACATTGGCTCAATCCCGTACTTGTCTTCACTGTTGCGCTTCTGGCTGATGCTGTTGCTCGGCCAGCTCATTTGGTTTTCTTACAAATAGACGCCCACGAGCATGAACCCATCGCTCTCGTTTCAAGAGAGCGATGGGTTCATGGATGCATGCGGAGCGTTGAACGGAGACGTTAGCGTTTCGAGACCTTGATGTCGGTGTCTTCGAGATCCCAGGTGCCGGCTGTTTTCCCCTCGTCGCGCAACTGGTATTTCAGCACCCGACCCTGCGGGTTCTTCGGCAGGCTGCTGCGAAACTCGATATAACGCGGCAGGGCATAGTAGGGCACCGAGTCTGTCGCCCAGCGAAATAGCTCTTCCGCTTCGAGTTGTGCGCCCTCATGCAGCACCGCGGTAATCTTGACGTCGTCCTCGCCCTTGTCGGAAGGCACGGCATGCACGGCGACTTCCGCTAGCGCGGGATGCACGGCGAATGCGGCTTCCATCTCGAAACTGGAGATGTTTTCACCGCGGCGGCGCAAGTAGTCCTTTTTGCGATCGACGAAGTAGAAGAAGCCCTCGTCGTCGAATTTGCCGATGTCGCCGGTGTGAAGCCACATGTTGCGCATCAGTTTCAAGGTGTCTGCCGGGCGCTGCCAGTAGCCCTGAAACATGATGTCCGGGCGCAGCGGCCGCACCGCGATTTCACCCGCGGTGTTGGCCGGGACTTCCACGTCATTGTCGTCAACGATGCGCACATCGAAGTCGGCAATTCTTTTGCCGGAGGAGCCTGGCGCGGCGTATTCGCCGGCTGCCAACGAGGTGATCACGCAGGCCTCGGTGAGGCCGTAGCCGTTGCCGCCGACCAGGGGCGTACCAAAGCGCTCACGCCAGATTTTCTTGGTCTCCTCGGTGTAGGGATTGCCGCGTGCCGTGTGAATCTGGCCGAAGCAGCGTTTCATGGCATCGTTGTCCGGCGCCTGAGCCAACAGGCCACCCATGCCGCCGAGGATCGAGGCGATGGTCGCGCCGGAGCGTTCCACTTCTTGCCAGAAATTGGACACCGAGAAGCGCGGGAGGATGGCGGCGCGCGCGCCTACCAGGATGCTGGCGATGATGCTGACGCAGAGGGCGTTCATGTGGAACAACGGCAGCGGCGTGATGGTGACGTCGTTCTCGTTGGCCGGGCCCGCGCGCAGTTGCAGGCGGGCCAGGTTGCACATGAAGTTGTAGCTGATCATGCAGCCTTTCGACGGCCCCGTGGTGCCTGAGGTGTAGATCAGACAGGCCAGGTCGGACGGCTCGGGTTTTGTAACGAGCGGTGTGTCGTCCTGACCGCGATGCTCTGCCAGCGGTGCAATTGGAATATTGCATGCGGCCGGTGTGTTGAGTTCGCCGCGGTAGAGAATCTGCTTCACCGCGGTGAGTTGGTCGGCCAGGGGGGTTATGCGCGCCAGGTATGTCGCCTCACAAATGATCAGGGCCGTACCGGTATCGGCTATCTGGTGGCGTAGGAATTCACCTTTGAGCGCGGTGTTGATGGGCACGCTGACGGCGCGCAGCTTGTTGATCGCCAGCCAACAGACGACTGCATCGATATTGTTGTCTAGCATGGTCAAAACGGTTTCGCCGGCCTGGACGTTCAGGGCGGCCAGGGCGTTGGCCATTCTGGTGGATAGTGAGTCAATATCTGAGTAAGTGTATAAGTCTCCGCTGAAATCAAGCAGGATTCTGTCTGGATGAGCTGCTACAGCTCGTTCGAGTGCTGCGATGACAGTGTCTCTTTCGCCCACTGCCCAAGTGTCTGGATGACCAGTACCGCTCATGACTTTTCTCCTATGGAGGCTGCCCAGCCATTGGGAAGCTACTTTTATTTTGAAGAGAGAATGCGATTCTAGATTCAAATTTATAAAATGTCTTCCTTAAAGAGTTGAACAAAAACAGGCTGCCCTGCCTAGATCCTATGGTAATGTCACTTTTTTCAGCTTAATGAGTATGTTTATCCATGCCCAAGCTCGCCATCCAGGCCGATAAAATCGCGACCCCCAAGCCCGGGAAGAAGAAAATCACTGCTGTGGAGAAACCGACCGCGTTGCCCAAAATGACTTCGCCTAAGAGTGCGGGATTATCGACCAATGGTGCCCCGGTAAAACCCAACCGGCGCTCCGAGGAAACCATCGCCAACATTCTGGTGGCGACCGAGGAAGTGGTATTGCGCTCTGGCGCGGATCGCATCTCGATCCTCGACGTTTGTCAGGTCGCGGGTGTCTCGCGTGGAACCTTCTACCGCTATTTCTCTTCCCAGGAAGACCTACTGGATACGTTTTCCCGGCACAAGCGCGATAGCTTCCACAGTTCGCTGACGCTGGCCTTGGGTGACCTTACGGACCCCGAGGCGCGTTTGAATGCGCTGATTACCTACCTGGACGACTATCTGGAGCAGAGCCGGGCACGACGCCTGCTGGTGGTGGCTCCAGATTATGCGCTGGGATTCTTTCGACGAATCTTCCACGACTCAATCGTGCGCTTTCAGGACCTGCTGGACATCGTTTTCGATGAGTGGGATTCCCGGCTCGGCGTCAGGCTCGATCGTGAACTGATCTGCGAAATGATCATCCGTTATGTGCTGAGTGAGATTCTTGTGCCGGAAAGCGCCGGTCGTCGCCTGCTGCCAATTCGCGTGAAAAAGCTGGCGACAGCTTTGGCCATAGGTTCGACCTCGCGTAACCGCCGCTGATCTTTCCTGCGCCTTTGCCCCTACCTGGATTTTAGCCGCTGCCTTCAGCAATTGAGGGCGACGCGGCGTCCAGGATGCTGCTTCCTCTGCTAACCCCCTGAGTCGTTGCTTGTCCTGTTTCGCGCGGCCGCTTGTCTGTGGCCGCTGCAGGCAGGGCTCTGCCATGGGCCCTCTGTGTGTGGCTGAAAATAAATTGAACAGTTTTTTGATTTATGATCAGATTAAACTTATGCTCTGAGTTGACTGCGGGCTCTATGCGCTTTCCTCCAAGGCGGTTTATGGCCGTTTGACCGCGCTGAAAGCCCCGCGCCACACAACCACAAAAGTGCCAACCTCGAGGTACCTGAATATGCTCATCGACCTTCATGCTCACGCCCCCCATCCCGATTACTACAACCAGCATCCCTATTGGGGGCCGGCCTTTGAGGCCCAGCCCGATGGCGACATCAAGTTGCGTGTGGGTGACTGGATCCTGTCGCTGGGCGCCCCGGAACGTAAGAAGGCGCTACGCGAGGCGCATGCGCGTGGCGAGACGCTGAACGTTGAAGAGTACATGGCCAAGTGGCGCGACCCGAACAACCGCCTCGCCGCGATGGATGCCGCTGGCCAGGACGCTCAGGTTCTGTCGGTTCCGAGTCACTGTTACATGTATTGGACTGAGGCCGAGTTTGCCGTTCCCTTCGCCCGCAAGGTCAATGACGTGCTGGCCGACTATTGCTCGGCTGCGCCCAATCGCCTGATGTTCTGGGCGCATGCGCCACTGAACGTGCCGCATGAAGCGGCCAAGGAAATCCGTCGCGCGGTTACCGAGCTGGGCGCCAAGGGCCTGGTTGCTGGAGGTTCCAATTTTGGTGGCATGGAGTATGACTCGCCGGAACTGGATCCGGTCTGGCAGGCGCTGTGCGATCTCGACGTGCCGATCTTCGTGCACGGTTACAACCAGTCCGTGACCTGGGGCAAAGAAGCCAACACCGACCGTTATGAAACAACCGCTATCGTCGGTATGAACTACGACGAAACCAAGTGCCTGTGGTACCTGATCAACGGCGGTGTGCTGGATCGATTCCCCAATCTGAAGATCTACATCACCCACGGTGGCGGCTTCGTTCCCTACCAGTTGGGGCGTTTGGCCCAGACCAATCCGAACCTGGATGTTTACCACAACAAAAAGCCCTTCCTGGACTACCTGCCCAACTTCTACTTCGATGTGGAGCTGCATGAGCTGCCGATGCGTCAGGCCATGGTCGATGTGATCGGCGCGGATCGGGTTCTTTATGGCTCCAACTTCGGCGGTAGTGATGCGGTTCGGCATGACCTGACCGAAGGGCTGCGCCTGTCGGATGAAGATCTGCAGAAGATCCGTTGGAAGAACGCCTGCGAGTTGCTGCGCCTTGACCCGGCGAAGGTCGGCAAGGTTGGTGTCTGATGAAACTTGCTCGTTGCTCCTACCATGAAACCGGCTCGTTCTGGGCGGTGGTCGATCCGCTGCGAGATGAAGTACACCCTATAGAGGGGGAGTTCAGCACCTGGGCACCCGCAGTTGCCGGAGGGGCCGGGATCAGCGCGTTGCGACTTTCCGGGATGACGCTGCCCTTGTCCAAGGTGCACCTGCTGCCACCTATAGAGCCGGTGAACCGGGTCGTGGTGGCGGGGGCCAACTATGCCAAGCACCTGGCCGAAGATTTCGGTCTTGCCTCCCCGGCGCAGCCAGTGGCCTTTCTCAAGGCCTATGGTGCCCTGGTCGGTGCGCATGACCCGATCCGCTACCCACCCCTGACCGAAGAACTCGATCACGAAGTGGAGCTGGTGGTGGTGATCGGCAGTGCCGAAATCGATTTGGAAAACCCCTTGGGCTGCGTGCTCGGCTATACCGTCGGCAATGACGTCAGCGCCCGTGACCTGCAACGCAGCGGTCCGGCAGGTATCGGCATGGACCTGTTCGCCGCCAAGAGCCAGGACCGTACGACCGGCGTCGGTCCCTGGGTCGTCACCAAGGACGAGTTCCCCGAGGGATCGCCCAAGGTGCGCCTGACCCTTAAGGTCAACGGCGAGACTCGCCAGGATGGCTCTACCGCCGAGATGACCTGGGATGTCGGTCAGTTGATCCGTTTCGTCCAGCAGCGCTCCAGTTTTGCCTGTGGCGACATTCTCTTCACCGGTTCGCCCGCCGGCGTGGGGGTGGGCACCGGTTTGTTTCTGAATCCCGGGGATGTGGTCGAAGCAACGATCGAGGGCATCGGTACGTTACGCAACGTTGTGAGCGAAAAGTCCCGCGTCTAATCGAGAGCGAATATGAATATGAATAAAGAAGAGAAAGTCGTAGTCGTTGGTGCCGGGCTCATGGGCACCGGCATCGCGCATGGTTTCGCCAGTTCCGGTTATCCCACCTTGCTGGTAGACACCAATGCCGACTCGCTGAACCGTGCCAAGGACAGCATCGAGAGCATCCTCAACGCCGGGGTCAAGCTCGGCAAAGTCTCCGAAGAGTCTGCGCAAGCGTCCCTGGCACGCCTGATTATCTGTCGTGATCTGAGTGAGGCTGCAGCAGGCGCGCATTGGCTGGTCGAGACAGTCTCCGAGCAGCTGGCGGTGAAGAAGGCCGTGGTTACCCAGGCAGAGCCGCTGCTGGCCCCTGGGGCGATCATCGCGACCAATACCTCGGCGTTGAGCGTGACTGAGATCGCCGCTGCAGTGCCCAGCCCGGATCGGGTCATCGGCATGCACTTCTTTAATCCGGTGCACAAGATGAAACTCATCGAACTGGTGCGCGGCCTGGCTACCAGCGACGAAACCGTGGCGCGCACCCGCGCGTTGTGCGATGCCATGGGCAAGACCTCGATCATCGTCAACGAGTCCCCTGGCCTGACTACCAGCCGTATGTCTGCGCTGTTGGGCAACGAAGCCATGTACATGCTGCAGGAAGGCACGGCGAGTGCCGAGGACATCGACACCGCCCTGCGTCTGGGCTTCAACCACCCGATGGGGCCGCTGGAACTGGGTGACCTGACTGGCTGGGATACCCGTCTGTCGGTACTGAAGTATCTGCATCAATCGCTGGGCGAGAAGTTTCGCCCGTGCCCGCTGATCATCAAGATGGTCGCGGCCGGTCGTCTGGGGCGCAAGACTGGGAGCGGCGTCTACCGCTATGAAGAGGGTAAGCAGGTGCCGAACTCCGGCCTCAAGGCGAGTGCCCTATGAGCGACATCGTGATCGTTGATGCTGTGCGCACGCCTGTCGGCCGTTTCCGTGGCAGCCTTGCCGGGGTGCGTGCCGATCATCTGGGGGCCCTGGTGCTCAATGCGCTGCTGGAGCGCACCGGCCTATCGCCCGCACAGGTCGATGATGTGATCTTCGGCTGCGTGACGCAGATCGGCGAGCAGTCCGCCAACATCGCGCGCACCGCCTTGTTGGGAGCCGGCTGGCCGGTGACCATTCCGGGTATGACCCTGGATCGCAAATGCGGTTCCGGCGAGGCGGCAGTGCATGCGGCTGTCGGCGCGATTGCCGCAGGTGCCGCCGATATCATCATTGCCGGTGGCGCGGAAAACATGAGCCGCGTACCCATGGGCAGTAACCGCGAGATCCATGGCGAAGCCTTCGGCTGGATGGCGGCCGAGCGTTACGACCTGACCAGCCAGGGCGAGGCTGCCGAACGGGTGGTGGACAAGTGGTCGCTGAGCCGCGATGCACTGGACGACTACGCATTCGCCAGCCATAGCCGTGCGGCGCACGCCGCCGATGCCGGGTATTTCGACAATGAACTGGTACCGGTGCCGGTCGCTGAGTTGCGCGAGCATGCGCTCACCGAGCCCGCCGGCATACTGCAGGCGGACGAGACCATCCGCCGTGACACTTCGCGGGAAAAACTGTCGACCCTGAAAACCAGTTTCCGCCCGGACACTGGACGGATCACCGCCGGCAACTCCTCGCAGATTTCCGATGGTGCGGCGGCGCTGCTGCTGATGTCCGCAGATACCGCCAAGCGCCTGGGTCTGAAGGCTCGCGCGCGCATCCGCGCCTTCACCACTGTTGGCGTGGACCCGACCTTGATGCTCACCGGTCCGATCGATGCGACCAGAAAGGTGCTGGGTAAAGCCGGGCTGACACTTGCTGACATCGACCTGTTCGAAATCAACGAAGCCTTCGCTTCCGTACCGCTGGCCTGGATGCACGAGACCGGTGTGGCGCATGACCGGCTCAACGTCAACGGTGGGGCAATTGCTCTCGGTCATCCGCTTGGCGCCAGTGGCGCACGGTTGATGACCACCTTGTTGAACGAGCTGGAGCGACGGGGCGGGCGCTATGGCCTGCAGGCGATCTGCTGCGCAGGTGGTCTCGGCACTGCGACCATCATCGAGCGGATCTGAATATGGCGCGCATAGCCATGCTCGGTCTGGAGCAAATGCCGGTCGAGCTCCGCGAGGCGATTGCGCGAGGGCAGGACAGTCGCATGCTCAGTTCGTCCAAACCTGTTCAGGTCTGGGCGCACCGTCCGCAGGTGGCATTGGCATGGCTGGCCCTGATGGAAAGCTTGCATTGCGACAGCCTCCTCGAAGAGCGCCTGCGTGAATTGCTGCGATTGAAGATCGCCAGCATCACCAACTGTCAGGCCTGCCAGTTGGCGCGCAAGTCCGACCAGGTCAGCGAGGAAGACATTGCCTGCCTGGCCAGCGACAGCGAGCGCTTCAGTCCCGCAGAACAGGCGGCCTTGCGCTTCGCCGAGCTGTTCGCCGGCGACTATATGACGATCGGCGATGAGCATTATGAGCAACTGGCGCAGTACTTCACCTCAGCCCAGGTCGTGGAGCTGAACATGTATTGCGCACTGATGCTTGCCGGTGGCCGTATGACCTATGTCCAGCAGGCCTATTGACGGCTGCGCGCGGCCGGTTCGGCTGCGGCTATTACCTATGTCGGGCAGCAAATTTAAATGCATTTGGTCAAATTGTAAAAAACCGTTCAGCTAGTGATGGGTTGCGCCTAAGATGACTAGCAATATGCTGGCCTCTGCGGGCCGCGTCATGGCTATGCACAACAAGAAAGGAGACGAACATGTCCGAACAAGAACAGAGCAAGCTGGAGCAGGTGTTCGCCAATGTGGCGAGCAACTATCGCGGCGCCGATGTCGACCTGCATGCCGTGTATCGCGACATGCGTCAAAACTCCCCTGTCTTGCAAGAAAACTTCATGGCGCGCCTGGGGGTTCCCTCTATCGCTGGGCTCGATGTTAACCGCCCAACCTTCACTCTGTTCAAATACGATGACGTCATGGCGGTCATGCGCGATCACGTTAACTTCACCAACGGCTTCATCGCCGAGGGACTGGGTTCGTTCTTCGACGGTTTGATCCTCACGGCGATGGACGGCGAGGCGCACAAGAGCATTCGCAACCTGCTGCAGCCGGTATTCATGCCCGAGACGGTCAATCGCTGGAAAGAAACCAGGATCGATCGCGTCATCCGCGAGGAATACCTCGAGCCCATGGTGGCGCGTAAAAGCGCCGACATTATGGAGTTCGCCCTGCATTTCCCGATCCGCGTGATCTATGCACTGATCGGCTTTCCCGAGGACCGTCCGGAAGACATCGAACAGTACGCCGCCTGGGCGCTGGCGATTCTGGCTGGTCCACAGGTCGATCCGGAAAAGGCCGCTGCCGCTCGCGCTGCCGCCATGGAGGCTGCCAAGGCCCTGTATGACGTGGTCAAGGTGGTGGTGGCGCAGCGCCGCGAGGAGGGTGCGACGGGCGATGACCTGATCAGCCGGCTGATCCGCGCCGAATACGAGGGGCGCTCGCTGGACGACCATGATATTGCCACCTTCGTCCGCTCGCTGCTGCCGGCCGCGAGTGAGACCACCACCCGTACCTTTGGCACCCTGATGACCCTCCTGCTCGAGAGGCCTGAGCTGCTCGAGCGCGTGCGCCAGGATCGCAGCCTGGTGGCCAAGGCGATCGACGAGTCGGTGCGTTACGAGCCCGTCGCGACCTTCAAGGTGCGCCAGGCGGACAAAGACATGGTGATTCGTGGCGTGAGCATTCCCAAAGGCGCGATGGTGTCGTGCATCGTGAGTTCGGCGAACCGCGACGAAGACGCCTTCGAGAACGCCGATGTGTTCGATATCGACCGGCGCGTGCGGCCATCCTTCGGCTTCGGCTTCGGTACGCACATGTGTATCGGCCAGTTTGTAGCCAAGACGGAAATCAACTGTGCGCTCAATGCCATTCTCGACCTGATGCCCAACATCCGCCTGGACCCTTCCAAGCCCGCGCCGGAGATCATTGGTGCCCAGTTGCGCGGCCCGCATAACGTGCATGTGATCTGGGATTAAGCCGCTGCGGGGGGCTGCCATCGTGACATGCGGTGCGTTCGTCGGCTGGCGGCTCCGGGTAGTCCGTTAATTATTTGAACATATATAGAAAATGTGTTTAATTAAACCCCGGTGTGCTCTATGATCGATAGCACAATTAAGAACCCGAAAGCGAAGGGGAAAAACAATGAAGGTTGAAGATCTGATTCTGGTCAGCGTCGATGATCACGCGATTGAGCCGCCAAATGCCTTTGCCCGCCATATGCCGGCGCGCTTCAAAGGACGCGAGCCGCATGTGGTCAAACGTGACGAGCGCGACGTCTGGGTGTTCGAGGAGCAGGCCACCGGTTACATGGGGCTGAATTCCGTGGTCGGTCGCCCGAAAGAGGAATACGGCATGGAGCCGCTGGGCTACGACCAGATGCGCCGTGGTACCTGGAGCATCATGGACCGTGTCGACGACATGAACGCCAACGGCGTACTCGGCTCGCTGTGCTTCCCGACCTTTCCCGGCTTCGCTGGCCAACGCTTCCAGAACCACCCAGACCGCGCCGTGTCCCTGGCCGCCATTCAGGCCTACAACGACTGGCATTTGCACGATTGGTGCAACGCCGCGCCGGGGCGTTTTATCCCCTTGATGCTGGTGCCCTGGTGGGACATGCAGGCCGCTGCCGCGGAAGTCACGCGCCTGGCGAAACTCGGCGTGCATGCCGTGTCGCTGTCCGACAACCCGGCGATTCATGGCTATCCCTCGATTCACAGCGACTACTGGGATCCGTTGTGGAAAGCCTGTTCGGACAACAACGTAGTGATCTGCTGCCACATTGGCACCGGCGTGAAGGCCAATCATGCCTCCGACCTGTCGCCGATCGATGCCTGGATCACGTCCATGCCGATCTCCATTGCCAACTCGGCAGCCGACTGGATCTGGGCGCCGATGTGGAAAAAATTCCCTAACCTGCGCATGGCATTGTCCGAGGGCAGTATCGGCTGGATTCCCTATCTATTGGAGCGAGCGGACTTCACTCACCGTCACCACAACGCCTGGACCAACTCCAATTTCGGCGGACAGATGCCGAGCGATATCTTCAAGAAGCACTTCGTCACCTGCTTCATCGAAGATAACTTCGGTTTGCAGAACCTGAAGTTCATGAACGAAGACATGGTCACCTGGGAAAGCGACTACCCGCACTCCGACTGCACCTGGCCGAATTCGCCGGAATCCGCCTGGGAAGGGTTGCAGCACCTGTCCAAGGAGACCATTGACAAGGTTACTCACCTCAATGCCATGCGTGAGTTCTCCTTCGATCCGTTCTCCATCCACGGTCGCGAGAACTGCACCGTTGCTGCGCTGCGGGCCAAGGCGACGCATGTCAGCATCGAGCCGGCACTGGGTCTCGGCGGTGCCGACCATGGGCGCAACGACGGCAAGCCGGTCACTTCGGGCGACATCAATGCGATGTTCGAGAAGGCCGACGCCGGTACTGCGCTTTAAGGTCTAGTGCCTGTGCGGTTAATTGGTTAATTGAATTAACCAAACAGGCCACTGGCGGAGCCCCTCCCGCTGCTCCACGGCGGGAGGGCTGACAGCATCGGCTTGCCTGGTCGCCGCTTGGCGACCAGGCCTCGTGCCCAGTTTAGAGAGCGCACATGTCTATCACCCAGTTCACCTACAGCAGAATTCCCGCCGAGGCGGAGTCACTTCGCGACGAGGTGCGGGAGTTCCTTCAGAACAATCTCGGCGATTACCCGACAACCGCCAGGGCACAGTCCTGGATGGGCTTCGATGCGGTCTTCAGCCGCAAGCTCGGTGCCCAAGGTTGGGTCGGCATGGCGCTGCCCGAGCAGTACGGCGGCGCGGCCGCAGGGCCGTTTGCCCGCTACGTGATCATCGAGGAGCTGCTGGCCGCTGGCGCGCCTGTGTCGGCGCACTGGATTGCTGACCGGCAGAGCGGGCCGTTGATCAATCGTTTTGGCAGCGAATCTCAGCGGGAGCGATATTTGCCGCCGATTTGCCGGGGCGAGAGTTACTTCTGTATCGGCATGAGCGAACCGAACTCCGGTTCCGATCTGGCCTCGATCAAGACCTCGGCCACCCGTAACGATGGTGGCTGGTTGCTCAACGGACAGAAGGTATGGACCACCAATGCCCAGCATGCGCACTTCATGATTGCCCTGGTGCGTACCGGCGAAAAGCAGGCCGCACGCCATGAGGGCATGTCGCAGTTCATCGTCGACCTGTGCCTGCCGGGAATCACCATTCGGCCGATTCGCGATCTGGCTGGCGGCGAGCATTTCAATGAGGTGTTCTTCGACAACGTCCAACTCGATGCCGACGCCCTGATCGGCACCGAAGGCAAAGGCTGGGATCAGGTAACGGCCGAGCTGGCCTTCGAGCGCAGCGGTCCGGAGCGCTTCCTCAGTTGCATCGAGCTGCTGAAGACGCTGATCAGCGCCGTGGGTCGTCAGCCCGACGCCTTGCAGAGCCGTGAAATTGGCCGTCTCAGCGCCAAACTGCTGACCCTGCGCAACATGTCGCTGTCGGTCACCGCACAGTTGGCGGCGGGCGAACACCCGGCCTGGGCTGCCTCCTGCGTGAAGGACCTGGGCAACCTGTTCGAACAGGAGATTCCCGAGGTCGCGCAGCTGCTGCTGGAGGCCGAGCCTCGTCAGGAGGGCGGCAGCGAGCATGCCCAGGTTCTCGCCTACCTGACCCAGATGGCACCGTCTTTCTCACTGCGTGGAGGCACCCGCGAAATCCTGCGCGGCATCATCGCGCGCGGCATGGGGTTGCGATAATTATGCGAGAGTTATTCGAATCGACTATCGAGCGTCTGCTCGCCGACCTGGCCACGCCGGAATACGTGCTTGGCTGCGAAGGCGGCGAGTGGCCGGCCGAACTTTGGGCGGCGGTTGAAGCTTCCGGTTTCACCCTGGCGGCCGTGCCGGAATCCCTGGGCGGTGCCGAGGCCGGCTGGGCCGACCTCTACGTGTTGGCCCGAGCGGCGGGTCGCTTTGCCGCGCCGATCCCGCTGGGTGAGGCGCTATTGGGCAACTGGCTGCTCGGCAAGGCCGGCCTCGAGCCTCAGACCGGCATTCTCAGCTTCGCCGCGGAGGCGGATCTGAGCCTGCGCGATGGGGCAGTGGTCGGGGTGCTGCGTGACGTGCCCTGGGGCCGGCATGCACAAAGCCTGGTGGCCATCGCCGATCGCAACAGCGCGACGCCGAGCGTGGTGCTGCTGTCCACCGAGAGTGCTGCCAGCCAGACATTGAGCCTGAGTGTGGCCGGCGAACCACGCGACAGCCTGCACTTCACAGGGGCGCGGGTGCTGGCCTGTGCGCCATTGCCCGCATCGCTGTCGGTCGAGGTGTTGCAGTTGGGCGGCGCCCTGCTGCGTTCGGCACAGATCGCCGGCGCGTTGCATGCCCTGTTGGATATGACCTCGGCTTATGCCAGCGAGCGCACCCAGTTCGGCCGCCCCATCGGGGCCTTCCAGGCGATTCAGCAGCAGCTGGCGGTGTTCGCCGAACAGGCCGCGGCGGCGGGTATTGCCGCGGAAGCCGCCTTCGCCGAGTCGGATACGCTTTTCGCCACCTTTACCATCGCCGCGGCCAAGGTCAGTACCGCTGAAGCCGCCAGCGTTGGCGCTGGCATCGCGCATTCGGTGCACGGCGCCATCGGCTTCACCCAGGAGTACTCGCTGCATCTGTTGTCGCGACGGCTGTGGGCTTGGCGCAGCGAATTCGGTTCGGCGAGCCTGTGGAGTCAGCGCATCGGCCAGATGGTCTGCGGCGCTGGTGGCGAAGGCTACTGGGCGCTGTTGACCGACCATGCCAATCAACAGCTATGTACTCTTGAGAGGAAATCGGCATGAGCCCCTTCCTGCAGATCGAGCGCGAGGGCGGCATCGTCACCGTGCGCATGAACCACCCGGAAACACGCAACGCGCTGACTTCACCGGAACAGATCCAGGAGTTCGTTGAGCTCTGTGCCGAACTGCGCCGCGATCGTTCGGCGAGAGTGATGGTTCTTACCGGCAACGGTAGCGCCTTTTGTGCCGGTGGCAACGTCAAGGACATGCGCGAGCGCGGCGGCATCTTCGCCGGTTCGCCGTATGAATTGCGCAATACCTACCGCGATGGCATCCAGCGCATTCCGCTGGCGCTCTACGAGCTGGATATCCCGGTCATTGCCGCGGTCAACGGCCCGGCCATCGGCGCCGGCCTGGACCTGGCCTGTATGTGCGACATTCGCCTGGCTTCCAGCACGGCGTTGTTCGCGGAAAGTTTTGTGCGCCTGGGGATAGTACCCGGCGACGGTGGCGCCTGGCTGTTGCCGCGCATCATCGGCATCCCCAAGGCCAGCCTGATGGCGTTCACCGGCGACACCGTAGACGCCGCCAAGGCCCTGGACTGGGGGCTGGTGGAGCAGGTTTGTACTCCTGAGACTCTGCAGGCCGAGGCGCATGCGCTAGCCCAGCGCATCGCCAGTAACCCTGGCCATGCCCTGCGTCTGTGCAAGCGCCTGTTGCGTGAAGGTCAGCACATGCGTCTGGATTCTTTGTTGGAGCTGTCGGCTGCCTATCAGTCGCTGGCCCATCACACGGAAGACCACCATGAGGCCGTCGTCGCCTTCATGGACAAGCGCAAGCCTGACTACCAGGACCGTTGAGACAACCAACCGAATTTGGAGTGATAGCTATGCGTGGCGTTTTCCGAGAAGACCACAATATGTTCCGCGAAATGGCGCGGCGTTTCGTTGATCGCGAAATCGTTCCGTACCTGCATGAGTGGGAAAAGAATGGCATCGTGCCCAAGGACGTCTGGCTCAAGGCCGGCGAACTGGGACTCCTGTGTTCGACCGTGCCAGAGGAGTACGGCGGCTCAGGCGGCGATTTCGGTCACTCGGCGGTGATGATCGAGGAGCTGGCCAGGGCTAACGCCACCGCAGTGGGCTTCACCACCCATTCGGAGATCGTCGCGCCCTACATCGTGGCCTATGGCAGTGAAGAACAAAAGCTCAAGTGGCTGCCGCGCATGGTCAGTGGCGAGCTGATCGGGGTGATCGCCATGAGCGAGCCGGGCATCGGCAGCGATTTGCGTTCCATGCGTACCCTGGCCCGCCGCGATGGCGACGATTACATCGTCTCCGGACAGAAGACCTTCATCACCAACGGTGGCAACGCCGGGCTGATGGTCACCGCGACCAAGCTCGATCCGGCGGCCAAGGAACTGACGCTGATCTGTATCGAAGAGGATCGCAAGGGCTTTTCCAAGGGGCGCCTGCTGGAAAAAATCGGCTTGAAGGGCCAGGACACCGCCGAGCTGTTCTTCGACGAAGTGCGGGTGCCGGTCGGTAACCGCCTGGGCGAAGAAGGCCTGGGCTTCAAGTACCTCACCCACCAGTTGGCTTGGGAACGGTTGATCATAGCCATCCGTGCGGCGCAGTCGATCCACACGCTGCTCGAAGAAACCATCGACTACACCCGTGAGCGCAAGGTTTTCGGCAAGCCGGTGCTGGATTTCCAGAACACCCGATTCAAGCTCGCCGAGGCCAAGGCGCAGGCGACCATGTTGCGGGTGTTCGTCGACGACTGCCTGGCCAAGGTGATGCGCGGCGAGCTGGCCCCGGACGTCGCGGCCATGGCCAAACTGCTCGGTTCGGAAATGCAGGGCAAGCTGCTCGATGAGTTCCTTCAACTGCATGGTGGCTACGGTTTCATGAGCGAATACAAGATCAGTCGCGCCTGGGTCGATGCGCGGGTTGCGCGTATCTATGGCGGCACCTCGGAAATCATGAAGGAAATCATCGGCCGCACGCTGTGAAATGCCGTTGAACGGTCCTCGCAGGATCAGTCGTTGAGGAATTTGCCATGATGTTGCTTCGCTCTACCTTGCTCCTGTTCCTGGGGTTGTTCTCGTTGTCGGGCGTAGCCGCACAGGAGACGCTCGAACAACGTTACGCACCCGAGGCTGGGCGGGCGAAAGCCCTGTTGGACAAGGCTGTGGCGTATTACAAAGCGAACGGCGACGCGGCGTTGGCAGCGTTCAGTCGCCAAGGCGAGTTCATCGACGGCGAGTTGTATGTCTATGTCCTGGATACTGCCGGGGTGATGCTGGCCAGCGGTGGGCCTTCGGTAAACCTGGTCGGGCGCAATATCAGTAGCGCCCTGAACGAAGGGCTCAACGCGGCTTTCCAGGAGGCCTTGAGCCTGCCTGACAGTGGCGCGGTGCACCGCGCTGAATACCGCTGGATGAACTGGAACGACGGTAAAGTCGAACGCAAACACGTGTTCTTTCGGCGTGTCGGCGAGCGCATCTTTGCGGTTGGTTACTACATGCCGCGTGCCAGCCCGGAGGAGGCGGTGGTCCTGTTGGAGCGGGCCACGGCCGCCGTGGCCGAGAACCCCAAGGAAACCTTCAAGCGCATCAACAACCTGGATGCGAATTTCATTCGCGACGATCTCTATGTGTTCGTCGCCGACCTGCGAACGGAGCGCTACGTCGCGCACGGCTACAACCTGAGGATGGTTGGCACCGACTTCCGTGCCGTGCAGTCGGACGATCGTGTGCCTATCGGCGAGCAGATGCTCGAGATCGTCAACGGCAAGGGCGAGGGCGAACTCACGTACCTGTGGCGCAACCCGGTGACTGGGCGCAGCGAGAGCAAGAGCACCTTGATCCGTAAGGTCGGCGACTACGCGGTTGCGGTGGGGTATTACCAGAAGCCGCGCTGAGTTCGGCTGAGTCGCGGGTGCCCGCAGGTCGTCCGCCCGATTAGCTACCTAGGCGCAGCGAACGCACTCCGCCACGGATCGGTCGTTCGGGTCTCGGCGTAAAGCTCAGGCTGCAGGATCAACGCCTGTCGAGGATTCAGTCGTCCCATGCTCTATATCCTGCCTGTGCTGGCCGCGCTGATCTGGGCCGGCAGCACCGTGGTCAATCGCCTGGCGGTCGGCGCTATCGATCCGGCGGCCATTTCCTTCTACCGCTGGTTGCTGGCCTTTGTGCTGCTCAGCCCCTGGCTGCTGCCCGGGGTTTGGCGGCAGCGGCAGTTGATCGCACGGCATTTCTGGCAGCTGTTCAGCCTCGGCGTGCTCGGCATGGCGTTGTACCAATCGCTGGCCTATTTCGCGGCGCATACGGTTTCAGCCATGTCGATGGGATTGATTCTGGGCACCATGCCGCTGTTGACCCTTCTCCTCGCCATCCCGCTGCTGCGCACCCGGCCCACGCCAGGTGTCTGTTTGGGCGGGCTACTTTCATTCGTTGGCTTGGCGCTGCTTATCAGCGCGGGGCAACCCAGCCGGCTGTGGGCGGAGGGGATGGGCCAGGGCGAGCTGATGATGCTGCTGGCCTCGGTCTCCTATGCGTTGTATTGCCTGTTGCTGAAGCGCTGGCAGTTGCCGGTTTCTACCTGGGTGTCACTCTATGTGCAGATCTTCTGCGGCCTGCTGGTGCTGATTCCGGCCTTCCTGCTCGCCGCCTCGGTGCAACTGACCGCGCAGAACATCCCCTTGGTGGTCTATGCCGGGCTCTTCGCATCGGGGCTGGCGCCGGGCCTGTGGAATTACGCACTGGCTATCCTGGGCGCGGAGAGGATCGCCGTGTTCATGAACCTGGTACCGCTGCTCACCGCCGTACTCGCGGTGCTCATGCTCGACGAGGCCTTGCACGGTTACCACGCCATCGGTGGCGGGCTGATCCTGCTCGGTATTGCGCTGGCGCAGGGACGGCTCAAGCCAGTTGTCGAGCCACTGGCGCAGGGCGACTCACCCAGCGCCTATCCGCCGACCCATCGCCCTGACAACTGAGGTGTGGCGCAGCTCACACCGAGCTGCGGTTGGGGCTCAGAGAGAGCCGGGCATGTCCAGTTTGAGCAACTGGATGGCATTGCCGCTGCGGATCTTTTCGCGTTCGCTGTCGTCGAGACCCAGGCCTGCGGTGAGATCGCCATGGTCGTAGGCACCACCAAAATTGGTGCCGTAGACCAGCCTGTCCACCCCGACCACCTCCGCGACACCTCGGCGCAGGCCCGGCGCATGTACATCGAGGTCGAAGTAGAAGTTCGCCATGTAGTCCATGAGCGGCTTCTGATTACGGGCATCCGGAGCCATGGCACGGTTCAGCTCGCTCAGGCGGCCCAGTTGGAACACCGCCATACCGCCGGCATGGGTGATGTAGGCCTTGAGGTTGGGGAAGGCGTCCAGCGCACCGCCACAGATCAGGTACCAGAAGAACAGGGTTTCATCGACACAGTCGCCGACGATGGAGGTCGTCTCGAACTTGTCGTCGGTATGCTTGTCGCCCCAGTACATCGACTGATTGAAGCCATGCACCATGATCGGCACATCCAGTTGGGCGATCTTTTCCCAAACCGGAAACAGGCGTTCGTCGTGCGTTTCGATGCCGTTGAAATTAGTCCCGCCGACGCAGACGCCCTTCGCGCCCAACTGGGTGACGGCGCGCTCGATTTCCTCCACCGCGGCAGCCGGCTCGGCCAGGTTGGCATGGCACCAGAAGTCGAAGTGCGCCGGGTTCTGACGGCAATAGGCGGACATTTCATCGTTGCAGATCCGCGCGTATTCGCTGCCGAACTCGTCGGCCCAGTACATGAAGGCATGCGAGGGGGCCGACAACACCAGCTTGTCCACCCCGCGTTCGGCCATCAGCTTGCGCCGACTCTCGTGGGTCATGCGCGCCAGCAGGTTGGCTTCGGCCTCTTCATCGTTGGCGGCCTTGGACGGTTGCTTGGTGCCTAGGGAGAAATGGCCGACGGTAAAACCCGTGGTTTTCATGAAGGGGCCCCAGAACGCGTGGCGATTGAGCATGCCCTTGGTCACAAGGTGAGCGTGTATATCGATCAGCATCTGTGTACTCCTTTATCTCGGTGATCTGCAACGCAGCGACAGACACGCCCAGCCGGTGTGCGGCCTGGAGTCGCTCCGGGAGGCTGGCTGGACTATAGATTATATGAACAAAAAATGTAAATATGTTCATATAATATATGAGCTGAGTCGGGCGAGCGGGGCTGGTCAGCTCGGCGGACAGATACGCCTGACTTTTCCGGCCACTGGCCTGAACCCGGAGAACAATAATGATCAAGACATGGTTCATCACTGGCGCGTCGCGCGGCATCGGTGCGGAAATCGCCAAGGCTGCGCTGGCGGCCGGCGACAATGTGGTCGCCACGGGCCGCGATCTGGCCCGGCTCGAAACCCTGTTTGGCTGCTATGGCGAGCGGGTGCTGTCGGTGCAATTGGATGTTGCCCAGGAGGGGCAGGCGGCCTTGGCGGTGGAGGCCGCTCTGCGTCGTTTTGGACACATCGATGTCGCCGTCAATAATGCTGGTTATGGCCAGTTGGGACCCTTCGAGGAAAACGACGTGAAGGCTGTCGAGCGGCAGTTCGCCACTAACGTCTTTGGCGTGTTCCACGTCTGCCGCGCGGTATTGCCCGTGATGCGCGGACAACGCTCCGGGCACATCTTCAACATTTCCTCGATCGCCGGTGTGGCCGGCATGGGCGGCGCCGCGCTGTACTGTTCGGCCAAGTTCGCGGTTGAGGGCTTCTCCGAGGCGCTGGCCCAGGAAGTGGCGCAGTTCGGCATCCACCTGACCATTGTCGAACCTGGCGCCTTCCGCACCGATTTCCTCGACGACAGCTCCGCGGCGCTGGGTGGAAAAGGCCTGCAGGATTACATCGAATTCAGCAAGAAGATCAAAGCATCCTCTGCAACCAACAACCACAAACAGTTCGGCGATCCGGCCAAGCTCGGGGCGATGCTGGTGCGTTTGGCCGCCGAAGAAGCGCCACCGCTTCGCTATCTCGCTGGTTCCGATGCGTTACAGGTAGTGACCGGCAAGCTAGCAGCCATGGGGCGGGAGATCGAACAGTGGCGCGATCGGTCGCTATTGACCGATGGAGACTTCAGTTGATGCCCAACACAGTTGCGCACCTTAGCTGCAAGCGTGGGTAAGGATTGAGTTATCGGTCATGGGCTAGCGTGGACATAGCCTGAACAAGGAGAGCGTTTTGGAACGTGATAACTGCAAAAAAAGCCGTCTGCTGAACTACCTGTTGATACTGATGCTACTGGCCTGTACCAGAGGAGAAGCGTTGGCCGCGCTGAACCGCCAAGAGCTTCAGGAAATGCGCACGCTGGCGACGATGGCGACGGTCAACGTGCTGCTCTACTACAACCTCAACGGCATTCCCTATGAGGCGGAGAATGCTGAAGCCTTTACCCGCAACCTGAATCAACTGCGCGAGTTATCCGTACAGGCTGGCGAGGTTGCGATCACCGAACAGATCCGCCAACTCGACAATGCGGTTGCTGACCTGAAGCACTTGCCGCAGAGCGCCACCGGCGTGCGCTCGGTATGGCCCGCCTATACACGTTGGTTGCCGGGCGTCATCGAGGCGCATTTCCGCCTGGATAAATCGCTCACCGAACGCTACAACGCGACGCCTGAGATGGCGCAGACACAGAGCGGGTTGCATGGGCTCAGCCACGATATCGGGCGGATGCTGCTGTCCTACCAGATGGCGTCCTTCCCGAATTTCGGCGGCGATATCTGGATTCTCAACGAGAGCGCGACTACCGCCTTGGATGCTGGCATCGCACAGCGATTTGCCGAGTTGAGCGAGCAGGATCACGCTCTTGTGCAGACTCTAAAAGCCCCACTCAGGAACTATCGATTTGTGCTCCGGCATTTGCTCGACCCGACCGGGAATTGGGCACCAAGCGCGGTAGGACTCTACCTGGCGAAAGCCATACGCACCCTGGATAGCGAGGCGCGCATCATGGGTAACGGTGCGCGTGGATAACGCGGGTTATTTGCACGAATTTTGTGTGGCCTTTGCTCATGGTATCGATAGGTTGGGGGCAATTTCCCATCAGCTCCTAGACAGGGCATTCGGTGAGAGCAGTGCCGAGATAGCGCCTGAAGTTTTCATGAGTAGTCTGGACGTTTGCCGGGTAGCAGGGACACACAGATCATTAAATCTTGAGAACTTCATCCAACTGTTCCCATGTAACGATGACAGTGGTGAGCTATCCCATACAGCCCGCCCATCAGTCGCGTTTCACTTCCACTGAACAACGTACTGGGTTTACACACTAGCCCTGATCGGCGCTCTTGGTGTGGGGGCGAGGTGGAAAACCTGGAACGCAGGATACGAGAGGGCAAAGTGTGTAGGTTTTGACTGGTTCTTAGCCCTACATCAGCCAACGACGGACGTAAGTTGACCGTGAGGAGTTTTCAATGAGCCAAAAACTGGACAATATTTTTCGTGAAGTTCTTATTAGTGTCGGCGAGGATCCCGAGCGCGAAGGTCTGCTGGATACGCCCAAGCGCGCGGCCAAGGCCATGCAGTACCTGTGTCACGGCTACCAGACCAACCTGGAGGAAGTGGTCAACGGCGCCCTGTTCGCCTCCGACAATGACGAGATGGTGATGGTCAAGGACGTCGAGCTGTACTCGCTGTGCGAACACCACCTGCTGCCCTTTATCGGCAAGGCGCATGTGGCCTATATCCCGACCGGCAAGGTGCTGGGATTGTCGAAGGTTGCGCGTATCGTCGACATGTACGCGCGGCGCCTGCAGATCCAAGAGAACCTCACCCGGCAGATCGCCGAAGCGGTGCAGCAGGTGACCAGCGCCGCGGGCGTGGCCGTGGTGATCGAAGCCAAGCACATGTGCATGATGATGCGCGGGGTGGAGAAACAGAACTCGGTGATGAGCACCTCGGTGATGCTTGGCGCCTTCCGCGAGTCGAGCAACACTCGCCAGGAATTCCTGCAACTCATCGGACGGAAAAGCTGACAGGCCTCAGTTGAGTCCGAAAGGTTTAACGCTGCCGCCGGCAGCATGGAAAAATTCATGGCCACGTCTTCCTACTGAGGTCGTCGGGAGGCTGGGGCTTAGGTCGACCGGATATGGATGGGGCTCACTGGCCAGTATCACCCGTTGTGTGGTGTGTCCGATTGACTCCTGGATGCAGTGATCCGGCCGAATGTTCTGCTGGTAATGCACCATCATGCGGCGTCAGCCCAGATAGTTCGGGAGGTAGTGGGTGTCCATACCATGAAAGCAGATCATCTAGCTTCTTAATCTACTGCGATAGGGATTGACGTTCTGGATATGGAAAGCCCCCTGGTGTACGCGTTGGGCTGGACGGGCAGAGGGTGTACGAGTTTTTGTGCAACCGGTTCATGAATGACATTGTCGCTCCAGACAGGACATCTTCGTGGCCTGCATGGATGGCCTGAACGGCTTCCCCGAAGCCATCATGCAGCTGGAAAGAACACTTCCGATATTGCATTGGCGCTCGATGCCTTGGAGGCATTATTCGATCACCGAGCGGATACTTTCTGCCTGGTGACCAGCGACTCTGATTTTGCATACCTCTGCCGTAAGCTTCGTGAGCGCGGTGCCACGGTTTGCATCGTGGGAGAAGCTAAAACTCCTGATGCACTGCGCAATGCCAGCGACCAATTCTTTGAGTGGAACCGAGCGGAGCACGTTCTCGAGCATGCGACCGAACAGATTGCGAGGCCTGCTGGCAAATCTGATATCGGTACTAAGCCAGAGCCTGTGAAAGCAGAGTTAACAAGGCCAATCGTTAAGCGTCGCCCGAGGTTTGTTGTCGATGCCGTTTCTTTGCTGGCCGGTGGAACCAGCGAAGGCAAGGTGAGCTTGAGTGCTCTGGGCCAGTACCTGAAGCGCACCGATCCCGCATTTTCCCCTAGCACCTATGGGCATTCAGGCTTGCTCGACATGATCAAGACATATGATCTGCTGCACCTTAGCCAGGAGAGCGGAGGTCATTGGTCTGTAGGCTTGGCGGTAGAGGAGGATTTACCTGAGGCAGTGGCCGAGGCTTGATCTACCAACGCAACCTCATGGACACAGCAAAAAGGGGGCCGAAGCCCCCCGGTGATCAGAGCAACCCACGCTCGGCAAAGGACACTGTGCGCTGGCCTGCCACGATGATGTGATCCAGCGAGCGCACTTCGACGAGTGCCAACGCCTCTTTGAGACGTTGCGTCAGGATTTTGTCCGCCTGGCTAGGTTCGGGATGTCCGCTTGGATGGTTGTGCGAGAAGATCACTGCCGCTGCATTCAGGCGCAGTGCTTCCTTGACCACCTCGCGAGGGTAGACCGATGCACTGTCGATGGTGCCGCGGAACATCTCCACGTATTGGATCAGGTGATGCTTGGCATCCAGAAACAGCGCCGCGAAAACCTCGTGTTCGAAGCCTGCCAGCTTGGCGATCAGGTACTCCTTGACCAGTTCCGGCGAAGTGAAGGCAGCACCGCGTTGGGTCTTCAGATCGATGACCTTGCGAGCAGCCGCCAGGATCTGATCGGCAGTGGCCGGCAGATAGCGACCTTGCTCGTCGCGAATCAGCAGGGAAGAGTCAAAAGCGAGAGAAAGCTGCGACATGATCGTGCTCCGGTTATTCGGGCGAAATTGCCCGACTCCCGGCCAGCACGGCGCAACGCAGCAGTCAGGGGGCGACAGCCGGCTCGCCGCAAGCACGCCCTGCGCGCGCAGCCCTTGACGGCGAGAACGCCGTGATAGGGTGAAGGGAAACAGCAAGACCGCCATTCCACCTCTCTAATGGGCACTGATAGCAAGCGGAGCGCGCAGGCCCTCAAGGGCCGGAGGCGTAAGGGCTCAAAGCCGGATGGCCGCGATTCGGCACGAAGCGCGGGGCGCACCCCGCGAGCCCGACGGCGGATATGCCGGGACGCACATATTGCGTGCGTAGAAAGTACTCGGCCGTCGGTAAGCGCAAGCAGACCCGCAAAGAGTTGTTGCTGATCGAGATGGATCGGGTGGTCCCGTGGAAGGGGCTGATTGCTTTGATCGATCCGCATTACCCCAAGGTTTAGTCAGGTCGTTGCAGGTGTGCCAGGCACTCGTCAAATAACGCCTGACGACGTGAACGGAACTCCGGTCTGTGCGAGCGCTGCTGAGCCATGGGGCACGAGTGGCTTTGTTGGCAGCCCAGCGTTGCCAGGCGCGAACCTCGGAGAAGCTGACCTAGTTGCAGCGCTGGGCGGCCGTGTCATGAGCGTCGTTCCAGCGGTGAATTGACGCTCAGACGAGCAAGAAGTAGTAGAATCCGCGCCCCCTCGAAGGGGTGTGAAGAGGATGCATGGCATGACACGAGACGAACTACTTTTGGCCCCTGAGTCCGACTACATGAACGAGGCTCAGTTGGTTTTTTTCAAGGCGCTACTGCTCGCCCAGTTGGACGAGTGCAAAGAGCGTGTCGAAAGCGGCAAGGCGCGTCTGGCCGAGCTGGAACGGCCGATCGATGTGGCGGATGTCGCCTCTATCGAAGAGGAGCGCATGACGCTGCTGCACCTGATCGATCGCGACCGCAGGATGCTTCCCGCATTCCAGCAAGCCCTGGCACGGATAGACGATGGCAGTTATGGCTGGTGTGACGAGACCGGCGAGCCGATTGGCCTGCAGCGGCTGTTGTTGAGCCCCACCACGGCCTTGTCCGTCGAGGCCAAGCAACGCCGAGAATTGTTGGAGCGGCACATGAGTCAGGCCTGAGCGGCTTGCGCACATGCAAAAAGGGCCTGAATTCAGGCCCTTTTGTCGTTCTTGGACGCGCTCAGTTCACCGCGTCTTTCAGCGTCTTGCCGGCTTTGAAGCCGGGCAGCTTGGCCGCTGCGATCTTGATCGTGGCGCCAGTTTGCGGGTTGCGTCCATCGCGTGCAGCGCGTGCCTTCACCGCGAAGGTGCCGAAACCCACGAGGCTGACGCTTTCGCCATTTTGCAGAGCAGAAGAGATGGCGCCGGTGATGGCATCCAGGGCGCGGCCAGCAGTGGCCTTGGGCAGGTCAGTCGAGGCGGCGATGGCTTCAATCAGTTCAGCTTTGTTCATGGGCGATTCCTTCTGGCGTTCTGAGAGGAGCGGATTATAGCCACGCTTTATTCAGTGGTCTGGTGAATATCCAATACGGCCCAGACTTCCAGCCCTTGCTGCCGCACGGCTTTCTCGGCTTCAAGCCGAGCGGCGAGGGTGCTGATCGAGCGGGAACGGTATTCGAACCTGAAGGCAGGGCCTCCTGTTTTCTGTCTGACGCTCAACTCGACCAAGGTATAAACCGTAGATCGCTTGGCTTTTTCTTGCGGGGTTGATTCTTTCGGGGATGAAGGGCTAAGGCCTAATGCCTCGCGCATTTCAGCTTCCGATATCTGCTTGGTGCTCAAGTGGATCGCTTCCTTCAGGGGGCACAGTGGTTAGCCGTTCGTGGAGGCATGGGGTGGTCTGCGCTCGTTGTACAGTTTCGTACGTTTGCGGTGAAAAAAACGTTCAGTCTTACGGCCCGATGCCTCGGGTCCTATCGATGCGCTCTGCCATGCTGAAAGCCGCTTCCAGTTCTGAGCAATGGTGCGCCTGCTGTAGGAGCCAATCCTGAGAAAGCGTTGAGTCAACTCCTGCGTGATGGGATCACCGTGAAGATCATTCAGGCCGCGGGTAGAGAGCTAGTCCGATACCAATCCATGCGTTTTGGCGGGGATTGATGTGACGTCAGTAATACTCGTGTGAGCGCTAGCTAACTCGCCAAATATCGCAGTTTGTTGTTGCGTTTATTCAGGGGCCCAGCAGTGTGGTCTCCGTGATTGCGGCTGTCCATATTCATGCTTACCCTCCGTGCCGGCCAATTGGCTGGCCCAGGGACTTTTGCGGGAAATCGTTGAAAATCGTCCGACATCGTTGGGCATCGATTGCAGCGAGCGCCATTGTTTAGTGCTTTTAAATCAATGCCTTATGGGAGGCATACATAGATGGGGTGCTAGGGGTGGAGTGTTCGAATCACTCCGTCCAGACCATATAATTCAATGACTTAGCCCGGTTCCGAAAGGACCGGGTTTTTTCATGTCCGGATAAAAACCTGCTTATACCCCTACCAAGAAATTCGCCTTGAGCTGGCTTCCGCATGCATGGGCGTTGAGTGGTGATTGCGGTGTAATTTTCGCTGGCATATGACATGAGGCCGGTGATCATGCTGGAAGGCGAAAATGCCTATCCTTGGTGCCGATGAGTGGGATATGACCTGCAACCGATGCCTGTAGCTGCTGGAGAGTGTCTCGCAGAGGCGCCGCACCAGGTGGATGGGCCGATATCGCCGCGATGCAGCCAACCGTCGGCGATGGTTTCGGCTATCCCGTAGTCATCCTCGATTAGCTGGGCGTTGAGGGCATTGGCCTTGATCGCCGATCCGCATGCTCCGATCAAGAGGCCGAACAACGCGTCGGATACCCCGGCATTGCCTGAAAGTCGTCTGACGGGCGAGGCGCGTAGCGCGCCAGAACCCCATCGTGAAGCCGCTGTAGTGTGTCGATGCGACGATATTCGACATGTGCCCGAGCTGCTCTGGGCCGCTATTCATTCCGGGGCATGCGGATCGCTCCGAGTGGAGCCCGCTCAGTTTGCATGACGACTGAGAGGGCGGTCTGTTCGATCACTTCGCGATTGTCCAGACGCAGCGGATCCGGTTCGGATGGATCTTGATCGATAACGAGCTACTTCTGCCTCGAGCGTGCGGCTGTAAGTGATATCGGTGATTGAGTCGGTCAACCGGAAAGAGCGTCCCGTCCCGCGCGCAAAAAACTGACCTGGGTCAATACCCGGTGCAATCCCCCGGAAGACGGCGGGGATTAGTCATGAAATGAGAAATAACTGTCGCCGAATGAAAGGTCGGCGCGGCTCCTCCCTCCTAAATTCGCTCTCACGGCCGGTCCCGCGCAAGCCGCTGCGACTCAGTTCGCGGCGCTGGCGCGGTACCCCGTTCGACGAACTACGTTCCCCCTTGAGGATAATAAGATGCGCGTAGAGCAACTCACCTGCAGTATCGGCGCCGAGCTGGTCGGCGTGAACCTGGCCGATGCCGTCCGCGACGACAGTCTGTTCAATGAGATCAAGGGCCTGCTGCTGCAGCACAAGGTGCTGTTCCTGCGGGACCAGGACATCTCGCGCCCGGACCACGTGGCCTTCGCCCGCAAGCTCGGCGAGCTGGAAGATCACCCGATGGCGCCGAGCCATCCAGAGGCGCCGGGCCTGGTGCAGATCTACAAGCGTCCCGAGCAGCCGATCGACCGCTACGAGAATGCCTGGCACAGCGACGGTTCCTGGCGCGAAAAGCCGGCCCTGGGTTGCGTGCTGCGCTGTGTGGAATGTCCGCCAGTGGGTGGCGACACCCTGTGGGCGAACATGGCCCTGGCCTACGAGCGTCTGCCGCAGGCGATCAAGCAGCAGATCGAGGACCTGCGCGCCAACCACAGCTTCGAGTCGTCCTTCGCCGCCGCCATGCCGATCGACAAGCGTCTGGCGATGAAGGCCCAGTACCCGGACGCTGAACACCCGGTGGTGCGCACCCACCCGGAAACCGGCGAGAAGATCCTCTTCGTCAACGCCTTCACCACCCACTTCAGCAACTACCACACTAAGGATCGCGTGCGCTTCGGCCAGGATGCCAACCCCGGTGCCAGCGACCTGCTGCGCTTCCTGGTCAGCCAGGCGTTTATCCCCGAGTACCAGGTGCGCTGGCGCTGGCAGCCGAACAGCATCGCCATCTGGGACAACCGCTGCACCCAGCATTACGCCGCGATGGATTACCCGGCCTGCCATCGCAAGATGGAGCGCGCCGCGATCATCGGCGACAAGCCGTTCTGACCCCTGACGACCACACACCACTCTTCTTATTTCGAGGTAAATGCCATGAACTTTATCGATGGTTCGCTGTTTGTCGAAAACATGCAGAAACTGGTCATCACCGCCGCGCCCTATGGCCCGGAATGGATGCCGGCGGATTTCCCGGAAGACATCCCGGTGAGCATGCAGGCGCAGATCCAGAAGGCGGTCGATTGCTACAACGCCGGCGCCACCGTGCTGCATGTGCACGTGCGCGAAGAGGACGGCAAGGGCTCCAAGCGCCTGTCCAAGTTCAACGAACTGCTGGCCGGCATCCGTGAAGCCTGCCCGGGCATGATCCTGCAGGTCGGCGGCTCGATCTCCTTCGCCCCGGAAAGCGACGGCGACACCGCCAAGTGGCTGTCCGACGACACCCGGCACATGCTCGCCGAGCTGAAGCCGACCCCGGACCAGGTGACCATCGCGATCAACACCAACCAGATGAACGTCTGCGAGCAGATGACCGCCAAGGACGTGGCCGGCACTTCGCTGGCCGATCCGGCGATGTTCCAGGCCTACCAGGAGATGACCATCCCGGCCGGCCCGGCTTGGGTCGAGGAGCACATCCGCCGACTGTCCGCCAACAAGATCCAGACCCACTTCCAGCTGGCCAACATCACCCAGCTCAACACCGTCGAGCGCATGATGCGCCGCGGGGCGTGCAACGTACCGCTGATCCTTACCTGGGTGGCCATCGGTGGCGGCTTCGACTCGCCGAACCCCTACGACTTGGCCAATTTCGTGCGTGCCTGCCCGGACGGCTCGGTGCTGACCCTGGAAACCAGCATGCGTCACGTGCTGCCGCTGAACATGATGGCCATCGCCCTGGGCCTGCACGTGCGCTGCGGCATCGAGGACAACATCTGGAACCAGCGCCAAACCGGCAAGATGACCACCGTCGAGCAGATCGAGCAGTTGGTACGCATCGCCCGCGAGTTCGGCCGCGAAGTGGCCAACGGCGAGGACGCGCGGCGGATCTACAAGATCGGCACCTTCTACCAGAACGCCGAGCAGACCCTCGCCGCCAACGGCTTCGCGCCGAACCGCCAGCCGGGCCAGGTGGGATTCACCCAGCACGCGTAGAGGGGTGGGTTATGACTTGGGTCTAACCCACAAAGCTGGCCAGGCAGCGCTGCTGCACACACGACGCCTCCTGCGGGTTTCCCGCAGGAGGCGTCGTGCCGTCGGCCCGTTGCGCGCCAGGGCTGTCATGAAATGAAAAGTCACTGTCGCCTGATGAGAAGCGTCGGAACGGCCGGCGGCCTAAAGTCCAATCAACGTAAATCGACGTAGTTCGTCCAAATCGCAGATTGGAGATAACAGACATGGCTAAAGCCGTACGCTTCTACGAAACCGGTGGTCCCGAGGTTCTTCGCTACGAAGACGTCGAGGTCGGCGAGCCCGGTCCGGGTCAGGTTCGTCTGCGTCATGTCGCAGTCGGCCTCAATTACGCCGACACCTACTTCCGCAACGGCACCTACCCGATCCCGCTGCCCAATGGCATGGGCGTGGAAGCCTCTGGCGTGGTCCAGGCGGTCGGCGAGGGCGTGACCAACGTGGTGGTCGGCGACCGCGTCACCTACACCGGCTTCCTCAATACCCTCGGCGCCTACAGCACCGAGCGCCTGATTCCGGCCGCGCCGCTGATCAAGCTGCCGGAAACCATCGCCTTCGAGACCGCCGCGGCCATGACCATGCGCGGCCTGACCTCGTCGTACCTGATGCGCCGCATCTATGACTTCAAGCCCGGCGACAGCATCCTCCTGCACGCCGCCGCCGGTGGCGTAGGCCTGATCGTCTCGCAGTGGGCCAAGCTGCTCGGCCTGACCGTGATCGGCACCGTGTCCAGCGACGCCAAGGCCGAAGTGGCACGGGCCCATGGCTGCGACCACACTATCAATTACAGCCATGAAGACGTCGCCAAGCGCGTACGTGAGCTGACCGATGGCGTCGGCGTCAATGTGGTGTTCGACAGCGTCGGCAAGAACACCTTCATGGGCTCCCTGGACTCGCTCAAGCGCCGCGGCCTGCTGGTTTGCGTCGGTACCGCCTCCGGCCCGATCGAAGGGTTCAACCCGCAGCTGCTGGCAATGAAAGGCTCGCTGTACATGACCCGTCCGGCCCTGGCCGACTACATCGCCGACCCGGCCGAGAAGGCCGCCCTGGCCGGCGAGCTGTTCGACCACGTCGGCAGCGGCCGGATCAAGATCGAGATCAACCAGCACTACGCCCTGCAGGACGCCGTGCAGGCCCATCGCGATCTGGAAGCGCGCAAGACCACCGGCTCGTCGATCTTCGTCATCTAAGGAGGCCTGCAGTCATGCAAGTTGAACAACTGACCTGCAACATCGGCGCCGAACTGATCGGCGTCAAGCTCGCCGACGCCATCCATGACGACGGCCTGTTCGGCGAAATTCGTGCCCAGTTGCTCCAGCACCGCGTGCTGTTCCTGCGTGATCAGGACTTCAGTCGCGCCGAGCACGTGGCCTTCGCCCGCCGTTTCGGCGAGCTGGAGGACCACCCGGTGGCCGGCAGCCACCCGGAACATCCGGGCCTGGTGCAGATCTACAAGAACCCGGACAGCCCGATCGATCGCTACGAGAACGCCTGGCACACCGACGCCACCTGGCGCGAGGCGCCGCCGCTGGGCTGCGTGCTGCGTTGTGTGGAGTGCCCGCCAGTGGGCGGCGACACCATGTGGGCGAACATGGTGGTGGCCTACGAGCGCCTGCCCGATGACGTCAAGGCGAAGATCGCTGACCTGCGCGCACGCCACAGCATCGAGGCCAGCTTCGGTGCGGCCATGCCGATCGAAAAGCGCCTGGCGCTCAAGGCCCAGTTCCCGGATGCCGAGCACCCGGTGGTGCGCACCCACCCGGAAACCGGCGAGAAGGTGCTGTTCGTCAACGCCTTCACCACCCATTTCAGCAACTACCACACCCCGGAGCGGGTGCGCTTCGGCCAGGACGCCAACCCCGGTGCCGCCGATTTGCTGCGCTACCTGATCAGTCAGGCGTACATCCCGGAGTACCAGGTGCGCTGGCGCTGGAAGCCCAATAGCGTGGCGATCTGGGACAACCGCAGCACCCAGCATTACGCCGTCATGGATTACCCCGCCTGCCATCGCAAAATGGAACGTGCCGGGATCGTTGGTAACAAGACCTACTGAGTCGGAACGCTCTAGTGGCACCACTCATTTTCAATTATTTGAGGCAACAGAAATGAACTTCCTTGACGGTTCTCTCTTCCCTGAAAACCAGGACAAGCTCGTCATCACCGCTGCGCCCTATGGCCCCGAATGGTTCCCCTCCGACTATCCGGAAGACATTCCGGTGACCATGGAAGAACAGATCCAGAAGGCTGTTGACTGCTACGAAGCCGGCGCCTCCGTACTGCACCTGCACGTGCGTGAACTGGACGGCAAGGGCTCCAAGCGCCTGTCCAAGTTCAACGAACTGATTGCCGGCGTACGCAAGGCAGTGCCGGACATGGTTATCCAGGTAGGCGGCTCCATCTCCTTCGCACCCCCGGAAGATGGCGCGGCCGCGAAGTGGCTGCATGACGACACCCGCCACATGCTCGCCGAACTCGATCCCAAGCCCGACCAGGTCACTGTGACGGTCAACACCACGCAGATGAACGTCATCGAGCAGATGGATGTGCGCGACTACGCGGGTACGTCCATGGGCAGCGATACCTACGAAGCCTACCGCGAGATGATCGTGCCCTCCGGCCCGAGCTTCATCGAGGAGCATGTGCGCCGCCTGAGTGCCGCCGGCATCCAGAGCGCCTTCCAGTTCTACAACATCAACAGCTACGAGTCGGTGGAGCGCCTGATCCGTCGCGGCGTCTACAAGGGGCCGCTGGTGTGCAACTGGGTAGCGATTGGCGGTGGCATGGATCAGCCGCATATCTACAGCATGGCCAACTTCCTGCGCGCCATCCCCGACGGCACCATGCTGACGGTGGAAAGCACCATGCTCAATACCCTGCCGATCAACCTGATGGGCATGGCGATGGGCCTGCATGTGCGCTGCGGTATCGAGGACAACATCTGGACCCAGGATCGTTCGCGCAAGATGACCTCCGTCGAGCAGATCGAACAGTTGGTACGCCTCGCCAAAGAAATCGGCCGTCCTGTTGCCAACGGCAAGGAAGCCCGCGAGATCCTCAAGATCGGTGTTTTCTACAATACGGTCGAAGAAACCCTGGCCGCCAACGGCTTCGCCCCGAACCCGAAGGGTGGTCAGCAGGGCTTCCTGCGCAAGTGATTCATCCGCAGTTGATTAACTGAGTCAGTCCCCCTGTCTTGGTCAGGTCCAGGGGGGAAGGGCCATGAGATGCCGGGCGTGCCCGGCAACCCACGGCCTGCAGTGGGCACGTCAGCCAGACGGCTGGCGTGTCCGGCTGACATTGGCGCTTTAAAAAGCCAGGCGCTTGGGAAAAAGCTTTTGTACGGCTGGTGGTCGTGCTCCCGTCTCCACGCCGACGGGGTGCCGCACCCGCCCTCCCAACCTCCACAAGAGGCGGGGGAGGAGCTTTTTCCCAAACGGTTTCTTTGCAGAACAATAAACGCAGTCCTAGGAGGCAGCATGGCCGCACACCACATCAGCAACGACGGTGAAGACACCTCGATTGGTATTCCGCGCACCTATGCCTGGATCGTCTTTGCCCTGACCTTCGGTCTGCTGATTTCCGACTACATGTCGCGCCAGGTGCTCAATGCGGTGTTTCCACTGCTGAAGGGCGAGTGGGCCTTGAGCGACAGCCAGCTCGGTCTGCTCAGCGGCATAGTCGCGCTGATGGTCGGCCTGCTGACCTTCCCGCTGTCGCTGCTCGCCGACCGCTTCGGCCGGGTCAAGAGCCTGGCGCTGATGGCCATGCTCTGGAGCCTGGCGACCCTCGGCTGCGCCCTTGCAGAGAACTACCAGCAGATGTTCATTGCCCGCTTTCTGGTCGGCGTCGGCGAGGCCGCCTATGGCAGCGTCGGCATCGCCGTGGTAGTGGCGGTATTCCCCCGCGAGATGCGCGCCACCCTGTCCGGCGCCTTCATCTCCGGCGGCATGTTCGGCTCGGTGCTGGGGATGGCCGCCGGCGGCGTGCTGGCCGAACACCTGGGCTGGCGCTGGGCGTTTGCCGGCATGGCGCTGTTCGGCCTGCTGCTGGCCGTGCTCTACCCGATCATCGTCAAGGAAGCGCGGATCAACCCGCAGCGCGCGGCGACAGCTGCGAGTAAGGCCGCGGTGGCGCTGACCCGGCCGTTGCGTACCCTGTATTCCAGCCGCTCGGTGATCAGCGCCTATGTCGGCAGCGGCCTGCAGCTGTTCGTCGGCGGCACGGTGATCGTGTGGATGCCCAGCTACCTCAACCGCTATTACGCGATGGGCACCGACAAGGCCGGCGCGGTGGCGGCGATCATCGTACTGTGCAGCGGCGCCGGGATGATCCTCTGCGGCATGCTCAGCGACCGCATGTGTCGCAACCGTCCGGATCGCAAGATCAGCCTGGCCATCGCCTTCTGCCTGGGTAGCTGCGTGTTGCTGTCGCTGGCCTTCGCCTTGCCGGTGGGCATGCCGCAGCTGGTGATGATCTGCCTGGGCATGTTGATCGCCGCCGGTACCTCGGGACCGGCCGGCGCCATGGTCGCCAACCTCACCCACTACAGCGTGCATGGCACCGCCTTCGCCACCCTGACCCTGGCCAACAACTTGCTGGGCCTGGCGCCGGGGCCGTTCATCACCGGCAAGGTGTCCGACGTCATCGGTTTGGACAATGCGTTCCAGCTGGTGCCGCTGATCAGCATCGCCGCCGCCGCAGTGTTCTTCTACGGCAAGCGCCACTACCACAACGACATGGCCCGCCTGAACGGCGCGGGCGTCGAGGAAAAGGCCATCGAGGCTGCTGCGGAGGTCCAGGCATGAACCCTGCGTTGCGCATCGACGTGTTCTTCGACTTCATCTGCCCCTGGTGCCTGATCGGCAAGCGCCAGCTGGAGCGCGCGCTGGTTCAGCTGCGCGCCAACCAGGCGGATGTCGAGGTCGAGCTGGTCTGGCACGGCGTGCAGTTGCTGCCCGACATGCCGGTGCAGGGCGAGCCCTTCGCCGAGTTCTATCGCCAGCGTCTGGGCAGCACCGAGGCCGTGCGCATGCGCCAGGCCCAGGTGCAACAGGCCGCCGCCGCAGCCGGGTTGGAGATCGACCTGGCCGGCATCGCGCGCATGCCCAATACCGCCGATGTCCATCGCCTGCTGGCATGCGCCGCCGGCCTGGGCAGTGCGGCGCAGCGTGAAGCCCTGCTCGAGCGCCTGTTCGCCGCCTACTTCCGCAATGGCGAGGATCTTGGCGATACCGCCAGCCTGCTGGCCATCGCCGAAGCTTGCGGCTTCGAGCCCGCGCAACTGGCCCCCAGCCTGCGTGGCGATGGCAGCCCCTTCGTCGGCGAAGCCGCCGGCATGGCCGGCAACGGCGTGCCTTATTTTGTCTTCGATCGGCGCCTGGCAGTCTCCGGCGCGCAGCCGGCCGAGGTGCTACTCGGCGCCATGACCGAGGCCCTTGCCCATTCCGCGAGGCAGCCGGCATGAGCGTGCGTCTGCAGGTGCCCGTCGACAAAGTGCCGGCCCCCGGCGGTCGCGCCCTGTTCGAGCAGGATGGCAGGAGCCTGGCGCTGTTCAATGTCGCCGGCCAGTTTTACGCCATCGATGACAGTTGTCCGCACCAGGGCG
>Ga0209343_10000984_pt1 | contig 39337 bp, 36 predicted proteins | sample RifCSPlowO2_02_FD_184026 | JGI IMG/M metagenome (GOLD analysis project Ga0209343, IMG submission 184026) | Groundwater microbial communities from Rifle, Colorado - Rifle CSP2_plank lowO2_0.2 (SPAdes) (version 2) | ecosystem: Environmental > Aquatic > Deep subsurface > Groundwater | place...
GATCCAACATATCCTAAGGCTCCCAAATTCAACAGAAATTGATGGAAGAGCTCAAGTTTTCCTAAAAAGAAAGCAAAGATAAAAGAGGTAAATAAAAAAGTGAGATTTTTATATTTCCACGACCGCCAATACTTCACTGGAATAGTATAGCAAAATAAAAGATTTTGAGTCATTTGTTAGGGAATTCATATTTAAAATGTAATATTGTTTTACAAAATTGCTGGTGTTTTGCCGAGATAACCCCAAGATATTCCCGTATCAGTCTACTAGTAGACTAGACTACTGATATGGTCCCTAACTGATTTATGTCCTTAACTTGAAACATTTCGTAAATATTTTATAACTATCTTTTCTCTGGTTTTGAAAGCCTAGTTTTAACCTTCTTTGCCACAACAATATAATTCGATTCACAAAGAAGAATCTTTTCTCGCTATAATCACAATATTATTAGGTTTCCATCTGTTTATAAATTTACTAATGAATTTTTTAATTGGGTAAAGATAATTAAAAGCATAAAAAGTTTTTATTTTCAAAATTCTAAATCCTGCAAGTTTGAATTCAGATTTTAATATTGGAATAGTATATTCACGAAGATGGGCACTCGGGTTTGTTTTCATGTATTTAAGTCCTTCGTTTAGTGGAGTAGAAATTATAAATAAACCATTTTTTTTCAGAGAGCTGCGAACCCTCTGATAAAAATTAAATATTTTGGTTGGCGGAATGTGTTCGATTACTTCTATTGTACAAATAACGTCATAGAATTTTTTTTTGTAAAATTTATTTCTTTTTAATAAATTCCCTAAACCAAAAATGCCATTAAAATTTTTCCTTGCTCTTTCAATAGATTTTTTTGAAATATCAAATCCATAAATTTCATTTCTTCCTCCGCGTTGCTCAAGCCGTTGTTCTAGATATCCTTGACCAACTCCAATATCTAGGATTTTTGCTACGTCCTTCGATAAATGAGAAATAATAAAGTCAATTTTTTCACGAGTCATCGCATCTTGATCTTCGAATTTATCAGACGATTGGAATTTCGTGTCCCAAAAAATCCCGGTATTCTTATTCAGAGCACCATTGTGTCTGTACGTTTTTTTGAAAGCTATATAATTTCTTTTTTGGGCAAATCGGGTTCTCAAGTTTTCAAGGTCAAACGTAGATAATTTTCGTAACTTTGATGTTGACATATATTTGATTTTTATAGATCATTATAATAGTAGTGAAAAAAATAGCAATATTTATCTTGCTCATTCTCTTCTCAAGTACAGTTTTTGTTAAAAGCAGTTACGCTGCAACTATTGCTTTTGATTCAACATTTGGAGAGGATGGTAAGGTTATAACATCATTTGGTCATGAGGCAGTTCCTAGAAACGTAATATTACAACCAGATGGAAAAGCTGTTGTGGTGGGTTATGCAAATAGTACTAACAGAGATTGGGCAATTGTTCGTTACAATGCTGATGGAAACAAGGATACATATTTTGGAAATAACGGAGTTGTTCTAAAAGACTTCGGCGGCCACTATGGGGGTCATGATGATTTTCTTACCGGAATTAGTCTTCGTTTGGATGGAAAAATTGTACTGGGGGGTAGTTCGACTTCTAGTCCAAGTAATCGCCCCAGATGGACACTGGCACAGTATAACTCGGATGGTACCCTAGATACAGATTTCGGTGCTGGAGGGATCATTATTACCACAATTAGAAGTGGTTTTATCATAGAGTATATTAATGACTTAATATTACAGCCAGACAATAAAATTTTAGCAGTTGGTGTAAGTCATGTTGGAGATACTGATGTTGCTTTGGCCCGTTATAACCCGGATGGAAGTTTGGATACAACTTTTAGTACTGACGGTATTGTAACGACACCAATTGGCGGAAGCAATGATCGTGGTATGGTTGCTGTGCTTCAGGAGAATGGAAAGATTGTTGTGTTAGGAGATTTTGATGCCGGCGGACAGGATAAAATATTCCTAGTCCGTTATAATCCTGATGGAAGCCTGGACAACTCTTTTGGAAGCGGAGGGAAAGTTATCACGCAAATAGATGGATATGATAGAGGTAATGCTATAGCTATCCAACCAGACGGAAAAATTGTTGTGTCTGGTTTAACAAATATTACTACTTCATTAGACACTTATATTGCCCGCTACAATTCAAACGGAACGCTCGATGATGTATTCGGTAATAATGGCAAAGTAATTAAATCATTTGTCAGTGGCAATGACGGAGCTAGTTCTATGGTTTTACAGCAGGATGGGAAAATAGTTTTAGGAGGATTCGAGGATACCGGGGTATCCGGAACAGATTTTGCGTTAAGGCAATTTAATAATGATGGCACATTAGACTCTTCATTTGGCACCATCGGTTCTTATGTTACTCCAATTGGATCCGGAAACGATGTGATTACAAGTATCATATTGCAAAATGATAAAAAGATCTTAGCTGCGGGAAGTGTATCTAATGGTAGTTATAATGATTGGGGATTGGTGCGTTATCAGACAGATACATCCCTTGATGTTCATTACTTTAGTCAGAATGATTTGCCTTGGGGACCTACGGAATATGACCATGCCAATTTATTGGGATTTGAGGATCCAACGATGGACAGGTGGGGATGTCTTGTGACCTCGGCTGCCATGGTTTTAAATTATCATGACATGACAGAGTTTCCCGATGGATCGGCGATTGATCCAGGAAGTTTAAATGAATGGCTTAAAGAGAACAATGGTTATCAAACTGGCGTAGATGATTATGGTAAACCTTTTTCAAAATTTGTTTGGTCTTCAATTCCAAGATTAACAAAACAGCTTTTTCAAGCGGAGAAAGCTACATATAAGCTTGTTCATAACCGTCCCGGACAGGGACAGGATGGAAAAGCTATTCTTGAGAACGATCTTTCTAATGAAAAACTGCCCGGAATTTTGGGGGTTTCGAATATAGAGACAGACATGCATTTTGTGGTAGCAAAAGGGAAAACTTCCGACTCATATTCAATTAATGATCCCGAATGGAATTACCCTGATTTAAAATCTTTTGATAATAATGATTTCTTTCAATTCGATCGCTATCTTAAATCAAACACGAATTTCAGTTATATCGAAATGTCAATAAGCGAGGGAGTAGAAATAGCGGTAGTCGATCCTGATGGTAAAAAAACAGGCAAGCAAGTCATTGATGGGATTGTCCAAACATTTGATGAAATACCAAATGCAGTTTATGGTCACCAAAATGCTATAAGTAATCCCAATGTTTCAGGAGAGAAAGAGAGTTTTGGTTTTGGATTTAATGAGTTTCTTTTACCAGAGCCTACCGGAGGACAATATACAATAATTCTTTCATCTCTTGAAAATCAAACATATACACTTAATATTGCGGCTCTTGAAGCAGATGGAGATGACAAGAATTTTCAAATGACTGGTATTATTGGGCCCGGAGCAAATGATGAGTTTAATCTCGCCTATTTTCAAGATGACCCTCCGACACTAGATGAGGTTGTTACTTTTGATAGCCTTATAGATGATATACGTTCATTGAGGGCGACGGGAGATATAAGCAACCTTGGCGTATATATTAGTCTATTAACAAAAGCAAATGTCGCAAAAGGCCTGGCCGGGAATATTTGGACCAAGAGGGCTTCGATCAATCTCTTGAAATCAATGCAGAAGGAAATTACAAAGCAGAAAGGAAAAGGCGTGAGCGAGACCGCATTTAATATTCTCAACAACGATATTCAAGTATTAATCGAAAACCTAAACTAATTCTTTTTAAACCTTATTATTCTGCTATTGACACCGTGGACTAGTCCACGGTCACATCTTAAGATTCGGTAGAAAATACTTAATACTTTATACTGAATACCCCGCCTGCAGCGCATTGCGCAGCATGGCGGGCAGGCTTTATACTAAATATATGGTTGGAGATATTATTGTTACTAAGCGGTCGGGGGAGGAGGTTGTCTTTGATGACAGAAGGGTTATCCGCTCAATGGAGCGGGTAGGAGTTGCGCCCGAGCTTTTTGATAGAGTCCTTGCCCACATCAAAGAAAAAGTTCAGGCAGACAACACTATCACCACAGATGAAATCTTCTATCATATCCGGGAATTCTTAGTTCGAAAAGATAAAAAGTCTGCGTTGCGATTTAATCTCCGCCAAGCCATTTTTGAATTAGGACCAACCGGATTTCCTTTTGAACAATATTTGGCAAAAATATTTCGGGATCAGGGATATAAAACGCAGGTTGATATTCAAATGCAAGGGGAGTGCGTGAGTCATGAGATAGATATTCTTTTGCAAAAAGACGGGAGGAGAGAAATTGTTGAAGCAAAGTTTCACAATCAAAATTTCGGCAAAACTGATGTTCAGGTGATGCTTTATACTTTTGCCCGGTTTTTGGATGTTCGCAAAAAAAATAATATCGATGGGGTTTGGGTTGCAACAAACACAAAATTAACATCTGACGCGATAAATTATGCAAAATGCAAGGGAATAAAGGCTTTATCCTGGAATTTTCCGCAAAAACAGAATATTGCGGAATTTGTTGAAAAGCCAAAGATGTATCCCATAACAACCCTGACAGATTTAACACTTGCGGAGGAAAGAAGATTTATTGATAACGGAATCGTTTTGGCATCTGACCTTTTAAAAGTATCAGATGAGGAGTTTCGCACAAAATATCTAATAGATGAGAAAAGAATTCCGGTTATCCGCGAAAGCGCAGAACTCATCTGTGGCTAAAAGGAGTATGTTATAATAAGCTTCATGTTGGAACAAAGAGACAAACATCCCATATGGTTAGTTCAAAGAACTTTCAAAGATCTAAATTGGACCCCTCGAGGGAAGAGTTGTGATTCGGAAACTCATGGATTTATCCCAATAGAAATTTCAATTGGAGAGCTAACATCCTTAATTGCTGAAGGAGAATATTCATTGGATTTTTTCGGAGCATCTCCCAAAACAACCCTTCATGCTATAAGAGACCGTGATCGAAAACTGGTAATGCATGATGGGCATGTTTTGATGGTGGAAACTCTACCGAAAGCAGACCCAAATCTTCTGTGGATTTGCGACGATTCCTTTCGTAGATTTAATGACATTATAACTAGAAATACAAATAGATAGAAATAGTTAGACTACAAGGAGAATTACGCCCAGTATCATAACTAATGTTCCAAGGAGCCTCTCTTTAAATCTTTTTTCTTTTAAAAATATGCCTCCGAAGATAACTATAAAAAGAGCTGAAGTCCTAAAAACCGCAGTTGTATAGCCAACAAACGCAAGAGAGAATGCGGTATATGCCGCAAGTTGGGCGAGAGAGCTTCCGCTTGCGTATAAAAGAATTTTTGAAATGTTGTTTTTGACAAAACTAAATTCTTTTAAAGCTTTTGGAAGAACTATAAGGCTTGTAAAAATGGTTACAAAGATTAATCCCCAAAAGGAGGCATATAGGGGGACCCGGGGGGAGGTTTCAAAAATTGCCTGTTTTTGAAAAATCGGAGTTATTGACCACATGAGCGTTGCCAGTAAAAACAATAAAACTCCCTTATTTCTGAATAAATTTTTGAAAGGGGCAAGAACTCCTTGCTTTATATCGGCGGCATTAAGAAGATAAGCTCCGAATACGATCAAAAAGATTCCTAAAACTCCGATTGTATTTGGTATTTCTTTTAGAGTGTATATTGCAATTATTGCTGTAAAAATCGGACCAAAAGAAGCTAAGGGAGTAACCAAAGAAATCTCCGACTTGCTGATCGCAGCAAAAAAAGATACAAAAGCAATTGTATCAAGTGTTGCTGAGGCGAACATAAACAGATAGAAGTTTTGTGTTGTTTGCGGAATTCCTCCTGAGAATAAAACTAAAATAAGCATAAGAGGTATTCCGAAAATTTGGAGAATAAGCATCAAAGGCAGGTAGCTTATTTTTTTTGTGAGGTTTTTGATTAGTGTAGTCGCGAAAGCAGACCAGACAGAAAAGAATAAAGAATAGAAAAACCACATATTATTTTTTTTCGATAAATTTCTTAAGAGCCCGTTTTACTCCCTCAAATGCTATTTTATCAAAAGGCAGGTCTTTTGGGGTAAAAAACTTTATCTGGGTGACATCATCTGCCGGGTAAAGATTTTCTGTATTTATTTTTGCTTTAAATACGAAAGCAAGAACAGGGTAAGCGGTTCCCTGATATTCATATATATCCGATTCTGTCCCTAAATATTCAAGTTCAACTTTGGTTGTTCCCAGCTCTTCCTTAAGTTCTCTTATTGTTGATTCTTCAGCCGTTTCTCCCGGATTAATAAAGCCTCCCGGAATATCCCAGTATCCTTTTTTGGGATCTTTTGCCCGTCTGACAAGCATAATTTCGCCTTTTTCATTTTCAATTATTGCCCCGTTTGTTGGACTGGGGTCAACATAAGTGTTTTTTCCGCAATTTGTACAAATTAAGACCTTACCTTTTTTGCTCTCAAGTTTGCTTGCGCAACTAAAGCAGAATTTATATTGATCTTTTAGCTTTTTTATATCCATTTCTTTACCAATTTATGTCCTATTTTTTAATTCACTAGTGCTAGGCTAATTATACATTATGAATCCATTCTCTTACATCTTAAGTCTTATTCCCTTAGAAACTGCCTATGCGCATTGTGACATTCCCTGCGGAATTTACGATCCCACCCCGGCCCAGATAGCAGCGCACACAGTTATTAGAATGACAAATTTGATTGACGAATTAAAAGCAAGTGGTTCGGAGCCTTCTTTTGATGAACGAAAAAAAATAATCCATAGGATTTCAAGATTGACAAAGGTAAAAGAGGAACATGCTGAGCTTGTAAAAGAAGAGATCCGTATTATTTGGGGAGATTATTTTAAAGAAGAAAATTTGAAAGATTATCCTGATTTGCATAAACTTGTTTTTAAAATTATGAAGCTTTCTTCAAGAGTAAAGCAGGAAGTTGATCCGGAGGATGCCCTGGAGTTGCTATCTGCTGTTCAGGAATTTGCGGAAATCTTCTACAAATCTAAGGGACCTGAGATTGTCCGTGTTCCATCAGGATACCCAACCGGAGGAGAAATTGTTTCACATAAATAATTATTATGCTTCTAGGAATATTTAAAATTTCTGGCCACAGCATGATGCCCCGCTTAAAACCCAACAACACAGTAATTGTAAGTTCAGTTCCCTTTTTATTTTCAGAACCAAGAGTTGATGATATAGTTTTATTTAAAAATAGTGATAAAATAATGGTCAAGAGAATTTCGAAAATCTTAAATGGAAAATATTATGTCCGTGGAGATAATAAAGTTGACAGTAAAAACATAGAACCTATTTCAAAAAGAGAAATTTTAGGTAAAGTTGTTATTACATTGTAATCAAAAATGGAATTTATTTTAATAAACATCTTCCTTGGTGTAGTTATTTTTTTGTCGCTTATTGTTCTTTGGTTTGTGTGGCCGCCTGACAGTCCATGGAGTCCCTGGTGGCAAGTGGGAACTCGGCAAATACGCGAATCTTTAAAGCTCGCGAAAGTCACGAAAGATGATGTTGTTTATGATCTTGGTTCAGGGGACTCCCGAGTACCTATAATAGCCGCTCGCGAATTCGGGGCACGCGGAGTTGGCATAGAAATTGATTATATTCGACATTTAACCGCATGGTTAAAAGTTCGAATAGATAAGACTTCTGATAGAATGACTCTAAAAAGGGAGAATTTTTTCAACAGTAATATTTCAGACGCAACTGTTGTTTTTGTTTATTTGGTGCCCCGAGTTCTTGAGAAATTAAAACCAAAATTGTTCAAAGAACTAAAAAAAGGTACAAGAATTATAAGTTACAAATACAAATTTGAACCGGACCAAAATTTGGAACTTGTAGAGCAGGATGAAAAAAACGAAATATACCTTTATAAAATTCCTAATTTTTAGGTTTTATCCAAGCAATCTTTTCAGCAGCCTGAGCAGACCCCATCGGATTTTGTCAGCGGCTTTATAGAGCTCGTATAGCAAAGGTTTGACAACAAGATCATAACTCCCAACATACTCCACAAGTTCTGCACCATATCCTTCTTTAAATCTATGGAATCCGTACCACGGGTCATTTTTACTAGGTTCCGGGCCGAGCGCTCCCCACATATCAAATTTTTTAAGCCCCAATTTTTTCCCGAATTTTATTGCTTCCCACGCCATTAAATTTGAAGCCATGGTTTCGCGGTATTGTCTACTTGAAGCTCCATATGGATAGTAAAGTGTATCCTTGAAAACGAATAAAACCCAGGAAGTTAATATAATTGATTGTTGATTAGCGATTGTTGATTGTTTAGGTTTGTAAACAGCATTTAATAAATGATATGACAAAGAATTTGTATCGTCTTTTTTTGGAAGAGTTTCGAAGAGATTTTTGTGATAAGAGGGGGTGTGAGCGTAAAAAGCTTGACGATTTGTAGTTTCAGTCATGAGCTTCAAATAGGTTTTAAAAGAATCTTGTGAATTATCCTCAAGAACTTTTATCCCGTGTTTTTGAGCAACTTTTATGTTGTATCGAGTTTTGGAATGCATTTGTGCCAATAGTTCTTCTTCCTGTTTTGTTAAATCCAAAACAAAAGTGTATTTTGTGAATAAAGGATGTGCAGCATTAACAAGTTTCCAATTTCCGGCCTCTTCCCCGGCGTCAAATTCCGGCCTTTGCGGTAATTTCCACTTCTTATCTGCTTTTAGATTGGGTTCAAACTGGACAAAAATACAGTTTTCTAATCTCGCAATTCTTGAAATCTCATTTAAAATTTCCTCTGTTGGTTCGCTTCCCTTTGGAAGATATCCTATGTAAAGTTTTGTTTTGGGGATTTTATGCAGGGTAAGGGTAAAAGCTCGCATGATTTCCCCATGCTGAACCATTGCTCGCCTAATTACTTTTACTCCGGTTTTTTTGCGGAACTCACCCCACTCGAAAGATTGCAAAGGATGAGCCACAACAGCGTTATATTCATTTTTGTTATTTTCGGTTACATCTATAAATTCCATAAATTTAAACATGTAACAAGTAACATGTAACATGTGACCAAAATTGTCAGTTGTCAATTGTCAAATGTCAATTGTCAATTGTACTACCTATAGGTAGCTTGGTTCGTCTGCGTATCGCTCGATATAATTTTTTTTCAAAACTTCTTCCGGCAATTCATAAATAAATCTTGAAACTGAATTGCTTACAATCTGTCCAAAATAAAGCCTTCTTTTTGCAAATGTTAAATAAAGCTTTTCTTTTGCTCTGGTAATACCAACATAGCAAAGTCTTCGCTCTTCCTCAAGTTCTCCTGCGTCCAGCATGGATTGGCTATGAGGGAAAAGCCCCTCTTCCATGCCAACTATAAAAACAATTCGAAACTCAAGACCTTTTGCCGCATGCATTGTCATTAGGGTTATCGCATCGACTTTCTCTTTTGAAACACGATCCGGCATGCTTGCTTTAAGTGGCGTGGGGGAATTTTCCTGTTCGACTAAAGCAACATTTTCTAAAAATTGAGTTAAGTTAGGAAATTCTATCGCGACGGATCGAAGTTCTTTTATGTTCTCAATTCTCCCCTTGTCTTCCGGGTCTTTTTCATCGAAAAGCGCAAGATAGGAAGTTCTTGACAACACTTCATCCATAATTTCTATTGTATTTTTTTCTTCAATATAATTTTTTTGCTTAAATTCTTCAAGATATTGAAGAAAAAGATTAAATCTTTTTTTCCCTATTTTATTTAGCCTTTTAAAGGCCACTTTATTTTTAGGATTTGCAATAAAGGCAAGATAAGCAAGAACATCTTTTACCTCGCGCCGTTCATAAAATCTTGTTCCGCCCACTAAAATATATGGAATAGAATTATGCAGAAAAGTTTCTTCAATTGCTCTTGATTGAGCATTGGTTCTGTAAAGAACGGCAAAATCCGAAAAGTTTAACTTATTGTTTTTGTGCATTTCCTCAAAAATCTGTTGAATAATAAATTCCGCTTCATTGTGTTCGCTTTCGGCCGAGAAAATAACAATATCCTGCCCGCCTTTATTTTCTGTCCAAAGAGAAAGAATGGGGTGCAGGGTGTTATTTGAAATCACCGCGTAGGCCGCATCCAGTATTTTTTGAGTAGATCTATAGTTTTGCGATAAGGGAAAAACTTTTGCTTCCGGAAAGTCTTTTTTGAATTTCTCAAGGTTTCGGAAATCCGCACCGCGAAAACTATAGATGCTTTGAGAAAAGTCTCCGACAATGCATAAATTTCTTGTTTTTCCTCCCAAAAGCTTTGTCAGTTGATATTGGGCTTCATTTGTATCTTGATATTCATCGACAAGAACATATTTAAATTTATCTTGATATTTACTAAGAGTTTCAGGATTTTTTTTAAATAATTCAATTGTTTTTAAGAGAAGATCATCAAAATCCAAGGCGTTATGATCTTGAAGCGCGTCTTGATAGACAGGATAAACTTTGGCAACAATCTCCTGAAAATATCCGTGCGCAAAAGAGAGATACATCTTGTGATCAATCATTTGATTTTTTGCTTGAGAAATAGTTTGCAGAACTGCTTTTGGTTTAACTTCCTTTGGACTAAGATCAAGGGACACAAGCGCTTCCTTCATTGTTTCAACTTGATCTTGCACGTCAAAGATCTGAAAATTTATAGGAATTCCAATTTGTCTTCCTTCCCACCTCAAAATTTTTGCACAAATTGAATGAAAAGTTCCGGCAGTTGGTTGTCCGGAAATTTTGCGTTCGGCAAATGCTTTTAAAATTCTTTCAATCATCTCCCCCGCCGCTTTATTGGTAAAAGTTATCATGAGAAGGTTTGTCGGGCTGATTTTTTGTTCAAGAACTAAATATAAAACGCGGTATACAAGAACCCGCGTTTTTCCGCTGCCTGCTCCGGCCAGAATAATTACGGGCCCCTCTGTTTGGATAACCGCGGCTTTCTGTTCTGTATTTAATTTATTGAGAATGTAATCCATATGCTGATATAATGACATGTGGAAGGGCTTACGCCTTTCATTTTATCACATGAAAAACTTATTGATTGTTGCTAATTGGAAGGCCAACAAAACAGAAGAAGAAGCAATTGATTGGCTTCGAGAAGTTTCATCCCGATTAGATCGGGATCAAATTTCAAATAAAAAAATAATTATATGTCCACCATGCACTGCCATTTCCGCGGTCTCCGACTTCATCCGCTCGAATAATTTACCATTTGAGGTGGGAGCTCAGGATGTTTCAAGATTTGAGGAAGGAGCATATACCGGAGAAATCACCGTGACACAGATTGAGAAACTATGTAATTATGCGATTATCGGACATTCTGAAAGAAGAAAATATTTTAACGAGACAGATGATGATGTTATTGCCAAGGCAAAATTATTGATCAAGAATAAAATTAGTCCAATTTTATGCATTAGCGATATAAAACAGCTTGATTCTTATCTTGAAAGAGGAAAAGTTATTATCGATAATGCTTCGGGCACGGGCATTATTTTTGTCTACGAACCGCCAAGCGCTATCAGTGGAGGCGGCGCATTTCATCCCGAAGATCCCCGTACGGCTAATGAAAATGCAGTTTTAATTACCCAAAAAATCGGAAGTAAAATTACCATTCTTTATGGTGGCAGTATTAATCCAGACAATGCCGCTTTATTTTTCAGTCTGGAAAATATTAATGGTGGTTTAGTTGGCCAGGCGAGCCTTGATTCAAGTTCTTTTATTTCTCTCCTTCAGAAATGTTGAAAAAAATAGACGCTAAAATAATAATTTTTGGCATACTGGCTTTGCTTATTATTGGCGGCGCTTTTGTTTTATACAAACTTCAGTTTAAAAAAGAAATTCAGCTAAAAACAGAGGAAAAAACCGGAAACATTAATATTTTACTTTTAGGCCGTGGCGGTGGAAAACATGAAGCGCCCAACCTGACAGACACAATAATTGTTGCGACAATTAATCCCGAAAAAAAAATGATGAATTTAGTGTCAATCCCAAGAGATCTATGGTCACCGGATTTGCAAGCAAAAGTCAACACGGCATATAGTTACGGACAAGATAAAGACGGACAAGGAAAACTTCTGGCAAAAACGATTTTAGGCCGAATCACCGGCAAACAAATCGATTATGTTTTGGTTATCGACTTCTCGGGATACGTAAAATTAGTCGATCACCTCGGCGGAATCGATGTTAATGTAAGAAATACTCTTGACGATTACAAATATCCAATTGAAGATAAAGAGGACGATCCTTGTGAAAAAACTCCGGAGGAGATAATTGATTTATCAGCTCAAATTGCCACAGGCAGCGCAAGCGAAACAGACGCTTTTCCCTGCCGTTATAAATATATCCATTTTGATAAAGGAGTGCAGCATATGAATGGCGAAACTGCTCTTGAATTTGTTCGTTCTCGCCATGGGGTAAACGGGGAAGGCTCTGACTTTGCCAGAGCTCAACGCCAGCAAGATGTTATAAATGCGATAAGAGATAAGTCTCTTTCTCTTGGAATAATTCTTAATCCCCTCAAGGTCTTGGGAGCTTTTAACATTATTAAAGATAATATTGATACAAATGCGCGGGTCACGGAGATTGATGACTTTATAAATCTTGCCAACAAAATGCAAGGAGCAAAAATTACAAGCACCGTTATAGATTTTGGCGATGAGGCAAAGAAGAGGTATGGTCTTTTGACAACACCTTCCATTGGGAACGCCGCTAAATATAGACAATGGGTGCTGATCCCAAGAGCAGGTGACGGAAACTTCTCGGAAATCAAAGAATACCTAACATGCATAGAAGAGGGTCTGGTATGTGAGATAGGAGAAGAGGGAATAAAGAGAAGAAGATAAAAATTAATTCAGTTTATAAATCCTAGTATTTCGGCTTTCGAATACTACCCTCCCAAATTCTTCAAACTTTGACTCATTGATGTTAGTATATTTTTCCCGTTCTAATTTTCCCACATAAATATATTCTACTTTATGTTTTTCCAGAAGCATTCTTGTTTGCTCGAGACTCTGCGATTCGTAAATAAGTCTTACTTCCTCAATTCTAGGAGCCACAATGTCATAGCTTCCGCGCCAAAGCCATTCATGTACGGTCCAACCAAGAATTGTTGGAAGACCTGTATTTGCCGATATTCTTGCATAATCCGTATATGAATCTCCTTGTGCTTCTACAATAACAGGACTGCCTTTTATATTTTTATTAATCCATAGTATTGCTTCATGGTCCTGCGGATATTTGTTCTTTAAATAAACTGTTCCGTCAAGGCCCGAATAGGTCTTTAGATCACCATAATAAGACTTTATAGCAAAATAAGGATAGATGAAAACCAATATTAAAAATAAAATAGTAAATAGTAAATATACCCAGTAAATATTAAAAATTTTTAAAATTTTAAATTTCTTAGGTTTAATGGTCGAAGCGATTCTTACAATAATATAGGCTGAAGAGATTGAAAGCATAATGAAGCTTTGATAGACGAGTTTAAACATTGTGTTTGCTCGATAATGTGCAGGATATATGTCTTTTAAATAAAAAAATTCAGGAATTAAAATTAAAATTGTTGAAATTAAAATTAGAAGTAAAATAAATAAATCCTCTTTTAATAATTTAATGTCCTTTTTCCTTCGTGCGATAAATAGAATGAAAGAAATAACAAAGAAATAAAAGAAACCATACAGGATTAAAATTTGCCACCAGGCGCTTCTCTGACAATGATTTGCTTCAAACAAAAAAGGTCCCAGTTTGCCGATATTTGTAAGAAAAGAAGGAGCACAGAGGACTCCGATTCCTGAGGCAAACGGCTTGAAATTTAAGCTAAAAGGAAGAGAGAAAAGGAAAAAGAAAATTATTAAAATTGCTATGCTTTTAATGCCGGATGAAAAAAATTTCCCGGAATTCCTAAAATTGAAATTTTTTAACAATATGACTGATGAGACAAGAACTAAATAAATCATTCCGTCCCATGCATTAGTCATGTACATAACCGCTAATAAGAAACTTATTAGCGGAATTTCCAATTTCCAATTTCCAATTTCCAAATTAGATTTGAAGAGAAGGGACAAAAGTATTGCGATTGTTAATAAGACGAAGATAATATCTATCACATGTCCATGGAGATCTGAGACGACAAAAGAATAGAGCGGGAATTCATGAATTGTAAAAGGAATAAATCTTGTGGCATTCGGGTACCAATAGTTATTCGGGAAAGAAAAAGGCGAGAAGAGTAGGTTCCAGAATGGGACAGGACTGTCTACATTATATGGTTTAAATAATGAATAAATGGTATGAAGATTTCCGCCAAAAGAAACAATAGCTCCTCCTAAAATTCCCCCAATAATTGCCTTTCTTGTAAAAGAATTTTTTGAAATAAAATTTGCTAATAAGGAAAATGAAAGACCAAAAGTAAATGAAAAAATTGTCGCAAGCATCAAATTATAAGTTATTGCAGGAGGAAGCATTGAAAGTTTTGTAAGAACAGCAGTGGTATAATGTCCAAAGTAATAATAATTAATTGGAAGAGGAGGGAACCACATATCAACAGCCGGCATATAAGTGCTTCTTAAAATTGAGTTAATAAATCCAAAATCCATGAATTTTTCAAGTCCGTTGATGCTCGGCTCATGCCCTCGAATATAGCTCCAAAAGAGAATTCCCAAAAGAAATAGCACTTCTTGAAAAAGAAAAATTTTCCATTTATTTTTGATATCAATGAATTTAAATCCCAGTTTCAGGTTTAAAAGCAAGAAAACCCAAACAACCAATATGATTGTAATTAGGTTAAAGGGGAGTATTCGAAATGTATTAAAAACAAATATAAAATAAGAAACTAAACCAAGAGCAATAACCTTTGAGAATAAATAACCTTTATCATTAAACTTTCCAAAAACTTTAGAAGTAAGAGGCAAGAAAATTAAGCCAATTATAAGAAAAACAAACCACCACTGTATTATATAAATAGTATCTTGCATTTCTTTTAGAGATAGTTTGTGAAGAATTCCTCAAGGTTTTTTATCATTTTAATATTTTGAGGCAAGTTAGTTCTCGAATTATTGCCCGGATTAAGCCAGAAAAATTCAACTTTCGGATTTTCTTTTGCGAGATAAATCAAAAGATCAATATCGTCATCGATAAATTTTTCAATTTTCTCCTTTCTTATAATTTCATTTTTAAATACATGAGGTTGTTCGTTGTCAAAATTAAAGTATATTTCCTTAAAAAAAGGTTTAAGTTTATATCTTTCAAGCCACTCCTCTGTTTTTTTTCTAAGAAAACCGAATCTTCCTGAAATAAGAAATGTATGCAAATTATTTTTTTTGACAATAGATCTGAAAGATGAAAGGTTTTTTTGAATCGGATGCCTGAATATTTTATGGTGAGAAAAAATTCTTATCTTTTGCTCAAGTTTGCCCGGAATTCTATAAGACAATTCACGATTGCTCTTTTTATAAAGCCTGTTAATTAGAGCATCTGGAATAAAAGGGGGATAATTAACAAAAACCTTATCAAAATCAAACCCAATTCTTTGCCCCACGCTTTTTTTCATATAAAACGATTGATTAGATTGAGAATTTTAAAATTCCATACTGTTCTATGAGTTGTTCCTGTGGTTTTCAGAAAGTTGTTCCTATTTATTTTATACCAGTTATAGCTTTCAATTAAAAGTTTCTTGTTTGATTTTTGAGGTTCATATCCAAGAAATTTCTGTGCTTTTTCAATACTGACATAAGAATCTACGGGCAGTGTTTTATAATGCCATGCGGCTATTGGTGAAAGATTTAATTTTTCAAGAAGTCCCAAAATGACTTGAGAGGGTAGAACGGGAAAACCTGCAATTTTTGATTTTGATTTGGCATGCTTGATTAATGCGCCTAAATCTTGCCTCCATGTTCCAAATTCTTTTGCCCCAATATTGAAAATTTCCCCGCTTGCCTTTGTTAAAAGAGCTTGCTCTATCGCCTTGCATAAATCCTGAACATCAAGCAATTGATACAAATTGCTTCCTTTTCCAAGTATAAAAACGGGTTTGTTTTGAAAAATTGCCTCAAACCAAAGAGTAAATACTCCCAATCTTTCCGGCCCCAAAAAAGTTTTAGGCCTTAAGATATTCACCTGCAACCCCTTTTTTTGGTATTTTAAACACAATTCTTCCCCAATTTTTTTAGACTCCCCATAATGACCGATGGGATCTATGGGAGCCGTTTCCGTTTCCGGAAGATGCTTTGGGACTCCATAAACGGCAGTGCTTGAGATAAAAACAAGTCTTTTTATATTATTTTTTAACGCGCAATCTAAGATATTTTTTGTTCCATTGACATTTGTATCAAAAATAATTTTTCTATTATTTTGGATTGGAAGAGCAGCAGCGGCATGCACCACAAAGTGAGGTTTATGTTTTTCGACTATTTTCATTAATTCCCCTTTATTACGGACATCAATATTCCCTACTATTACCCTTTCTTTCAAATCAGTGGCGGTAAGGGGGGCAATATCAAGGAGAATTAACTTGTATCTTCTTTTTAATAAATGCCGGGCAAGGTGGACGCCTAAAAAACCCGTCCCACCCGTAATAAGAACATTTTTTGGCATTAAAGTATTTTACACTTTGGTCTTTTGGAAAACAACAATTGTGATTAAATATTGGCTGGACTTTAAATATGATTTTTTTAGGTATTAAGAAATGATAAATCCTAATTAGGGATAAATATAATATGATTTTTTAATTTTACTCCATTCACTGTATCTATTATTGTTCCATTAGGAAAATTGTTATAAAGTTCTTTAATTTGATTCTTGTCAGGATAAAGAAGTATTATTGGAGACTTGTTTATGAGGGGGATTATGTTTGGTAAATAATTAGTCACAAACTTGTAAGAATTTGATGTCCTGAATAAAAGCTCTTTCCCAAGGTGATAATTTGGAAAAGCCGAGATAAAAATTGTTTGTTCTTTGATGGATTCCCTTTCTATAAAGGATGCTATGTATATACTGTCAGTGAGCTGGCTTATTGATTCATCGTTTTTGATCATCATTTTTATACTGTTGAGGTTTGTTATAGAAAATATTGCGACAATTGTGAAGGTAATTAGGAAAAACATTTTTTTATTTAATAAATTTGCCCGGAGCAAATAATTAATTGGCACAGTCAGAATAATAGCAATCAAAGGAAAAGAAAGAGATGTTCTATGGAATGCTCCCGGTGGAACAGTAAGAACCATACCAAAGAAAAAGACTATGAGGCATATAATTGACGGGTAGAGATAAATTCTTAATTTAAGCATTATACCCTGGTATAAGGATATTAAAGAACCTATTAGCAGTAGAAGCAATGTTGGAGCGTTAAAAAGGGGTAGTTTCCCGAACCAGTAGTCGTTAACCCCTCCAATGCCATTTGTATAAAGAGATTGAATATTTCTTACAATTTGATTTTTTAACAGAATTAAAAGAGATTCTCCTGTTTGAATACTCTGCTGAGTATTTCCCCAGGATCCCCAAAAAAAATTGACCTGATCGACTCTTTGCATAAAAAAATTATTTTTTGTTAAGGCAAATGTGAGGAAGGGAGCTATGGTAACAAAAAACATAAGAAAAAAGGGGACCAGAAGCTGTAAGGATTTTAAAGATTTTTTAAAAAACAAATCAATTCCTAGAAACATTAATAAAATTGGAATTGTTATATATGACGATTGATATGTTAGATATCCAAGGGCTGCAAAAAATCCACTGGCTAGAGATTGCTTCACTTCATTTTCTTTTAACATTCGGCTGAAATGATAGAAGCTTGCCAGAAAGAAAAATGTGCTACTTACAAAAGGAACTCCAAGACTTGAAAGATATATATTGGGAGCTAGGAATATGAATATAAGTACCGTAATGATTTGGAACAGACGCTTTTGGAAATACTCCTTTGATAAAAGGTAAAGGTAAATAATAACTAAAATCTGGTAGGGCCAGACAGCAACGCGTAAGCTTTGAAGAGAAGGCCCAAGGAGCATTAATACAAATTTGTGCATAGCATAAAATATGACTGGAAATTGGACAACCCATTCATTTTTATCTGGAAAAGCAGCAAACCAATTTATTTTTTCAAGAGGTGGCAAATTAAAGGCTACATGAGCAGTTATAAATTCATCCTGTATATAATGAAACGGAAAGCTTGAGAAATATACGAGCAAGATCAATTGCGCAATGACAACCACTAATAAAGGCAGCAAATCTTTATGAGATGGTATGCGTAGTTTTTTAAATAGATCTGTAAAAAAATTTATGTCAAAGATAAATAAAGAGAAAAATATTGAGACAAGATATATAAATAAGGTAAATAAATCTACGCGTTCCCCGTAAACACTTAATGCCACAAATACGCTACCCACACCAACAAAAATTGCAAATAAAACCTTTTGTATTTTCATAAATTTTTAATCTACTCCCCTTATCTTAACGTGTAACTTATGAATTGTGTCATACCTCTTGAATTTGTAAAAGACGATGCTTTTCCTTCCGGATATAGCCTTTTGAGTTGAGTTAATTTATCTTGTTGTCCCGGATATAAAATAAAAACTAAATCATTATCTATATTACTGCGTTTCTCAAGCAACGAAAGGTCTTTAATATCAACCCTTTTTGCATGAGGAGCAAGAAATCTTAACACTTCAAAATCGGCATAAAGACTTGGAGCTGTTAAGAAAAGTGCCGTGTAAGAAGGCGGAAGAGAATTAATGTAGGAAGCAATATTTTTTGCGACAAGCGCATTTGGATCGCCAGCTGCTCCGCGCAAATGGTGCTCTTTATATTGTACAAAATAAACCTGAAGATTATATACTACAATGAAAACTATTAAGACGATTGTTATAAAGGAAGCAATATTTTTATACTTCAAGAGCTTCAATAGCAGTTCAAAACCAAGCGCGCAAAATAGAAAAACAGCGGGAAGTCCGACAACAAACCGAGGTAGAAATATGGGGGACGGAATCGTTGTAAGCACCTGTCCAACAATAATTGTCAATAAAAACCATGAGATGATAAAAAGATGGGAAACATTAAGATAAAGCAACGCATATATTATGCCTCCTATAAACATAGACAACGTTGCGTAATCAATAAGTTGTCCTCTATAGCCATATTGACCACTATTGTCGCCGTCGAAGATATTGATGCTTTTTTGAAATTGCGCCATAACGATTTGTAAAGGATCTTTCCCTCCGTATTCATACTGCGTCCAAGCTTTTCCTGATTCTGAAAAAATGTAGACAGTTTCCGTACGATTAGAAAATGTATTTGGGTTGTCGAAAAAAAATTTACCCTGAGGGACCATAACAATAATGGTTGTAACAATAAGGAAAATAAATCCACATATACTCCTTTTTATTTTCTTTAAAACAAAGGTGTGTAAAAGAATGTTGGGGAAAAGGATAAAAGGGGTAATTCTGGCTGCGTAATATGAATAGAAACACAAGCCTAAAAAAATACCTCCCATAATAAAATCCCGATATTTTCCATGTTTTATCCCTGCAAGTGTAAAATAAAAACTACCAACAACAAAGAAAGTTGCCTGTGTATAGGGGAGCCCAAGTCTGCTTAAGGCGATCCAAAGATGCGATGTCCCCAATAAAAGACTTGCAATCAGTGCTATGCGCCGTGAATACAGGAGACTAACAAACATGTAAAATAATAGGATTGTAAAGATTGAAAATATGGCAGATGCAAATCTACTCCCCACGATAGGATTGCCAAAAAGCCATATAAAAAAAGCATTTGGCAAATAAGAAAAGATAGGTAAGTAAGCCCACCCCACACCAATAATTTTAATATCGTTGTGTAAGATTTCTAGAGCCTGAAGAGCCGTTGATGCCTCATCACCATGAGTTGCATAAGGAAGCGTATCAAGGCGATAGACATAAAGAAATGATAAAAAAATGATAATTAAAATAACAATATAAGGAAATTTTATCGAAAAAGTGGGATGCATCTTAATAGATTAATAATTTTTCTTAAATATCATAACCTTCGGGTGGTCAAAAACTGTAAAGTTTTCATCAGCTGCCTCATCATTAATTTTAATATTTAATAATGGTATTTTTGGAAAAACAGTAAATTCGGCTACTTTTTGGAATCCCAGTTCCCCTGAGAACAATTTTCTATAATACTCTGCGGTCCCTTTGTAACAAGGATTAGGTTTTAATTTTTCGCAGTCTGTTAATTTTTGCAAAGGTACATACAGCCTGTTTGAAGCAATGATAATATAATCCGTTTTTCTGAGGGTTTCATTAATCCCCATCCATTTTGACTGAGAATCATGATCATATAATGGGAGAGTTAGGAAAGTATATGGTATCGGCTGTCCAAAGGGAATTTGGTCATCCCAGTGCTCTATTGCAAGAATGCTGCCTCGGGGTATATTTTGGTAAATCCAATTTGAAGCAGACATGCGGGTATTGGGATGTTTATAAATGTTTATGAAACTTAACGGCCAGATTAATACAAAAATAAAAAATAACATATAAAGAATAAAAAACTTTGGGGATTTTAGACCTGAGATTTTCGAATAAATGACATTATAAATAAATATCGCCGTAAAAACAGAGAGAAGTGGGTAAACAGGAAGCATGTAGCGCATAAATCCAATTGCAAAACCTCCAACTATAGCAAAATAGGTCCAAAAAAAGGCTGCAAGAATTAACTCGTATGCATATTTTTTGTCATAGTTTTTTCCGGCAATTATTTTTTGTAAAGCTAGAAAAGTGAAATAAATTACACCTACAAATGATAATGTTGCAAGTATTGGTCCTTGCCCCCAAAGAAAAATATTTTTCAGTTCATAAAAATAAGGAATTTTTCCAACATATTGTAGGGTATAAGGAAAAGCAAAAGCATCTTTTGTCATGCGAGACTGTAGCTGTGTTTGATTCTTAAAACTCTCAAAATCTATAATGGCATAAGGTTCAAAAACAAGAAATGTAAAGATAGCTGTAATTGAAATTACAAAAATCAAAAAGGCTAAATGCTTTGAAAAAGAGCTAAGGTGGCGAAGGAGAAGAGAAAGATTTTTATAATGCTCTCTTAAAATAAAGAAAAAATCGGCCGCAAGAGCAACTCCTATGGCAGAAATAAGGACTGACGCGCTTATTTTTGTTGCAAGTGAAACTCCAAAAAAAACTCCTATCAGAAGGGCCTTTTGAATAGTTGGTTTCTTATGAAAAGAGATAAGAAAATAAATCGTAAGAGTTATAAAAAAAGTAAGTATAGTATCGACTGCATAAAAATGTGAAACTTGTATTGGAAGAACACTTACGCTATAAAAAAATGCTCCCAATAGTCCCGCTTTTTTTCCTCCCAAAGATTTTCCTAACAGGAAAATTATGAGTATTGTAAGGGAATCAAAAGCTGCGGAAAAAAATCTTCCAAGAATAGTAATGCCATTATACGAAGAAAAATATTGATTAAAAAATGAAAGTGCGATTGAGCTAATTTTTAATAAATAAAAGGGGAAGTTTCCATATGCGAAAAAATGAGGATTCCAAGTGCTTTCCGGTGAAAAAAAACGCGAGAGCGTTTTAGGAAATTCAAGGGGAATTACTGCCATGACAATTGCTCTTTCATCCGGATGAAGGTGCGAATTCTGGTCCCAATTGATGCCGTAAAATCGGAGAAAAGCACCAACCATAATAATAACCAGCAGTAAAAATAATTCTCTCGAAGCAATTTTTAATTTAACCATTTTAAAATTGATTATAAATTTGAAATTAGAAATTAGAAATTCTCTTTATTTTTTTCGAAAATAAAGAGCGTTGGTCTGTCAAAAACATTTGCTGTCTCTTCAATATTAAATACAGAATTTCCTAAATATGTTATCTTGCAAAAGACATCACATGGAGTCTCGTAAATTTTTTTGAAGGAAAGAGAATCATTGAAAAGTTTTTTGTAAAATTCATAGCCGTTTGGAAAGGTTTTTTTATTTTGTAGTCTTGATTTTAGAATTCTTTGGCTTGGCAGAATAATATAATCAGCCCTTTCTATTAGAGATTCGAGTTCCGGTTTTTTTGACGGATCATTTTCCAATTCATAAAAATTAAAGAGTGTAATTTCGGGAAAGTAGGAATTGAATGGCGTTATGCCGAGATCGTAAACTTCACTTAAAATTTTGGCGTTTGGAGGAATATTTTGGAATGCCCATTTACTTGTTTCAATTCTTGTGTCGACTCTTAGAGCTGTCCGGGTATAAGCAAACGCAAAAACCACACTCGTAAAAATTATAATTACCAGAACTCCACTTTTTAATCCATGAATTTTTTTGGGCAGTGAATCAAAAAAATCAACAATTGCAATAGCGATAATTATGTACACAAAGGGAAGCATGGGTACTAAATATCTTGTCCATTTTGTGAACAAAAAAGCATTTGGCAGAAATAAAACGAGAAAGAAAGTCAGAATTAATAAATATAAAATATTTTTCTTTTTAATACCCCTATATAAAACATAGGGTAGAGAGATGATAAGCCCTATTGTTAATAGGGGGTTAATAAGAAATGGGAGAATATGAGTGAATTGGTAAAGAACTGGTGTGGTGTTAAAAAATGCACCAGTATAAAAAACAGGTAAAGAACCGGTCAAGAGTGAACTCTCATAATTGAACATATTTTTAAAATTGGAGGTTAGATAATAGGGAGAAGCAATAATTGTCACAAGACCAAAAATAAGTATTAAAGACAAAAAGATAAGTAGTGTTTTTGTTTTTTTTATCTTTTCCCTATGACTCTGGATGGCTAAAAGTCCCAATGGAATAATGAGTAGTATTATAGAATTTATTTTTATTGCCGTGGCAAGACTTACAACTAATGTTGCTAAATAAATGTATTTGATTTTTTTTGTCTTCCAAAATATTAATAATAAGAATAGTAAAAAAGAATATATAAGCGTGAGAACACTTTCATAAACCCCAAAATGGGCAGCTTGAATAAGTCCCACTGAAAAAGTAGTAAGAGCGGTTGCGAGGAAAGTTTTTTCCAGCTTTAATCTTTTATAACAAATAAGGAAAACTACTGTAATTGTTAGCACTGATGAAATAGCGGCAAGGATTCTCAAAAGAATAATGCTTTGCACAAAAGCATCTTGTAATTGAAAATAAACTAAAAATGGAGCAATTGAATTTTTGATTATAAATAAAACATTTGAAACTAGAGTGCCGTAAACAAAAGTTCCCTTCCATAGAAAATCTAAATTGGCCGAATTAAGTGATGAGATTAAAGAAGCGATATTCCTCTCATCGGGGTGAAAATAGAAAGGAGCACCCCAATTTAGATTATAAAACCTTAAGACTCCCCCGATTACTAAAAGTATTAATAGAATTTTTAATTTAGAATTTTTAATTTTTATTGAATTTGTAATGTTTAAATTTTTAAACATTGAAAATTTAGATTTCATTTTAAATTTAAAATTTAAAATTGAGAATTATCTTGTTATTAATTTTGCTACTTTCTCTCCTAGTTCCACAGCATAGTTTGTTCCTCTATCCCAGGGATAAACTTGTTGGATATTTGCAAGATAAACATTTGGGAGTGGAGTTTCAAAAGGCGGAATAATTTTTGAGTAGTTTATTGGAATTATGGGTTGGGCAAAGGGGGTTTTGAACAACTGACAACTGACAACTGACAACTGATAGGTGGGGTTGATTTTTTTAAGCCAGGGATCATAGAGTTTGAGTAGTTGTTCGTCCGTCATTTGAAATCTAGGATCGGATGGTTCAAGATAATTTCCAAGATAAACAATATGTTCATTGTTGTAATGCTCTTTGTCCATAAAATTTGTATGTTCAACTATTGCGAGAATCGGAGAACGAGAGTCACACATATTTAGCCAATAAGTTCCGTCACGAAGAAATTGCTCTTTTAATCTTAAAACTATATTTATTGCGCCGATTCCCTTAAGTTTGCTTAAAACTTCGGTATAAGCAGATGGAAGATCAGGGGCGATTTTCAGAAACAAAAATGACGGGAGAGTTACAATTACCTTATCAAACTCGAGATCTTCAGATTTTTGGGCCAAAGGCCCATCAGCCTTTGGCTGAGAATTTTGAATTGAAATTTTGACTTTTGACTTTTGATTTTTGATTTTTAAGACTTCTGTGTTGTAGTAAAATTTGCCGCCATTTTTTTTTATCTCTTTCTGCAGATGTTCGGCAAAACTTAAAAATCCACCCTCAGGATATGCCAGACTTTCTGTTCTTTTATAAACTCGGGCCCAAAACCAAGCCAGCGAAACATCTTTCGAATACTTCCCAAGTTTATTTTTCATCAAAGGTTCCCAGAGTTTTTTATAAGCATAGTTTCCCATCGAAAACCTAAGATAAGATTCGGCACGAAAATTTTCAAGTGGTTTCCAAACGGGGTTGTAGCGCAAGAGAGCAAGGGATATGCCCATTCGAATTTTATCGGGCATAGCCAGCTTTGGGAATCTTAAGAGGGATAATGGAGAATCGAATTGAAAAATGCCGTTGTCTACAAATGAAGAAGTTTTAGGATGTTTAATTATAACCTTGTGATTAATTTCGTGAGCAAGCCCCAAGACGCTTCTATCATTTGTAAACCAATGATGATAGTGTTTCTCTAAAGACCAATCCCATTCTTTTTCGCGATAACCAACCGCAAGACCTCCTGGTCTTTCATCTTTTTCAAATATAACAACTTCATGCCCTTTTTTAGTTAGATAAAATGCGGCAGACAATCCCGTAAACCCCGCCCCTATTATTCCAATCTTCATAGAGGTTTATTTTAGTGTATCTTTAAAGTAGAAACAATAATACGCTTCCGGTAAATATTAAAATTATAGATATTGAAGTAAGTATTAATGAGGAACTGCTTCCGGGCGGGGCGGGTGTTGTTATAGGAATAGTTATGGGAGGAATCGTTGGCGGTATTGTCACAACAACTGTAGGAGCAATTGTTGGAATTTGAGTAATAAGAGGAGTTGCTGAAGGGGATATAAAAACGGTTGGAGTAATAGCCTGGGTTGTAGTAGGCGTTATTGTTATAGCGGGTGTTGCGGACGGCGTTGCGCTTTCTGCAACCTGAGCCCCTGAGGCAAAGACGGTAAATTTCTGAGAAATTGTTTTCAAAATACCAAAATTGTCCTGAGTTTCTATTGTAATCGTATGTTCTCCGGGAGACAAGGGAACTGATGGCCGGAAGCTCCAGGATCCATTGTTGTCACTTATCACCTCTGTTTTTATCGGGTTTGACTCAATTGTTATTTTTATTGTTTTATTAGGAAGAGCAACTCCTCTAAACAGTGGCTTGTTGTCAATTAAAGATTCAGATGGTTTGGGATTTAAAATTTTTACTTCGCCAAATTTCGTTTTGGCCGGAGGTACCTTTAACTGAGAGGCAAGGCTTGATATTTTTTGCTCGGGAGTTTTAGTAAAATCATAATTTTTTTGAAGCGTGAGAGGCGGTATCAATTCCGAGTCTTTAAACAAAGATTTTACAGAAGCTCTCATATCTCCCCGAATAATTTTAAGTTGAATTTCCTGATTGCCGTCTATTGTCAAATAGTCATCAAGTATGGTTTTCTTTATTGAATTTGTCGGAATTATATATGTGCCGTCGTCTTTTGTTAAAGACGAGATGCTTTGGGCTCCTTCAATTGCAATTACAACAATAGTATCGGATGCCGCTGATCCATCAGGAAGTAAAACTTTCCCAACAATAGGGTTTTGTACAGGAGGCGCACCAGTTATTAATGGTCCGGTAGTTACGATATATTTTTTTTCTCCATTAAGATCAATTTCTCCATCAGATAAAATTGAGAGTTCGTATATTGTTTTAGGTTTAAGATCTGAGACTGTAATGTAGTGTGAATAAAAAGGTTTTTGCTCATCCGTTCTTTTATTTCTGTCATCAAAAACTACAAACTGCGGATTATTTTTTTCTTCAATAGAAACAGCTGCCACGGTTTTCGCCAGAGTTTGAAAAGTAACAGTAAAAGATGAGTCTGTAATATTTGAAATTAAAACTTCCCGGGGAGACTTTTCAGGAGTGGCGCGGCCGACAAAAATAACACCTTTTTGTATTAGAAATGATGTAACCCAAATACTTATAAAAAGAAGCAGAAAAGCAAAAAAAGTAGGAATTCTTTTGCTCCATAACCCTTTTCTCATATTATAGATTTATTTCTCCGGAAGATGTCGATGTTGGTGTCGGATTTATGTCTGGTGCAAGAATAACATTCGTTCTTTGTTCATTTAAGTTTGCCCCGACATTTCTCTTCGATTTTATGCTTTGAATAGTCTCCCTATCAAATTCAGGCCGGATGGGTGCGATTCTAATACTTGTATCGGTGCTTATGGTTGAAGTTGTGTGATTATGATAAACGGCAAAACCTATCCAAGAGGCTACCACTACGGTTGTAAGAATAGCAAGATATAAAAGATTTTTAAACATTATTTATCAGAAAAATAAGCTCTTCCGGTAATTGACGCCAGTTGTTTATTTTCCTCATCTTTACCTGTGATTATTCTATCGATTCCAATTATTCTATCAAAGTTAATAATATCGGCGATAAAATTATTAACATCGGCTTCTTTACCTATAACATTAATTACAAAATTGAAAGAAAAAATCGGATCAATCTTTTTATTGGGATAAATCTCAACAGAATTAAAGTTCAATTTTGCGACAGATACATTATTGTTTATGGCAATATTTTCAAGCTGTCGTCCAAGATAAGGAATTTTTGCACTCCGCGGAATAGCTGAATAAATAAATTCAAGGTCGGGTTGTATCTCTCTATATTGAAAATCTAAGAGCTGAAGATTTCCCAATTTTTTATTCAAAGCTTCATAAACCAGATTATTGTCCTTATATTGCTTATCTAAATTAGATATAGTGCTTAAGGTGGGAGTTATTGCAAAAAATCCGAAAAAAGAAACTGTAAAAAGCGTAAGCGTTATATATAAATAGCCTTCTATTTTTTGTTTCTCCTGAGGAGATAAGGACTCTACATATTTGAAATATGTGTTTTTGAACTTCTTTAGAAAATCAAGTTTCATAATCAGCTTTTCTTGTTTTGTTTTAGCTCAATATTCAATTTGAATTGTACTCCTTGACTTACCCCAGTAATCTCATCAAGGCTTATTGAGGTTACATTCGGATTTTCTTTTAGAACTTGAATGAAATTATTAATAGGGAATATAGAGAAGGCAATGCCGTTAATATTTATATTGTTTTGATTGACGGTTAAATTTGTAGAAGAAAAATTACCTTGGGAAATAGATTTTAAAATATCGTTCATTATGTCTATTTTGATTTTCGTTTCCGCTTGGGTCAATTTGATATTTTCCAGTCGTGACTGGATGCTCCTGTAGTCAGCTTCTTTTGCGGCTTGGCTTTTAACAAACAGCTCAGCCTTCTTTATTTTGTCATGAAGATCAATTATTTTACGATCAACAGTAAACCTGTAAAGTAATGCCGAAAGCGCCAGGAGTTCTGTAACAACAATAACTATTCTTCCAACATTTACAGCCCACTTCAGGAATTCCTGGGTTAGGGATTGTTTTGGTTTGCCAATAAGATTAATTTTCACCTGCGGTGAATTTGCCATACACCCAGTTTAGGCAATTTCAAGCAGATTGTCAAAGTGAAATGCACCCCGATTTATAGCTGATTTTCGCGGATTATTTAATTGGGGTTCTCGTTTTCTTCGTGGTAGATCGTTTTTTTGTTTTAGTAGGCGGTTTTTTAGCAGTTTTTGCAGAGGAAGGAGCTTTAGTTGTCTTGGCAGCAGGTTTTGAGAGTGAGGATTTTATTCTTGCTGCTTTATTTTTATGGATAATATTTTTCTTAACAGCTTTATCAATTGCAGAAAATGCCTCACTTATTTTTTTAGAAGTTTTTTGTTTTTTCGCGGCTCTAATTATAGCTTGTAAAGTCTTGCGAAAATCATCATTTTGTTTTTCGCGCTTTTTATCCCGCCTTAATTTTTTAATTGCAGATTTTATTACCGGCATAAGTGTTTTACTGCCTGTGCAAGGCAATTTTAGCATGGTATACTGGTAAATACAATGGTGACAAGTCTCGTGAAAAAAGGAATTGGAGCATTTGTTTCAAGGCAAACAAATATCTTCACAGCTGCATCCTTTATTATTTTAACTACAGTATTTTCTCAAATTCTTGGAATATTAAAATACAGATTGTTAGTTTCTTTATTTGGCGCGTCATCTGATCTTGGTGTATTTTTTGCCGCTTTTAGAATTCCTGATTTTGTTTTTCAGGTTGTTGTCGCGGGCGCGCTCTCAGCCTCTTTCATACCGATTTTTACCGAGTTTTTGGCGAATAACAAAAAGAAGGAAGCATATGAGTTTACATCTGCTTTAATAACTATCGGAATTATCTTCTTTATTTTTATATCAGCAATAATAATTGTTTTTTCTTATCAATTATCAGGAATGATTGCTCCGGGATTTTCAAAAAACGAACTGCGACTCATGGCGAATTTAATGATTATAATTCAGCTTTCTCAAGTTTTCTTTATTTTAGGTACCATCGTGACAGGAATGCTTCAGTCTTTTCAGCATTTTGTAATACCCGGACTTGCAAATGCTTTTTATAATTTCGGAATAATACTGGGGCTTATCATTTTTTCTAATTTTTTAGGATTCGGCATTTATGGAGCAACCACAGGTGTTCTTATCGGAGCCATGCTTTTTCTATTGGTTCAATTGCCCCTATTGGGTGTAACCGGATTTAGATTTTACCCCTCTTTTGATATGAGAACAGGAATTTATAAACTCTTAAGACTCATGGTTCCAAGGTCCTTAGCTCTTATTGTTTCACAAATCGCAGCTACCGCTAGTGTATTTTTTGCTTCATTTATCTCTGCAAGATCCCTTGTCATTTTTGATCTGGCACAAACCCTTGCTATGGCACCGGTTATTTTATTAGGGCAATCGATAGCCCAAGCAAGCTTTCCGGCCCTTTCCTTAAAATCAAAAGATAAAAAAGAATTCCTCTCAATTTTTACAAGTTCCTTCAGTCAGATTCTTTATCTCACATTGCCTGTAAGCGTTATCCTTATAGTCCTAAGAATTCCGTTGGTCCGCCTTTTTTATGGCGCTTCCCGTTTTGACTGGGATGCAACAGTTGATACAGGTTTGACTCTTGCTTATTTTTCAATTGCTGTGACGGCAAATGCCCTGCTTACTCTTTTGTCGCGGGCGTTTTATGCATTTAAGGATTCAAAAACACCTCTTATAGTGACAATCGGTTCAGTCATCTTAAATATTTTTATTTCTTATCTTTTAATCCTAAAAAACAATTTACCTATTTACTATCTTGCCTTTTCATTTTCCCTATCATCAATTTTGGGATCGCTAGTTTTAACATTTCTCCTAAATCGAAAAATTGATCTTCCAAAACTGAATCTCGGTATTAGTTTTCTTAAAATTTTTATTTCAAGTATTGTTATGGGTGTAGCGCTTTATATACCAATAAAGTTATTGGACCAATTGGTTTTTGATACAACCAGAACCATAAATCTTCTTATTCTGACGGGAATCGCTTCAGTCCTAGGCCTAACATCTTATATTTTCTTTACCTGGCTTTTTGATATAAAGGAAGCATACTATGTGATTGCCGTTCTTAAAAAATTTAAACATAAGGATAAAATATTAAGACAGGTTGAAGAGATGATCGAAGGCCCCAAATTAAACCCATGATCCAGAAAGCCGCGAACCTTTCAGACCATGAAATCTATGCAATTCTAAACATGGGGCAAGACTATGCAATTTTTGTAGCGGAAAAAGATGCACAAAAAACACTTCAAATAATTAGAAAAAATAAATTCAAAGCACTAGACGCGGGAGTAGTTGAAAAAGGCAAAAGACAGGTCGTTGTAAAACCAAAAAATATCGTGTTTAGGGCGGAAACTCTTAATCTGAGGTAAAATCCTTTTTTAGTCCTCTATTTAGGCCAGGGATATTCTTCAGACAGATCGGAAGGAGATGGCGTATGGGGTTCGAATGGACTATCTTCCCTTGCCATAATAACTAAGCTAGAATCATATCCGAGGGAGAGCATTACTAATTTAAGATTAGCCATTGTAGTTATAAGTTCACTGATATACCTCGGGTGTAACGTTAATTGCGGATGGTCTCTCTGCATTTTTTTAAGACCTGGGGGGAAGGTTTTTGCAATAATCATCAGTCCATTGGGGCTTAAGGAAACAGAAGAGGAATGAGATAGTCTTTTTAACTCTTCATCATTCATATAATCCACAGTGAAATCAAGGAATAGGAAGTCAATAACGGAGGGTTGGAATGGTAAATATTCAACCCGCGCTTGAACTGCATGTCCTCCTGATGCAGCCTCTAACGGGAGCCTATTCATATCAAGATAGATAATACTAGGGTTGGGATGAATACGAAAACAAAAATTTTTAAAATCTTCGGGTGTACCATTAAATGGATGAAAACCGCCAAGGACAAGTGTTTTAATTTGAGAGATGTCTAGAATCGAAGGATAACGTGAAGCCATAGTTCTAATAATGTGTTCATAGTAACCGCTATGTTCGCCGAATGAGCGTGGTTTTTGTCCATAATAATAATTCCATGCAGAGTCAAGTGGAACATTACCTTGAAGCATACCTTTCTCAACAAAGTGAGGCATATTCAATCAACGATTATATCATCTTCAGACGCCCTACCCACTTTTGGTATTTGACAGCTAGCTACTGGCTCCTTATAATTTGCGTAAAATTGATGATAAAAGAAAGTGAGATCAGAACAGCGCTTTTTATTTCAGGTGGAGGAAGTACTGCTGAAGCGGTGATTAAGGCACATCAATCAGGAGAATTGAGAGGAATCCTCCCAATTGTAGTTATTTCTAGCAGGTCTGATGCTCCCGGAATTCAAAAGGCAGAATCGCTAGGAGTGCAAACTCGGATTGTTCAACGCAAAGACTTCTCATCGCCCGAGTCTTTTGGTGAGCAATTATTAAGGACTTTAAAAAGCTACGGAGTTGAATTAGTTTCACAAAATGGGTGGCTACCACTTACCCCCACAAGTGTTGTTCAGGAGTACAGAGAAAGGATAATAAACCAACATCCAGGGCCTCTTGATCCGGGGCGTGGTAACGACTTTGGAGGAAAAGGAATGTATGGATCTCGAGTTACAGCCGCTAGATTAGGATATAGTTGGATAGGAGGTGAGGATTTTTGGACCGAGGCAACAACCCACCATGTAACTGAAAAATACGATGATGGGGATCTGATACGAATAGTGCAAATGGATATTCCTCCTCTTGGTAGGTTAGTTACAATAGCCGAGCTACAAAACTTTCCTCAACCTCTTATTGATAAAACAAAAGAAGTACAAGCAAAACTCCTACCCTTAGAACATCGGAATGTAATTGCAACGTTGCAAATGTTTGCAGAGCAAGGCTCTTTACCACATTCCAGGCGCCCCAAGCCGCTTATTCCTGAAGGGCGAGAACAGATTCTTCTTGAAGCAAAAAGGCTAGCAATAGAATTATTTCCAAACGGATAAATCTTATGGCAATTCACGAAATTCATGTAAGACGGAAAGAAGAATTTGGAGATCCTCGCGGTACAAATGTTGCAGCAGAAGCAAAACGTACTCTTGGAATTGAAACTTGCGTTAAAACCACAACAGTCTACGGAGTTGAAGGTCCAATTTTAAATCAGGCGCAAGTTCTTGCGCATGATGCTTTTGTAGATTCAATCATAGAAGAAGGTGGTATTAAAACTGTTTCAGCTTCTAATTCAAGTCCTTCCGTGGAGGTTTCATATAAGCCGGGGGTTACGGATCCAGTCGCCGGAACAATTAAGAAAGTTGGGCAAGATTTAGGAATTCCAATAGAAGGAGCTCGGGTTTCAACTCTTTATGAATTTGAAGGGATCACTCAAGAACAAGCGGATATTATTGCGGATCGATTACTTATAAATAAAACAGTACAGGAAGCAGTCATAGAAAAACCCGAAACTCTTCGCACAAGAGGTGAGAGAAGACCAATCGCTACTATTCCAATTTCGGAAGCAAACGATGGAGATCTTATGGAAATGTCTCGCGACAAATTATTTTTAACTCTTGAAGAAATGCAAGTGGTAAGAGATTATTTTAGAAAATTAGAACGAGATCCAACAGATGCAGAACTTGAAATAATTGCAGCTCGTTGGAGTGAGCACTGTGTTCATAAGACATTTAATGCAAAAGTGGTCGTAGACGGTGTCGAAAAACCTCCGCTTTTTTCAAGGATTAAAGAGACATCAAGAAAATATTTTGGCGAGGATGTTATTACAGCATTTGAGGATAATTCAGGAGGAATGCGCTTTTATGATGGACAAGTTGTGCTCGTTAAATGGGAAACTCATAATAGCCCCTCTGCTCTTGAACCAAAAGGCGGAGCGGCAACCGGCAGTGGGGGAGTATTTAGGGATATCATGGGTACAGGACAAGGTGCTAAAACGATTATGTCAACAGATGTGTTCATTGTTGCCCCTCCCGATATGGATCCGGTACTCCTTCCACCAAATTGCATTTCTCCAGACAGCTTACTTCGTGGGGTGGTGGCCGGTGTCCGTGACTACGGAAATCCTATGGGTATTCCAACATCAAATGGATCAGTTCATTTTCATCCCGATTTTCGTGCAAAACCAACAATTCTAGTTGGAGCTTATGGAATTACCCCTGAGAAATATGCTAGAAAAGGAGAGCCTCAAATAGGAGACAGAGTCGTTGTTATTGGGGGAAGGACAGGTCGGGATGGTATTCATGGTGCAACATTCTCGTCTGCTGAAATGACGGAAAGGACAGCGACGGTAAACGCAACCGCGGTGCAAATTGGAAATCCAATTGAGGAAAAGAAAATGGCGGACCTAATTCTCGAGGCGCGCGACCATGGATTTATTCGTACAATTACAGACTGCGGCGCTGCAGGATTTTCTTCTGCAATCGGAGAAATGGGAGAGAAAATTGGAGTTAATGTCGATATATCTCGCGCGCCTCTAAAATACGAAGGACTTTCTCCTTGGGAAATTTGGTTATCAGAATCGCAAGAGAGAATGATTCTTGCTGTAAGTCCTGATGATATAGATACTTTCAAAAAACTTTGCACAAGACATAGCGTTGAAGCAACAGATCTTGGATATTTTGATGGAAGTGATAGACTTCAGGTCTATTATGGTGACGAAGTTGTTGCGAATCTTGATTACGACTTTCTTAAAAACGGACTTCCGCAGCGTGTAATAGAGGCAAAATTTGAAAGAGAAATTTTCCCAGAACCAGAAATCCCTGAGCCCAGCGATTGGGCAGAAACATTTAAAAAAATAATGTCTCATGGTAATGTTTGCTCAAAACTTCCAATTGTTGAACAATACGACACAACAGTTCAGGGGGGAAGCGCTCTCACACCTTTTGGAGGAGTCAACTTTGATGCTCCCAATGATGCCGCAATTGTTCGACCGATGCTTAATAAACCTTATGGAATGATCGTTTCTCATGGTACAAACCCGATCCTTAATAGAATTGATCCAAGAAGAGGTGCAATATGGGCAGCAACTGAGGCAGTCTCCAATCTTGTAGCAGCCGGAGGCAATTGCAAAGACATGGTTTTGTGTGGCAATTACATTTCTCCTGTTCCGGACAAACAGTATATGGGAGCGCTTGATATTATGGTTGATGCAATTGATGAATTTGAAGATGCTTTAGCGCGACCGGTGGTTTCTGGTAAGGATAGTCTTTCTTCTACTTATACCTATAGGGATGGAAAAAAGCTACATGTTCCACCAGTTGTAAATATCGCAACATTAGGGAAAATGCCTGATGTAGACAAGAGAATGACAACCGATTTTAAAAAGATTGGAGCTACAATTGTTTTGGTTGGGGAGATGCATGCTGGGATGGGTGGGTCAACATATTATGATATACATGGTATCTTAGGAAATACTGTTCCCGAAGTTGACCTTAGAATGCTACCTGAGGTTTTTGATGCAGTTCATCAAGGAATTGTTAGACGTGATATAAAAGCTTGTCACGATGTGTCGGAGGGCGGAGTCGGCGGTGCAATTGTCGAAATGGCTTTTGGTGGGGATTGCGGAGTAGAGCTTGAATTGGATTTAGAAACGAGATCTGACTTTTTCTTGTTTAACGAAACTGCAGGGATGTTCATCGTGGAAGTTGAAGATCCAGAAAAAGCTCAAGAGTTATTTAGAAATGTCTCTTATAAAGTTTTAGGTAAAACTATTGCAGACAGGAATTTTTTAGTTCAAAACAGAGGCAAAGAACTTTTTGAAATAGGAATAGGAGAATTAAAGGAAGCCTGGCAAGCGCCTATGCGGACATTATTTCATTAAAATATGAGTAGTGAATTGTTAAAACCAAAAGTAGCAGTCTTGAAAGCACCGGGAATTAATTGCGATGTAGAAACAGCTTACGCATTTGAGATTGCAGGAGGCAGTCCAGCAACAATTTTAGTAGAAGATTTAAAATCTGGTGAAAAGAATCTCTCAGATTATCAAATAATTGCGCTTTCAGGAGGATTTTCTTACGGAGATGATCTTGGATCCGGAAAGGTTTTGGCCCTTGAGCTTGACACTTATCTTGGGAATCAAATTCAGCGATTTAAAGAAACAGGGTTAATGATAGGTATATGCAACGGATTTCAAATCTTAGTTAGATCAGGGCTACTACCAATGGGGAGAATGGGTGAACAAAAAGCCACGCTTGATAGAAATGACTCAGGCAAATTCATTAGTCGTAGGATTAGCTTATCGATAGAAAAAAACAACGCATGTGTTTTCCTTCAAGATTTAGAATCAGGACCAGTAGAATTTCAAGTTGCTCATGGGGAGGGAAAATTTGTTACTGATGGGCAGACCCTCTCGCAAATTGAAGAATCAGGACAAGTTGTCTTTAGATATGTAAATAGAGTTGGTAAACCAACGCAAGAATATCCTTTTAATCCAAACGGCTCTCCTCACGCCATTGCTGGAATAACAGATCCTAGTGGAAGAATTTTAGGCCTAATGCCACACCCGGAACGTTCAATTCTTCGTTCACAGTATCCTAATATAGACAGAATGCCTAAGGATTTTGTTCCTGAAGGTCTTCAAATTTTTCAAAGAATGGTTCAATATGCGAAACAAGGAATCTAAGCCTTTTATTTTAATAATCTGAATCATTAGACTAGGCAAGATTATTTCTTTTTAAAATACTTGGGGAAGGTGCAGGAAAGTTCTGGGATTTTTTTTGAGAAATGTTATCAGCCGGCTATGCGTTCGATATCATCATAAGTTTCTATTCCCATTCTTTGGGCGGTTTGCTCACCAAGCATACGGATCCTAGCCCATTCCTTATCAAACTGATATAAACGAAATGCTTCTCTCATCAATTCACTTTTTGTTTTGTTTTCCTTCTTTGCCTGCTCTTCTATCTGTTTTGCAATGGCGGCAGGTACAGAAATATTAATGATTTGTCTTTGCGCGCTCATGTAATAAATTGTAATACAAACTATAGATATTATCAATGCCTGTATTAAATCTGATACAATCTCCTCATGCAAAATAATATTCGGAATTTTTGTATTATTGCCCATGTGGATGCGGGGAAGTCGACACTGGCGGATCGGCTTTTGGAGATTACAGGGACGATTCGTAAACAAGATATAAAGAATCAAGAGCAGTTTTTAGATAGCTCTGAAATTTCGCGAGAACACGGAATAACAATCAAGTTAGCACCGGTCCGTATGGTTTACAATTTGAAAGGTATCAGGGGTACCACAAGTACCACGGGTATCACGGGGGAATTAGCTCGTGATACTCTTGATACACATGATACTCGTGATACCTTTGAGAACAGATATGTTCTCAACTTGATTGATACTCCCGGGCATGTTGATTTTTCTTATGAGGTAGTTCGTACTCTCTATGCTTGTGAAGGAGCAGTCCTTTTGGTTGACGCAACAAAAGGGGTGCAGGCGCAAACTGTGGCAAATTATAATTTTGCAAAAAAGCTCGGATTAAAAATAATTCCGGCAATAAATAAAATTGATCTTTCGAGTGCAAATATTGAAAAAACGGCAGAAGAGATATCCGTAAGTTTTGGTTTTGATAAAAATTCGATTCTCAAGATTTCGGCAAAAACCGGCGAGGGAGTGGAAGAGCTGATTCGAACGGTGATCGAGCAAGTTCCGCCCCCAAGTGGAGATGAAAAAGCTCCAACACAGGCTTTAATCTTTGATTCAATTTATGACGAGCATAGGGGGATTGTAATTTATGTGCGTTTAAAAAACGGGAAAATAAAAAAAGGAGACAAAATAACTTTTGCTTCCGATCGCTCGCAAGTATTGGTTAACGAAGTGGGATACATGAAGCCTTCCTATTCATATACTCCGCAAATTTCAAACGGCGAGGTAGGTTTCATAATTACAAACATAAAAGATATAACGCAGGCAAAAGTAGGGGATACTATTCTTAATGAAAAGGGAGAGGGCGATGCGTTGAGGCGCTATATTGAGCAAAAACCTTTCGTATACTTAAGCATTTACCCAACATCTGTTTCAGATTTTCAGAATTTAAGAAAAGCATTGTATAAATTAAAATTGAACGATGCGGCATTGAGTATTTCTCCCGAGCAGTCTCAAGTTTTCGGCCCGGGTTTCAGGTGCGGATTTTTAGGACTTTTACATGCCCAAATTGTTATCGAGCGGATAGAGCGGGAAGAAGGAGTTGATGTGTACGCGGCCCCTCCCAGCATTGAATATATAGTTGACGGAAAAAGCATTACTAACCCCCGCGACTTAAGCGATCTTAATCATAGAATAGAAGAACCGTATGTTTTAGCAGAAATTTATACGCCGCAGGAATATTTAGGTCAGCTTCTGGATCTGATTCATAAAAGGCGAGGGGAAAGTTCGGGCGTTTCATATTTTGGGTCACAGGCAAAAATTGAATTTAAAATGCCTTTATCAAATGTGATTTATGACTTTTATGACAAAATAAAATCCGGATCTTCAGGGTTTGCCTCTTTTGATTATGAAATTTCAGAATACAGAGAGTCGGATCTGGCAAGAGTCGATATATCTCTGAATAGAGAGGTAATCCGGGAATTGTCGTTCATAGTGCACAAAAGCGAGATTGAAGATTTTTCAAGAAGAATTGTAAAAGCACTGAGTCAGGAAATCCCCCGGCATCAGTTCGAAGTTTCAGTCCGAGCATCAGTCGGGTCAAAAATTATCGCAAGTGAAAGAATTACGCCTTATGCGAAAAATGTCTTGGCAAAAATGTCGGGAGGAGATTACACGAGAAAGAGTAAGCTTTTAGAAAAGCAGAAAAAAGGCAAAAAGAAAATGAAAACAATAGGAAGAATTAATGTCCCAAAAGAAGCATTTCTGGCAGTATTGAAAGCATGAGCTCAGCGGTATCCACATTGAAAGGTGACGCTCAGCTTCCTTGAGTATTTCAATGATTTTTGGTCCCCGTTCTTCGCTAAGTGAAAGCCAGCATATTCGATTCTAAGATTGTTCAATTTTTTTTCTGAGCTGGCTTTCAATTCACTTTCAAGTGGATAGCTGCTTCGCTTTTAAATCTGTGTGAATCAGCTATCAATCAGCGGAAATCTTATAATGCCAGAAGGAGGAATCCTCCGATTATAGTAAGGATAACAGCAACGACTATCCCAAGTGTTTTTGAGATATTTCCCGTAGGTGGAATGGTTGGCACGGCAGTTGGAGCAGATGTTGCTCCGGTCAATGTTGGTGTTGCAATTTGTCCCGAGCCTGTTCCTGTTCCGCTTGTGGGAACAGGGGTAGCGGTGGCAGAACCGGATGCGCCTGTTACTGTAATAGTTTGCGCGCATGATTGGCTAATTGTTCCACCGTCATCCGTGAATGTTACTGTTGCGCCAAATGTTCCTCCATTTTGATAGGTATGGTTGGTTTGAACAGTCACATTTTTAAGATTCATGCCATCTGTTACATCTTTAACCTCACCATTGCCAAAGTTAAAAGTGGTTTTTGCAATCATGCCGTCAGGGTCATTCCCTTTTGCAGTAAATAGAACCGAAAAAGGAGCGGATCCGGAATTTGCCGGAGTAACCGACAATTCGGTACAAACCGGAGATTGATTCACGGCGGTTGTGGTTGGCGTAGGCGATGAGGTAGGAGAAAGAGAAATGGTTGGGGATAAGCCGGGTGTAATTGTTGCGCCTCCTGTTGGAGAAGGCTGGGGCTCAGTAGCACAAGCCCCTGATCCAATATTTACATTTGCCGGATTCACCAAAGAAAGCACATCTTCTGTGGGCTCATCAGATGGGGCTAGGGAAAATACTCGAGAGCGTTCCGAATCAAATTGGATCTGTGCTGACCCGGCTGTTTTTGGCCTGAAAGTTATTGTTGCTACTTTGCTTACGGTTTGAACCGCCTTTGTAACATCTGAACCAACGCTGACAGACATATTAGCTTCACCGCTCGTTATACTGGTTGGGCGCACAACTACCGGGAAAGAAGCAGATTCTTTAATCTCCAAAACATCCAGTTTTGTGGGATCGTATTTGATATAAAAGTCAACAATTGAGACAATATTACTTCCGGGATCCAGCATTGCATCTATAGTAAAAGAAGAACATTGTGAAGAAGTATTAGGACTTTCGGGGCTGAAAAAAAGCTTTGAGGTTGGAGCAGCTTTACTTCTTAAATCCTGCTGTTTCTTTATAAAGAAAAGCGTGACAGGAATGCTTATTAATAGAAGAAATAAATTCCCGAATATAAAATACTTATTCGTTAATATTTTCATCTTTGATTAATAGCGTAGCCAATTTTGATTAACAAGTCAATCCACAATTGGGTTCTTAACGAATTGGCACAAACTTAAGACAGTTTAGCAAATATTTAAAGGGAGAATCAAACATTTGGTCTTGACAAAAATAGGAGCTTGTTGTATAAATATTAGCACTCAAATCTATTGAGTGATTTTCCTTAAGATTTTACAATATTTGTTGATATGGCAAAGACACAAAATGCAGGCGTAAAAAAAGAGGCAAATATTAAGCCTTTATTTAATAATGTTTTAATAAGACCTCTTGAAGCAGAGGAAGTTACTTCAGGAGGAATTTATCTTCCTGAAACCGCAAAAGAAAAACCTCAAATAGGACTTGTTATGGCAATTGGTGATGGAGAAATTACTCCAAAGGGCGAAAAAAAACCCGTAACAGTCAAAGTCGGACAAAGAGTTATGTATAAGAAATGGGGAGGAAATGAAATTAAGGTTGGTAATGAAGAATGGACAATAGTTGAGGAGAAGGATATTCTAGCCGTAGTCGGCTAGAATTAAAAATTTAAAATTACT
>Ga0209343_10000986_pt1 | contig 39313 bp, 39 predicted proteins | sample RifCSPlowO2_02_FD_184026 | JGI IMG/M metagenome (GOLD analysis project Ga0209343, IMG submission 184026) | Groundwater microbial communities from Rifle, Colorado - Rifle CSP2_plank lowO2_0.2 (SPAdes) (version 2) | ecosystem: Environmental > Aquatic > Deep subsurface > Groundwater | place...
TAGCTAAAAAATTATACCCCAAGCTCTCCCAAGCGTTCTGCCATATTACCGGCATCACGCTCGCTTTTTTGTTTGTAAATATTCCAATTTTTGAAATCCCAAATTTCTAACCTATTATAAACTCCTGCAACTACAACCTGTTTTTTTAAAGATGCATATTCTTTTAAGTAATCGGGGATCAAAATTCTTCCCAATCTATCAACCGCCGCCTCCATTGCGCCTGCCAACATTAATCTACTAAACCCCCTTGCGTCCTTTTGCCCAAGAGGCAAAGCGCCTAATTTATCTGCTAACTTTTTCCATTCATTCTGTGTAAATACAAAAAGACAACTATCTAGTCCACGGGTTACAACAACTTTTTTACCCACATCGCTCCTAAACTTAGCAGGAATTGCAACACGTTTTTTTGCATCTAAATTATATTGATATTCACCTAAAAACATATTTAAAATTGCTTAAACTAGCTAGAATAATCTAAGTTTTCCACTTTTTGGGCAAGTTATCCCCACTTTTATCCACAATCTTACCTATATCTACCATTTTATACCACCAACCTGCCCTAAGCAACACTAGTTATCCACATCAGATAGTTCTATATATAATAAAAAATCGCTCTTTCTAATGAGCGATTAATTTACTTTCCCAGAATATATAAAGGTTCTAAATGTTATTTTATATTTACAACCCCGCCTGCGACAAGTTTCTTCCTCTAGTACCAAAGTCCCCCTAACTATCCCATCCAATTCAGCATCCTTTTCAAGAACTCCAAGAAAACGACGCGCGTACTTGTGCCGTAACTTTTTTATACAACGCTTGTTCCAACGATTTTTTAAGTCAGCTGTAAATTCAGCTATAAATCTTTCATCTCCTGGTTCCAAAACACCTCCTTCTGTAACTTATATAAGTATACTATATAATTACATTTTGTCAATATCTTTTGTATCAAACCTGAAAAAAACATAAAACCGCCCTAACGAGCGGTTTTTAATAATTCATGTACATATTCTGCTATAGCCATTGCACTTGCAAGCCCCGGGGATTCTATTCCTATTAGATTTACAAAAGTCGGGCTGATGCTGTCCACATTAATAATAAAATCAGACTCTTCAGCATCAGGCGTGATTTTAGCTCTTATACCAGAGTATGCCCAGACTAAATCGTCTTTTGTAAGGCAGGGCAGATATTTTATTGCATGCTTTAAAAATACTTCCACCGGAGTTTTATCTTCTTCGTAATAATCTTTAGCAGGCACGGAGCGAGCATTTGGTCCTATAAACAATCTTCCGTCGGTCCTCGGGCTAAAGTGAATGCCCTTGCTTGGAGATTTTTTTGATACCGCAGGATATACCAAACGCCTAACTAAATTTCTCTTTTCTCCAACAATCTCATAATATTCGCCCCTCCATGGATAAATAGTATAACCATCAAATCCCGCCATGTGCGCCACATCATCCGCGTATAAACCAGCCGCATTTATAACTACTTCAGCGTCAAGGATGTTACCCCCACTCATATGAATACCATAAACTTCTTCCAATTTTTCAATACTCGTAACTTCGCTATTAAAAAAAGCTACAGCGCCGTTTCTTAATGCGTCTAACTCCAAAGCCCTAACAAACTCTCCTTGGCTTATAACCCACACAGCGGGAATAAAAATTCCTACCAACGCCTTTATATTTGGAGCTAATTTTTTTATGCTTCTGCGAGTTACAAATTTAATTTCTATACCCTGCTTCCTAGCGCTTCTCATTAAGCGAAATAAATCTAATATCTCCCTGTATAGTCCGTTTCTAAACGCCCTAAAACTTACAACGATAAGCATCCCAGAATCAAGAAGTGGAATGTTTTTCTCTTTTGCATATTTTACGGCTTTTAAACTCCCGCTTACCGCAAGCTTAGATTTTAAAAAATTAGGATTTTGATGTATGCCGGAATGCAAAACTCCGCTATTTCTAGCGCTTGTTTCCATTCCGCCATATGCGTTTTTTTCAACTACAAAAACTTTTTTTTCAGGATAACTCATGGCCAATTCCCGAGCTATAGCAAATCCAACAACCCCTCCTCCTACAATAGCTATATCTACCTTTTTCCGCATGAACATGCCTCCCAGTAAAACTACCTATATTATATACCTTTTTTGAATAACAAAAAACCGCTAAAAGCGGCTCTTCAAATTGGTTCTTCCTCACCTCCTTCAATAGTTTCGTCTTGTCCCTACAAAATCCCAAGACTGTAAGAGAATTAACTAGCTATTTAGTTATTTAATTATTTTATTAATCAACTTTTTATGCGGTTTTTCCAATATGTCACGTAAAAATCTATCAAACATTTTTTGTCTATATTGAAATTCTTCATTATCAAAAACTGCATAATCAATTTCAGTACCCGCTTCTGCTTCCAGATTTTTCATAAAACCGGCCAACCTTTTGTCATTTACTCTGTCCCCGACAAGGAGCAAATCAGCTCTAACATCCTCGTTGTCGTGTCTTATAAAAACTCCCGATAGTACAGCCAACTTAATACCCCCTAACCCCCTTAATTTTTGCGTCATTTTATCTTGATCTGTGGGAGAAGATTTTAAAATAAGGTTCTGCAGTTCTTTTATAAAAATAAAACCCATATTCAACTGAAACAGCTTATCCCTTTTTCCTCTTTGTTTTCTGATTTGAATTATTTTTATGTCTTCTAACTTTTTTAACTCCTTGTTGATTTGCGCTGTCTTTAATAATGTTTTCTCGCGAATGTCTTTCAAAGAAAACTTTTTACCAGGATTGCGCAAAAACAACTTCAATAAACGAAGTTTTGTCGGTGAATCAAATAATTTTTCTAAAATTTGCTGACTCATACCCATACGAGAACCTGATTCGAACCAGAATCCTGTTCCCCTAACTATTTAGATTATATATACCATCTTATTATAAAAAAGTAAAGCTACTTACAGCTTTACTTTTTTATAATTCGTCACTCGTAGTTAAAAGAATTAACTATTTAAATGTAACTTTTGCACCAGCTTCCTCTAATTTCTTCTTCATCACTTCCGCCTCTTCTTTTGCTACTTTTTCTTTAACCATTGCCGGAGCCCCATCTACTAAATCTTTTGCGTCTTTCAAACCAAGCTCTGTAACTTCACGAAGGGCTTTAATAACTCCAATCTTATTTGATCCTCCATCTGTTAACTCTACATTCACTAACGAGCTCCCCTCGTCTGCGTCTGCTCCCGCACCTGCTCCCGGCGCACCAGCTACCATCATCATTGGCGCTTGAGAACTTACACCAAATTTTTTCTCAAGAACTTTTACCAATTCCGATAGTTCCAACACGCTCATTTTTTCTATCTTTTCAACTAAATCTTTAAATTCTTTTGGGACCTCCACTGTTTCCTCTTTAGTGCTTATGGGTGCATCCGTGGTTTCTTTTTTTTCTTCAGTAGTATCTTTTGTCATATTTTTTTATTATATTAATTTTGGCCTGCCATAATTTTTATACAGGATAAATTTGACCTTTAAATTTTAACTTTTTTGCTCTTTAATAGCATTTAATACATTCAACAAACCGCCCAAGTTGCCACGCAACACGTTAACAAAACCGTTTATTGGAGCTTTAAAACTTCTAAGGACGGACGCAAGTAGTTCATTGCGTGTTGGCAATTTAGCTAATTGTATTATTTGCTCAGAACTTAAAACTCTGTCATCCATTAAGCCTCCCAAAATTTTTAAAATTTCCCCTTCTTTTTGTATGTCATAAACCGCTTTGCTTGTAGCAACAGCATCCTGCGTTCCAAAGGCAATACCTATTTGCCCATCCATTTCCAAAGGATTTAGACCTTCCATTTTTCTTTCATCCAACGATTTTTTTATAAGTGTTTTTTTTGCGACATAATACTGTCCGCCACTTTGTCTAACCTTATTGCGCAACCGTGTTAAAGAGTTAACATTTATACCTTTATAATCCGTAAATACAACAACTCGAGCACTGTCAAAAGCTCTGTTTAATTCTTCTATAACTTCGCCTTTTTTTTGTTTTGTAATTGCCATGTTCCTTCGCTTTGCTCAGTCAAATTTAAAATTCAAAATTAAAAATTTAAAATGACAAAGTAAAAATAAAAAATGCGGAATTTAACCGCAAAGAAAGTAGGTGTAATTATTAAATAATTACTACTTACCTCGGTGGGGCTTATGATCGCCCACTGTCTACGGTATTATCCAGTTTAGCAAAACCCGAATAATAAGTCAACCCCCCTGCTATTTTAAATATGTTGCTTTATTTCTAATATGTTCTTCCAAGGTTTCTGCAAAATGGGTAATATTATTTTTATCACTTAAATAATATAAATAATTATTGGCTTGCGGATTTAATGCCGCATTTATTGCTCTTAACCCTGAATTTGCGATCGGGGCGGGTGGCAGTCCTGAATATTTATAAGTATTGAACAATGAATTTATAAGTTTGTCTTGGTTTGTTATTTGCCCTGTCTGTTTGTTTGTTATATAAGCCAGCGTTGCATCAACCTGTAGAAGCATGTCCAAGTTAAGGCGGTTAGCCAACACTCCAGCTACAAGTTTCATGTCTTGCTCTGTTTGTACCTCTCGCTCAAGCAAAGAAGCAATAATCAAATATTCGTACGAAGTAAACTTTTTTGCTTGCCCGTCCGTAGCTTCACCAGCAGCGGAGCGTAGAAAAACCCACGCTTTTTTATCAAAGTTTTTTAAAAACTTATCCAAAACTTCTACCGCGCTCTCCCCTTTTCTGAACTCATACGTATCTGGAAATAAAAATCCTTCCAGCGAACTTGCCGAGATCTTGTTTAAAAATTCATATTTATAAATATCATAAGCTGACGCTGTAGATAAAGACGCCTGATTCAAAAATTCAATCTTACTTTCCAGCACTTCTTCTGCTTCTAGTTTTTGCGCAATCTGCTCGCTTGTAAAACCTTCCGGAATTGTAACCAGCGCAAAGCCGTTTATATCCCCTCCGCTGACTACTGTGATTAGATCAGCAATACTTACAGGTGTATCTATCTCATAAACCCCCGCCTGCATTTTAGATGCTTTCCCATTTAAAAACGCATAAACTATAAAAAGTCCTCTATTTAAAATAAGTTCCTCTTTTTTAAATAAGTTAGCTATACCGCTTAAACTAGTTCCCTGCTCTATAATAACTATTTTTGTGCCAAACTCCCCATTGTGTTTATGCGCTTGATAGACTAAAAAACCCAAAATAGAGGTTATAAAAAAACCTAAAATTATTAACACTAAAAATATATTTTTAAAAAATCGCATAATTAAAAACCTCCTAGTATTCTACTGCGCTAGGAGGTACTGCTAACTATTCTTTTATTCTTTCGTCTAAAAGTCTGACTAATTGGTCGTAATCACGTTTTCCAACTTTTTTCATGATTAAGGCTTCATCCAATACGCGCCTTATATGTTTTCTATCGTGATTTCTGCGAGTAAATTTCTTAATGACCACCTCCATAACTGTTCTTTTGGTAGCTTTTTTACCATATAAAGTATTCCAACTTGATGTCCTTTTTTCTATTCTCCCTCTGTGTGTGTCTTGTTCTTTTATTTCGTGGTGTGGATTAAAGACTTCCCAATCAAATAGTGCAAGGCGGGCAACCTCTCCAACTCGCATGTTGCCATGCAATCCATGCCAAGGAGCATGTTCCTCTTGTATGTTCCTATCTACCTCGTTTGGAAAACCGTCATCCCCACCACGACTTCTTGGGCGCGTATGATGGGAGTTACAACTTTTACACTTGTTGCCTTTAGTTTTAAATTTACCACAAGTACATATTTTTCTTTCGGGACCCCTGTTTGCCATGCAGACCTCTTTTGATAACTGCTATCATAATAACATATCTTATACCTACTGACAGGGGGTCTAAAATAAAAAACCCCGTGCCTTGCGCGGGGTTGTAACTATTATGTCGTAATTATTATATGGAAAGCGATTTTAACAACTCTCCTTTGATGCTTGAGCCATCAGGAAGTTCTGTAAGCCCATCTTCTGGCGCATTATCAAAGAACACTGATGTTTTAAAAATTCTACCTTCATGAGAATAAATCTTAGCTACAACAACTCCTGTATCAACAGTTTTATTCTTACCGTCTTCAAAGTCGGTTCCTGAAACCAGCGTACCTGCCTGAAGAGCTAGACGCTGGCCCTTCTCTTCTTCCCACTGCAGTACCTGAATACCAACATGGAAGTTTGCAAATATAAGAACTTTTCCGTTCGTGTCAGCAAGAGTTTGTTGTGCACGACCAGAAGATGTCGTCATTCTTCCCATTTCTGGATGTCTCATACTTAGCGTAATACCAGATGGCAAAGTGCTTTCTCTTCCATAAATAATATGCGCAGAGACAACCTCCTGAACATTGCCAAACGTCAATTTATATTTAGCAAGCTCTCCGTATATTCCATTTTCTAATTCCCTCTTGAGGTGAAGAATAAAGATACTCAATGGTTCCATCCCGAGGTCCAAAACCCATTTATCGTGGTTGCCTTCAATATAGTAAAATAGCAAGAGAGCGTCTCTTACCAACCTCTCAATTGCCTGTGGTGTAGGTTTTTTACCAAGACTACTAATCTTCTTTTCAAGCCTAGCGCGGAATACCTTAAGTATCACGCTTGCAACTAAGTCTGCTGCTAATTCTTCTTGAATATTGTAGTTAAAACCAGCATAAACTTCACCCCTCAAATGAAGGTTGTGTTTAAGTCCTGCAATAAAATCTCCAGCGCCGACTAAGCATTTAATATCGTTTTCGAGTATGAGCTGGGGAACCCTGTTAGCAAAAAAATCATATTGAGTTTTTCTGTACCCTGCATGAAGGCACCCAAATGCCAAAACCGAATCTTCTTTAAGCCCTTCCAGCGATGGAAGTCCGAATCTCAACTTTCTTTGTAGCCATCTAGATTCAATATCGTATTTGCCCTTCCCGCCGACCCTGTCTTGAGTAATTGCTGGCTGTAGCCCGCTTTCCTCATATGCCTTTATTTCCTTCTCAATAGTATCTCTGCCAAACGGTAATGCATCTTCCAGCATACCGATAGTTACTGGTCTATTTTGCACAACCCGCAAGATTTCTCTTTGTCTTTCAGTAGCTTTTTCAGGAATAGGAAAATGACTTCTTTCTTTGGATGTTAAATCTTTAAAACTGTATATAGTAACACGGGGCTGAGAATTGGAATCCCCATTAAACTCAACAATCATAACGCCAATCTGATTTTCGAACTTCGTAACTTCCTGTAACTTGTGTAGACCAGGAGGCGTAACCCTTGGCCTCGAAAGTTCACCAGCAGGACGATAAACGCTTACAGCACCGCAATCTGCGACCCAAAGGCTTGGCAAGCCCTTATCTGACTGTATCTCTTTATCTTCCACAAGTCTATCCGGGGCTGTAGAGAAATACTTACTCCTCCAAGGAGCTTTCTCTGGAAGTACTACCCAAAAGTCCTGATTCGTACCCTTAATCGGGAAACGGCCGCTAGTCTCATCCCAGAATCTAATGTCTGTCCTAAGCTCATGCAACCTGACTGCAATTTCGTATCCAATAGCACCGTCGTATGCCGGAACAGAAGAAATTACAAGGTAAATCTTTAAAGCTTTACCTTGGTCATTCTTAAAAACAGGAATAAGATCTGCAAGTTCTTTGGCAATATCTTCAACTAGGGCTTTGTGTGTATCTTCCAATATCTCTTGCCGTGTTAGAACATGTTCGCGCTCTTCAGACTTCTTTCCTGCCTGCGCAACTCTCTTGCTCTTATTTTTTTCTATCAATTCATCTACAAGTTTTTTATTGCGTTTGCGAAAATCACGCATAGAAACAAGCCCGCCGGCAATTACAATAAAATCAACTTGTTCATATTTAAAAACTTTCGCCGCAGCTTCCAGTAATCCCTTTCTAAAACCCTGACTTAAGTAATCTATTCGGGATAAAAATCCCACTCTTTGTTTATGTCGTGCTGTCATCTCTTCCTCCTCGTTTGGGTTGGGAAGGAACTGCCTTCAATATATACCATTTTTTTAGATTTGTAAACCCTGCGTAATATATCATGACCTTCGTAACACCCTTTAGTATCACGAAGAAAATAATGTCTATCTTTTACGCTTCGCTAAGTAAAAATAGTGGGGTCTGACCCCACTATTTTTACTTAACTTTATAATTTATAAAAAATCCGCACAGATTGTGCGGATTAAAACTTTATGTAGTAAAACTTGAAAGATCATGCGGGTTACCTTCACGATTCCCAGCATTTGTAACTCTTACATACTGCCCAGCGTTACAAGCTTCCCAAAGCTCTTCAATAGTACGTACTCCCAAATACGTCATACAACTGCGCAAACCACCCGTAATTTCCCGAATTGCGTCTTTGGCGCTTCCCGTATAATCAACAAATCCAGTTTCAACACCCTCTGCGTGCACATTATTATATACGTATTCCCATCTTGATTCTGGGTCCACGTCTGAAAGCTTGCCTTGGATTCTATCAAATTTACGTTTTGCGTCATCAGATGCAAGACCTCTGTGATATTTAACTAATCTACCATTAATTTTTTTTACCTCAGGTGGACTTTCGTCTGTTCCTGCAAGAACCTTACCCAAAACTACAGCCGATGCCCCAGCAAAAAGCGCCTTATTCAAATGATGCGGTCTACTTACTCCCCCATCGCTAAGTATAAATTTACCCTGCTTGCGAGCAACACCTTGACTCATGCGCAAAGAGGTAAATAACGGAATTCCAACACCTGCAACTACGCGTGTCTCACAGATAGACCCGGGCCCTACGCCCACAAGTGCTGTATCTGCGCCTGCGTCAAACAAACGAGCTGTTCCGTTTTCTTCCGCCACAACGCCTGCGGCTAAATCAACATTCGGATAATCGTTCTTTAAATCTCTTAATGCTTCTAGAGCCACTTTCAAATACCCATTTGCAATCGCGAGCACCAGCATATCGGCTCCTGCATCAACCAGAGCGCCAGCCCTTTCCATCATACCTTTGCCAAGTCCTATTGCCGCTCCAACTACTAAACGACCTTCTGTATCGCGAACCGCAAGCTTGTTCTGAATACGCAAAATGCTTTTTTTACTGATTAAACCGGTAACCTGATTCCGATCGTCTACAAGCGGAATCTTTTTAATACGATGGCGCAACATTAACTCAACTGCTTCTTCCATACTTGTGGATAAAGAACCTGTAATCAATCTGTCCAACGGCGTCATCACATCTTTTGCAGTTAACCGCTCTCTGCTCTTTATTCGCCATAAATCTACATCGTGCTCTGAAACAACGCCTATCAATTTTCCGCTTTCATCTACAACCAAAAACCCGCCAACTCCTCTCTCTTTAGATTCCTGTTTTATCATCTCTAGCGAAGTGTCCAAAGAAACGGTATAGGGATTTGGAATAATTAAACTTTCTGCTCTTTTTACCAATCCAACTTCCTCAACCTGCTCTTCTATGCCTAGGTGTCTATGAATAATTCCCATTCCACCGTTGCGCGCGCACTCAATGGCCATCCTGCTCTCACAAACCGTATCCATGTAAGAAGCAATAATCGGGAGTTTCAATGTAATATGCGGCGAAATCTGGCTGAACAAACTAATTTCGGGATCTCTACGAGATGGTATGTCAGACTCTTCCTTTGGATAAATACTTATATCGTCAAAAGTTAGTGCTGTGCGAATATTTGCAAGCTCTCGAGCTAATTCCTCATCCATATTTTCACCTTGCCTTTTAAGTACCGAGTGAATTATAACAGATACAATCTTCGCACACAAGAAAAGCCAACAATAATTTTTTTAAACTTGACTTAGAAGTTTTATATGCTATAGTGATAATAGTTTTTACGAAAGAGAGGTGGCGTGCATAACCTCAAAAAAGTTCCCTACAAAATCCTAAACTTTTTTTACTTAGTTGTGGGATTTGTTTTGTTAGTTATTGGTGTCGCGGGTTTGTTTCTCCCAGTACTTCCCGGTATCGTGCTCATAATTTTTTCAATGGGCTTCATAGCAAAAGGTTCGCCACGCTTTCACAAATGGATTGAGAAAAAAAAACTTTACCAGTCACTGCAGTCAAAAAGAGAATCTATGCCCAAGTGGCTCAAGCTTCTAGGTATACTCTTCTTGATGGCAATGTCTATTTTTATGTATATTAAAATCCTAGGATAAATCCTAGGATTTTAAATTTTTAAAAAAAAGCGGCTAATGCCGCTTTAATAATTTAACTGATTTGCCTAAACAACCTACTATTTATAATGTGGCTATAATTTTCTTGTACTTTTCTTTTAGCTTCTTCGTCATTTTCCGCAAAAAACTCAATAATGGCTGGCTCAAAAATAGCAGCAAATAAACCACGACTTCCCGTAGACCTTATGCCATGAAGTACATACATTTGCATATGAATCTCCTGTAATAACTATGCACTTTATAACATATGCCATAAATAAAGTAAAGAACGAGAATAAGCCAAAATCATTCTTGAAAGAGGGTTTTGGTTCTGGCAGGAACGGTGAGAAAAAAGGGGGGTTTTAAATTTTTAGCAGGGGTGCTCGGATTCGAACCGAGAGTAATGCTTTTGGAGAGCATTGTGTTAGCCATTAACACCACACCCCCTAATTTCCATTGTTCTTTCCTAATTAGCTAAAAAGCTAATTAGCTAAGAAGCTCTTTGTTTTTATTTTTTCTTTTTCTTTCTGCCTTCTTTATGCGACGTACGGCTTGTACAACTTCTACAAAACTTATTGAACTCTAAACTACGCTCCACTTTCTTTTTGTTTTTAGAAGTCCAATAGTTCGTATTACCGCATTTAGAACATTGTAGTTTTACTAAATTATCTTGGGACATATTTTATTTTCTAAACGCCTCAACGCCCGTTGAGGCGTTTAGAAATGGAGCCGCCTCTCGGATTCGAACCGAGGACCTACGGTTTACAAAACCGTTGCTCTGGCCAGCTGAGCTAAGGCGGCGAATAAAAAAATTAAAAATCTTGACAATGTGGGTGCGCGCTGAGGGACTCGAACCCCCGACCTCCTCGGTGTAAACGAGGCGCTCTAGCCAGCTGAGCTAAGCGCGCGTGTATGTTTATGTTGAACTAAGCGAAAGTGTGCAGGGTGAGGGATTCGACGTCAAGTCACTAAGCTCGTCCGATGTTCATCGGACTCGCTAAGTGCTTCCTGCCCGGCCTCGCCCGTGCCTTCGGCACATGGCTTGCGGCTTTCGAATCCTCGCACAAGGCAAAGAAATTTGCCTTGTTACCCTTTCAAAAATTTCCAAAGAAAATTTTTGTGCAGGGTGAGGGATTCGAACCCCCGTAGGCGCAAGGCCACGTGGTTTACAGCCACGCTCTTTTGACCGCTCAGATAACCCTGCATACAAGCTATATTATACTACAAACGAACGATAAAATCAATCATTACTAAGAAATCCTTACCCTAGCATCATTTTTTATTTTTTTAACCAACTTCCTTCTTGCATTACCTTTTGCCCTACTTATGGCAGAACTTCTCATTTTTGAACTCTTTTCGGGTTTACCCCCTGGTTCTTTAGCTATTCCCTCTCCTTCTGCTAAAAACTCACCACCAATATACAAACCAACCCTTGCTTTGATTCTTCCATCTTCTAATTGTTCTTCCTGTAATACTTTTGTAGTATATGAAGAATGTTGATAAAAATCCTTGAGGTATTTTTTAATAAGTTCTCTGTTAGATATTTTTTGGCCTGTTTCACCCCTCTCGTTTATTCGAAATATCATGTTTTCTTCAATTTCATCTACATTTTCTACTTCATTAAAATTTGGAATGCCTTTTAAAACCTCCTGCAATAACATCTTTCTTACACTTGGTGGTATGTATGTAATTGGCCCTCCCGGTGGCATATCACCTTTTATCCAGTTTGTGTAATGTTCCACTAAACCTTTCATCGGAACTCGCACTAAAATTATATCATCAACAAGGCCTGACTCAATAAGACTTGCTCTAACTTCTTCAAGTTGTAAAATTTTTTTTCTTAACCTCTCATTACGTCGCTCTGTCGTAAATTGCACTGCAATATGCGATACTACTTCGTCTACCTCAACGTCAACTCCACGCTTATGTTGTTTAGTATGAATAATAAAATCTATTTTTTCTACCGCATCTTGGTACACATCTCCCTCAACTACTCTAACATCGAGTACACCATCAAATCGTAACTGTTGAAAAAGATTTTTGACAATTACTTCTGCAACGAAGCCTACATACTCGGGTCTCTTCTCTAAATTAAAACCTCCGCTTTTATTTACCATCTTACGAGAACCTACAATCCCCCTTAAACTTCCTCTTGGTTGTCCTGGAATCTTGAATGAATCCAAATCTTGTTCTGACAACTGCTCATCTAACAAATTCCGCAACTCTCTTTTTGCGCTTTCCACAAAAAACTTCTTCTGCGCCATGCGAGGCATGGTTTGCGAATCTAAATAATACATCAATCCCCAGTCACCATCTGTTAGAATGTCTCCTAAAGTTGCCGTCTCCTGTGAACCGTTGGGCATTTCAACAAAAAATTTATTTTCTTTTTCGTTAAATGTAACCAACCTACTACTTTCGGGCCTTTCGGGCGTGCAATTTTCATCATCCAAACAGCGTAAATTTTCATGTAAGCGTTCCATAATACGCTGTTTTTCTTTTTGAATTTCAAAAATCTTTTCTTGCCCCACTATTGTTGTTTCTTGAGTTTTTGCTGCGCGTTCCACGTGATACTCAATAACTGTTTCCAGCTTTTCTAAAGCCTCGCTATCTTCAGCGCTCATTTGGTCTTTTATGAGCTTGCCGTATTCTCTTAAATGTCTTTCAAAACTTGGTCGCATATACTTTAGGTATTAAAATTACTAGAGCCGACTGCGAGAGTTCAACTCTCGACCTATTCCTTATCCCGATATTCTCAAAATTTTACTTATGAGCCAGCGCGCGGAATTGAACCGCGGACCCCGTCCTTACCATGGACGTGCTCTGCCAACTGAGCTACGCTGGCAAAATTTTATAAGAATATCAAAGACTCTCGATGTTGCACCCCCCCACAACCTACACTTCCTGCCTTTTTAAATTTTCTAAGTGTTTTAGAATTTTCTTATCTTTGGGGTCTAACTTGCTTGCGTATTCTAATGTCTTTATAGCATAGACGACCTTGTTATTGTACACATACCATTCACCTAATTTTTTATAATGCTGAACATTCATAGGATCAGAACTTATAAGTTCGATCCAATAATCTTCATTTTTTACAAAAGACGCTAAATCCACTTGATTTTTTCTTTGTTTTTTACGCATAAAAACCGCCCACACCTTACTTGAAAGCTCTTTTAAGCTAAGTTTTCTAAACCCTAAGAAAATGATACCGCCCAAAGAAAGAGCGATAAGTATAATAAAAATGTAAACCATAGATTTTTGTTCACTTCGTTCACAAAACTAGTACCTAGTAACACGCCTGCCTGCGGGTAGGCAGGTACCAAGTAACTAGTAATTTTTATTCCACCTTCGGCGGAATATCTTTTATTCCAACAGATCAGAACTTTTACTTGTTACTAGTTACTGATTACCTGTTACTGCGAGCAAAAAGCGCGAGCTTATAATTCGTACCTTATGAACTCCCCTACTTGTATATTTTCTCCTAGTTTTGCTATACCCTCTTCTATAAGCTTAGCTATTGTTTTATCTTGATCCTTTATAAATACCTGACCAAGCAGAGAAACTTCTGAAACAAACCTATCTATTTTGCCGTCTATTATTTTACTAGTGATATCAGCCGATTTGCCGGAATCCTTAATTTGTTCTTTATAAATTTCTTTTTCTTTATCCAAAACATCTTTAGGTATATCCTCGCGACTTATATAAGAAGGGTCCATAGCCGCAACATGCATCGCAATATCGCGAGCCAAATCTTGAAATTCTTGAGTGCGTGCAACAAAATCAGTTTCGCAATACAATTTCAACAAAACGCCAACTTTTCCACCCGAATGTATATAAGAAACAATAACACCCTCTTTTGCTTCTCGGGCCATTTTTTTTAAAGCGATAGCTGCGCCCCTTTTTCTAAGAACATCTTTTGCATTTTGATAATCCCCTTTGGCTTCCAAAAGAGCGTTTTTAACATCCATAATGCCCGCCCCTGTTTCTTTCCTTAATTTTTGAATATCGTCTGTCATAAAATTTCTAACTTTCCCTCGACTTGAGTTCAGGGCGTCGAAGGCTAACTTTCAACTTTGGTAGCAACCCTCCTTTTTTCTTACCTACGGCCTTATTGTCTTTGCTTGTTTTTTTAATTTCATTAAGTTGTTTTTCAGGTTTTACTTCATGTTTTACGTTCTTTAACATTGCATCTTTTACTTTACTCAGAATCAATTCAACAGAAGTTATAGAATCGTCGTTGGCAGGAATAGGATAAGTTATGTTCTTTGGATTTACGTTTGTATCTATTATTCCTATTACCGGAATACCTTTTGCGTTCGCTTCTTTTACAGCCAAGGCGTTTTCTTTAGCATCTGCAACAAAAATGACATTTGGCAACTTTTTCATATTTTCTATCCCTCCTAGGTTTACCTCTAACTTCTCAAGCTCGCGTTTCATTTTTAACCTTTCATGTTTTGTATATTTTTTCCACTCTTCGGATTTGGTTTTTTCTCTTAAATCCTTTAAATATTGAATTCTTTCAGAAATGGTTTCCCAGTTGGTTATTGTCCCGCCAAACCACCTATTGATAACGTAGGGCATTTCGGTTGCCTCTGCCAAAGCTTTTACTAAACGGCGCATCGGAACTTTTGTACCGACAAATAATACTACTTTCCCCTCTTGAACAATACCCTGTACGAATTCTACAACTTTGACCAGCTGTTTCTGTGTATGTTCCACATCTATTATATGTATGTTGTTTCTAACTCCAAAAATATAGGGAAACATTCCGGGATGAACAACGGATTTTTTGTGCCCAAAATGCACTCCAGCTTCTATAAACTCCTGAAGCTCCGCTGGAATTTCTATATCTTTATCTTTCTTCTTGTCTTTTGTTTCTGGCATAAAAAAGATTTGCCTATTGGCAAATAAATCGTCTGTGTTAAAAGTATAACTAAAAAACAAAAAAAAAGCAACCCCTTATTCCAACAAAAAACGAATTACATATGTTCCCATTCACAAATTATTATGATAAACTATACACAATGTTGCAAATACTTATTAACTACGCTACACTAATAGCTTTTTTAACGATTTCTGTAGATCTTATGTTTCAGATAAGTCGTATTCACAAAAGGAAATCCTCTTTGGATATTTCAATAAAGGGAACCTTAGTTAGACTATTTGGCGCGGCAATATTTACATTAAAATTTTTTATCATAAAAGACTTCTATCTTATTTTAGGCCAACTTTTATTTATGGGGATTCTTATGGTATATATAATCTCCGTACTATACTACAGCAAAAATAATCAAGGTTTACAAAAATAAAATCTTCGTATATAATAGCAACAATATGGCTCGCGATATACATCCACAATATTATACAAAAACAAAAGTAAAATGCGCTTGCGGCAACGAATTTTTAATTGGTTCAACACAAAAAGAAATAGAAACTGAAGTTTGTAGCCAATGCCACCCATTTTATACCGGACAGGAACGTGGAGCGGTTAAGGGTGGACGAATAGAAAAATTCCAAGCAAAACTAGAAAAAAAACAAGTTTACCAAAAAAAATCTATAAAAAAAGCTAGAAAAAGAGAGAATTCTGAGCCCACTAAACAGACTCGGGTTAAGGGAACAGGATTCAAACCAGAGTTTATTTAGCGGAATCAATTTTGTTCATATTCTAGGCACGAGGAGCGAAACGATACTGGTAGTATCGTGAGCGACGAGTAACAAAGAGTATGGATAAAATTGACCCGCCCTAAAGGGAAGCTAAAAAATGTATCGTATGTTTCGTCATTTCTCCTCAAAGTAGATAAAACTACTTCTTCGTCGTCATTCCTTACATCCAATACATTTTCTAGCTTCTAAACTTAATTTTGGTTTGAATCCTGTTCCCTTAAGTAAGTAGATTTTAAAAGTGTCTGATATTGATACGCTAAAAAAAGAATACGATGATCTTTCCCAAGAACTCACAAAAACAGAGGTTATTTCTGATTATAAAAGACTTCAAGAAATTTCAAAAAGACACTCTAAATTAAGAGAAATTATTAACTTAAAAACTAAAATAGAAAAACTAACTCAAGATATATCCGACAATGAATCTATACTATCCCAAGAACAGAATACAGAAATGTTAGAAATGGCGCAGGAAGAATTAAACAAACTTCAAAAAGAAAAGTCCAAACTTGAACAGGAATTGGACAACGTGCTGAATCCCTCATCTGGAACAAATATAAACGAAGCCATAGTAGAAATTCGCGCGGGGGTTGGCGGAGATGAAGCAACTTTATTTGCGCAAGACTTATTCCGTATGTACGCGCGTTACGCAGAACTACAAAATTGGAAAGTAACCGTCCTTGAAGAAAGTAAAAGCGAACTTAAGGGCATAAAAGAAATTATCATAGAAATAAAAGGAAAGGATGTATACAAAAAATTAAAAAATGAAAGTGGTGTCCATAGAGTCCAAAGAATTCCGGAAACTGAAAAAAGCGGACGACTCCATACCTCAAGCAGTTCCGTAGCAGTACTACCAAAAGCTAAGGATATAGATATAGACATAAAACCCAGCGATATTAAACTGGAAACATTTAGATCATCGGGTCCGGGAGGCCAAAATGTTAACAAAGTATCTACAGCCGTGCGTATTACCTATTTGCCGACAGGTCTTTATGTTGCCTCCCAATCTTCAAAAAGCCAAGCAAAAAATAGAGAAATCGCAATGACCCTTTTGCGAAGTCGTCTATTACAAACGAAACGAGATGAAGAGGAAAAAAAACTAAAAACAGAACGCAAGGAACAAATTGGTTCTGGGGATAGAAGTGAAAAAATAAGAACTTATAACTTCCCCCAAGACAGAATCACGGACCACAGGGTAAATAAAAGCTGGCACGGAATAAATGCTATAATGAACGGCGCGCTTAATCCAATATTTGACGAAGTGGATAAACAACTGTAAAGTATAAAATTAGCTAGTTAACTAATTAGCTAATTAGTTCTTTTTTAGCTCTTTTACAAATTTCTACTTTGAGAAGCAAACAATTAATACTATTAACTATTTGTTCTGCTTCCAATTAGGCTCAATCTCACAAAGATTGAGCCTACAAGCGGAATATAAAATACTATGCAAGAAAAAATATCTCTGCCAAATCCTATTCACAGCGACATGATAAACAGCGGTCCGAAATTCCAACAAAGTATATTTGAAACTACAGAAAAAATAAAAAATACTGGATGGGGAGCAAAAATCAAACATTGGTCTAATACCAATCGTCAAGTACCACTGATAATTTTAGCGCTTGCTATTTTGACGGTCGGGGGCCTCGTAATCGTAGGAAATAACGAGGCTCAAACCCCCATTTCAAACACAATAACCGTGCAAGAGACCTTGCCTATGTTAGACTCTACAACTAACACACAGCCAACAATTTTGGGTAACTCTGCAGAAAGTATCACCGTAGTTGCTTCGTACGGAAATGGCATTACGCACTTAGCTCGTAGCGTAATTAATGCGTATTTAAAAACTAACGGGTTAAACCTAAACGCTGAACAAATTATATACGCAGAAGATTATCTACAGAACTTAACTGGAAGTTACGGCTTGGAAGTTGGCCAGGAAATTAATTTTTCTACGATTGACATACGAGAAGCAATCAACCAAGCAACAACACTTACAGACCGGCAAATTCAAAATCTTTCAAAATATCTTAACTAAACAAAACCTCCCGATTTAATCGGGAGGTTTTGTTTTTTATCTACCTTCCAATACATCTATATCTCCTTGATACTGAACTGCTAAATCCATTATTCCTACCCCTGTAGCATCTGTGTAAGCCCAATAAGCTGGGTTATTCCACCCTCCTCCAGCATAATATACTAAGGCTGCTTTGCGTTCCAAGGCGTATGTTTGCGCTGAAGCTCCTGCATCTGCTAGTTTTACAGCAGAAGCTATAAAGGCATCCTGTATGAGCCATGGATTTGCCTCACGACCTAAAATAGCCGATACCCTTTCTCTATATGCCATCCATGTTGATGGAATAAACTGCGCAGGACCCATAGCTCCTCCGTAACCATATCTGGGATGAGGACAAGAAACAGCAGTCGCAAAAGGATCTAATCCAAGCGCTGAAGTAATCTCCAAAAACGGCCCCACGTCACGAGACGGTTTCATAACTCTACTATAAGCTGTTCCCGTATTTTTACCCTTCCCGCTTCCTGTGTTTACGTCAACTAAATAACAAAGCCCAACATTTTGCCCCCAAGAGCTCTCGCGTTTTAAAACAGCTAGTAAAAAGGCGGGTCTTACACCAGTTATGGATGAGGCAACTTTTGCGTACTCATAGGCTTCACCAAAAGAAGTAGCAACTCCTGCGCCTTCCAGCACAAACAATTGATTGCGAACTTCAGAAATTGTCTTCTGTTTTGTTTGAGCTACCTCACGAAAAGCATATTCTTTAGAACGGCTTGATTGTAACAAGACTTTTACTTCTTGGGCTTTTTGTTCAATTTGCGCTTGCTCTAGTTCTTGCACTTGTATCAACTTAAGTTGTCCATTAATTCTACTCTCAAGCGCCACCTGCTCCTTTTCAATATCACTTTTTATGACGTTTACCTTTTCTAAAGTATCTTTCATGGACTCTTGCAACGTTTTTATATGATTTATGTCATTAAAAAATTCAGAAATTGTATTGCTTGTCAAAATAATCTCTACAGAAGAAACGTCGTCTAGTTTATAGATACTTAAAATAATCTTACCCAAAAGCTCCTTTTGTTTATCCGCTTTTTCCTCTAAAAAAACGACGGTTTCTTCATTTTGCCCGATGGCAAAATCGGTTTGGTTAATGACCAACTGATTACGTTCTATTTTTATCTCAATCCCACGTATTTCCGCTTTCAGTATGGATATATCCCTATCGTAACCATCCGCTTCTTGTTTGTGAGCATTAACCTCTTCTTGAATTTTTTGCAGTTCTTGTTCCAACGCTTGCAACTGCTCGCGTAACTTTTGTTTTTCTTGTTCTTTTACGGCCACATCTTCTTGTAATTTCTGCACTGGATCACCCTCTTGCGCGTATATACTTGCGCTAAAAAATAACGGGCTTACAAAGTAAAAAAACAAAAATATAAGGATTTTTATATTTTTCATGCTTATACTTAATATTATACTAAGGGAGCAAGATTTGAACCAGAGTTAGCTTCTCCATTAACAGAAAAGCGGAAATAAATCCGCTTTTCTGTTATTGACCATCCCGCATCTTTACTCTTCACTTTTTGCCTGTTCTTCTTTTTCTCTTGCCTCACGCTCTTCTTCACCCTCTGTCTTTATTGACTCAATCGCTTCGCCTTCTGTGGTCTCTACAACTGGTTCCTCTTCCTCTTCACGAGGTTGCTCCACCGTAAAGACTGTTTGCTCCATATCAGCTAAAATTTCTATATTAGAAGGTATAATTAAATCTTTAACCAAAATGGAGTTACCCATTTCTTTTAACCCGCTCAAATCAACTGTAATTTCATGAATAAGATTTGTGGGTAAGGCTTTTATATTAACTTCGTGCAAGTTCTGTACTAAAATACCTCCAAGTTCTTTCACCGCTGGCGCTTCTCCACTAGATTCAACGGGAATAGAAAGTTCAATCTCTTTATCAAGCGGAAGTTGATAAAAATCTATGTGCATAAATTTTCCGCTAACTGGATGTACCTGTACTTCTCTAATTAAGACAACGTTATTTGCTTGTGACAGAACTTCTTGCGTGACTTCCTCGCCTTCCTTGTTTTCTTTGCTATCACCCTTATCAATATCCAAAGCAATAAGAGTTGTTTCTCCAGCTTCTTTGTAAGTATTATAAAAACTTTTATAACCCACCGATAAAGATTTGGGTGGATTTTTTGGTCCATACACGACCGCAGGAATTACCTCTTCCTGTAATAAATGTTTTGCTTTTTTGTTTTTGTTTCTAGTTTTTACGGGTAGATGTAACATAAAATTAGTGAGCCTGCCTGCCCTGCCTGCCTACCTGCACGTTGTGCGTAGGCAGGCGACAGGCAGGCGGTAGGCAGGTAGTTAGTGGTTTGTAGTTGGTAGGAAAATCAACCAACTAATTTGAACACAATATCTAATGTACTATAAAATAAAACTAAAATCAAGCACCTATACCCTGCCCGCAGAACCAAACAGCGCAATCTTCTGTTTTACAATTTCCACTGTTGCTTTGCGAGGATCGTCTAAATATTTATAAGGCGCCGTCTCTTCTGGTTTTTCTTTTAACTCTTCACGCAAAGCTTCAGTGTAGGCCACCCGTAGTTCTGTAGAAAAATGTATGTTATTTACTCCCATACTTACCAAACGCTTTATATCTTCATCGTTTATTCCGCTACCACCATGTAAAACAAGTGTTAAATCGTCTGGCAACGATTTCCTGAGTTCTTGTACCAATTTAAAATGAACTACTGGTTTATTGGCGGCGATTCCATGTAAATTACCAATCGCCGGCGCAAAACGATCAACGCCTGTTTCTTTAACAAATTCAACGGCCTCATCTACTTTTGTATAACTTTCTTCTGGAATTTTTATTTTTTCTTTATAAATCTTTGATGAATCTGTAACCAAATACCCTAACTCACCCTCAACTTCTACTTTAGAATTTATCTTTTTTGAATACTTTACAACTTCGCGTGTACCTTCAACATTTTCTTTAAAAGATTTTTTGGATAAATCTATATGAATAGAATCATATCCTGCCTCAACTGCTTTTTTTGCGGCATCTACACTGTGAGAATGATCCGCGTTTAAAAATACAACTATACCCTCTTTGCGAAAACTTTCAACTAGAGCCACAACTTGTTTTAATCCCATAGCGTCCCTTTCTCCTTCGCTTGTGCCCACAAGCGCTGGGGACTTTGTTTCTCGAAGAGCATCTATAATACCTTCCAATTGTTCCAGCGAAGAAAAATTAAAATGTGGCATAGCCCATTTTTCTTTAATTGCGCGCTTGTGCAACTGTGTTAATGTTTCCATGTTTTTATCCCTAAATGTCTAACAAATTAATTATTCCTTTGCTAAAATTATCCATAAGCAATTTGTCTCTCTCCTCGGTTCCAACGTAACGCCTAAATAGCTCATTCCAAAGAGCTTCCTGTTGATGATATTTTACATACTCATCGCCTTCATGGGAAGCAGATACAAAACTCATTGCGTTATCTTCTAGGTCAAAACTTATTAAACTATCTTGTCCTTCTTTATTTTTAAAGTAACCAGCGACCCAGTCCATATTATTCCAAAATTCAAAAGATATTTCTTCTCTTTTTTTTCCAAATTCAACCAAATCTTGTTCACCTTTATGCCAATGAAGAGCTTCAGGATTTACACGAGGCAAAGATAACCTTGGGTCTTTATGATTTTCCTTCCATAAATATCTTTGCACTATTAACCACTCTCCCTTTGTTACGCTATTTTTTTCAAGCACGTCGCCACGCAAAAGAGCTTTTAAATGTTCAGCAAAATTTTCGCTTGCAAAATTTTTTTCAAATAGTTTACTGTAAAAACTAATTTCGTGAAAATAGTGGAAAAATAAAGCAAAATCACGAAATAAAGCTCCCTGCAAATGCTGATTTATTGGATTTAAAAATATAATACCAAACTCTTTCAAATGGCTCACATTATGATGCTTTTTCTCAACAAATTTCTTGCCAATATCGTACCACTGCGGACCGAGCATGCGAAGTTCTATTTGACGCTTTTCAAAATCGTCAGCGCTAAAACTGCCATAAGCAACATCGAAAGCCTTATGCATCCATTCGTTTGTCTCTGTAAAACGCAATGCGCTCATCACCTCCGTTATATCTTCTTTTTCTAACAACTCCCAAACATCTTTATATTTTAGATATTCAATTGTCCCTACCGGAGGATATTTGAGTAAGATTTCCTGTGCTTTTTCTTTTTTTAAAAAATAACCTTCCTTATCCGATAAAATTTCAAATGCTAACTCTCTCAATTTTTCAAATAGTTTCTTTGCTTTTTTTATATCTTCAAAATCTTCTCGGTTTCCACTTACACAAGCATACAACCCTTGTTCATCTTTTCCTATGTGTTCGGTTAAAGCATAAACAATTTTCTCTGCGTTAGAATCTTTATTCAAACCCAACAATTCTAACCGTTTTTCAATTGCGTTGTGCATATCGTTTTGCACTTCCGCAACAATACCCCCCTTACTAAGGATTTCTTCCATATCGTTTTCTAAATTTTCTAAAACACTTTCCTCAACGCGTAAAATATCGTGTAATTTAATATCTTTCATGGCTTATTCTTATAGGTGTACCAAATTAGACCAACCTAGTCTTTATAATACTTACTTTTCCAAATTTATCTATAGAATCTTGACGAGTTAAAACGCCCATGTTCGCACCCCACTCCCCCAAAACACTTGCCGAATTAGTAGTCCCAAGCTGTATCGCATCCTCCACACTTAAACCTCGCATAATAGCGCAGGTAAAACCAGAACCGAATGCATCTCCTGCTCCTGTTCTATCAACAAACTTCGGTTCCTTAACTATTCCAGCCTCCCACCGTGTTTTACCATCGGATACAATAACACCTTCGGGGCCTTTTGTCATAACCGCAATACCAAAAACCCAGTCATCCAGCTTCTCAAATAACTTATCTTCTTTTTTAAAATCAACACCTGTTAAATAGGACGCCTCTTCCTGATTTAAAAATAATATATCAACATGCTTTAAAAATGGAACTAACTTATGCCCCATTTCTAATTGGGTACTTCCCGGATTAAACGCAATTTTTACCCCGTGCTTTTTTGCTTCCTTGAGTATGGGTTCAAATAATTTTGCACTCTCTTGTCCTAAATGCGTTAAATAAATCCACTTGGTCTTTCTCAAAAAATCTAAATTAATATCCTTATCAGTTAAATACGATGTTGCGCCTCTATATACAAAAATACTTCGCTCTCCGCTGGGCGAATGTATAACAGTTGAGTACGCGGTTTTATGTATTTGGTCTGCAACTATAAACTCTGCTGAAACTCCCACATCGTTTAGTCTTTGCTCTATCATTTCCCCCCCAAAATCTTCTCCCACTTTACAGATAATACCTGTATTAAATCCCTGTTGCGCGAATGTAACTGCGTTATTAACAGCGTCTCCTCCTGTTGTAAAAAACAAATTTTCTACCTCCACCTTAGAACCTTCTGATACGCAAATTCCCTTACCTGTTTCAAATTTTTTATCCTCCACAACCTTAAGAGCGCTACTTTCTAAGTATACATCGCGTGTCGCAGAACCAATTGTTATAATGTCGTACATAAAACATAAAACTTGTAACACGTAACATGTAACAAGTAATTATCTCCTGTTACTTTATTCTAATACATTTTGGGCAAAATAAAAAACCATTTGAGAGCGCAAGTGTAACTTGTATTCTTAAATGGTTTTTTGTTGAATATGAGGTCCCACGGCGCTGTGTGTGCAACACAGCGCCGTGGGAATCCTGTTTGTCTTGATCGAGCTCTAGGCCTGAATCACGCCCATGTTGCGAAGCGCACCGAAGTGCGGCTTGCACAACATCGGGCGGGACGTTCCAAGCTTGTCCTTCAAGGCTTCGTCGAAGCCCTTGCGAATAGCCCGATCGTCAAGATCCAATCCGGCGAGCACAGCCAACTGACGACGCAGTTGCAACGCTCCGGTCGTGCCGGGGGCAAAACATCCGACGTGCCATGGCTTTCCGTGCACGACCATGAGGTCGGCACGGCATGCCCGCCTGTACGTGTCCAACACGAACTCCAGGTTCGCCGTTGGAACTCGCCAGTCTGATGGATACCCCAAACGAGCAAGTTGCTCACGGGGTTCAGTGGGAAACGCCATCTTGCATCCTCCTTCTGGATTACATACATTATACCATACCTAACTAAAAAAAGCAAGAGCTTCGCTTGCTTTTAGGGCTTTAAATTACTAGTTACTAAGTACTAATTACATATTACTGAGAAACTTCCACAAAATTTCTTTTACCCCTTCTTTATCTAGTTTATACTTTTTCCATAAATCTTTAACCGATCCCGACTCTGTAAATTCATCCATAACTCCGTGCAGTTTTATTGGCACCGGATAATTTTGGCTTAAAAATTCACAAACCGCGCTCCCTCCCCCACCAACTATGTTGTGATCTTCCGCGAAAAATACACGACCTGTCTTTTTAATACTTTTTAAAATCGTTATTTCATCCAAAGGTTTTATGGTGTGTAAATTTATTACTTCAATTGAAACTTCTTTTTTTAATTCTTCTGCAATTTGGAGCAACCAATAAACCATATATCCATGTCCCATCGCAGTTATATCTTTTCCTTCGCGTAAAACTTGCGCTTTACCTACCTCAAATGGAGTTTTTTCAGTTGTAAATACGGGAGTGTTTTCGCGCGCGTTACGAACATATACAGGACCCTTTAAATCATACGCCGCTTTTACCGCAAGCCGCGCCTGTTCGTAATCTGCAGGACAAATAACTGTAAAATTAGGCAAAGTCCTTGTGAGAGTTACATCTTCTGTCATTTGATGCGTAGGGCCGTCAGGACCTGTCGCAAGGCCCGCATGAGAAGATACAAAAATTACATGGTTATTTGGATATGCAATGGTTGTACGAATTGGCTCCCACGCCCTACCAATTAAAAATGGAGCGTATGTTACAGCGTATGGAACCATGCCTTCGTATGCCAGTCCCGCAGAAATTCCAATTAGATTTTGCTCTGCGACACCAACTTGTATAAATCTTTCTGGAAATTTTTCTGCAAAATAATGCGCGCGAGACGATTCTGTCGTGTCTGCGCCCAAAACGACCATATTCTCTTTTTCTGCACCAAGCTCAGCCATACCGATACCTGCGCCATTGCGCATAGCTTTCCATTCTATACTTTTTTCATCTAAATAATTTTTTTGAAATTTATAATCCATAATTTTTGCTTCGCAAACTCACAAAACCAGTAACTAGTAACATTTAACAAGTAACTAGTAATTTTTATCCACCTTCGGCGGAATGTCTCTTGCCCCGACACGTCGGGACTTTTACTTGTTACCAATTACTGATTACTTGTTACTGCGAGAACAAAGTTCGAGCTTATTCCCCATGTTCAATTTTCCCTCCAAGAGTACGCAATTCCCTCAACGCTTCTTTTAGCTGGTCTTTCCTTTTAACTTCGTCCTCTGGTCCTGCTCCCGGAGGAACGCCGTGCCAGCGGTAATCGTCCTCCATAAAATCAACTCCCTTTCCCGGAATTGTATGCGCGATTATTAAAACCGGTTTTTGATGCACCGCCTTTGCTTCCTCCACTGTGGATACGATTTCTGCTATATTGTGCGCATTCATTTCCATAACATGCCAACCAAATGCTTCGTATTTCTCTCGAAGCGGTTCAAGAGGCATTATATCTTCCGTAAAACCGTCTATTTGAATATTGTTTCTATCTATTAATCCAATGAAATTATCAAATTTTTGTTTTCCCGCAAACATTACCGCTTCCAATGTCATTCCTTCCTGCTGTTCGCCATCGCTCATAAAACAATAAATTGTATATTCATGTTCTTGGTTTCTGAATCTTCGCGCCATAGCCATTCCGCATGCCTGGCTTAACCCTTCTCCGAGGGGACCACTTGTGGTTTCAAGCGCCGGGATTCTGTGGATATTAGGGTGTCCTTCCAACCGTGAACCTATTTTACGTAAAGTCATTAGTTCTTCTTTTGTAATATCGTATCCAGCATGATGCATAGTTACATAACGAACTGGCACAATATGACCATTAGACAAAATTAAGCGATCTCGCTTTTCCCAGCGCGGTTCACGCGGCCTATGGTTTAAAATATGAAAATAAAACGCGGTAAATATATCTGCCATACCCAAAGGTCCGCCGCTATGTCCGCTTCCAGCTTCTTCCAGCATCTTCATTAAATCTATACGAATCTCATTCGCCTTTTTTTCTAAAACTTTAATTTTTTCACTATGAATACTCATAATTTTGTTCGCTACGCTCACAAGATAGTAATAAGTAATAAGTAATCAGTAATCAGTAATGCCTTCGGCGCTTTTTATTTTTATTGTCAGTTATTTATTACTTGTTACTAGTTACCCGTTACTTGTTACTACTTTATTCAATTCACCAATCGCCTCTTTAGCGCCTCCCTTGTGTTGCCAAATAAAACTTCCGCTTACTATTGCATTTACCCCCGCTTCAACTGCTTTTTTTGCATTTTGGGGGTTCATTCCGCCATCTATCTCTATTATAACATTGGGGGCTAATTTACGCAGAGCATTTATCTTAGGTAATAATTTTTCTTCATCAAATTTCCCTCCATAAAAACCAAGTGCCCCGTCAAATAATAAAACCGCATCCAAATCTTCTATAAAATCGTTCAAAACTGTAATGGACGTTTCTAACAACAATCCAACACCTACCTCTTTCCCAGCGTCTTTAATTTTTTTAATAATCTCTTTATGCTGGTTTGTCGCCTCGTAATGAAAATAAATTCTACGTACGCTTCTTACAATCAGCCACTCATCAATTATTTTTTCGGGTTCACTAACCATTAAATGCGCCTCAATTAAAACCTCCGTGTTATAATCGCGTAACTGCGAAGGGTCACCCCATGTTTTATTTGGAGCAAAATCTCCATCCGCAACATCCAACTGCACCCATTTTACATAAGGCTCAACAGCGCGCACTCTTTCATCAAATTCCTCAAGAGAGTTAACCAAAATTGAAGGAATAATTTCTATTTGTTTCATCTTAAGTTATTATATCATCCTTAAAAAATACAGAACCATGTGTGGTTCTGTATTTTTTAAAGCTTTATAAATCTAGACCAAAACCCGTATGATCTGCGAGTTGCGCAATTGTTTTTTCTATTCTATCCATCCTTAGTTGCATTGAGCGCATTTCATGAAAATAAGTCTCAAGCTGTTTTGAAAGGCCATCAATAGCATTGATAAGCTCGCGGATATCTGACTTATCCGCCTTTTTTTCAAGCACAGTTTCTATACTAGAAAAACGCTTATCTAAATATGAAATTAATTCTGAATAATCTTCTGTCATATGCATATTGTACACTATTAATTTTTTACAAGTCAATTTTTTTTATTCTTCTTTCGTGTCGCTCCTCTCCCCTAAACGGCGCTTCCAACCACAATTTCAACGCCTCTTTGGCTTGATTGTCTGAAATAAAACCTGCAGCAATCGCAAGGACATTTGCATCGTCGTCTTCACGAGAAAGGACAATCATATTCTTTGGTTTATCCGTCCTTTTTTGTCCAACTTCTGAAACGCCCTGTGGCTCTCCGTAGAATACAGCAGCGCGAACTCCTCTGTATCTATTTGCAACAACTGCTTCTCCTTGCCCGCTAAAACCTAAAACTATTCCCCTACTTTCTTTTGGATTTTCGCTTACCGCTTGCGCGACTGGTTTAATAAAATCTGGATAATCGTCTTGAGGATTTAACTTATATGCTCCCATATCCTCAAACTCACATTCCCAATCAGTAAGCCAAGTTTTTATTTTTTCTTTTAGCTCAAAACCATTATGATCACTGCCTAGAAAAATTTTATTTACTTTGTTCATAAAATAACAGTAACTACATAACTATATTACTAGATAACTCTTGATGTAATATTGTAATTTAGTTATGTGGTAATTTTGTTAAAGCATAGCTATTTATTCGAATTTATATGTTCCATCGCGTATTCCATGGAAGCACCAACTTTCTTACCCGGATTAAATATATTATTTGGGTCAAAAATCTCTTTTGTTCTCTTAAATAAATTATACACTTCTTTGCCATACATTTTTTCTAAATATGGACTTCTCATAAGACCGTCATTATGCTCTGCTGTTATTGAACCGCCTTCTTTAATTACTAGATCATAAATTTCATCAGAGACTTTTGGAATTTTTTCTCTCTCGCTTTTTTTTGTTAAGTCCATAAGCGGAATTATATGAAAATTTCCACTGCCTGCATGCCCCGCCAAAGTTGCTTTAATACCATATTTTTTTAATATCTTATAAACCTGCGGTAAAACGCGAGGTAATTTTTCTGGTTTTACAATCAAATCATCCACAAAGGGCGCGGTTCTTTTACCACCAACACTTTTGCGAAGTAAAGCAAAACTTTCCCGCCTTATGGTCCAGTACTTTTCTGCCTTTCCCTCTTCGTGCAACAAATGCATTGTAACGCCATGCATATCTTTTAAAACTCTTTCAAGCTCATTTATTTTGTCTTCTGCTTCTTTTTCTGTATCTTGCGCAAATTCAACAAGTACCACAATATCTGCAATAGCCATTAACTTTAGTTGCGCCCAAGCGTCGGGCAAAAATTGCAAAGCAAATTTAAATAAGTTACCACCTGCCTGCGCCGAGGCTTCGGCAGGCAGGCCTGACTGCGCCGAGGCTTCGGCAGGCAGGCCTGACTGCGCCGAGGCTTCGGCAGGCAGGCCTGACTGCGAACTCCGCTCAGGCAGGCCTTTTGCTTTTTTTGCAATTGCAGGAAAAAAACGCAAAGCTAAAGCCAAAGTAGAGTCGTCAAAAGTTTCAAGGCTTTCGGGTTCAAGCGGTAAGACTCTGTCAACTATTTGCGGTAACGAATCTAGTTTGCGTAAATATAATATTCCCAACCTCGTGTATTTTTTTTCTTTAACTAAACTCAACTTTGCCTCTGTAATAATTCCCAATGTGCCCTGCGAACCGCTAAATAACTGCGTTAAATCAAAATTTTCTCTATTATAAACATCCCACAAAAAGTATCCCGCTGAATTTTTAGAAACCTGCGGGCGCGCTCTTTGTATAATGTCGTAATTATTTTCCAAAAGGTCATACATTTTTCTATAAATTTCTCCCTCAAAATCCTGCTGGTGCTTTTTTTTCTCTAATTCTTCTTTGTTTAGTTTACTGAAAATATATTCGTTACCATCGCTTAAAACTACTTTCAATTCTTTTACATACTTCTTCGTTTGTCCGTAACGCAAAGTTTTTTCTCCCCCGGAATTATTGGCAATCATTCCGCCTAAAGCGGCGATGGATTTACTCGCAGGATAACTAGGCAAAAGCACTCCTGCTTTTTGAGTTTCTACTTCAAAGTCTCTATAAAAAACACCGGGTTGCACCGTGGCTTCCATATCTCTTACAGCAAAGGTATTCATATATTTTGTACAATCCAAAATTATTCCCTCGTTGAGCGGACCGCCACTCATATCAGTTCCTCCGCTACGCGCTGTGACAGATAAATTCCTGGGGGTTGAACCCCCAGGAATTGTCTTAGAATTTATGAATTCTACAATGTTTTTTATGTCTTGGGCGTCTTTGGGAAAAATGACCGCATGTGGCATAACTTTAAATAAACTGGTATCGGTTGAATACTTGTTGAGTGTTTCCTCGTCAGTAAATACTTCGCCTTTAACTAATTTTTTTAATTCGTTTGCAAATACCATAATCTTTAAAAAACACTTGACAATATCCCGCATCCGTCCGAAGCTTCATGCGAAGGAGGAAAACCTAAATAAGTTTCCCCACCGCGATAACATGTTTAATTAGTGTAGCTGTATATCCCCACTCGTTATCATACCAAGCTAGTACCTTTACCAAATCTCCGTCCACTACGCGTGTGAAGCTAAGGTCTGCAATGGACGCATGTGGGTCTCCCAATATATCCGTTGATACAAGCGGTTCTTCTGTCACGCGAAACACACCCTGCCATCTTTTTTCTTTTGTGGCTTTACGCATTATCTCATTTACTTGTTCAACTGAAGTTTTATGTTCTGCGACAAAGGTAAAATCTACAATAGATCCGCTGATTACAGGAACGCGAATTGCAACTGCATCAAACTTATTTTCCAAATCGGGTATGGATTTTTGCGCCGCGATTGCGGCTCCCGTGCTAGAAGGTACGATGTTTAGAGCTGCGGCGCGTCCGCGAAGCGAATCTTTTGAATTGGGCCCATCTACCAAGCTCTGGCTAGCGGTATATCCATGCACTGTTGTCATCATACTTTTTAAAATCCCTGGATCGTTCAAAAATATTTGAGCAAGCGGAACTACCGCGTTTGTGGTGCAGGAAGCATCGGATGTAATGCGAGCTAAATTTTTATCGTTTAATTCTTTCTCGTTTGTACCAACTAAAACATGGGGCGTTTCTTCATCTTTCACGGGCGCAGAAATCACAACACGTTTAGCTCCTGTGTCTAAATGCGCCTTTGCTTTTTCACTTGTGGTAAATGCTCCCGTCGATTCTATAACCACATCAACACCTAATCGCTCCCAAGGGAGCTGGCGCGGGTCTTTTTCGCTCAAATATAAATACTTTTTGCCGTCTACAACTAAATAATTCTGGTCCCCTTTTGTTTCCATCTCAACTGTTTTTTTATAAGGACCATAAACAGAATCGTAGCGTAATAAATACGCCAAATTTTCTGGCGTTGTCAAATCGTTTATCGCGACGATGTTTATTTCTTTAGGTAGTTCCAACGCTTGTTTAAACGCGGTTCTACCTATTCTACCAAAACCATTTATTGCCACCTTCACCATTTTTCTCTACGAGCAAAGTGAGTAGTCAGAAAAATGAGTGTCCCTCACAAATTTTTCCTACCAACAATGCTACGTTACTAATTAATTTATTATTTTTATCTAATCCCCGACGCTATAAGCTACCGCGTCCTTCCGAAGCCTTCGGCGACCGTGTGCCGCCTTAGCTTTAGCGGTGGCGCAAGGAGGACAAGCTGGGTTTAAATTTATTTATTAAAATTCTATGCCAAACCAATTACTCTCTTGAGAGTTGCCCCTATAATAAAAGCAAGCAATACCGCAGACCCTCCCGCACCCAGCATTTCCAATCCTCCAACCCACCATTTTTTATCTGTAAAAAATGTTCGAACAGCTCCAATAACAAAAAGGGTAAATCCTACAAATAAGCTGGCCCAGATAAAAATGTCTGAAACATTCATGTGTCTCCAAAAAATGTAAGGGAGCAGGGGCATTGATCCAGCGACCATAAACGACATAAACGTTACCAAACTGCTCTTTATTGCGTCCTGATGGGATGTTGGAATATAGCCAAGGCGTTCAAATATAATAAAATCCAAAAAAAACTTTTTATTTTTTGATACATACTCGGCCAAGTTTTGGGAATCTTGTTTGCTGTATCCTTTATTTTCTAAAACTTGCTCAACTTCTTTGCGAGCACTTTCTTGAGATTGCTCAAATAATTGTTCCTCCAACTCCCTCTCGCGACGAAAGTGGTCACTTTCAGATTTAGTTCCCAAATAATCTCCCGTGGCCATAGAAAATCCATCGGCTATGAGATTTGCAAATCCTAAAATTAAAATAACAAAAGCGCTCAAATCTGCCCCAACAACAGAAGCTACAACTGCAAAAGTAGTCACGATTCCGTCGTTAGCAGCATATACTGAAGCTTTTATATATTTGCCATAAAAATTTTTAAACGCTTTCATAATTGCTAATTTATTTTATCATATTATCTTACAGTAAAGCAAAAAATACAAAAAACCGTCTCCTTGGGGAAACGGCTTTTCTTAGTTGTGTAAACAAGGACAACTAAGTAACCTTTGGGTTGAACTAGCGGCGAAAGAAGTTCTTCATACGGTCGAGGAAACCCTTGCGAGGCGTCTCGGCGACGACCGCAATCGGATCGGCATCCGCCCATACCTGCTGGAGCGCACGAGCTTCAGCCCGCGCGAGCCGTGCGTTGCGCGAGCCACGTGTGGTCTGTCCGCGCGCATGCCAATCGGCGTGCGACTGGACGTACTGCGCAGGAATGCGCTTCTTAACACAACCCCTCTCAAAACATACTTTGGCCATTACGTGCCTCCAACTCATAGGCTCTACTTTTCTTCGAGCCCCCAACAAAAATAACAATTTATTGTACTTTGTAAAACCTTAGAAAAGCGGGACCTGGTCCTGCTTTTTTTATATCATTATTTTTGCTGGGGTTCGAAGAACCCTTTTGTAAAGAACTCCTAGACTCTTCCCTTCTTTGTTGTTCAGGAGAATCCATACTCAATTTACGAATTATCACAAACTGGGTATGGAGGACGAAGTTATGCAAACTTCGTCCTCAGAGGTACAAAGCCCCTCCGTTGGCTATGGATTGCCGGCGGTTTTGGGGGGATTTCCATCCCTGCGACGAGGAGTGGCCTTGCGGACAATCCAGCGTCCCAACCTTTGGAGACCACGACCGATAAGTCGCATAATCCACAGAAACACCCCACGCAGTTGACGCTTGCACCAACGCGCGTAGTGATCTGCTGTGGTCTTGCCCCCGAACATGTGGGCAAATCCATAACCGATAACGAACAAGACCAACAAAAGAACAATTAACTCCTGCATGAATCCTCGCCCCCTTCCTTGTTCAGGAGAATCCATACTCAATCCACGAATCATCACAAACTGAGTATGGGAGACGAAGTTGTGCAAACTTCGTCTCCAGAGGTATAAAGCCCCTCCGTTGGCTAGTAAGAGTTGGGGTCGGTAGGACCGCCGGCTCTGAACAAAATACAGACGAATGTCGTAATCACTACGGCAACCAGAACGATCCACACGACCAGCCCCAAAAGGGACGCGGACATATACATGGAGCATTTTTCCTTTCTCTAGCCCCAGAACAATATTCCAATCTAAAATACTATTCTGGACCCAGAAAGTCCAGAGCACTCTCTCCACTATCTAGAGCGAGGGAGTAGGCCTATATATATTTTTTTGCCTCTCCCTCCTTCTAGATAGTGGAATTGAAAAAAGAACTTCATAAAGAACAGATATTGGAGGATGAATCTCAGCAGATGCTTGAGGGCAATTAAGCCTCCTAACTAACAACTGCAATTCATTTAGCGGAGTGTATATTCTTTATATTCTAGGCGTCGAGGAGTGATGCGATGCTTTAGTATCGTGAACGACGAGCAACAAAGAATATGAAGAATATACACCCGCCCAAGGGGAAGTATAAAAATGAATTGTCTACTTTGTTATTGTTCCTCGAAGTAGTAGAACTACTCCTTCGTCGCAATGCCTAATATCCAATTCATTTTTATACTTCTAAAGTGTATTGCAGTTGTTAATTAGGGGGCTCATATTATTTAATCCCTGCATGTGCTGGTCTCTCCCCCCCAATATCTATTCCCAATATCTATTATTTATCTACTGCTTAGAACGAGAGGGTGTGGGCTTGTATTTTATTACTTTGTGCCTCCCTCTCCTTCCAAACAGTAGATTGTGTGAAAAACTAGAAACGGGAGGGCTATAGGGCTAGTTTATAACTTTTTCCCTGCCCTCTCCTTTCTAGTCTTTCACTGGAATCTATAATATAGATTCAACTGGCTCCCCTTAAACAAAAACTCTCTTATGCGCAGAAGAGAGTTTTTGTTTAAAGTAATTGAGTAATTACTTTACGCCGCATATGTACGGCAACTCTCTCCCAAAAGTTTTTATTTATTCAATTTTTATAATGAACTGATATGAGGGCCCGGAAAGTCATTTTATATCTGAATTGTTTGTTACTAAGGGACCTCGTATCTATTCACTATCTACTGTATTCTGTAACTATATTATAGCATATTTACTAAAACTTGTCAATGGCTTTTACTGTTATTTTAAAAATCTTTACTGCACGGCTGTATTATAGCATACTAACTAAAAGCTGTCAATAGCCACTGTACTAAGCTCAACAAGTAAGTGCCGCACTTCTAATAAAACAAAGAATATTATAATTTATTTCGTCGTAAGCCTGCCTACCGCCTGCCTACGCACAACGTGCAGGTAGACAGGCAGGCGGGAACAAAGTGGTAGTGTGGAATAAAACGCACTGTTTGTTAAAAAAAAGAGTTTATATAATTTATTTCGTCGTAAGCCTGCCTGCGGTAGGCAGGCGGGAATGAGCGTAGCGAATGGCAGCGTGAAATAAATTATACAAACTCTTTTGTTAATCCGTCTCAACTCCAAGCATAATACTTTCTACTTTTTATTTTTTTATAAGCAATCGCTTTAGATATTTCCCAGTGTAACTTTCTTTTATTTTTGAAACCTGACGCGGTGTTCCGCTGGCCACAACATATCCCCCACCATTGCCTCCTTCTGGTCCTAAATCTATTATCCAATCTGCGTTAAGCACGATGTCTAAGTTGTGTTCTATGATAAAAACCGAATTTCCTTGCGCCACTAAATCTTTTAAAACACTTAGTAACTTATTAATATCGTCGGAATGAAGGCCGGTTGTGGGTTCGTCTAAAATATATAAAGTACGCCCCGTAGCGCGACGGGAAAGTTCTGTCGCTAATTTTACTCGTTGCGCTTCTCCTCCAGACAATGAGGGAGCTTGCTGGCCTAATTCCATATAACCTAACCCCACTTGAACAAGCACTTCCAGCTTATCTTTAATCGGAGGAATGTTTTTAAAAAATTCGGCGGCTTCCTCAATCGTCATGTGAAGCACATCTGAAATATTTCTTCCTCTGTATTTTATTTCTAAAACCTCGCTATTGTAACGCTTCCCGCTACATACGTCACACTCAACATAAATATCGGGCATAAAAAACATTTCTACCCTATTTACTCCCCCACCTCTGCATTTTGCGCAACGCCCTCCCTTAACATTAAAACTAAAACGACCCGCCTTCCATCCACGCGATTTTGCGTCTTGAGTTTGAGTAAATATGTCACGAACAGCAGAAAATATACCCGTATAAGTTGCAGGGTTGCTTCGAGGGGTGCGGCCAATGGGACTTTGGTCTACTAAAATTGTTTTATTTAAGTGGCTTAGTCCTTCTATTTTTTTATGCTCTCCCGGAATAGACTGAGCATTGTGATATTCGCGCACAAGCGCTTTGGCAAGAGTGTCATTTATAAGAGAACTTTTACCGGAACCGGAAACGCCTGTTATACAAACAAGTTTTCCCAGTGGAAATTTAACGTCTATATCTTTCAGGTTATTGTGTTTTGCACCTCTTATTATAAGATGCTTCTGATTGATAACGGTAGATTTATTTGCTTTAGCATTTATTGCTTTAGATTTGCTATTTGTAACCTTCCCATCTATTTTTTTTCTCCCATGTAAATAATCTCCAGTTAAGGTTCCACTTTTTTTAAGCTCCGCAGGTGTTCCCTTAAACAAAACCTTACCACCATGTTTACCAGCGCCCGGACCAATGTCTACGATATAGTCTGCAGCCTGTATCGTTAAAGGATCATGTTCAACTACCAAAACACTGTTTCCTAAATCACGAAGTTCTTTCATAGTATCTACAAGCCGTTGTTGATCACGAGGATGAAGACCAATGGAGGGCTCATCTAAAATATAAAAAACTCCAGATAATTTAGAACCAAGCTGTGTCGCAAGGCGTATTCTTTGCGCCTCGCCACCACTTAATGTATTTGCTTGTCTCGCGAGTGTTAAATATCCAAGCCCGACTTTTTGTAAAAATGATAATCTATTTTGAATTTCCTTTATAATTGGCCCCGCAATTTCCGATTTAGACTTATCCATTGTTTTGAATTCGTTAAAAAAACTATATGTATCGTCTATACTGCGTGTAACTATATCGTGGATAGTATCCTTGCTAAATAACTTTACCCCCAATGCCTCCGGTCTTAATCTTTTGCCCGCGCAACTGGGACAGTCTCGGATGTTCATATATTTTTCTATTTCACTGCGAGTAAAGTCGCTATCGGTTTCCTTGTAACGACGCTCTAAGTTGGGGATTACTCCCTCAAGTTCATTGTCGCCGGTTAAAATAATTCCAACTTTTACGCGTGGTAAATCTTCAATCGGTTTATTCATGTCTATGTCGTACTTTTGGCTTAAGCGTTGCAATATCGCCCAATACCATCCTTGTCTTCCCACTCTGTGAGATGCAGTCATCCACGGTTTTATTGCGCCCTCTGCCAAAGTCAATTTTTTATTTGGTATCACAAGTTCGGAATCCACTTCCATTTTTGTTCCAAGCCCGCTACAATCCGGGCATGCGCCATAAGGACTATTAAAGGAAAAAGTTCGGGGTTCAATTTCCGAAAGAGAAAAACCACAATTATGGCACGCAAATTTATCAGAAAATACGCGCTCACGATATTCTTCATCTTGGTTTATTTTATGTAAAACAAAAATAGTTCCCTTACCTATTTTTAAAGCTGTTTCCAAAGAATCCAATAAACGCACGCTATCCAAGTCCTTATCTATTAGTAATTTATCTATATAAACATCAACGGAGTGTTTTTTTTGTGGATCCAGTTCAGTTTCTAGCGCTTCGTCTAGAGTCATTAGGATTCCGTCAAGCCGTACGCGCAAAAATCCGCCGTTTTCTACCTCTGATAAAACATTTCTATGTTCTCCCTTTTTTCCAGAAATTAAAGGCGCCAAAAAAACAACTTCTCCTTGTATGCGTTTTACATTTTCTAAAATATCTTGAGCGCTGGAGCTTTCTATTTTTAAATCACAATCCGGACAATGCGGTTCTCCAGTGTGCGCGAATAAAAGCCGCAAATAATCGTAAACCTCTGTAATTGTGCCCACAGTACTTCTTGGATTTTTTGATACACTTCTTTGGTCTATCGCGATTGCTGGAGAAATACCCTCTATCGCCTCGACGTCCGGTTTGTCCATCATTCCCAAAAATTGCCGCGCGTAACTGCTTAAGCTTTCAACGTATCTGCGCTGACCTTCGGAATAAATAGTGTCAAAAACAAGTGAACTTTTGCCGGAACCGGAAACACCAGTAAATACAACCAATTTATTTTTTGGAATACTTAAAGAAACATTTTTTAAATTATGAGTTTTCGCGCCCCTTATAATTAGATCTTGCTGTTTCACGATAAAATTTATTATACACACTTTTTAATACAAAATCAATTCTACTGTACACAATATAAAAAAAGAGGCTTTGTGCCTCTTTTTGTTTGAAACTCTCAAGCGCTATGTTAAAGCGTTTTAACCTCTTTATAAAATCGGTCAAAAATTAAAATGTAATTGCTCTTTCTAATTTTTCTTCTTCCTGCGGTGTGTGCTGTCCCACGACAACAAGGTGCAAATTCGAATTAGTAAACATCTCCTGTGCCAATCGCTGTACATCTTCTGCGCTGATTGCCCGCAATTTTTCTAACGTAATGGCAGGATTTTCAACTCTTCCTAAAAACATACGTTGCGAAGTAGCACTGGAGGCTATTCTACTCAAATTCTCCATTCGTCGTAGAATTGCTCCTTCTTGTATGTTTTTGGCTTTCAAAAGTTCTTGCTCGCCAACCAAGCATGTTGCTAAATCTGAAAGCTGGCCTTTAGTAACTTCCAGCACTTCCGGGATATTTCCGGGACTTGCGCCTCCATATATCATAAACTGTCCCGTGTCACTCCATGCCCCAACATAAGAGTTTATGCCGTACACAAGTCCTCTTTTTTCCCTCACCTCATTAAACAAACGCGAACTCATTCCTTCTCCCAGTATGGTACTAAGAACTCTTGTGGTACCAAGGTCTTTACTAGTCAAGTCTGGCGAGGGCATAACGAGCACAAAACTTGTTTGCGGAGAATCAAATTTTTCTATCGCGATACTTGGTTTTGTCTTTGGTCGTTTAACTATTGGAGACTTACGCGGAACATTTCCGTCAGGAACAGCCCCATAATATTCGTTAAGTATTGAAAGTATATCCTTACTTCTGGGCAAATTACCCACAACAACTATCACCATATTTTTCCGATTAAAGTAACGCTTTGTATAATCTGCCAATTGTTCGCGCGTGATGTTGCCAACAACTTCTTCTGTGCCGATAACCGTCATACCAGCTAGTTGATCTCCATAAAAAAGTGAGGGAATCATATCAAATGCCACAACAGTGGGGTCCGATTTACGCATACGCATTTCCTCAATTACTATCCCCTTCTCCCTCGCCAGATCATCGGGATTAAGTGTATAGTTTATTAACTGATCACTTAAAATATCGGTTACTTGCCTAAAAAATCGACCGGGTTCTGAAACGTAAAAATATATCATTTCTTCTTCTGTAAAAGCGTTATTCGTTCCACCCAAATTCTCTAGTTCAACTGCAATTTGCTGAGCAGTTGGCCTTTTTTTAGTTCCCTTAAAAAGCATGTGCTCCAAAAGATGAGATATTCCATTTACTTGCCTAGTTTCGTATCGGCTTCCTCCGCCAACTGCGCATATTTGCACATAAGACTGAAACCCCTCCATGGGAATAAATATAACCGGAATACCGTTATCTAAAGTAAGCTCTTGTATATTCAGCATCGAGACTCCTTTTTGGGTGAGCTGTTGAGAACTTAGCCTATAATAACAGATTTATACAAAAAGTAAAGCAAAAGCACTGTCCAAAACATATATAAAATACCAAACCCCTGCTACTTCTCTCATCCTTCTAATCTGTACAACTCTTGCGGCCGCAAGAGTTGTACAGATTATAAAAACATAGTACAAAAATAAAAAAGAGGCTTTATGCCTCTTTTAATTCAGAGCCCGAAATTATCTGATCGCTATATTGGAATACTTCGTCAATATCCCATCCAGATAACTTGGCGTATTCAATTGCATCATGCTTGCGAGTAAAAAAAAGCCGTTGACTCGATAACGCACTAGGATTAACAAACATACTAAAACTAACTACTGCCCAATTACTTTTTTTCTGAAAGGACAGAATACCGAGCGCCACTAAAATTCTTTTGTATTTCTCCAATACTTCTTCTCCGCGATATGTTGTGCACTGGTTAAAATATTGCCCCCAGTCGACTACAATTCTGCCATCAATCATGCTCACACCCACAATTGCATTCCCATACTGATCAAAAGTTTTTTAAACCCTTCTACAGCTTCCTCGTTTGTATCTGCAAAAGGACATGTATAATTACCTAATTTAAATCTAAACCCATCATGTGAAAACTCTATATCTATTTGGCGACGTGGCATATTATCCTCCCATTTTTAGAACCTCAACTAGTATACATTATTTTATATAAAAACACAATTGAACCAAGCGTAATACTGCTATATAATGTCCTAGTTATGAGAAAAACTTTATCTATTAAAAATATATCCAAATTGCCTAAAAAACCCGGAGTTTACTTTTTAAAAAATAAAACCGGAGAAATTTTTTATATTGGAAAAGCGAACAATATCCGTTCCCGC
>Ga0209343_10000988_pt1 | contig 39269 bp, 37 predicted proteins | sample RifCSPlowO2_02_FD_184026 | JGI IMG/M metagenome (GOLD analysis project Ga0209343, IMG submission 184026) | Groundwater microbial communities from Rifle, Colorado - Rifle CSP2_plank lowO2_0.2 (SPAdes) (version 2) | ecosystem: Environmental > Aquatic > Deep subsurface > Groundwater | place...
TGACCACCACCTCGTCGAAGGAGGTGATAAAGGCGAACAATGCGCCGGAAATCACCCCGGGACGGATCAGCGGCATGATGATGTCGAAGAACACCCGCAGCGGCGTCGCGCCCAGGTTCAGCGCGGCGCGGGCCAGGCTGTAGTCGAAGCCGGTCAGGGTAGCGGTGACTGTGATGATCACGAAGGGCGTGCCGAGGGCCGCGTGAGCGATGATTATGCCGAGGTAGTTGCCGGCCAGGCCGAGGTCGGAATAGAAGAAGAACATGCCTGCGGCGGTGATGATCAGCGGCACTATCATCGGCGACAGCAGCAGCGCGGTGATCAGCCGGCGCATCGGCATCTCGTCACGGGCCAGGCCTACCGCCGCGCAGGTGCCCAGCACGGTGGCGACCAGGGTGGCGAAGATGCCGATCAGAAAGCTGTTCTGGATCGCCAGAATCCATTTCGGGTCGTTGAGTATCTCCCGGTACCAGCGCAGCGAATAGGCCTCGGGCTGCAGGGTCAGCATGCCTTCGGTGAAGCTGAAGAAGGGCTCGACGTTGAACGACAACGGAATGATCACCAGGATCGGCAGGATCAAAAACAGCAGCACCAGCCAGGAGCTGGTCTTCAGTAGCCAGGCGGCCAGGTGGTGCCAGAAGCCGTAGTAGCTAGGGATCTTGATCATGGTAGTTTCAGCCCAGTTTGATATTGCTGGCGCCGACGAAGCGGTCATACAGCCAGTACAGCAACAGGATCAACGCCAGCAGCAGGGACCCCAGCGCGGCGGCCAGCTCCCAGTTGTTCGAGCGCTGCATATGGAAGGCGATGATATTGCTGATCATCTGGCCATCGGTGCCGCCGACCAGGGCCGGGGTGATGTAGTAGCCGACCGAGATGATGAACACCAGGAGCGCGCCGGCGCTCAGGCCCGGCAATGTCATGGGGAAGTAGATGCGCACGAAGGCGGGAATCGGCCGTGCGCCCAGGGACAGGGCGGCGCGCAGGTAACTGGGGTCGATGCCGCGCATCACGCTGTACAGCGGCAGAATCATAAAGGGCAGCAGGATATGGGTCATCGCCACCGTGGTGGCGAACGAGGTGTAGAGCATCTCGAAGGGTTCGCCTATCAGCCCTAGGCCGAGCAGGAAGGAGTTGATCACCCCGTTGGTCTGCAGCAAGGCGATCCAGGCGGTGGTGCGCACCAGCAGCGAGGTCCAGAACGGCAGCAGCACCAGCACCAACAGCAGGTTGGCGCGATTTTCCGGCAGGCCGGCCAGGTAGTAGGCCAGCGGGTAGCCGAGCAGGGCGCAGAACAGGGTGATCACCAGCGCCATGTTCAGGGTCTTGGTATAGAGCTGCAGGTAGATCTGCGTGTCTTCACGCACCTGGATGCCCTGTTCCGGGTGCAGTTCCAGGTCCAGGGCGGTCAGGTAATAGTCGTAGGTGTAGACCTTGCCCGCGCGCTGGATGGCATTCCACAGCTGGGGCTTGCTCCAATTCGGGTGGGACTTGAGCAGTGTCTGCGCGCCTTGTTGTTCGAGCTGCTCGGGCTTTAGCCGGGCGATTTTGCGCGCGCTGGCCTTCACCACGCTGGACATGCCGGCGTAGGCGCGGTTGAACTCCTCGGCCAGTTTGCCGGAGAGGCGCACCTTGTCCAGGCCATGCAGTTCTTGGGTGAAGACGAGCAGGGTCTGTTCGTCGGGTAGGGCTTTGCCGTCCCAGCGCTGCAACTCAGTCAGGGTCAGCGGAATCAGTTCGGCCACTATCGGGTGGTGCACGCTGCGCCAGAGCATACTGGCGATAGGCGCGACGAAGGCCAGCAGAATAAACAGCAGCAGCGGCACCACGAACAGAAAGGCGGTGAGGCGTTTCTTGTTGCGAGCGCTGGCGGCTTGGCCGGCTTCGGTGGTGGTGAGGGAGGACAAGCAACTTCTCCGGTCGGGTGTAGGGTGGGTTAGCCGCGCAGCGGCGTAACCCACCGAGCGGAATCAGGGTCGCCTCAATGGTGGGTTACGCCTGCGGCTAACCCACCCTACGGCTTTACTTCAGCAGCCACTCGTTGAATTTCTCGCCGAGGGATTCGCCGTAGTCCGCCCAGAATTCCGAGCCGGCCTGGAAGCCTTTATCCAGGTGCGCGGTGGGCAGGTGCGGGGCGGCGGCCGGGTCCATCATGGGCGCGGAAGACTTGCGGGTCGGGCCGTAGGCCACGTCCGACATGCCCGCCAGCGGCTTGGACTGGGTGGCGTAGGCGATGAATTTGAGCGCCAGGTCTTTTTTCGGCGAGCCCTTCAGGATGGCCCAGGCGTCGAGGTCATAGACATGGCCGTCCCAGACTATGACGAAGGGTTTGCCTTCCTGGCGGATGGCGTCATAGAAGCGCCCGTTGGCCGATTGCACCAGCACCGCGCCGCCGTCGTTGAGCAGTTGCGGCGCCTGCGACCAGGAGTCGAACCAGACGATGTCCTTCTTCAGGCTGTCCAGCTTGGCGAAGGCGCGGGCCTGGCCTTCGGGGGTCGCCAGCACTTCGTAGACTTCGGCCGGGGCTACGCCGTCGGCCAGCAGGGCCCATTCCATATTGACCTGGGGACGTTTGCGCAAGGCGCGCTTGCCGGGGATCTTCGCGGTATCGAAGAAGTCGTTGATGGAGGCGGCCGGGGTGCCGCCAATGGTGTTCTTGTTGTAGGCGAATACCACCGACCAGACGATATTGCCCACGGCGCATTCATTGGACAGGGCCTCGGGGATAAAGTCCTCGGCCGCTGGTTTGCCGTCGACGCCGGCGGGCAGGACGCCGTGATCAATGCTTTCCAGCAGACCTTCGGAGCAGGCGCGTTCGAGGTCGATCACCTCGAGGTCGACCACGTCCCACTGGATATTGCCGGACTCGACCTGGGCCTTCATTTCCGCCACGCCGCCGGAGTAGTCCTCGAACAGCACCTTGATCCCGCTGTCTTTCTGGAAGGGGTCGATCATGTGGTTTTTCTGCGCCGCGCCATAGGCGCCGCCCCAGGACACCACGGTCAGGCTGTCCTCGGCCGCGGCGGTGAAGGACGCCATACCCATGGCTGCCGTCAAAGCGAATGTGGAAAAGCGGGTCAGTGATCTAGCCATTGCTGTGCTCCATTGCTTTTAGTCTTATGGTTAGAGCGTCGTCGGAACCTCGGGGCGATCCAGGGCCTGGCTGTCTTGCGGCAGCCAGGCCAGGGCGACCTCTTCCTTGGCGCTGAGTTGGGGTGCGGAACTGTCATTCATGTTTTTCACCACCAGTTCGGTGCCGCCTGCGGTTTCGAAGTGGTAGCGGATGTATTCGCCGACATAGTGGCGGGTGATGAAGCGCGCCATGACCTGATTGCCGGCCGTGCCGAGGCGGTCGGTGAAGGTGAGTTTTTCCGGGCGGACCGACACTGTGGTGGGCAGGCCGACTTGGGTGCAGTTGGCCTTCAGGCTGTTGACCAGACCGCCGTCTTCCAGGCGCACCTGGACGGTCTCCTCGCTTACCGTTTCGATGGTGCCCTTAAGCTTGTTGCTCTCGCCGATAAAGTCGGCGACGAACAGGTTGGCCGGGCGCTCATACAGCACATGGGGCGGTGCGCATTGCTGGACTATGCCGTTGTTGAACACGGCGATGCGGTCGCTCATGGTCAGGGCTTCGGTCTGGTCGTGGGTGACGTAGATCACGGTGAAGCCGAGCTGCTCGTGCAGGCGCTTGATCTCGAACTGCATCTGCTCGCGCAGCTTCTTGTCCAGGGCGCCCAGGGGTTCGTCCATCAGCACTATGTCCGGGGCGAAGATCAGCGCCCGGGCCAAGGCCACCCGCTGGCGCTGGCCACCGGAGAGTTGTCCGGGGAAGCGGTTGCCGAAGGCCAGCAACTCGACCAGGGACAGGTACTCGTCGACCTTGGCGCGGATTTCCTCTTTGGGCCTTTTGCGGATCTTCAGCGGGTAGGCCAGGTTCTCGCGCAGAGTCATATGCGGGAACAGGGCGTACTGCTGGAACACCATGCCGATATTGCGCTGGTAGGGTGCGATGCTGGTGACCGAACGGCCGTTGATCAGGATTTCGCCGCTGGTCACGTCCTCGAAGCCGGCGAGCATCATCAGGCAAGTGGTCTTGCCGGAACCGGAGGGGCCGAGCAGGGTGATAAATTCGCCCTTGGCCACATCCAGGTTGAAGTCTTTGACCACCAGGTTCTTGTGGTCGTAGGTCTTCTTTACATTGGTGAATTGCAGGAACGGTTTGTCCCCAGCTTGGTCAGCCATACCCCTCCCCAAATTTCCTTCAAAACAGGCCTGCGGCTTATGGCCCTGGCCTGACTGCTTGAATCGGTTGACCTCGTACTCTGTAGATACGGGCAACTGTTGTTAAATCCCTGTTAAATAAAAACAAAGCAATTAGCACGCCAGTCGCCCGGAGGCCTGTAGTTGCGAGCCCGGTCAGGCTTCTAGCCTAGTTCAGTATGGTTTTTGTGCCAGCGAGCTGTGGCGAGGGGTAACACTGGGGGGGAAGTGCGCCCCCAGTGCACGCACGCTCTGGGGGCAGATGCTCAGCTATTGGGCAGCAGGCGGCAGGTCAGCGACTTGATATAGCGAGTTTCGGGGATGGCCGGGTGCACCGGATGATCCGGGCCCTGGGCGCCGCGTTCGAGCAACTGGATATTGCGATCCAGATGGCGCGCGCTGGTCAGCAGAATGTTCTGCAGGTCGTCTTCCGGCAGGTGCATGGAGCAGCTGGCGCTGATCAGGATGCCGTCCTTGTTGAGCAGGCGCATGGCCGCCTCGTTGAGGCGGCGATAGGCGGCTTCGCCGTTCTTCAGGTCTTTCTTGCGTTTGATAAAGGCGGGCGGGTCGGCAACTATCACGTCGAAGCGCTCTTCCGAGGCCTTCAGCTGCTTGAGGGCCTCGAACACGTCGCCTTCGACGCAGGCAACCTGGTCGGTCAGGCCGTTCAGCGCGGCGTTGCGCTCCACCCCGTCGAGGGCGAAACCGGAGGCGTCCACGCACATCACATCGCTGGCGCCGAACGCCGCGGCCTGTACGCCCCAGCCGCCGATATAGCTGAACAGGTCGAGCACACGCTTGCCCTTGACGTAGGGCGCCAGGCGCGCGCGGTTCATACGGTGGTCGTAGAACCAGCCGGTCTTCTGCCCCTCGATCACCGGGGCCTCGAAGCGTACGCCATTCTCTTCCAGGGCCACCCATTCCGGCACCACCCCGAACGGGGTGTCGACATAACGCTCCAGGCCTTCGGCGTCGCGGGCGGCGGAGTCGTTCTTGAGCAGGATGCCGCTGGGTTTGCACACCTGGATCAGCGCGGCGAGCACTTCATCCTTGTGCCGCTCCATGGTAGCGGAGGCCAGTTGCACCACCAGAATGTCGAAGAAGCGATCGACCACCAGCCCCGGCAGCAGGTCCGAGTCGCCATACACCAGGCGATAGCAGGGCTTGTCGAACAGGCGTTCGCGCAGGGACAGGGCGACATTGAGGCGATGCACCAGCAGGGACTTGTCCAGCAGGTGCTTGACGTCACGCGACAGCAGGCGGGCGCAGATCAGGTTATTCGGGCTCATCGCGACCACCCCCAGGGGCTTGCCGCCCGTCGCCTCGAGAATGGCCTGATCACCGGCGGCAAAGCCGCTGAGCGGGGTGGCGGCGACGTCGATCTCGTTGCTGTAGACCCACAGATGGCCGGCGCGCAGGCGTCGATCGGCGTTGGCTTTCAGGCGCAGGCTGGGCAGGGACATGCGGGGGACTCCGAAAAAAGAGCGGAATTATAGCGGGTTCGGCGGCGGCGCGGTTTTTCACGAAACCAGATGAAAGTTGTCTGTGGCAGCCGGGTCGCTTTGGCTAGACTGTGAGGTATTGCTCATTTTGGTTACCGCCCGCATGGCTTACGAACTCTCCGCCGAACAGCTTCAGAAGGCCTTGCAGGGCATCAGCGTGCCGCCGCAGCCGCAGATCATGGTCGACCTGCAGATGGAGCAATTTATGCCCTCGCCGGATCTGCGCAGCATCGCCACGCTGATCAGTCACGATCCGGGGCTGTCCGGGGCCTTGCTGAAAATCGTCAATTCGCCGCATTTCGGCCTGGCCAACCGTATCGCCTCGATCCAGCAGGCGGTCGACCTGCTCGGCTGCGATACGGTGATCAACCTGATCAACGCCCAGTCGATCAAGGGCGAGTTGACCGACGAGGCGATAGTCACGCTCAATCGCTTCTGGGATAGTGCTCAGGATGTGGCTATGACCTGCCTGACCCTGGCCAAGCGCATCGGCTACCAGTCGCCGGATGAGGCCTATACCCTGGGGCTGTTCCACAACTGCGGTATCCCGCTGATGCTCAAGCGCTTCCCCAACTATATGACGGTGCTGGAGGAGGCCTACGCCAGTGCCAGCGCCGAACGGCGGGTGGTGGACACCGAAAACCGCCTGCTCAATACCAACCATGCGGTGGTCGGCTATTTCACCGCCAAGTCGTGGAACCTGCCGCTGCACCTGTGCGAGGCGATTTCCAGTCACCACAATGCCCTGGCGCTGTTCAGCGAAGACTCGAGCTGCGATGCGCAGCTGAAGACCCTGCTGGCGATCCTCAAGATGGCCGAGCACATCTGCGCCTGCCACAAGGTGCTGGGCAACCAGGCGCAAGACCATGAGTGGCAGAGCATCGAGCAGCTGGTGCTGGAGTATGTCGGCCTGTCCGAATACGACTTCGAGAACCTCAAGGAAAGTATTCGCGACCTCGGGGCGGCCTAAGAACCTGTTTACGATCTCGCGAGCTAGAGCCAGACAAGGCAAAAACAGCCGAGGAAGCGCAGTTTACGAGCTGTAAATGAGCATTCCGAGGCTGTTTTTAACGCCGGATGGCCGACGCGCAGCAGATCGTAAACAGGTTCTAAGTCCCTGCTAAGCTTGCTGCATAGTCCAGCGCAATTGGGTGGGCGCTATGCGCAACCTGCTGATCCTGCTTGCTGCTCTGCTGTGTCTGGGCGGACAAGCCGGGGATGCGCCGCCCCTGAAAGTCATCTTCGGCCAATCCCGGCCGCCCTTCGTCATGGCCGAAGAAAGCCGCGGCGTGTCGGTGGATCTGGCCCGGGAAGTCTTCGCGCGCATGGGCTTGTCCTTCGTGCCGCTGTTCGCCTCGAACAAACGGATGGAAATCGAACTCCGCCAGGGCCGGGTGGATGTGGCGGTGGAGGTGCAGCCGAGCGACCCGGCGCTGTTCTACTCGCAACCTTTTATCGCCTACCGCAACTACCTGGTCACTCGGCGGCGGCAGAACATCCAGTTTTCCGGGCGCTGGACGGACTTGCAGGGGGTGACGGTGTGCGCCTGGCAGAACGCCGCGCAGAGTCTCGGCAGCGCCTTCGTCGAGGCCAGCAAGGGCTTTGCCCGCTATAGCGAGTATTCCTCCCAGCGCACTCAGGTCGAGGAATGGCTGCGGCGCAACTGTGATGCCATTCTGATCGACGGCGCGCTGCTGGAGTGGCAGTGGCAGCGCCTGCGCAAGCAGAACCCGAGGGTCTTCGGCGACAGCGACCGCGATGTGGTCCAGGTGCCTTTGCCCCAGGGGCATGAGCTGTGGTGGTACGTCGGCTTTCGCTCGCGCGAGCTGCGCGACCGCTTCGATGTCGCCCTGACGCAGGTCCACGCCGATGGCAGCTACCGGCGGCTGCGCCGGCGCTACGGGCTGCCATAGCCCTCTGTCGATAGCGCCAGACTGATAGCGCCAGACCAGGCCGCTGGCTCGTCGCTCCAGCGCATTCCTGCTAAGGTGGCGACCGCCCAGCCCGCCCGCCTCGATCGAACCCATATGCCCGAACTGCCTGAAGTCGAAACCACCCGCCGCGGCATCGCGCCCTATCTGGAAGGCCAGCGCGTCAGCCGGGTGGTAGTGCGCGAGCGGCGGTTGCGCTGGCCCATTCCGGAGGATCTGGATGTATGCCTGTCCGGTCAGCGCATCGAGTGCGTGGAGCGGCGCGGCAAGTACCTGTTGATCAAGGCCGAGACCGGCAGCCTGATCAGCCATCTGGGCATGTCCGGCAGCCTGCGCCTAATCGAGGCCGGGCTGCCGGCGGGTAAACATGAGCATGTGGATATCGAGTTGGAGTCGGGCCTGGCGCTGCGCTATACCGATCCGCGGCGCTTCGGTGCGCTGCTGTGGAGTGCCAATCCTTTAGAGCATGCGTTGCTCAGCAAGCTTGGCCCCGAACCCCTGACCGAGTTGTTCGATGGTTTACGCCTGTTCCAGCAATCGCGCGGCCGGGCCATGGCGGTCAAGCCCTTTATCATGGACAACGCGGTGGTGGTCGGGGTCGGCAATATCTATGCGACCGAGGCCTTGTTCGCCGCCGGTATAGATCCGCGCCGCGAGGCCGGTTCCATCTCCAAGGCGCGCTATAGGCGGCTGGCGGATCAGATCAAACGCATCCTCGCCCAGGCCATCGACTGTGGCGGCACCACATTGCGCGATTTCGTCGGCGGTGACGGCAAACCGGGCTATTTCCAGCAGGAGCTGTTCGTCTACGGGCGCGGCGGCGAGTTTTGCAAAAACTGCGGCAGCACCCTGCGCGAGGTCAAACTGGGGCAGCGGGCCAGTGTTTATTGTCCGCGTTGCCAGCGCTAGACGAAACCAAAGCTACTGCGTTTGGCGATGCTGCGTTAAAAGTGTGCTCGGAATGCTCATTTACAACAGTAAACTCCGCTTCCTCGCCCTCTTTTGCCTTGCCTAGCCTGCACTCGCTACGCTTTGGCTACGTCTAGTACGGATAAAACAATAAAAACTATAGAGGCTGAGATGTCCGCTAATTATCTGCCCGCTAATCCTGTGGCCGAGTGGCTTGGTCGCACCACGCTGAAACTGATGGGTTGGCGTATCGAAGGCGAGTTGCCGAATCTCGCTAGGTTTATCGTCATAGGCGCGCACCACACCTCCAACTGGGACTTCGTGATCTTTATCGCGTTCAAGTTCGTGTTGCGCCTGAACGCCCGCTGGTTCGGCAAACACACGCTCTTTCGCTGGCCGTTCGGCGGCCTGATGCGCCTGTGGGGCGGCATTGCGATCCGCCGCGATCGCCAGGTCAATAGGGTGGAACAGGTGGTGCAGGCATTTCGCGAGCACCCGGAATTTATCCTGGTGCTGTCACCGGAAGGCACGCGCAAGAAGGTCGAGCGCTGGAAGATGGGCTTCTATCACATCGCCCAGGGCGCGGGCGTGCCCCTAGTGCTGGCCGCCCTGGATTATCAGAACAAGCGGGTTTATATCGGCCCGACCTTCTGGCCGACCGGGGATGAGGCGGCCGATCTGCGGAATATTCTGGCGTTTTACCGGCCCTTTATCCCGAAAAAGCCCGAGTGCGCCTTTTATGGCGATTGACGGCCGTCACGCTGACAATTGTCAGAGCGCTGTTATAGTTAGTCTCACTGCCTCCTAATTGCTGAAGGATCGCCCCATGAAACTGTTCCGCTCAACCGCTGTTGTCCTGGCGCTGACCACTGGCCTGCTGGCGCTGCCGGCTTCCGCAGAAGTGGTGCAGCAGAATAACGGCAACGGTGGCGACCCGCTGTACTCGGCCAATGCGCCCAAGGCGTATTCCATGATCGGCGACCTGCTGATCGCTCGCCCTCTGTTGATCGCGGCCACAGGTCTTGGTGCGATAGCCTTTGTGGTGAGCCTGCCCTTCTCTGCCGCGGGCGGCAATATCGGCGAAGCGGGCAAGTCGCTGGTGGTCGAGCCGGGTAAGGCGGCATTCGTACGTTGCCTGGGTTGCACCATCAGCGGTTACAAGAAGAGCTGATGCGGTTCTAAATAGCTGATCGCGGCCGCTATCTTCTGCGGGGAGGGCGGCTGAGTCGATTGCTTTTGTCCGCTGGCGCCGAGCGCTAATTGCGCAGCATTTTCAGCCTTGGTGCGCTGACATCCGCCCTGGGTCCCGGCTAGGGCTGTGCGGGGGCCATCACCGCGGTGCCTAGGCCGCGCGGGTCGCTGGCGGCTTCTACCCGGCCGTGCCGTTTATCCCAGAACAACACCTGCTGGTTGCCATAGCGCCGGCCAGTCGGCTTCAGGCTATGGCCAAGCGCCTCCAGGGCTGCAATCTCCGCTGCGCTGAAGCTATCCGGTTCATGCTCGATCAGGTCCGGGCGGAACTGATGGTGATAGCGGCCGACGCTGGGCCAGCGTTCGATGGGCTGGCCATCCAGGTATTCGAGTATGGCCAGCAGCACCATGCTGGGAATCCGGCTGCCGCCTGGGGTGCCGAAGCTGGCGAAATCATTGGCACTTTCGATAAAGGTCGGGCTCATGCTCGATAGCGGCCGTTTGCCGGCGGCTATGGCGTTGGCATGGCTGCCGGCCAGGCCGTAGGCGTTGGCGCCCTGCACATCGGCGGCGAAATCATCCATTTCATTGTTGAGCAGTACGCCTGTGCCCGGCACGGTAAAGGCCGCGCCGAACGGCAGGTTGACCGATAGGGTGGCGGCTACCGCATTGCCTGCGTCATCCAGTACCGAGAAATGGGTGGTGTGGTCGCCCTCATGCCAGCCTCCAGTCGGTGGCAGGCTGTCGCTGGGGGTGGCTTTATGCGGGTCGATACTGCCGGCCAGTCGTTGCAGATAGCTGGGCGCGAGCAGCTGCTCGATCGGGTTGGCGACAAAGTCCGGGTCACCCAGCAGGCCGCGATCCCGGTAGGCGCGGCGCAGCGTCTCGACGATTAAGTGCGTGCGTTGTACCGGCTGGGCGGCGCGCCAGGGCAGTTGTTGCAGCATCAGCAGGCTTTGCCCCAGCGCCAGGCCGCCGGCGGAGGGGGGCGGGGCGCCGATCAGCTCGCGGCCTTCGGCCAGGCGGACACGCAAGGGCGTGCGTTCGACGGTTCTGTACCGAGCCAGATCCTCCAGGGTCCAGATGCCCCCAGCGGCGCGTACGCCGTTGACCAGCTTTTCCCCCACCGCGCCGGCATAGAAACCCCGCTGGCCATAGGTGGCCAGGCGCTCCAGGGTGTTGGCCAGCTCAGGCTGGAGCAGCAGGCCGAATTCTGCGGGAATCTCGCCCTTTTCCAGAAAGATCCGCGCGGTTTCCTCGTCATCGCGCATGGCCGCCAGGCGCCAGCTGGCGCGCTCGCGGTACAGCCTGTCGATACCTACGCCATCGCGTGCCAGGCGAATGGCCGGGGTCAGCGAGTCGCGCAGCGGCAGGCGCCCGAAGCGCTCGGCCAGTTGCACCAGGGCGGCGGGTAGACCCGGAATGGCGGCGGCCAGGGGGCCGTCCAGGGAGCGCTGCGGCTGCACCGCGCCGTCGACCTTGTACAGGTCGGCATGGGCGGCTAGAGGCGCGCGTTCGCGGGCGTCGAGAAAGCGGTAGGTCGGTGGGCTGCCGGCTTGGCGCAGCAGGAAGAAACCGCCGCCGCCCAGCCCCGAGCCATAGGGCTCGACCACCGCCAGGGCAGCGCTGATGGCCACCGCCGCATCGAAGGCATTGCCGCCCATGGCCAGGGTTTCCTGACCTGCCACTGTGGCGGCGGGGTGGGCGCTGGCGATGGCCGCATGGCCGGGTTGTTCGCCGGCCTGTAGGCCTAGGGCGAATAGGACAAGCAGCGCTCCACCAAGGGAGCGCCAATAAGCTGGGCCGCGGATCAGGCGGCGCATGGTGCAGGCCTTTGGAAGACGTAGCGAGCGAAGGCTAGGGCCGCACCCGTTCCATACGGGTTGCGGCATTTCCCACATCCATGTGGGGCACAAGGCGAAACGAAGTAACAGCTACGCTGGTCAATCAGGCGAGGCCGCGGACGACTGCATGGATACAGGAGGTAGGGCGAAGCAGGATGCCCGAGCCGAGTGTACGAGTTGTACATGAGCAGGCCGAGCCGATTTACTCGCTGCGCTCGCCCTCCGGGCCAGCCTTCGGCTGTTACTCTGCTTCGCTGTGTTGCAACGCGGCATAGCGCGCGAAGCCCGCAGTAGCTTTCCAATGGTCTGTCAGGCCTTGCCGGTAATGATTAGGTATTTCTGCATCAGCTCATCCTTGCTCTCGACATGGTTCTCGTCGAGGGGGATGCAGTCGACCGGGCAGACCTGCTGGCACTGGGGTTCGTCGTAGTGGCCGACGCACTCGGTGCACAGGTTGGGGTCGATCACATAGATCTCTTCGCCCTGGGAAATCGCGGCGTTGGGGCACTCGGGTTCGCAGACGTCGCAGTTGATGCAGTCGTCGGTGATGATCAGGGACATGGAACACTCCTGCTGCAACCCGCGGTTGCAGCCTTGAAAAGCGCCTGACGGCGATACGGCAAATTGTGCCGCATCAGGGCCGCGCTTGCACGCGGCCAGCGCTGCGCGGTTAGCGCTTGAAGCGTTCGTGCAATGCGGCGGCCACGGCCGGATGGACGAATTTGGAGATATCGCCATCCAGGGCGGCGATTTCGCGCACCAGGGTGGAGGAGATATAGGAGTACTTTTCCGACGGGGTGAGAAACAGACTTTCCACGTCCGGGGCCAGTTGACGGTTCATATTGGCCAGCTGGAACTCGTATTCGAAGTCGGAGACCGCGCGCAGGCCGCGCAGAAACACGTTGGCGCCTTGTTCCTTGGCGAAGTGCGCGAGCAGCGTGGAGAAACCCATCACTTCGACGTTCGGCAGATGCTGGGTCACTTCCCGAGCCAGGGCGACGCGTTGCTCGAGCGGGAACAGGGGGTTTTTCTTCGGGCTGGCGGCCACCGCGATGATCACGCTGTCGAACAGCCGCGAGGCGCGCTCGACCAGGTCGCCATGGCCCTTGGTGATGGGGTCGAAGGTGCCGGGGTATAACACTCGATTCATCGTGACGTCCTGGCGGGTTCGTTGGGAACCGGATGGTAGCGCAGCGATCCCCTTGGGGCCAAGTCGCCGTGAATGGCTCAGGTTTTGCTGCGGGCGATGAAGTACAGCAGCGAGGCGACCAGCAAACAGCCAAGCGCCAGCCAGTCGGCGATCACCACTCGGCGCAGCGCCTCGTTATAGCCGGGGCTGCTCCAGGCCAGCAGGAGAAAGCTGAGTACGCTGACCAGACCGCCGAACAGCGCCAAGGGTTGCAGCGCCGGACGCCAGGCGGCGTAGATCATCAAGGCGCCGAGCAGGCCGAACAGCACGGCGCGGCTGCGCATCAGCAGGAGCAGGTTGGGTTCTTGAAATGCAAGGCCGTAGAGCGCCGCCAGCCGCTCCGCGCCCAGCACGCCGCTGAGCGGCAGCAGATGAATGATGCCGGCGACTATCAGCAACCCGGAAATGATCTTGTGCAGCATGCAAGGGGTTCCTATGCGAGTGTTTCAGTTGGAGAGGCGCTCGGCCAGCTTGGTCGCCAGCTTGGCGGTCAGGCCATAGATCGACAGCTGCGGGTTGGCGCCGATGCTGGTGGGGAACAGCGAGCCGTCGTGGATCGACAGGTTGCTCAGCTGGTGATGTCGGCCGAGGCTGTCGGTGACCGCCTGCTGCGGGTCTTCGCCCATGGCGCAGCCGCCCATCACATGGGCGCTGCCCAGGCGGGTGCGGTAGATTTCCAGGCTCAGGCCGTCGATCAGGTTCTTGGCTTCGCCCAGAGTCTTCACATAGCCGGCGTCGGCATGCAGCGGCAGCACGGCCTTGGCACCCGCGGCGAACTGGATCTCGGCCATGCTGTGGAAAGCCCGGCGCACGCCATCCCAGCTGTACTCGGTCATCTGGTAGTCGAGCACCGGGCTGCCGTCGCCGCGCAGCTCCACCCGGCCTTCGGCGCTGTCCGGGTGGAAACCGTCGCGCAGCAGTGCCAGCATCACGTTGGTATTGGGTAGCTGCTCCATGCGCAAGGCGTTGTCGACGCCGAAGCGGCCGAGCAGGGTGGCGGTCAGCGCCGGATGCAGCGGCGGCACTTCCAGCTTGTAGGAGGCCTGCCCGGTGGCGCCGTCATTCCACTGGAAATGGTCGGAATAGATGGATTGCGGCGCGCCGTAGAAGGGGTTGATCAGCTGTTCGAACAGCGCGGCGGAGAAGTTCACCGGGTGCAGGTAGGTGCGTTTGCCGGCGCGTTGGTGCGGGTCGGGGGCACCCGAGCGCAGCAGAATGCCCGGGGTATTGATGCCGCCGCCGGCCAGCACGTAATGCTTGGCCTTGACCAGAATCTTGCGCCCGGTAGGGGCCACGCAGCGCTCGTCCAGGCCCAGGCATTCGATGCCGCTGACCTTGTCGCCGTCCAGCAGCAGGCGCTCGGCGCGCGCCAGGTAGAGCAGCTCGCCGCCCTTGGCCAGGGCCGCCGGGATGCTGGTGACCAGCATCGACTGCTTGGCGTTGGTCGGGCAGCCCATCCCGCAGTAGCCCAGGTTCCAGCAGCCGCGCACGTTACGTGGTATGACTTTCCAGTCGTAGCCGAGTTTGCTGCAGCCGCTGCGGATCACCTCGTTGTTGGCGTTCGGCGGCACCGCCCAGGGCGTGATGCCCAGGCGCTGTTCCATCTGTTCGAACCAGGGCGCCATCTCGGCCGGGCTGTGGCCGTGCACGCCATGTTCCTTGGCCCAGTGTTCCAGGGTCGGGGTCGGGGTGCGGAAGCTCGAGGTCCAGTTGACCAAGGTGGTGCCGCCTACCGCGCGGCCCTGCATGATGGTGATGGCGCCGTCCTTGCTCATCCGCCCCATGCCTTCCTGATACAGCGAGCCGTAGGCCTCGGGCTCCTGCATCTTGAAGTCCTTGCTGGTCTTCAGCGGGCCTTCCTCGATCAGCAAGACCTTGAACCCGGCGGTGCTGAGGATCTCGGCTGTGGTGGCGCCGCCCGCGCCGCTGCCGACTATGGCGATGTCGGCCTCCAGGATCAGGTCCTGCTCGAGGCGCGAACCGTTATAGGTTTTCCAGCCGCTGGCGAGGCCCTCTTGAAACAGATCGGGTACAGGCATGTTTCTTCCTCTGAGTCACTGAAACCTACTGCGCGACTCGATTGCGGCGTCAGGTTCTCGCCCGCAGCTCGGTGTACTCCAGTACTACCCCGCTGCGTGCTGCGATCCTTCCTTGCACTCAAGTCGCTCGCTACGGTTTCAGAGGCCTCTGGTTAGTTTTGTGGTAAAGGCAGCAGGCTTAGACCGTTGGCGGTCCGGGGTAGCCGCAATGGCCCCAGGACTGCGGCTGGCCATACCAGGCCAGCATCACCAGTTGCAGCAGCGAGACGTAACCCATCTGCAGCAGGCCTATGGAGCTGTTCTGCCAGCGCTCGAGAAAATGGCGCACATCGGCGGCCGAGGCGTTTTCCCAGCCGCCCCAGACGCCGGTCAGCGGCCCGCGGGTCAGGCCCAGGGCGAGCACGTCGAACAGCTGTACGGTGAGCTTCTGCATCGCCGGCGAGAAGCGCGCGAGGCTGTAGTCGATGCCGGTGATGCTTTGCTCGACGGCGGCGGCCATTTTCTCGGCGCTCACCGAGCCTTCGATGACCACCGGGATCAACGTCCGCAGAAACGGTAGGTCACTGCTACGCAGGATGCTCAGGCCGCTGGCCGGCACACTGGCCGAGCAACCGCTGAGGGTGGCGGTCAGGCCGGCCGTGGCGAGAAAGGCCGAGCCCAGCAGGCCGACCTTCAGCAGGCTGCGCCGCGACAGACCGGGCGACTCAAGAGGGGTGTCGTTCATTATTGTTATCACCAAGGCAGGTTTTTGTAGGAGCGAGCTTGCTCGCGATCAACGTCCGAGCATCGCCAGCAAGCTGGCTCCTACAAGTAAAAGGGTTAACGCACGAACAGCTTGTAGATCAGCTTCTGGATCGACTTGCCATAAGGCGGGTAGATCAGTTTGGCGGCGTTCAGGCGCTGCTTGATAAACACCCCCTTGGCCTTGCTGAAGGTGAGGAAGCCCTCATGGCCGTGGTAATGGCCCATGCCCGAAGGCCCAATGCCGCCGAACGGCATATCGTCCTGGGCCACATGCAGCAGGCTGTCGTTCAGGCACACGCCGCCGGAATGGGTCTCGTGCAGCACGCGCTGTTGCTCGTGCTTGTCGTAGCCGAAGTAGTAGAGCGCCAGCGGGCGGTCGCGCCGGTTGACGTAGGCGAAGGCGTCCTCCAGCTTGTCGTAGGGGATGATCGGCAGCAGCGGGCCGAAGATCTCGTCCTGCATCACCTTCATCTCATCCGTGACGTTCAGTAGCATGGTATGCGGCATGCGCCGACCCTGGCCTGCGGCGTACAGCGGGAGCAGGGTGGCGCCCTTGGCCTCGGCGTCCTGCAGGTAGCCGCCCAGGCGCTGCAGCTGGCGCTCGTTGATGATCGCGCTGTAGTCCGGGTTGTCCGCCAGCGTCGGGTAGAAGCCCAGCACCGCCTGGCGATAGGCCTCGACGAAACCCTCCACGCGGTCCTTGGGCACCAGTACATAGTCCGGCGCCACGCAGGTCTGCCCGGCATTCATGGTCTTGCCGAAGGCGATGCGCTCGGCGGCATCCGCCAGCGGCACGTCGGCGGAGACTATGGCCGGCGACTTGCCGCCCAGCTCCAGGGTCACCGGGGTCAGGTTCTCCGCCGCGGCGCGCATCACGTGGCGACCGATGCTGGTGGCGCCGGTGAACAGCAGGTGATCGAAGGGCAGCTTGGAGAAGGCCATGCCCACTTCCGCCTCGCCCAGCGCCACGCTCACTAGGTCTTCGGGGAACACCTTGGCCAGCAGTTCCTTGAGCAGTTGCGAGGTGGCCGGGGTCGACTCGCTCATCTTGATCATCACCCGGTTGCCGGCGGCGAGGGCGCCGACCAGCGGGCCGATGGCGAGGAACAGCGGGTAGTTCCACGGCACTATCACGCCGACCACGCCGAGCGGCTGGTAGATCACCTTGGCCGAGGCCGGCTGAAAGTGCAGGCCGACGCTGCGCTTGGAGGGCTTCATCCATTTCCTGATGCGCTTGGTTGCGTAGTGGATGCCGTGCAGGCTGGGCATCAGCTCGGCGAGCAGGGTCTCATCGGCGCTGCGGTGGCTGAAATCCTGGGAAATCGCAGCGATCAGCGCCTCGCGCTGCTCGCTGAGCAACTCGCGCAGGCTGTTCAGCCACTGGATACGCTGCTCCGCCGAAGGCATGGGGTTGGCCTGGAACGCCTGGCGCTGGCGGGTAAAGCTGCTGTCCAGCTGGCTGATCTGTTGTTGGCTGTGTTGCAGACTTTTTTCCAGGCTTTTTTCAAAAGAGGCGACGTCGGCGACCATGGTGTTGCTCCTCGGCGTTCCAGCAATGCAGCTCCGTCAGTTGGCTTGGCGTGGCTGCAGAAAAGGGGTGCGGAATTTTTAGAGCAATTGCTCTAATATGTCAAATAGCATGGCGTGGTCAGCCGACCAATGCAGCCCAACGAAAAGTTAGCGGGCAGGCGCAGGCTGTTGGTCGGGTAACACTTTGCGCGTCTTCGCGTGTACCTTTGCCGGGCTTTTGAGTCGAGATGAACCCTATGTCAGCCCCACTGAAAACCCGCGAACGCATCATTCAGGAGAGCCTGGCGCTGTTCAACGCCCAGGGCGAGCGCAGTGTCACCACCAACCATATAGCCGCGCACCTGGGCATATCGCCGGGCAACCTGTACTACCACTTCCGCAACAAGCAGGCGATCATCGCCGAGCTGTTCGCCCAGTACGAAGGCCAGGTGGATGCCTTTCTGCGCCGGCCCAGCGGGCGCGCCATGACGGTGGAAGACAAAACCTTCTATCTGGAGGCGCTGCTGGCGGCCATGTGGCACTACCGTTTTCTGCACCGCGATCTGGAGCACCTGCTCGACAGCGACGCCGAGTTGGCCGAGCGTTACCGGCTGTTCGCCCAGCGCTGTTTGCACAGCGCCCAGGGCATTTATCAGGGCTTTGTCGAGGCCGGCATCCTGCTGATGGACGCGGCCCAGATCGAGGCGCTGACCCTTAACAGCTGGATCATCATGACCTCCTGGGTGCGCTTTCTCTGCACCACCCGCGGCAACCCCAGCGACCTCAGCGAACAGATGCTGCGCCGCGGCATCTACCAGGTGCTGGCGCTGGAAGGCGGCTATATAGCGCCCCAGGCCCGCGAAGCGGTCGAGGCGCTATATGCCAAGCTGCATGTGCCGCTGGAGCAGGTGATTTGAGTTGAAACGGGCGTAGGGTGGGGCGCATGGCGCAAAACTGTCGGTACAGGTAAAAACTGTTGCGCCGTAACCCACCATTGCGGTGGATCGGCTTGCGCTTGGTGGGTTACGCGGCGCGCAAAGGTAGCAGTATCGGGATAAATCGTGGCTATGCGCCGCTAACCCACCCTACGTATTGGTCGCGGCCTGCTCTGCCAACCACTGCGGAATTCGCCGTTCCAGGTAATAGCCCGGGCGGCGCGGCGAGCCTTCGATAAAGCCTACATGGCCGCCATGGGCATGCACTTCCATCTCGATGCAGGGTGCCAGTTCACTGGCTTCCGGCAGGCTGTGGCGAAACACGAAGGGATCGTCGGCGGCCTGGATAATCAGGCTGGGGGTTTCGACGCGGCCGAGAAAATAGCGGCTGGAGGCGCGCCGGTAGTAGTCCTGGGCATCGGCATAGCCGTGCAGCGGCGCGGTGATGCGGCCGTCGAAGTCCCAGAAGGTGCGCATATCGTCCAGGGGCCCGAGTTGCTCCAGGGTCGACAGGTGATCGGCCTGGCCCTGGTGGGCGAACAGGCGTTGCTTGTCCTTCACGTAGGCGACCATCTCGCGCATAAAGTGGCTCTGGTAGACCCGCGAGAAGCCGATGCCGATGCGGTCGGCGCACTGGTCCAGGCGAAACGGCACCGACACCGCCGCCGCGCCCTGCAACTGGCTGTGCGCGCCGCTTTCGCCGAGGTACTTGAGCAGCACATTGCCGCCCAGGGAATAGCCCACGGCATACAGCGGCGCCATCGGCCGCTGCGCGCGCAGGTGGCGCAGGGCTTCCGCCAGGTCCTCGCTGGCCCCCGAGTGGTAACCGCGCGGCAGCAGGTTGGGTTCGCCCGAACAGCCACGCCAGTTCAGTGCCACGCTGGCCCAGCCCTGGGCCGCCAGCGCCTGCTGCAAACCCAGCACATAGAGCGAGCTGGAGGAACCGGTCAGGCCGTGCAGCACCAGCACCAGGGGCGTCTCGGCCTGGTGCGGGCCGTGCCAGTCAAGGTCGAGGAAGTCGCCGTCCGCCAGCCACAGCCGTTCGCGCTGGCGTTCCAGCTGCGCTGGTTTGCGGCATAGGGGGTTCCACAGCGTCTGCAGATGCGGGCTGGGTAGCCACCAGGCGGGTTTAAAGCTTGTGCTCATGGCTGTGGCCCGTAGCCCGGATGCAATCCGGGGAATTTTGGTTTATCGACAATACGCCCCCGGATTGCATCCGGGCTACAGAGGCTGACATAGGTTGAGTTTCGCCACGGTGCTTGGTGGGTTACGCCGCGCGCATTAGCCCTATGCTCAGTGAGATATGGGCTCGGCGCGGCTAACCCAGCCTACACAGGCTTGCTCGTACTAGGCCGTGCGCTGCCACAGCGCGTAATACACCTGGCCGGCCTTCTGTTCGCGGTGCAGGCGCCAGTTGCCGGGTAGGCCGAGGCTGGACGGTGGGTTTTCGCTTTCGGTGTAGACCCAGGCGTCAGCGGCCAGCCAGCCCTTTTCCTCCAGCAGCTGGCAGGCCGGCAGCAGCAGATTCTGGTTGAACGGTGGGTCGAGAAACACCAGGTCGAAAGGCGTGGCCGGCTGGCTCTGCAGATAGGCCAGGGCATCGACCTGTTGCAGCTGGCCGTTGTCGCAGCTCAGCGTCTGCAGATGGCCGCGCAGGCTGGCGATGGCGGCCGGGTTGAGGTCCAGGGCCAGGGCGCTGCAGGCGCCACGTGACAGCGCCTCGAGCAACAGCGCGCCGCTGCCGGCGAACAGGTCCAGCACCTTGGCGCCCTCGACATAGGGCGCCAGCCAGTTGAACAGGGTCTCCCGCACCCGGTTCGGCGTCGGGCGCAGGCCGGCGGCCATGGGGAAGTTGAACTGGCGCGAGCGCCATTGCCCGGCAATGATCCGCAGCTGGCCATCGCCGCCGTGGGCTGGCGGCGCTTTTTGCGGCTTGGGTCGCTTGCTCATCAGTGCTCCGGTACGCCAGGCAGTGCTGCGGCGGGTTTGTCGGTGGGCGCTGGCAGTTCCTTCTGCTCGACCGTGGGGCCGGCGCTGACTATCACCAGGGCGTCCGGGTCGAGGTGTTTGGCCATGGCAGCCTTGACCTGGGCGGCGCTCAGGGCTTGCACCTCGCGCATAAAGTCTTCCAGGTAGCTCAGGGGCAGATCATAGAAGCCCATGGAGCCCAGTTGCCCGACTATATCGGCGTTGCTCGCGGTGGACAGCGGGAAGCTGCCGGCCAGCTCGCGCTTGGCGTTGTGCAGCTCGGTCTCGCTGGGGCCCGTGGCCAGGTAGTCGCGCAGCAGGTCCTTGACCAGCTGCAGGGTACCGGCGCTGAGTTCGGCGCGGGTTTGCAGGTTGATCATAAAGGGCCCGCGCGCCTGCATGGCGCTGAAGCCGGAGTAGACGCCGTAGGTCAGGCCGCGCTTCTCGCGCACCTCTTCCATCAGCCGGGTGCCGAAGCCGCCACCGCCGAACACCTGGTTGCCCAGGTACAGCGCGGCATAGTCCGGGTCGCGGCGGTCGATGCCCAGCTGGGCAATCAGCAGGTGGGTCTGGTTGGACGGGAACTCGATATGTTGCAGGCCGGCCGGCGGCACCTGGGGCTGGGCGATGCGCGGCAGCGCCGGGCCTTTGGGCAGGGCGGCGGAGACTTGCGCGGCCAGGGCTTCGGCTTCGCTGCGCGAGAGATCGCCGACCAGGGCGATCACCGCGTTGCCCGCGGCATAGGCTCTGCCGTGGAAGGCCTGCAGCTGGGCGCGGCCGATCGCCGGGATGGATTCGGCCGTACCGTCGCTGGGGTGGGCGTAGGGGTGCTGCTCATACAGGCGCTCGAACAGCGCCAGGCTGGCCAGTTTGCCGGGGTTCTGCTTCTGGTATTCGAAGCCGGCCAGCAGCTGGTTCTTGATCCGCAGCAGGGAGTCTTCGGGGAAGCTGGGTTGGCCCAGCACCTGGTTGAACAGCTGCAGTGCCGGCGTGCGCATCTCCACTGCACTGAGGCTGCGCAGGCTGGCCAGCGCCATGTCGCGGTAGGCGCCGTTGCCGAACGCGGCGCCCAGGCTTTCGAAACCGACGGCAATGGCGCCGACGTCCTTGCCCGGTACGCCTTCGTTGAGCATGGCGTTGGTCAGCATGGCCAGCCCCGGCACGCCGTTGTCATGACTGCTGCCGGCGGCGAAGGTCAGTTGCAGGTCGAACATCGGCAGCTCGCGGGATTCGACGAACAGCACCTTGGCGCCTTCGGCGGTGTGCCAGGTCTGGATCTTCAGGTCGCGGCGAGTCGGGGCGTCACCGTTCAGGGCGGCCAGGGACTCGATGCCATTGGCTGCAGTCGGCGCGCCGGGCGCGGCCGGTGCGTCAGGGCGCCGGACGATCAGGGCCAGCAGCGCCAGCAGTATCAGTAACGCCAGGCCGAGCAGGCCGTAGCGCAGGCCATTGCGCTCACTCATGGTGCGTCTCCTCGGGCAGAACATGGGCGACGCTCAAGCGCTCGCGGGTAAAGAAGGTGTTGGCGGCGCTCTGGATATCCGCCGGGGTGACGGCTTCCAGCTCGGCCAGTTCCTGGTCGATCAGCTTCCACGACAGGCCGGCGCTTTCCAGTTGGCCTATGGTGGTGGCTTGGCTGGTGATGGAGTCGCGCTCGAACACCAGGCCGGCTATCACCTGGGCGCGCACCCGGGCCAGTTCCGCGGTGGACGGCGGGTTCTGCTGCAGGTCCTGCAGTTCGTGCCACAGACCGGCTTCGGCCTGTTCCAGGGTTACACCCTTCTGCACATTGGGCGTGGCGGACAGCACGAACAGGCTGTCACCGCGGCCGAAGCCGTCGTAGCCGGCCGCTACGCCGGACACCAGTTCTTCACCGCGCTCCAGGCGCGTCGCCAGTCGTGCGCTGTAGCCGCCATCCAGCAGGGCAGCGATCAGGCGCAGGGCATGCACCTGGCGTGGCGTCTCGGCGGTGGCCAGACCGGGCACGTTGAAGCCCAGCAGCAGGCTCGGCAGCTGGGTTTTCAGCTGCAGGCGGATGCGCCGCTCGCCAGGCGCGGCCAGCTCGCGGGGGGCTTTGCTGGTGGGCACGGCGCGCCGGGGGATGGCGCCGAAATAGCGCTCGGCGAGAATCTTCACCTCGGCGGCGCCGACATCGCCGACCACCACCAGGGTGGCGTTGTTCGGCGCGTACCAGGCCTCGTACCAGGCGCGCAGCTCCTCCACCGTCATGCGTTCGAGGTCGGCCATCCAACCGATGGTCGGGGTGTGGTAGCCGCTGGCCGGGTAGGCCATGGCCTTGAAGCGCTCATAGGCCAGCGAGCCGGGCCTATCGTCGGTGCGCAGGCGGCGCTCCTCCTTGATTACCTCGATCTCCCGGGCGAACTCGTCGGCCGGAAGCTTGAGGCTGGCCAGGCGGTCGGCTTCCAGCTCCAGGGCCACGGCCAGGCGGTCGCGGGCCAGCACCTGGTAGTAGGCGGTGTAGTCATCGCTGGTAAAGGCGTTTTCCTCGGCGCCCAGCTCGCGCAGGATGCGCGACGCTTCGCCGGGGCCGAGCTTGCGGCTGCCCTTGAACATCATATGTTCGAGGGCGTGGGATAGGCCGGTCTGGCCGGGCGTCTCGTAGCTGGAGCCGACCTTGTACCAGAGTTGGGAGACCACCACGGGGGCGCGGTGATCCTCGCGGACTATGACCTTGAGGCCGTTATCCAGGCTGAATTCGTGGGTCGGCTGGGTTGCGGCGGCCAGGGCCGGCAAGGGGCAGCAGAGCGCTGCGAGGCATAAGGCGGCGAAACGTTGGACAAGGCTTGGCATGGAAATCTGTTCACCGTAAGGGGCATTGCGCCTGGCTGAGCAAGGCGTCAGGCAAGCTGTTGGGGTGCAGGCGGCGCTGAGCAGGGGCAGAGTATGGCGTAATCCATAGGGCTTATGTCGCTGCGCTGCGCTACCGCCAGTCCCGACCTGGCAAGGGACGGATTCTAGCGGCAAGCCGGGCGCAACAGAACCTTGGGACCGCTCGGCCAGGGGCGCGGTTCCTTTTGCGCCGCGCTATCGGGCCTGGGCCAGCCCCAGGCCGCGCGCGTCAAGAAAGGCGCCGAGGTGCTCGATAAAGGCCTGCACCTTGCGCGTGGCCCGCCTGTGGCTGGGGTACACGGCGAGGATCAGCGGGCCGAAGGCATCCGGGTCGAAGTCGTATTCGGGTATCAGCTGCAGCAACTGGCCGCTCTCCAGATAGGGTTTCACGCTCCACAGGGGGCAGGCATACAAGCCCACGCCCGCCAGGGTGTTGGCCAGCAGCAGGTCGTAATTGTCGCTTTCCAGGCGCGCGTGCGGCACGGGTAAACGCATGCGCAGCCCCTCCCGCGCCAGCCACCAATAGTGCTGGTCGAGTGCCGGGTGGCGATAGAGCAGCCATTGATGCTGGGGGAAGGTCTCCGGGCTGACCGGCGTCGGGTGGGCGGCCAGGTAGGCCGGGCTGGCGCATAGCACGATGCGGTTGGGCCCCAGGGGTCTGGCGATCAGCCCCGGCAGGTCGCTGTGGCCCTCGCGCAGGGCCAGGTCATAGCCGCCCTCGACCAGGTCGACGAAGGCATCGCAGAGGTCCACCCGTAGCTTGATCTGCGGATGGTTGGCGAGAAAGCCGCCACAGGCCTCGTCGAGAAAGGCCCGGCCGAAGGCCAGCGGCGCGGTCAGGCGCAGGTTGCCATGCAGGCCCTGCTTGAGCTGGCCGATCTCCTCGCCGGCATCCTGCAGGCTGCGCAGCACCTGGCGCGCGGTCTCCAAATAAAGCCGGCCGGCCTCGGTCAGCGCGGTGCGCCGGGTGCTGCGCTCGAACAGCTGAGCGCCCAGCTCGGCTTCCAGATGGCTGACCGCCTTGGTCAGGGCCGAGGGGGTCTTGCCCAGTTGTTCGGCCGCGCGGCTGAAACTGCCCTGTTCGGCGGTGGCGACAAACATGCTCAGGGCGCTGAGCTTGTCCATGGTGTTTTTCCTGATAGGCAAAAAGGTTTTGCTTGGCAGCGCGGTTCTGCCGCCCGGCTGCAGGCGCTAGTCTCGCGGCCAGACCAATAAAAAACCAGAGGCTGACGCAATGCAACGATTTATTCCAAGCCTGTTGGCCGCCGCCATGGCTTTTTCCTCGATGGAAGTCATGGCCGCCGCCGACTTGCTGCTGTTCAACGGCAAGGTGTTTACCGCCGAACCCGGCCAGCCCCTGGTCCAGGCGGTGGCGGTGGAGAACGGCAAGATCCTCAAGGTGGGCAGCGATGCCGAGATCAAGGCCCTGGCCGATGCCGACACGCGGCTGATCGACCTGGGCGGCAAGGTGCTGATGCCGGGCATGATCGACACCCATAGCCATCCGGTGATGGCCGCTTACGACAGCATGGGTTCCAACCTGTATGACGAGGTCAAGCCGCTGGCCGAGCTGGAGCGGTGGATCATCGCCCAGGATCAGGCCGGCGCGGCGCGGATAGCCGATATCGTGGTGATTGCCGGGGTCAGCTCGGCCTATTGGGAGCAGAGCGCCGGCCTGCGTAAGCTCTTCAACCAGGGCCGCTGGGCGGATCAGCCGCTGGTGCTGAACGGCATAGACGGGCATACCGGTTGGGCCAACAACGCCATGCTCAGGCGCCTGCAGATCGACGCCGCGCTGGTGCAAAGCCTGCCGGAGAAGGAGCGCAACTATATCGGCCACGGCGCCGACTTCACGCCCAATGGCTACCTGGCGGAAAACGGTTGGGACCGGGTGCGCAGCCAGCTGCCCGAACCCACCGAGGCCATGATGCTGAAGGCCGCCCGCGAGGCGGTACGGGTCAACAACCAGGTCGGCGTCACCGCCTGGATGGACGCGGCGGCCAACGCCGGCAGCGGTGATGCGCTGTTCGAATTGCGCCCCACCGAGAAGGATGTCGGCGTACTGCCGCTGTACCGCAAGCTGGCCGAGAATGGCGAGCTCAGCGCCCACGTCGCCGCCCTGCTGATCACCCATCCACAGAGCAAGCCGGCCGATCTGGAGGTGCTGGCCAAGGTCATGCAGCAATTCCAGGGCGTGCCGAACCTGAGCTTCCCCGGCATCAAGATCTTCGCCGACGGCGTGATGGAGTTCCCCGGGCAGACCGCCGCGGTGATCGACCCGTTCAAGAACAGCCTCAAGCGCGGCGAACTGCTGATCGACCCGCAGAATTTCGGCAAACTGGCGGTGGCGGCTGAACGGCGCGGCTGGATCATGCACGTGCATGCGGTCGGCGACCGTGCGGTGCGCGAAGCGCTAAATGGCTTCGAGTATGCCCGCTCGCTCGAGCCGGCTGTGGTGCCGCATAGCATCAGCCACCTGCAGCTGGTCAATCCCAAGGAGTTTCCGCGCTTCAAGCAGCTCGGCGTGATCGCCTCCATGCAGCTGCTCTGGGCTACCGCCGAGACTTACACGGAAGAGCTGGTCAAACCCTATGTCAGCGCCGCCGCTTACCAGTACCAATACCCGGCGCGTTCGCTGCATAAAGCCGGCGCGACCCTAGCCGGGGCCAGCGATTGGCCGGTGTCCAGCCCCAACCCGTGGAACGCCATCGCCCAGGCCAGCACTCGCAAGGGCCCGCTGGGCGTACTTAACGCCAAGGAAAGCATCGACCGCGCAAGCATGTTCCAGGCCTACACCCTCAACGCCGCCAAGGCCCTGCGTCTGGAGCAGCAGATCGGTTCCCTGGCCCCCGGCAAGCAGGCCGACCTGATAGTGCTCGACCGCGATGTGTTCGAGGTCAGCGATGAGGAGCTGTTCGATACCCAAGTGCTGCAGACCTTCTTCGCCGGCAAAGCGGTGTACAGCGCCGAGCAGAGCAAGACGGTCGCGCGCGCGCAATAAGCCTTTCCCCTGAGCAACATTGTCTGCCCCACCCAGCCGTAGCTGCTCCCCGTTGCTGCTGGGGCCGGGCGGAGCCTTGGCCAGCAGTAGCCCTATACCCATAACAATAAGGAAGTCCCTATGCGCGCATCACCCCTGATCACCCTCGCCAGCCTGGCCCTGCTACCCCTGAGCAGCCAGGCGCTGGAGCCGAACGACCAGTTCGCCCTGCTGATCACGCCCAAGCTGGTCAGCGATTACCGCTCCAGCGGCATCTCGCAAACCCTCGGCGATCCGGCCGCCCAACTGGACCTGATGCTCAGCCATGCCAGCGGCGCCTACCTGGGCATCTGGGCCACCAATGTCGAGTACGGCCATGACTGGGAAAACGACGATGACTATGGCATCCGCCATGAGATCGACTACTACGCCGGCTACTACTGGCAGATCAGCGATGTCATCAGCCTGGACGCCATGTACAACAAGTACAGCACCCCGGGCGAAAGCCAGTTCAACGGCAGCGAAGCGATCCTGACCCTGGATGTCTATGGCCTGTACCTGGGCGGCAAGTACTCGCTCGACACCGAGAATGACAAGCTCAACTCGTTTATTGGCTATCACACCCAGCTGCCCTGGGAGCTGGGCCTGGATGTGCGCTTCGAGAATGTCGACTACAAGGACGATATGTTCTTCAACCGCGACTACAGCCAGGCCCGCGAGGACTACAACAGCTTGGACATCAGACTGAGCCGCGACCTGGTCGGCGTGACCTGGGGCCTGAGCTATATAGATAGCGACCTGTCGGATGCCGAGTGCGCGAGCTTTGCCGGCTACGACGACCTGTGCGGCGCCACCCTGGTGGCCAGCGCCAGCAAGACCTTCTGACGGCTGTTGAACCCACCTGGGTGTTTCAAGCGAACTCAAGACAAGGACAACCCATGAAGCTTCCACGCAGCAGCGTCCTGCTCGCCGCCTTCAGCCTGTGGGCCCTCTCGGGCCAGGTGGCGGCCCAGGCCGTGGTGAATATCTATAACTGGACCGACTATATAGCCGAGAACACCTTGGCGGACTTCCAGCAGGCGACGGGCATCAAGCCTGTGTATGACGTGTTCGATTCCAATGAAACCCTGGAAGGCAAGCTGCTGGCGGGCAACAGCGGTTATGACCTGGTGGTGCCGAGCAACCACTTCCTCGGCCGGCAGATCAAGGCCGGGGTGTTCCAGAAGCTGGATATGGCGCGCCTGCCCAATTGGGGCAACCTCGACCCGGGCCTGCTCGCTCGCCTGCAGGTCAACGACCCCGGCAACCAATACGCGGTGCCCTATCTGTGGGGCACCAACGGCATAGGTTACAACGTGGCCAAGATCAAGCAGGTGCTGGGCATCGACAAGATCGACTCCTGGGCCGTGCTGTTCGAACCGGAGAACCTGCAGAAGCTGCAGAGCTGTGGCGTGTCCTTGCTGGACTCGGCGGACGAGATCTATCCGGCCATGCTCAACTACCTGGCGCTGGACCCCAACAGCACGCGGATCGAGGACTACAAGGCGGCCGAGGCCAAGCTCAAGGCCTTGCGCCCCTATATCGGCTACTTCCACTCCTCGCGCTATATCAGCGACCTGGCCAACGGCAATACCTGCATCGCCTTCGGCTATTCCGGCGACGTGTTCCAGGCCATGAGCCGCGCCGAGGAGGCCGGCAATGGCATCGAGATCGCCTACGTGGTGCCGCGCGAAGGCGGCAACCTGTGGTTCGATATGCTGGGCATCCCGGCCGACGCGCAGAACGTCGAACAGGCCCATGCCTTTATCGACTACCTGCTGCGTCCGCAGGTGGTGGCCGAGATCAGCGAGTATGTCGGCTATGCCAACGCCAATAGCCAGGCGGATGCGCTGATGGATCGAGCGATCCGCCACAACCCCTCGATCTACCCGCCGCCCGAGGTGCAGGCCAAGCTGTATATCTCCTCGGAACCGCCGGCGAAAATCATGCGCTGGATGACCCGCTCGTGGAACCGGTTAAAATCCGGGCGCTAACACCCAGGGCGACGGCCGTCGGCGTGCTTGTTCGAGCGCCCAAGGCCTTGACTTGCGCGCCTGTCGCCTCTGGCGCGGCAGGGGCGGGCGACCTGTCGGGCGGGGGCGCTTGGCCTTAGCGCCGACGGGGGCGGAGGTGCTAGGATACGCATCCGTTTTACTGGCGGCCGCGTCTGCTGAGGCGTCCAACCATCACTACGCAGTTTCTTCGGCTTTTTTCGGCTGCGTGGCTAGGGTCTGGATGCACCTGCCGGCGTGTCGCATTGCAGAGATAGCCGTCCTCCATGTTTGGTTCCCACGACGACAAGAAGACCCCCGCCGCGAATACAGCGCCTGCTACCGAGAAGCCCGCCGAGAAGAAAGATCTGTTCGGCTGGCTGCGCAAAAAGCCGCAAGCGCCCGCTAGCAATCAGTCGGTGCCGACTCCAGCGGTCGAAGCGCCTGCTCCCGTGCAAGCCGCTGCGCCTGCCGCCGAACCGCTAGCGCCAGTCGCCGCCCCCGCCCCAGCAGTGGCGGAAGTGCCCGCCGTGCAGCCCGCGATCAGCGCGCCAGGGTCTGTTAGCGAAGCACCACTGGCCGTTGCGCCCGCGCCCGCGCCTGTGGCGCCTGCACCTGCAACTCAGGCTGAGGCCGGCGAAGCCAGTGCGGCGCCGCGGCCTTCGCGTTTTCGCATCAATGCCGGCAGCGAAGTGCTGCATGCCCATGTCGAGCTGCCGCCGCTGTTCGAGGAGCCTGTGCTTGCGCCAGCCCCCGCCGCGATGCCCAGCAGCGCAGCGCAGAGCGCCGAAGAAGCCCGCGCGGGTTTTCTCGAACGCCTCAAGCAGGGCCTGGCGAAGACCAGCGCCAGCCTGGGCGAAGGCATGGCCAGCCTGTTTCTCGGCAAGAAGGTCATCGATGACGAGCTGCTGGAAGACATCGAAACCCGTTTGCTGACCGCCGACGTCGGCGTCGAAGCCACCACCGCCATAGTGCAGAACCTGACCAAGCGCGTGGCGCGCAAGGAACTGGCCGACAGCGGCGCGCTGTACAAGGCCCTGCAGGAAGAGCTGTGCACCCTGCTCAAACCGGTCGAGCAGCCGCTGCAGATCGATAGCGGCAAGCAGCCCTATGTGATTCTGGTGGTGGGGGTTAACGGTGCGGGCAAGACCACCACCATCGGCAAACTGGCGAAGAAGCTGCAGCAGGACGGCAAGAAAGTCATGCTGGCCGCCGGCGACACCTTCCGCGCCGCCGCGGTGGAGCAGTTGCAGGTGTGGGGCGAGCGCAACCAGATTTCGGTGATCGCCCAGCACACCGGCGCCGACTCGGCCTCGGTGATCTTCGATGCGGTGCAGGCGGCCAAGGCGCGCGGCATGGACGTGCTGATCGCCGACACGGCCGGGCGCTTGCACACCAAAGACAACCTGATGGAAGAGCTGAAGAAGGTCCGCCGGGTGATCGGCAAGCTGGATGAGACCGCGCCCCACGAAGTGCTGCTGGTGCTGGACGCCGGCACCGGGCAGAACGCCATCAACCAGGCCAAACAGTTCAACCAGACGGTCAACCTCACCGGCCTGGCCCTGACCAAGCTGGACGGCACCGCCAAGGGCGGGGTGATCTTCGCCCTGGCCAAGCAATTTGCCTTGCCGATTCGCTATATAGGGGTGGGCGAGGGGATCGACGATCTGCGCACCTTCGAGGCCGAGGCCTTTGTCCAGGCGCTATTCGCTACCCGGGGGCACTGATGATCAAGTTCGAGCAGGTCGGCAAACGCTACCCCAACGGCCATATCGGGCTGCACGAGCTGAGTTTCCGCGTGCGCCGGGGCGAGTTCCTGTTCGTCACCGGCCACTCCGGCGCCGGCAAGAGCACCCTGTTGCGCCTGCTGCTGGCGATGGAGCGACCGACCAGCGGCAAGCTGCTGCTGGCCGGCCAGGACCTGTCGCAGATCACCAATGCACAGATTCCCTACCTGCGCCGGCAGATCGGCGTGGTGTTCCAGAACCACCAGCTGCTGTTCGACCGCAGCGTGTTCGACAACGTCGCCCTGCCGCTGCAGATACTCGGCATGTCCAAGGCGGAGATCGGTCAGCGCGTCGGTAGTGCCCTGGAGCGCGTGTCGTTGTCGGACAAGGCCGAGCAGTTTCCCGGCGACCTCTCCACCGGCCAGCAACAGCGCGTCGGCATCGCCCGCGCCGTGGTGCATCAGCCGGCCCTGCTGCTGGCCGATGAACCGACCGGTAACCTCGACCCGCGTCTGGCCGCTGAAATCATGGGTGTATTCGAAGATATCAACCGCCTCGGCACCAGCGTGCTGATCGCCAGCCACGATTTGGCGCTGATCGCGCGCATGCGCCACCGCATGCTGACCCTGCAACGTGGCCGCCTGATCGGCGACGGGGAGGCCGTATGAGCGCCACCCGCATGCCGCCACCGCAGCCGGCGCAACGAGTCGGTGCCGCGCCGAAGAAAGCCGAGGCACCGAGCCCGGATGACGGCCCGGACCTGCGCAGCCAGTTGCATGCCTGGCTGGAGAACCATCGCGCCAGCCTAGTCGACAGTCTGCGCCGTTTGGTCAAGCAGCCGATCGGCAGCTTCTTCACCTGCCTGGTGATGGCCGTGGCCCTGAGCCTGCCCATGGGCCTGGCCCTGCTGCTGGATAACGTCGAGCGCCTGGGCGTGTCCTGGCAGCGCGCGGCGCAGATTTCCCTGTTCCTGCAGATCGACGCGACCGAGGCCCAGGGCCAGGCGCTGCGCGAGCAGATCGCCGCCATGGAGGATGTCAGCGAGGCCGAGTGGATCAGCCGCGAGCGCGCGCTGGAGGAATTCCAGCAGCAGTCCGGCCTCGGCGAGGCGCTCAAGGAGTTGCCGAATAACCCGCTGCCGGGCGTGGTGGTGGTGACACCGCAGGAAGTCGACAAGGTCGCCCTGGAAGCCTTGCGCCTGCGCCTGGCGGAGCTGCCCCAGGTGCAGCAGGCGCAGCTCGATCTGCTCTGGGTCGAGCGCCTCAGCGCCATGCTCAAGCTGGGCGAGCGTTTCGTCTTCGGCCTGACCCTGCTGCTGATCATGGCGCTGCTGCTGGTGATAGGTAACACCATCCGCCTGCATATCGAGAACCGCCGCACCGAGATCGAGGTGATCAAGTTGGTCGGCGGCACCGACAGCTATGTACGCCGGCCCTTCCTCTATATGGGCACTCTCTATGGCCTGGGCGCCGGGCTGCTGGCCTGGCTGGTGCTGGCCTATGGCCTGGGCTGGTTGAACGGCGCGGTGGTGCGCCTGGCCGGGCTGTATGGCAGTGACTTCGCCCTGGGCGGCGTGCCGCTGGCCGATGGTCTGTCCCTGCTGCTCGGCGCCCTATTGTTGGGCTATATTGGCGCCTGGCTGGCTGTCGCTCGTCACCTGAACGAGCTTGCTCCTAGGTAAGTTATTGTTTTTATTGATATTGACTATGTGTAACGGAACTTGTACAGACGTTCCTAGTCGTATGGCTCAGTGCTACACTGCGATCGATTCGTAAGTCGGAGGATTCAGATGTCCACTTCTTTGCAACCTGTTCATGCTCTGGTTCCGGGTGCCAACCTGGAGGCATACGTGCATGCGGTAAACGGCATCCCGCTGTTGACCCCCGAGCAGGAACGCGAACTGGCGGAAAGCCTCTTCTACCAGCAAGACCTCGAAGCCGCCCGGCAGATGGTGCTGGCTCACCTGCGTTTCGTCGTGCATATCGCCCGCAGCTACTCGGGTTACGGCCTGGCCCAGGCCGACCTGATTCAGGAAGGCAACGTCGGCCTGATGAAGGCGGTCAAGCGTTTCAACCCGGAAATGGGCGTGCGCCTGGTGTCCTTCGCCGTGCACTGGATTCGCGCCGAGATCCACGAATTCATCCTGCGCAACTGGCGCATCGTCAAAGTCGCCACCACCAAGGCGCAGCGCAAGCTGTTCTTCAACCTGCGCAGCCAGAAGAAGCGTCTGGCCTGGCTGAACAACGATGAAGTGCACGCCGTGGCCGAGAGCCTGGGCGTCGAGCCGCGTGAAGTGCGCGAGATGGAAAGCCGCTTGACCGGCCATGACATGGCCTTCGACCCGGCCGCCGAGGCGGATGACGAAAGCGCCTTCCAGTCGCCGGCGCATTATCTGGAAGACCACCGCTACGACCCGGCGCGCCAGCTGGAAGATGCGGACTGGAGCGACAGCGCCAATGCCAATCTGCACGAAGCCCTGGAAGGCCTCGACGAGCGCAGTCGCGATATCCTCTACCAGCGCTGGCTGGCCGAGGAGAAGTCCACGCTGCATGACCTGGCGGCCAAGTACAAGGTTTCCGCCGAGCGCATTCGCCAGCTGGAAAAGAACGCCATGAACAGGCTCAAGGGCTCGATCATGGCTTAAGCCTGATGCAGTAGAAAGCCGCACCCAGGTGCGGCTTTTTTACGCCTGCCGGAAAGTGCCGGCCGTTATGGCAGCCAGCTCGGCCACCAGGTCGGGCGCTTGGGTTGCAGGCGGTCGAGGTAATGGCTGCCGCCCAGTTGCCACATCTGCTGGCGTATCCAAGCCGCGCGCCTATTGACCCGCGTACCGGGGCGGCTGGCGCTCCAGGCCCGCGGGTTGGGCAGCACGGCGGCCAGCAGGCTGGCCTGCTGGTGTGACAAGTAGGGTGCGCCAACCTTGAAGTGGTGGCGCGCGGCGGCTTCGGCGCCGAAGATGCCGTCGCCCCATTCGACGCTGTTGAGGTACAGCTCAAGAATCCTTTGTTTGGGCAGCAATAATTCGATCAAGCCGGTAAACCAGGCTTCCAGCCCTTTGCGCAGCCAGCTGCGCCCGGACCAGAGAAACAGGTTCTTCGCCACCTGCTGGCTCAGGGTGCTGGCCCCGCGCAGCGAGCCGCCTTGCTGGTTGTGCGCCATGGCGGCCTGGATCGCGGCCACGTCGAAGCCCCAGTGTTCGACGAACTTCTGATCCTCGGCGGCGATCACCGCGATCTTCAGGTTATCCGGCAGCTCCTGCCAGGGCCGCCAGCTGCGTTGCAGGTCGATGGGCTGGCCATAGGCCCAGGATTCGACCTTGCGCTCGGCCATCAGCGCCGTGCCCGGTGGCGGAACCCAGCGCAACAGCAACACCAGCAGCGCCGAGCCGATAGCCAGCCAGAGCAGCAGTTTAAGCAGGCCACGGCTGAGCGAGCGAATGCGGTGGGTCTTGGGTCGAGTCATATGAACTTGGCCGGTACGGGTTAGCGCGCCATTATAGCCAGCCCTGCCCTTATAGCTGGAGTGATGCATGGCTCGTCTGTGGTTGTTGTTGGCCGCTGTGGCCGGTTTTAGCGGAGTTGTCCTGGGCGCCTTTGCCGTCCATGGCCTGAAGAGCCAACTGACGGCCGATTATCTGAGGGTATTTAACACCGGCAGCCACTACCAGTTGCTGCATGCCTTGGCCTTGTTCGGGGTGGGATTGCTGGCGCTGCAGCGGCCGAGTCGCCTGGTCAATGTCGCGGGCGGCTTGTTCGCCCTGGGCATTCTGCTGTTTTCCGGCAGCCTCTATCTGTTGAGTCTGAGCGGCATCGGCGCACTCGGCATTATCACGCCTTTCGGCGGCCTGGCCTTTCTCGGCGGCTGGCTGTGCCTGGGGCTGGCGGCCTGGAAGCTGGGGTAGCTTGGAGTTGTCTGACTCTTGAGTCAGAATGCAGGACGAACGGCGTCCTTTAGCCTTGGTCATAGTCCGTGAGCAGGCTAGAATGCCGACCCTTTCCCCCCAGTTGTGACCGTACCGTCATGCATATTCAGTTAAACGGTGAAGCATTCGAATTGCCCGAGGATGAAACCGTCGCCGGGCTGATCGGCCGTCTGGATCTGGCTGGACGCCGTGTGGCGGTCGAGCTCAACCTGGATATAGTGCCGCGCAGCCAGCACGCCACCACCGCCTTGCGCGAAGGTGATCGGGTTGAAGTGGTGCATGCCATTGGTGGCGGTTAAGGCCAGCCCTGTTCCGCTGAAAGCCCGCCCACTTCACGAGGAATACCCATGAGCCAAGTTCGTAGCGACAAGCCCTTTACCCTGGCTGGCCGTACCTATCAGTCGCGCCTGTTGGTGGGCACCGGCAAGTACAAGGACCTCGAGGAAACCCGCCTGGCCATCGAGGCCTCGGGTGCCGAGATCGTTACGGTGGCGGTGCGCCGGACCAATATCGGGCAGAACCCGGACGAGCCGAACCTGCTGGAGGTGATCAGCCCCGAGCGCTACACCATCCTGCCGAACACCGCCGGCTGCTATGACGCGGTCGAAGCCGTGCGCACCTGCCGCCTGGCCCGCGAGCTGCTGGATGGGCACAAGCTGGTCAAGCTGGAAGTGCTGGCGGACCAGAAGACCCTGTTCCCCAACGTGATCGAAACCCTCAAGGCCGCCGAAGTGCTGGTCAAGGACGGCTTCGACGTGATGGTCTACACCAGCGATGACCCGATCATCGCCCGCGAACTGGCCGCCATGGGCTGTATCGCGGTGATGCCGCTGGCCGGCCTGATCGGCACCGGCCTGGGCATCTGCAACCCCTACAACCTGCGCATCATCCTGGAAGAGGCCACCGTGCCGGTGCTGGTGGATGCCGGCGTGGGCACCGCCTCCGATGCCACCATCGCCATGGAGCTGGGCTGCGAGGCGGTGCTGATGAACAGCGCCATCGCCCATGCGCAGAACCCGATTCTGATGGGCGAAGCGATGAAGCACGCGATCATTGCCGGGCGCATGGCCTATCTGGCTGGGCGCATGCCGAAGAAACTGTATGCCAGCGCCTCCTCGCCGCTGGATGGTCTGATCAGCTAAGCCCGGTCGTGGCCTGGCGGCGACAGAACGGACTCGGCAGGCTTGCCCACTAAGGGTAAACTGCGCGCCCTTTGCGCTGCCCCGAATGGGGCGGCGTGACTCCAGAGCGGCTGCACGAGAACTTTATGAGCGACGAGATCCAGCAAGCAGGCGAGGGCGCCGCCCCGCGTAACCTGCGTACCATCAAGAGCTTTGTGATGCGCGCCGGACGCATGACCGAAGGCCAGCAGCGCGGCCTGGAGCTGGGCTGGCCGAAGTTCGGCCTGCAGCTGGAAGAGGGTCTGCGCGATTTCGACCAGGTGTTCGGCCGCAGCGCGCCGCGCACCTTCGAGATCGGCTTCGGCATGGGCCACTCCACCCTGGAGATGGCCGCCGCCGCCCCCGAGCAGGACTTTATCGGCGTCGAGGTGCACCGGCCCGGCGTCGGTGCCCTGCTCAATGGCCTGATGACGCAGAACCTGGGTAACGTGCGGGTCTACAGCTGCGATGCCCTGGATGTGCTGCGCCAGTGCGTGGCCGACGCCAGCCTGGACCGCCTGCTGCTGTTCTTCCCGGACCCCTGGCACAAGGCCAAGCACAACAAGCGGCGCATCGTGCAGCCGGCTTTCGCCGAGCTGGTGCGGCAGAAGCTGAAGATCGGCGGCGTGCTGCATATGGCCACCGACTGGCAGGCCTACGCCGAACATATGCTGGAGGTGATGAACGTCGCCCCCGGCTACCAGAACCTGGCGGCGGACGGCCAGTACGTGCCGCGCCCGGACGAGCGGCCCATCACCAAATTCGAGAAGCGCGGCGAGCGCCTCGGTCACGGCGTATGGGACCTGAAGTTCCAGCGTAACGCCTGATCAATCTCTACCCGCCGAATCGCTCGGCGCGGCAACGCACAAAAGCGCAAGGACGATGGCAGAAGATCGGACTAATCCGACGCCAGCCAGGACGGCTCCTCACCAAGACGGCAAATAAACCCGGGCTCCGATGCCTGGGTCATAAAAACAGCAGCCCTGCTTTTGGCCAGGCTGCGAGGAGAACGCTGTGTTGAGAACGCTTGCAATTCTGCTGCTGGCTGTCGCGCTACAGGCGCAGGCCAAGGTCGACCCTACCCAGGCGGCGCGCCTGGGCCAGGACCTCACCCCTCTGGGCGGCGAACGTGCCGGCAATGCGGCCGGCAGCATCCCGGCCTGGGATGGCGGTCTGGCCAAGCCGCCCGCCAACTACCAGCCAGGCATGCACCACCCCGATCCCTATGCGGCGGATGTGCCGCTGTACCGGATCGACAGCCAGAACCTGGCCCGGTACCGGGCGCAACTGCCGGCCGGCCTGCAGAAGCTGCTGGAGAGTAACCCCGATTACTTTATGCGGGTGTTCCCCACCCGGCGCAGTGCGGCCGCGCCGCAGCGCATCTATGACGCCACCCGCTTCAATGCGCAGAACGCCGAGCTGATCTCCGGCGGCAATGGCGTTTTCGGCGTCGCCGCGGGGGTGCCGTTCCCGCTGCCGCAGAGCGGCCAGGAAGCCATCTGGAACCACATCATGCGCTACCGCGGCGACCAGATCAGCATGGTCACCAACCAGGCGGCGGTGCTCGCCAATGGTGCCTACAACCTGCTCAAGCTGGAGCGCGACGTCTACTTCCTCTACGGTCGCGAGGGCGTCAGCCCGCAGGACCTGGACAACACCCTGTTCTACTACAAGTACAAGGTGGCCGCCCCGGCCAAGCTGGCGGGCTCGGCGCTGGTGGTGCAGGAAACCCTCGACCAGATCCTGGCGATCCGCAAGGCCTGGCGCTTCAACCGTGGCGAGCGTCGCGTGCGCCGCCTGCCGATGCTGGCCTACGAGACCCTGCAACCGGACACCAACGGCATGGCCACCGCCGACCAGGTCGATGCCTATAACGGCGCGCCGGACCGCTACGAGTGGCAGTTGCTCGGCAAGCAGGAAATGCTGGTGCCCTACAACAGCTACGCGGTGCACCAGAAAGACATCCCCTACGACAGCATCCTCAAGCGCAATACCCTCAACCCCGAGCTGTTGCGCTACGAGTTGCACCGGGTCTGGGTGGTCGAGGCCGACTTGCGCATGGGCTTCAGCCACCCTTATGGCAAGCGGCGTTTCTATCTGGACGAGGACAGCTGGCAGATCCTCGCGGTGGATCTGTATGACCAGCGCGGCGAGCTGAGTGGCCTGCAGGAAAGCCACCCGATCAGCTATTACGATGTGCCGATGTTCGGCAGCACAGTGGAAAGCATCTACGACTTCAAGGGCGGGCGGTACTTCGTCGACGGCCTGGATAACAACGAGCGCATGTACGACTTCAAGGCCCCGCTGACCCCGCGCGACTTCACCCCGCAGGCGCTGCGCCGCGAAGGTAACTGAGGTCTAGCCGAACAGAGAGCCGCCCAATTGGGCGGCTTTTTTACGCTCGTTGGTTGTCACGCCACTCAGTTGCGGTCGGCCAGAATGCCGATGATAAAAAACACCAGCAGCAGCATCGGGGCCAGGGTGAAGTTGTTGAAGTAGCCCAGGCCCTTGGCCATATAGGGCGTGGCGAAGACCAGCAGCAGGCCGTAGCCGATGGCGCAGAGCAGGACGAAGATCAGGGTGCGCAGGAGGAAGTTCATGCTGGCGGTGGAGCGCTGCACCCAGGCGTTGAGGCTGGGGCCGAACAGCACCAGCAGGGTGGCCATGATCGCCAGGGCAATATCGTGGAGGTGGCTGCGGCTCCAGCGCGACAGGGTGACGATCAGGTCGAGTAGCAGATCCATCCGGTTTCCTTAGTCTGGGGGCAGACAGTGTTTCAGGGTAGAAAGTATTGCAGCAGGTCGTTGAGAAACAGCTGGCCTTCGCGGGTGGCGACCAGGCGTGTCGGGTCGGCCAGCATCAGGCCGCGTTGCTGCGCCGCGCGGCGCGCCTCGGCGAGCTGGCTGAGCGGCAGGCCGGTGCGCTGAGTGAACAACTCGCTGGCCACGCCGTCCGTGAGGCGCAGCACATTCATCAGGAATTCGAAGGGCAGCTCATCCACCCCCAGCGCGCGCTCGCCGGCGCTGAAGCGCTTGCCGCTAGCCAGATAGTCCTTGGGCAGACGGGTCTTCCAGCTGCGGCCGATGCTGCCGTCCGGGCGGCTCAACTTGGCATGGGCGCCGGCGCCTATGCCGAGGAAGTCGCCGAAGGTCCAGTAGTTGAGGTTGTGCCGCGCCGCCTTGCCCGCCTGGGCGTAGGCCGAGACTTCGTACTGGCCGTAGCCTTCGGCGGCCAACAGGGCCTGCCCGGCTTCCTGGATGTCCCAGAGGATATCGTCCTCCGGCACCACGGGAGGCTGGTTCCAGAACACCGTATTGGGTTCGACCGTCAGTTGGTACCAGGACAGATGGGTCGGGGCCTGGGCGATGGCGATGCGCAGGTCGCTCAAGGCGTCTTCGATGGACTGTTGCGGCAGGCCGTGCATCAGGTCCAGGTTGAAGTTGTCGAAGCCGGCGGCGCGGGCCATATCGGCAGCGCGCACGGCTTCATCGCCGTCGTGGATACGGCCCAGGGCCTTGAGCTTGTCCGCCTGGAAGCTCTGCACCCCGATCGACAGGCGATTGATGCCCAGGCTGCGGTAGCCCTTGAACTTGGCCTGCTCGAAGGTGCCGGGGTTGGCCTCCAGGGTGATCTCGATATCCGGCGCAAACGGCACGCGCCGCTCGACGCCCTGCAGCAAGCGGCCGAGGGCCTTGGCCGAGAACAGGCTGGGGGTGCCGCCGCCGAAGAAGATCGAGCTTAGCGGCCGGCCATACACCCGGGGCAGGTCTTCATCCAGGTCGGCGAGCAGGGCGTCGACGTACTCCTGTTCCGGCAGCGTTGGCCCGGCGGCGTGGGAGTTGAAGTCGCAATAGGGGCACTTCTTCACGCACCAGGGGATATGGATATAGAGCGCCAGGGGCGGCAGCTCGAAGCCGCAAGCTGCAAGCTGCAAGCGATCCGCGGCGCTTTTACTTGCGGCTTGAGGCTTGCCGCTTGCAGCTGCGTTCATAACCCCAACCGCTGCTTGAGCAGCGCCATGGCGCGGGCGCGGTGGCTCAACTGGTTCTTCTCGGCGGGCGGCAGTTCGGCGCTGGAGCAGTCGCGCTCGGGCACCCAGAACAGCGGGTCGTAGCCGAAGCCCCGCTCGCCTTGGGCGGCATGCAGGATGCGCCCGTGCCACAGGCCTTCGCAGAGGGTCGGCAGGGGATCGTCGGCGTGCCGCAGCAGCGCCAGGCAGCAGACAAACTGCGCGCCGCGCTGCTCGTCGGGTACATCCCGCAAGACCTCGAGCAGCTTGGCGTTATTCGCCGCATCGCCCTGGCCATCGGCATAGCGCGCCGAGTAGATGCCCGGCGCGCCGCCGAGGGCATCCACCGCCAGGCCCGAGTCGTCGGCCAGCGCCGGCAGGCCGGACACCCGGGCGGCGTTACGCGCCTTGAGGATGGCGTTCTCGACAAAGGACAGGCCGGTTTCTTCCGGTTCCACCTCGGAAAACTCGGCTAGCGAACGCACGCGCACCGCAATGCCGAGCATGGCCTGCAGTTCTTTGAGTTTGCCGGCGTTATGGCTGGCCAGTACGAGCTCTTTAAAAGGCATC
>Ga0209343_10000989_pt1 | contig 39241 bp, 34 predicted proteins | sample RifCSPlowO2_02_FD_184026 | JGI IMG/M metagenome (GOLD analysis project Ga0209343, IMG submission 184026) | Groundwater microbial communities from Rifle, Colorado - Rifle CSP2_plank lowO2_0.2 (SPAdes) (version 2) | ecosystem: Environmental > Aquatic > Deep subsurface > Groundwater | place...
TCAGACGATCATTGAAATTATGTCGAGCTTGGCGTTACATCAGTCGCCGAAAACCCAGATTACGCAAGGCACCCCTGCCATGCAGCACTAAACAGTCCACATAATCGAGCGGTCTACATAATCGGCCTTATGTGGAGCGCTACATAAGGCCGATGAGCGGCTATTCGTGGCCAGACCCGCCAACGCAAACGTCAACCAAGCACCGCCGCCAGCCACAGGCGCAAGCGCAAACCGGCTCCAGTGGTGTAGCCGATCTCAACGAAACGTATCTGCCCCTGGCTATCGATGATAAAGTTTGCCGGCACGGCATGAACACCCCACGCAGCGGAAATACGGCCATCCGGATCGTTCAGCACAGGAAAATTTAAACCCTGTTCGCCAAGATATTTCGCCACTTCATCGCGGTTGCCGCTTTGCATCACCACGGTAATGACATTCGGATTGCCGTGAGCGATGGATTCGATGGCACTTTGCTCGGCGCGGCAAACCGCGCACCATGTCGCCCAGAAATACACCAGCACAGGCTGTGCCGGCTTGCCTGGCATGATATTTGGCCTTCCATCAAGCAATGTGCCGCGCAGCATCGGCGCTGCTCCACCGGCAATATCGCGTTGTTGCCAGGCGCGTATGCCCGTTATGAGTGCAACGACCAGCAGAACCTCAAGGGCGCGCCGCAGCCACAGCTTTGATTTTGCCTGCCGGTCGGCCACCCTTACCCGCCCTTATTAAAACGCTCAATTTCCCGCCGGTCGCGCTTGGTCGGTCTGCCCTTAAAATGAAAAGGCTGCGGCTGCGCCTTGAGCAGGGCAGCAATGTTCTCCCGCCGCTGGCTGCTCTCCTCGGTTTCGCGATACAGCTTCTGCGCCTCGGGCGCGGGCCCGCGCTTGTTCGACAGCGCCAGCACATCGACGACGAATTGAACCTGCCCGATGCGGATGTCCAGCCTGTCCCCCAACGTTACCGCCTTGGCCGGTTTGACGCGCGCATCGTTGACCAGCACCTTGCCGGACTCGACCGCATCGGAAGCCAGGGAGCGCGTTTTAAAAAAACGCGCCGCCCATAGCCACTTATCGATGCGGTGTTTTTCGGTGTCGTCGCTGGTGTTCATCTCAATGCGCGGAATGGGTTTGCGGAACGCTGGCCTAATTTTTGATTGGCGCGCCCAAAGTAATTAATTTGGGTCATAGCGAACGGCCATTACCTTGGTCGCCCGCTTTCGACACATCGCAGTCACACGGTATAGCCGCTCAGCTTTCATTGTTTTGGCCCTTCTCTGTCTTTCAAATCTTTTTGCGCCTGAAACCAAGAACCCTTTTTGCCTAGCAGCCTGTCTGACTTGAAGAATCGAAGCGAAGCGGGTCAATAGGCGTTCTATTGAGACTACAAATCACAAAAAAATATTTAATCTTGTCCATCGCGATGTCCTCTCTTAATCAAACTTTCCTGTCCCTTCAGACCGAGCTTTCAGGTGGGAGACTAGCAAAAAATAATTTTTTCCCCAAGCCCCATTCGTCCGTTGGGGATAAGTGTATAGAAAAAGATATGAGCGGTTTAATTGCAGGAACAGAAGGCCTTCAAAAGTTGTAGAAGAATCCCCGCCGCACTTCAACAGATTGCTGAACGTCTCCTTCTGGCATTTAGCGAAGGTTCACATTCCCCCAATGGAGGTGATTTTATATACCTATTTGTTATTTAGTTGTAACAAACAAGTATTTCACAGACATAAACAACATCCCTAGACTGCGCTCCAACAAGTTGTGATGAATTATTTATCCACCTATTGTGCGGAATACAGAAAGGAAGGCAGTCGATGTTTAAACTAATCAAAAATGGCCATTTCGTGACAGATGAATGGAAAACCCTGACCCTCGCGGAGGGCGATACGCCGCAGAACGTCAGGTTGCCTGTGGGGCCGGTGCTGGTGCCGCTGTCGGTTTGGCGGGCGCGCCGCGCAGAGCTGATCCACCGCGAATATGAGCACGGCTGGCCGCTCGGTGTCTGGCTGGCTGCCGAGGAAAGCCCGGAGGCGATCGGTCGTGACATCGACGATTTTACCGTGATTGCCGTCGAATTCGACAAGTTCAGCGATGGGAGGAGTTACTCGACGGCGCGCCTGTTGCGCGAGCGTTACGGTTACAAGGGCGAGCTGCGCGCTATCGGCGATGTGCCGCGCGATAAGCCGGCTTGGCAGCAACAGGTCGGGTTTGACGCCTTCGTGGTGCGCGCCAACCAGAAAGCGGGGGCTGTCCTGTCTGGTTTGTTCGGCTACAACGCGGCTAACCAATCGGATGCCGTGTTTCCTCTCGGTGCGGTGGCCGGTTAAATCGAGGCAAAGCGGCGCTTTCGGGGATGGCCGCTACGCCGCAGGCGAGCCGAAGTGATGTGTCCCGCTAAATAATCAGACCACCACCGGCCCGTGGTAGTCGTCGCCGGTGTCGGCCCGCGTAGCGTTGGCCGATATATTGGCCAGTTGCCGTTCATGGTCTGACTGAACTTGCAGCAGGGTCACAACACAATCCTCAAGATCGTCATACTCCTCGCGACCGGTGCCGAATTGCTCCGCGTCGGAATAGAAAAACTGGCTGCGATAGCGGCCATCCGCAACCTTGCATACGACAAACTGCGCGCCGCGCTCGCTCCAGTAAAGCGTGGGGCACAAGGTCAACTTTTTGGCGGGCACCTTGAGTTGCAGCTCGCTGTCCGCCAATTGCAGCGGAACCAGTTTGGCATAGCGCTTAAGCAACAGGCCCGAAACGAGCTTCTGTTCGGCATCGGTGAAGTCGGGGACGGGCATCGCAGTCTTTCTTCAGTGGTCAGGGTTCATTGCAGATTGGCTGGAGGCGGAAAATCCGCATCAGGTTTGCGCCCAGGGCAGGCCATCAAAGCGCCAGCCGTTGTGGGAGTTGCGGTGGTGCTGCTCATCCAGATCGCCTTCGAAACCGTGCAACACGTTGTACACATCCGTGAGCCCGGCTTTTTCCAGTGCCAGACCGGCATCCACCGAGCGGCGGCCCGAACGGCAGATCAGCACGACCGGGCGATTCAGGCTGGCCGCTTTTTTTACGTGCGCAACGAAGTGCGGATTGAGATCCCATTCCGGCCCATCGACCCATGGAATCAGGATGGAGCCTTTGGGATGGCCGACAAACATGTGCTCCATCTCGCTGCGCACGTCGAGGAACACCGCTTCCGGGTTGGATTGCAGGAAATCGTGGGTTTCCTTGGGGGTAAGGTGCTGCATGGCTGTATTCCTTCTTATCGATCTGTTCCGGATGACGGGATTATAGTGCGCCGTCCGGAGAAAGTGCCAGCCCCTTCTTGATCCCCGCGCTACGTTGCCAGAGTCGCCTCGATCTCGGCAAAGGTCTTGGCGACATCGAAAACCTCCAGCGTCATGCCGAGCTGGCGACCGATCTGGGTGATCGAAAAGATGCCGCGGATCAGCTCATCGCCGTTCGCGTCTGTGTCGATGACGATTGCGTGCTGGCGACCGGAATTTTTCAGCGTGGCGACGATGTGGCCGACCTCGGCATGCAGCACATCGTTAAGCGCAAGCGCTTCGATATTGTCGGACGGCGTCATGCAATCGCGCACCGTCAGGTCGCTGTGCTTTCCCCTGCTTTGCTGGAGAAGCTTGATCGGGCGTTCGCCCATAGTGTCACGCGCAGTGATCAGGCCGAGTATTTCGCCGACAAGATTGTTCACCAGCAGCAGCCGCACTCCGCGCGCCACCATTTTTTGCGTGGCCTGCGCCAGCGTCGCATCGACCGGTATGGTGGCTATCGAGACCTTCTGCAGGTCGGTCATCACCTCGATTGCCGGAGAGTCGGCCTGCACGGGCTTATAGGTGCTGCTTGGGCGATGGTAGCCAGTGCCCGCCTTGAGGCTGCGCAAAGGCAGCGGTTTGTAGTTAGTGCGTACCATTTGTATCCTCCTGTCGCAGTGGTTCAATGATTCCCTAGCCCGGATATTTCATCAGATTGCGGGATGATGGCGAGGCAGTTTGCGGACAGATTCGCGCATCACGCGCCAAGCCAATAGCACGGCCTATTGGCGCGAAGATGCCGCAAAATGTCCGCCAGCGCCCGCAAAGGCCTGCGGTACAAATTGGCTTTCTGCCTTCTGGGCCTGCATCCAAATATCCATGCGGTTCTCCATTAAGTGCGGGCCGGTCTGGTGAAATATCCGTGCTAGTGTGGTGTTGCGCTCTTGGCGATACTTATGGACAACCCATTGTAGGTCGGAGCAGAGACTATTTGCCCGCCAACTGCTCGAGTTTTCCGGCGCGGATCAACTGGCCGTCGAGGCCGGCATCCTTGGCCGACCCGCCGTAGGCCACCGTCATCAGTTGCGAGTAATACACTACCGGCATGGCCAGTTTGGTGCCCTGCTTTTTATTGATCTCGGACTGGTAAACTTCGACATTTGCCTGGCACAGCTGGCAGGGCGTAACGATCATGTCGGCACCGTGATCATAGGCCGATTCGACGATATCGCGAATCTGTTTCTGCGATTTATCCGGCTCGGAAAAGGCCAGCGCGCCGCCGCAGCAGGTCACTTTCTGCTCGTATCCGCCGATCGCTTCGGCCCCCACGGTTTCGATCATTTTGTCAAGGTATTGCGGGTTTTCGAAAGACTCTCCGGCAATGCCGAACGGGCGGTTGGTCTGGCAGCCGACGTAGCCGGCAATTTTCAATCCGTCCAGCGATTTGATCACCGGCGCCTTCATGCCCGCGAAACCGATGTCTTCGATCAGCACCTCGACGATATGGCGCGCCTTGACCGTGCCCTTGAAATTAAGGGCGACTTCCTTGAGCGCCTCATTAGTCTCGGCCATCAGGCTGCCGGATCCGTGCAGCTTCTCGGCCGTCTCGCGGGTGGACAACCAGCAGGCCGGGCAGCCGGAAACCAGATCCTGCCCAGGGAGATGCTGCTCGGTCAGCGCCAGATTGCGTGCGCTGATCGCCAGGCGCGGCAGCAGGCCACCCTCGCCGTAGCCGATCGAGGCGCCGCAGCAGTTCCAATCGGGAATCTCGTTGAGCTGGATGCCCAGCTTCTCGCACATCACTCCGATGGAGGTGGCGAAATTCGACGCCGAAGAACCCTTCTGCGAAGAGCATCCAGGGTAAAACGCATAATTTTTCTTGGCCATATCTGTGTCCTTCTCTCGCCCAATCAGGAAGCATTACCCAGTTTGCGTTCTTCGATTTCGCGGGCCTTGGCAATCATTTTGCGGAAGCCGGCCTTGTCCTTGCATTTGTGCCCGCCCAGAATCTCCATCGGGTTGAGACGCTTGGCCTTTATCAGCCCGATGCCAACGCCCTGCATCGCCAACGAATTCTTTATGCCCTGCACAAAACCATCCTTGAAATACATCGCCAAGGAAAACTTGAGTTCGTTGACCCGCCCGGTCTTCGCCAGATTGTTCCAGAACAGCCGGGCAATTTCGCGGGTCGGCTGGCCTTTCGGCGCCATGCCCTGCCGGTGGGCGTAATGCGCCAGGCCGTGCATGATGTGGGTGATCGGCAGTTTGCGCGGGCAGCGCACTATGCAGTTGTAGCAGGAGGTGCACATCCACATCGAATCGGAGCTCAGCACTTCCTCGCGCTTGCCGGCGCGGATCATCATGAACAGTTTTTGCGGGGTGTGCTGCCAGGCATTGCCCAGCGGGCACGAACCGGCGCACACGCCGCACTGCATGCACATCTTGACCCATTCGCCGTCCTCGACACGTTCCTCGACTTCCCTCAGGAAGTTGTTGTGGTAGGGCGCGACGGCCTGTTTGTTGAAATCGTTCATCGTTGTTTACTCCTTGCGTAGGGCGGGTTTTACCCGCCGTGCCGGGCAGGCTTTGCATAGCCACTCGACTGGGCCGCCAAAATACGGCAACCGGGTCGCTGGTTAAGCCCGGCCTACATGGTTGTCTTAACCAAATCCCTTCATCGGCGACGGCCCCATCTCTACCAGTTGCGCGACGTAGTCGTTGATAAACTTTGCCACGCGCTCGTTATCGGTGATCGCCACTTCAAAGCTGGACACGCGCTCCGGCTCCAGCCCCATCCCGGTCAGCGTGTCGCCGATCTTGCTCATGCGGTAGCCGGCCAGCTCCGACCCCTTGACGAAGTGGCACTGGTAGTCGCCGCCCTTCTTGCAGCCCATCATCATCACGCCGTCGTAGCCGGAATTGAGCGCGTCGGTGATCCAGATGGTATTCACCGAGCCGAGGCAACGCACCGGAATGACGCGCACGAAGGCCGAATAGACGGTGCGCGACAGGCCGGCCATGTCGAGCGCCGGGTAGGCATCGTTCTCGCATGCCAGGATCAGGATGCGCGGCTTTTCCGAGAATTCGTCCGGGATTTCCACAGCCTTGATCTGGTTGCCGACGGTGTCCACCGAATAATTTTCGAACGAGATCACGCGCACCGGGCATGCGCCCATGCAGGTGCCGCAGCGGCGGCAGCGCTGTTCGTTGAATACCGGGAAGCGTTTTTCGTCCTCGTCGATCGCGCCGAACGGGCATTCCACCGTACAGCGTTTACACTGGGTGCAGCCTTCCAGCCGCACGATCGGATAGGAAAGATCGCCGGAGCGCGGGTGGGCAGCACGTCCGAGGCTGGCGTTTTCGGCCGCCTGGATGGCCTTGAGCGCGGCACCGGTTGCATCCTCGGTCGCCTGCAACATATCCATCGGGCGGCGCACCGGCCCGGCGGCGTAGATGCCGGTGCGGCGCGTCTCGTAGGGGAAGCAGATAAAATGCGAATCGGCAAAGCCGTGCTTGAACTGCGGCATATCCGGCCCCTGCCGGTAGGACAGGTTCAGGATGGAAATTTTCTGCATGGCAGACTTTTTCTGCTTGCCCTCTTCCGAGCCGCCGTCGGCTTCGGCAACGACCTTGTCCCAGGCATCGAGATTCACTCCAGCATTAGGTACCTGGCCGGTCGCCAGCACCACCAGATCGGCATCCAACGATGCGTCTTCATCGAGAATCAGATCCCGGAAATTTACCTTGCAACCATCACCGGCTGCTTCGACTCTGTTGGTCTTGCCCTTGGTGAAGATGACGCCCTTCTCCTGCGCACTGCGATAGAAGTCCTCGCCCATACCCGGCACGCGCAGATCCGTGTACAGCACCACGGTGTCGGTATCGGGATTGGCGTCCTTGAAATACATCGCCTGCTTGATGCTGGTGGCGCAGCAGTGGCCGGAGCAATAAGGCAGATGCTGGCCGGTTTCATCGCGCTGCCCGGCGCATTGCAGGAATACCACGGATTTGATTTCCTTGCCGTCGGCGCGCTTGAGCATGCCGCCGTTGGCCGCTTGGGCCAGGGCTTCGAGACCCGCCTGATCGACGACGTTGGCCTGGCCGCCGCCCAGCTCGGGCAATCTGGCGATGTCGTAAGCGGCGAAGCCGGTCGCCTGAATAATGGCGCCTATCGTTTCTTCCGCGACCGCGCCGGACTCCTGCGCCACCTTGACCTTGAAGCGCCCGGGGGCGCCGGTCGTTTCGGCGACAGTCGAATTAAGGTGAACCTTGATGCGCGGATGCGCGCTCACCTTTGCTGCCAGTTCGGCAACGCCGGTATCCTGCGGTTCGGCATAAGGCGCCTTGAACGGCACGCGCTTCCACAATTTGTTTGCCCATCCGCCGAGCTGCGCCTGCTTCTCGACGACCACCACCTCGTAGCCTGCCTCGGCAGCTTCGAATGCGGCAGTGAGGCCGGACATGCCACCGCCGACGACGAGGATGTTTTTCTGCAACGTCGTGTTCGGATTGCCCTGCGGCAGCTTCATCTTTTTCAGTTCGGCGCAACCCATGCGCACATAGTCGTCGGCCATTTCCTGGCGCACTTCGTCATGCTCGCTGCCCTCGGCGACCACCCAGATCACGCCCTCGCGCAGGTTGGCGCGGGTCATCGCGGCGGTCGGGAAATGGAACGCATCGGTCTTGGCGCGGCGCGAGCAGGCGGCGATGCAGACATGCGTCACAGCTTCCTTCTCGATGTCGTCGCGGATCATCTGCACGCCTTCGCTGTTGCACAGGAAGGCATGTTCGCGCACCAGCGCCATCTTGCCTTCCTTCTGCGCGATTTTGCCCAGTTGCGCGATGTCCAGCTTGTCGCCCAGACCGCAGCCCGAGCAGATGTAGGCCGCTGTTTTCATTTCGCTCATGTTCTATCCTCCCCTTCGACAAGCTCAGGGCAGCCGTAGGATGCGGTGACGAAGGAACCGCATCGTTCGCGCAAATTAACCCATCCCCCTCCCAACCTCCCCCTTGAAAGGGGAGGAGCAATCGTTCCTTCCCCTTCAGGGGGAAGGTTGGGATGGGGGTGGGTGATGCGGTTCGCAAGCTCACCACATCCTACCTGCTTTATTTGAAATTCATCTGCCATCATTTCACTCCTTCGGCAGCAGAAGTCTTGTGCACCACCTGGATCGCGCGCAGCGCCGCCGCAGTGGCGCTTTGCACCGAGCGGTTCACGTCGAGCGGGCTGGTCGCGGCACCGGCCCCGCACATGCCCTCACTCAGCGAGCCTTCGATAAAGCCCGACGAATCGAGCAGCAGGTCGTCGGGCAGCTTGATGCCGTTAGTCTCCGGCTCCATGCCGACCGCCAGCACGACCAGGTCATGGGTGGTGGCGTAGCGGTGGTAGCCCTCGGTGTCCACGCCGTGCAACACCGGGTTGCCGTCCTTGTCTTCCGCGATTTTGGCTACTTTGGATTTGACGAAACTGACCGTCGCATCCTGCTGCGCCTTCTGGTAAAAATCCTCGAGGCGGTCTATGACACGGATGTCGATGTAGTAAATCGTCGATTTGCCGGAATCGCCATGCGCCTCGCGCACATAATGGGTCTGTTTCAGCGAAGCCATGCAGCATACGCGCGAGCAATGACGCAAATGGTTTTCGTCGCGCGATCCGGCGCACTGGATGAAGGCGATATCCTTCGCTTCATTGCCGTCGGAGGGGCGCAGCAGCTTGCCGCCGGTCGGGCCGTGCGGATCGGCGAGCCGCTCGAACTCCAGGCTGGTGATCACGTTGGCGAAGCGGCCATAACCGTAAGGCTGAATTTTGGCCGCGTCGTACGGCTTCCAGCCGGTCGCCCAGACGATCGCACCGACCTTCAACTCGACCGTCTCGGCCTGCATGTCGAGGTCGATCGCATCGTATTTGCACGCGGCTCTGGCCTTTTCCGCATCCGCCGTGCCGATGATCGATGGATCGAGCACATAGTGCATCGGATAGGCCATCGAATGCGGCAGATAGGCCGCGCGCGTTTTGCTCAGGCCGTATTCGTAGGGGTTTGGAATCTCCGCCTCGACCGCAGCGGCGCAGGCACCGCAAGCGGTGCAGTTTGTGTTGACATAGCGCGGCGTCAGTTTCAGCGTCACCGTATAGTCGCCGCGCTGTCCGGCCACATTGCTCACCTCGGCCAGGGTCATCACGCGCACGTTGCGGTTGCCCTTGAGGCGGCGCAGGTTGATCTCAAGCCCGCAAGTCGGGTGGCACATTTTGGGGAAATAGCGGCTCATCAGCGCGGTGCGCCCGCCCAGAGTGGCATTGCGCTCGACGAGAATCGCCTGCTTGCCGCATTCGGCGGCTTCCAGCGCCGCCGTCATGCCGCTGATGCCGCCGCCGACGACGAGGATGGTCTGATTGGTTGCGATGGATGGACTCACTCAAGCCTCCAGTGTAGAACGGGTTAACGTGCGAATCTCGAATTGCATCCGCTCCAAGTCGCCGAGGATCCAGGTCGGGACGGCATCCACGCCGGGCGCATCAATACCCGCGACCGAGCCTGGGTTGACCAGCCAGCATTGCCCGCCCTTGACATCGGCCTGCCTTCCGACATGGGCGGAGTGGCTGTGGCCGTGGCAGACCAGGTCGTAATCGCCGGTGCATGCGAACGCTTGCGCGTGATGCGGCATATGGGTCACGAATATGCTGCGCCCGCCGAGTTCCAGCACGGCTTCCTGGCCGTGGTAGGTGAACAGGCCGCCGGTTTTTTCCATCATGCGGTACAGCGCCGCGACATCGCCGATATTGTTGCCATGCACCGCATGGATCGGAATACCGAGCTTGAGGGAAGCGCGCAAGGTATTGACGCCGATCAGGTCGCCGCAGTGAATCACGGCTTGCGCCCCGGAAGCCTGTGCATCCTTGATTGCCGCAACAATTGGGGGGGAGCGGTCATGGCTGTCGGATACGATGCAGATCTTCATGTATTCAGTATGTTGTTATCGCGAGGTTTTTATCGCGAAGGTTCAGTCGCATTAGACAGAATTTGCGTGCATTGTGTCTATAATCATATCGGGTGAGCCCGCGCATAACCCTAATGGGTTGACATGGTAGAATCCGGGCTGGGTTAATATAAGAGAAACCTGATAAACTGATGCATGGCATTCGATTGCCGGATGCATGCTTCGCCAACCTGCCCGATGTGGTTTGCGGGCGTTTTTGCTGGATGCCATGAGTACAAAGATGAAGTTGGCTGAGGAATCGGACAATGCGGCATTCTTCTGGATGCGCGATCCTGAATTGGTGCTTCCCTGCGAGAACGGCGGTACGGACTGCTGCACGCCGCAGAAGCCCCACGTCGGCGATCTCGATGCATTGCTGAACATACATCTGGATACCGCCATCGGATTCACCAAGGCCAGGGCCGGGGTGGTGCGGGTGCTGCTGCCGGATGAGCAGACCCTGCAAATCATAAGCGCGGTCGGGCTGAGCAGGGAAGAGCTTGAGGCCGAGCGCATCGTGGAACTGGCCTGCGAAGACTGTACACGAGGGTCGTTCCGACTCGGCCTTTGCGTCGCCGACACCGAGTTCTGCGAAACTCGGCTCGGCAGCAAGCCGCACCGGCAATTTCACTCGGTGATCTCCATTCCGCTGAAAAGCAGCAATTCCACGGAAACTCTGCTCGGCGTTTTCACCCTGTTTTTCGATACGCCGCAATCCTCCTCCGGCAATGCGTCCAGCATGGCGGCCATTTTCGCCACCCTGCTGAGCGGCCTGCTCGAGCACATCAAGTTCAACCGCGAAGCAAAGCGCGCGGAACTGCTGATCGAGCGGCAGTCCATCGCCAACGAAATCCACGATTCGCTGGCGCAGACGCTGAACTATGCGCGCATGAGCACCACGCTGCTGATCGATGCGGTGCGCAACAGCGACGATTCGGCTAGCAAATATGCGCAAGATATCGACGTAACGCTCGAGATCGGCCAGAGGGCGGTGCGTGCGCTGATCACCGATTTTCGCAGCGAAATGGACCCGGCAGGACTGCTGCACGCATTGCATACGCTGGCCGGACAGTTCCGCCGCAGGCATGGCATCGTGCTCGATTGCTCGATCCGGATCGCCGATCTGGATCTGCCGCTGGAATACGAGATACAGGTTTACCATATCGTGCGCGAGGCGCTTTCCAACATCGCCAAACATTCCAGCGCGAGCCACGCGCGCCTGATCGTCGACCGCCGCTGCGGCTATTACGTGTTCGTGGTGGAAGACAACGGTGTCGGAACGTTCTCCCAGGTGGAGGGTCATTACGGCATCATCATCATGCGCGAGCGAGCCCAGCGCATCGGCGGCGAAATCATGCTGGAAAGCACGAAGGGATTGGGAACCTGCGTACAACTATTTTTCCGGGAACCGGGAACAAACTGGAGGACAGTGCATGGCTGACAAACTGAAAATCGTACTGGTGGACGACCAGAGCCTGTGTCGGCGCGGGCTGAGCGAATTGCTTACACACAGCTACGATTTCAACGTACTGGGCGCGGTCGGCACACTCGACGAACTGCGCCCCCTGCTCAACGAGAAACCCGATCTGCTGGCCATCGATCTGCGCATGAAACCCGTGGATGGACTGGCGATGCTGGAGCAACTCCGCAAGGAGGGCTGCACCACGCCCGCCGTGATGTTGACCATGAGCGATTCGGAAACGGATCTGGGGAATGCGATACGCGCCGGAGTGCGCGGATACCTGCTCAAAGATATGGCGCCGGAAGATGTCGTCGACGCGATCCGCCGCGTAGCCGCAGGCGAACTGGTCGTCGCACCGACCATGACGGTCAAAATGATCGAAATGCTGCGCGGCGATCAACCCGGACAGGAAGCGAAAAATTCGCTCAAACTGCTCACCGACCGCGAGCGCGAAATATTGCAACTGCTGTCGCGCGGCGAGAGCAACAAAGCCATCGCGCAAACCTTGCATATCAGCTACGACACGGTCAAGCAGCATGTCCGCCATATATTGAACAAACTCAACCTGTCCTCGCGGGTGAAGGCGGCTGTCCTGTTCGCCAAAGAACAGGGCACTGCCAGCGAAGATAGCAATTAGAAGCAGGTAAAAAATGCTGCGCAACTGGAATGGGGTGTCGTGCAGTGCTCGAAACCCTCATGTGTTTTTGCCTATGCCGCTTAGCTCCAACCTGTTGCTGCCTGCCGGGGCCGCCCGCTTGATTCCGGCCCAGGCAACCGGGCCATGTACTTCATAAAACCCACCGACCCGCACCCGATCACCCCCGGCAAGGCGGTGTTGCTCGGGCTGCTGTGCCTGATCTGGCTGGGCACGGGTCTGGTCGGGCACGATCCGTGGAAGCCGGACGAAGCGACCAGCTTCGGCTTGATTTACACGATGCTGCAAGGCGGCGGCTGGCTGGTTCCGCTGCTGGCCGGCGAGCCATTCATGGACAAGCCGCCGCTGTTCTACTGGACTGCCGCGCTGTCCGCCAAGCTGTTCGCCCCGCTGTTGCCGCTGCACGACGGCGCGCGCCTTGCCAGCGGCTTCTATGTCGCACTGACCCTACTATTCACCGGCCTTGCCGGGCGCAAGCTGTACGGCGAAAACCGCGGCTGGGCCGCCGCGATCATCCTGATCGGTTGCGTCGGCATGCTGGTACGCGCGCACCAGATGATCACCGACCTCGCGCTGCTTGCCGGTTGCGCGATGCTTCTGTTCGGTTTTGCGCTCAGCCAGGAGCGCGCGCTGCGCGCCGGGGTGCTGATCGGCACCGGCATGGGCATCGGCTTCATGTCCAAGGGTTTTATCGCGCCAATGCTGTTCATTTTCATTGCCGCGCTGCTGCCCACGTTGTTTATCCAGTGGCGGGCGCGCAACTATTTTTTCAGCCTTGGCGTAGCCGCGCTGTGCGCGCTGCCGTGGCTCACCGTATGGCCGCTGCTGCTCTACCTGCACTCGCCGCAACTGTTCGCCGACTGGGCTTGGACGCACAACATCGGCCGCTGGCTGGGTTACGCGATGGGCGGGCCGGGTTGGGAATCGTTTTATTACCTGAAAAACCTGCCGTGGCTGGCGTGGCCCGCTTTCCCGCTGGCGGCATGGACGGTGTGGCAATCGCGCAAACGCTTGGCACAACGCGACGATTTGCATTTGCCGCTAGTCAGTTTCGCGGTGATGCTCGTCGCGCTCAGCTTCGTGCCGCACATCAAGGAAGTGTTTGCGCTGCCGATGCTGCTGCCGATCACCTTGCTCGCCACCGCCTCGCTGTCGTCGCTGAAACGCGGCGCGGCCAACGCGCTGGATTGGTTCGGCCTGATGACTTTCGCGCTGGCCGCCATCGCGATGTGGTGGGGCTGGGCGGGTCTGCTACTCGACAACCGCGCCAAGATCACGAGCTGGCTGAAGGATTACCAGCCCGGCTTCGACCCGGATTTCCAGGCCACACCATTCGTCATCGCCATGGCCGCCACCCTGCTGTGGCTGGTGCTGGTATGGCGCGTCGGCCGCTCGATGCGCCGCGCCGTCACCAACTGGGCGGCAGGCATCACGCTGGTGTGGATTCTCGCGATGACGCTGTGGCTGCCGTGGCTGGATAGCGGCAAAAGCTACCGCAGCATGGTCGCCTCGCTGAAACGGGCCATGCCGCAACATTATCATTGCATCGGGCGCGATTACCTCGGAGAAGGGCAGCGCGCCATGCTGCATTATTTCGGCGACCTCGTCACCCAGCCCGACCGCAACGAGCGCTGCGAACTGCGCCTGATTCAGGGCGACCGGCTATCCAGGCCGCTGCTCGACGAAACGCGCTGGGAAAAAATCTGGGAAGGCAGCCGCAAGGGCGAGCATTACAGGATGTACCGGAGGGTTGCGAGCAGCGAAGGAAAAAAATCTGGGTGGTAGCCGTTGCGCGAGCTGGAATTTCTAGAGCGCCGCGACGGAAACATAACTGGTTACCGCTTGGCTTGCAGCATAGCTAACGGTATCGGCCCTTTGCGCCGAAGGCGTATATTGCTTGCCCGCCACCTGCGCAAAACGGTCGGCGACCTCGAACACTGCGGATAACGCGCCCGACCGATCGTTCTGGAAAATTTCCCCCAACTGCTTGTCGTTGACGGAAAACATGCCGTCGGCCTGGCGCGAAACCCCCACTTTCTGCAAGGCGGGAAGCGCATTCCCGCCGTCTCTGTCCACTGCCTTGCGCACACTGTCCACAGCCTGCCCAAGCTTGCTGTCGGCATTGGGAGCGCTCTGCTTCGACGCCAACCTGCTGACGCTCTCCTTGAGCGAATTGATGGATTGCACAAAGCCCTGCACGACGACCTGAAGATCTTGAAAATTGGGCGGCATGCTTAAATTCCTGAGCGACTGCGCCTTGCTTTGCAAATCGGAGAGGGAGGACTGAAATTGCCCGAATACGCTGAACTGCGCGATGACGCCGCTTTCCTTGGGTTGCAAATTAGCAGCCGGGCTCCGCGCGTCAATTTCAGCCTGAAACTGGCTGGCTTGAATGCCGATGAAACTAGGCGACAGACTGATGCTGGAGATAGCCATAACCCTTTCCTTGTTATGGTTTTCACCATACGCTTTTTTTCGATAAAAATCAATGGTGATAGAAGGTTAAGCAAAGGAGCATGGGTGCGGTGCGCGCCTTGCGAGTTGTATCGGAAGACAGAGAAGGGATAAGTGGGAAGGGCTGCGCGGCCCAAAAATGATGTGCGCGCAGCTCTGTAGCCTGGATGGAGCGAAGCGAAATCCGGGTTCAGGTTACAACCCGACCCCCCGGATTTCATTGCATTTCATCCGTGCTTTGCTGCACCAAAAGTCTCAGGCAGGGTGCAATAAGCGTAGCGCATTGCACCGGATGAAACGCATGCGGCGCAATGCCCGTTGGTAATTGCGCCCTACGGTTACTGCCGTTGCAGCAAATTGACGGTGAAGAAATAAATGCCGCCCGGATGCCAGGCGCAACGGTAATCAGGCATGGCGGCAGTATGCAGGAATTTTCATCCGGCGCATTGCGCCGGATGTTTATGTTGTGCGCCTTACGCGGGTTGCACCAGTTTACGCATTGAAGTGGTTTAAAGGCTCCATGCTCAAATTCTCCGAATCATTTCCCGCCGTGTTTTTTCAAGCGATCATTGTGGCGGGTCATGCGGCCAATAATTCCTTTGGCTTGACGCTTTTCTCGATCTCCTTGCCTACTGCCGCCTGTGCCACTTTTACGTCATAGCAGCTTTGCAGGCTCATCCAGAAATCCGGCGTGCTGCCAAAGAATCGAGCGAGGCGCAGAGCGGTATCGGCAGTGATGCCGCGCTGTTCATTGAGAATTGCGGTGATGCGATTAGCGGGCACACCCAGCGCCTTGGCAAAAGCATTGGCGGACAGGTTCAATTCCTCCAGCTCGCCCTTGAGTATTTCTCCTGGGTGGATTGCGCGCATCTGGTTGGCCATGTTTATTCTCCTTTAGTGGTAATCGACGATTTCCACATTGTAAGCATCCGCATCTTCCCACTCGAAGCATATGCGCCATTGTTGATTGACGCGGATGCTGTATTGCCCGGCTCGATCCCCGCCCAGCGCTTCAAAGCGGTTACTCGGCAAAGCCATCAAGTCGTTAATGCTCTTTGCGTTGTCCAGTATTTCGAGCCTTCTTTCTGCCTGAGCCGCACAGGATTCGAATTTCCGGACTCGCTTTCCGTGGTAAAGCGCTTCTGTATTTTTGCAGCGGAAGGATTTAATCACGTCTCAATGTAGAGCGTTTTATGTTGTACGTCAAGCGTAACGATTTGACGGGCTGCGTGCTCAATGCCATTGCGCCGAATATCTTTCACATCTCAACGTAACTTCGGCGTCCCGCAAAACCACATCCCCATTCTGCCCGCGATGCCTCAACTCTGTAGCATGGATGGAGCGAAGCGGAATCCGGGTTCAGGTTACAACCCGGCCCCGGATTTCATTGCATTTCATCCGGGCTACCTTGCTACACCAATCCTACAAAAATCGTGCGCGCAGTTGGTAGGGCGGAAAAGCATAGCGCCTTCCGCCGTATTGCTCAGATGCCGCTCACATCTGGTTTGCCAGATCGAATGCTTTGTACCAATCGACTATGGCTTTGAGTGGTGGCAACGACGATTCAGCCATTGTCGACGCAGATTTTTCACTCGAAATGTCTTCTTGGTCGTGCTCCTGATCATGCGACCCAAAATTTCCATGTAGCTGCAATACTGCAAGATGAGTTCCTATAGCTACAGGAAGCTGTTTTCTCCGCTTGAGTTCTTGAGTCATGTCTTCCAGAGAGGTAAAAGCCGAAGCAGGCTTTAGAACTTTTCCTTCGTCTTTTTTTCATATGTTTCATCAAGTATGTCCTTGCATATCGCTTCAACGGCCTTGCGCATATTGTTCAAAGATTCATTGGGATGGTCGGGTAACAATTCCATAACTTTTGAAAAGTAATGATCAACTTTCAATTGCCGTTTGTGCTTAACTGAAGTAACAACTTCCTTGCTCGATTCACGAAACTTTCGTTTATCCCTCTCCAGTTTGAATTGCGCCTCGGCAGCCTGTCGTGCAGCCAACTCCGCATGCAAGCGCGCCTCTTCCTCGCGCGCGGCCAAGTGTTTCTCATCCGCCACCTTGGAGGTTACGCCTTTGCCGGGCGCAACTTCTGCCGACGCAGCCGCGTCAACAGGAACAGCGACCGCCTCTGTACCCGCAACCGGAGCAACGACACGACGTTTGCGTACTTCCACCTGTAAGGTGCGCACCCGACCTGAGCTATCGCACTTTTTGATCTCCGTCGTTTCGCGACGGATCAGTGTAATTTTCTTGGCCGGTTTTTCAGCACCATACGTTTGGCGCAAATGCTCCAGCAGTTTCGCCTTGTCCTTTTCAGACATCGGATCAGATTCCTGCCTCTTTGCTATCCCCGCCGCATTCAACTGTTCAAGCAGCAAGGCAACCGGCAATCCCAGCTCAGATGCAAACTGCGCTATGTTCAATTTTCCCATGTACTCATGCCCGTGTTTCCATGCTCGTTGTAACTAACTAACGAATGAAATGTACCCCCGGCTGTTTTGGTTTTAATGTTGGGTTATGCGCTGTGCGCTAACCCAACCTACGCTGGCCCCACTGCTTGGTAAGAAAGTTGTAAGTTCGCATAGGCTCTTGAAAGCATGGCTTTACCAATGCATCAAGGCGCTCTTGGATTGAAGTGAGCTTCATACGAACTTCATCATCTTCGCTTCCATGATCCCAATATATTCGCTCGTGCTGCCGCATTTCCGCGAGGTGCTGTGCAAACTCATCTGGCTCCATTGACACTCGACCTTGGCGCTGCCAGTAGTGAGTGCCAAGCATCTGCGCAGAAACAAAAATGGAGTTCAGCACGGCACTGGTATCTACAAAAACTTGTTCCGCCTCTGCGCCGAACGAAGCCATAAACCGATACTTGAGCATCATGAAATCAGCAAAGACGGTTTCTTTTTTTGAGTAGCGTTCGAAAACGATATAACCCCGATCAAGAAGTTGTGAAACTTCCGGCAACTCGTAATCGCCCCTCTTCCGTGTTTTACCTTCGTCTAAATTTGAGAATGGACTGCGGATCATCGCGATTGCATCTTTTATTTCAAAGAACTTTGCTAATACCTGCTCCGCAAGTTCGATTTGGCGCTTGCCGATAAATTCACGCTTCCATGCACCGATTCCAGAAATAATTGCCCAGCACGCCATGATGACAGCGCCTGCTTGTGTCAACGGAATGATTTCACTCATATGGTTTGATGGCTAGCGCAACTTCGGCGTCCCGCACACCACATCCCCATTCTGCCCGCGATGCCTCAACGCATGGTCAATCAGCACCAGCGCCAGCATCGCTTCTGCAATCGGCGTGGCGCGGATACCGACGCAGGGGTCATGGCGGCCTTCGGTAGAGACATCCACCGCCTCGCCCGCCTTGTTAATCGAGTGGCGCGAGAGGCGGATGCTGGAAGTGGGTTTGACGGCGTAGTGCGCGACGATGTCCTGTCCGGTGGAGATGCCGCCGAGGATGCCACCCGCGTTGTTGGATAAAAATCCGTTCGGCGTGAGTTCGTCGCCGTGTTCGCTGCCCTTCTGCGTGACGCAAGCGAAGCCCGCGCCGATCTCGACGGCTTTGACCGCGTTGATGCTCATCAGCGCGTAGGCGATCTCGGCATCGAGGCGGTCGAACACCGGTTCGCCCCAGCCGACCGGGACGTTGTGCGCCACCACCGCGAGCCTCGCGCCGATGGAGTCGCCGGACTTGCGCAGCGCGTCCATGTAATCTTCCAGCGATTGCACCACGTCGGCGTTGGGCGCGAAGAACGGGTTGTGGCCCACGTCGTCCCAGCTCTTGAACGGTACCGCGATCTCGCCGAGCTGCGTGAGGTAGCCGCGCACCGTGACGCCGTATTTCTCCTTCAGCCATTTCTTGGCAACCGCGCCCGCCGCGACGCGCGCCGCAGTCTCGCGCGCCGAGGCGCGCCCGCCGCCGCGATGGTCGCGGATGCCGTATTTCTGCCAGTAGGTATAGTCGGCGTGGCCGGGGCGGAAGGTCTCGGCGATGCTGCCGTAGTCCTTGCTGCGCTGGTCTTCGTTGCGGATCAGCAGCGCGATCGGCGTGCCGGTGGTCTTGCCGTCGAACACGCCGGACAGGATTTCCACGGTGTCCGACTCGCGGCGCTGCGTGACGAAGCGATTCATGCCCGGCTTGCGCCGGTCGAGGTCATGCTGGATGTCGGCCTCGCCTAACGACATGCCCGGCGGGCAACCGTCGACGATGCAGCCGATTGCCGCGCCGTGCGATTCGCCGAACGAAGTCACCGTGAACAACGTGCCGAAGGTATTCCCAGACATAGCAGCCCCGCCGAAAAGATGCACAAATGAAGCGCGCAGTTTAACATAGCGTCCCTCGTGAAATGACTACCCCGAACTTGCAGAAACCATGAACATGCAGAAATTGACACCGGAGCAAATAGAACTCGGCCTGACGAATACAGACCTTTCGGTACGGAAGGAATTTGCCGAGCGCAGGGATTACACGCCGACACCCGCGCAGATCGAGCGCGGGCTGACCGATAAGAGCAACGAAATCAGGGCGCGGTTTGCCGACCGCCATGACTACCGGCCGACGCCCGAACAGATCGAGCGCGGCCTGACCGACCCGGAAGGCGCCGTTCGGATCGTCTTCGCCGGGCGAGAGGACTACACGCCAACACCCGAACAAACGGAGCGCGGCATGAAGGATCCGCACCGTTTCGTCAGGATGCTGTTCGCGCAGCGCATGAACGGGATGCATTGAATAGCGATGCACGATAGATAGACGACGTCATTCCCGCGCAGGCGGGAATCCAGTCAATAAAATAAGTTCTCCGCAACGCGGAGACAAAACCAAAAAAAGCATTTTGGATAGAGTCGCTGGATTCCCGCCTGCGCGGGAATGACGAGTTTGGAGATTTATTTGATGAAAGCCATCCTGATGACCGCCGCCGGCAATGCCGACGTGCTGCAACTGCGCGAGATCGCCAAACCGGAGCTGCCCTCGCCGCACCACCTGCGCGTGAAGCTCGCCGCCGCCGGGGTGAATCCGATCGATACCAAGCTGCGCGCCAACCCCGTCTATCACCCCGATAAACTGCCCGCGATCCTCGGCTGCGACGGCGCGGGCATCGTCGCGGAAACAGGCGGCGCGGTGACGCGCTTCAAGCCCGGCGACGCGGTGTATTTCTGCAACGGCGGGCTGGGCGGGAATCTGGGCGACGAGCCGGGCTGCTATGCCGAATACACTGTGCTGCACGAGGACTACTGCGCGGCCAAGCCCGCCAATCTCTCATTGGAGGACAGCGCCGCGCTGCCGCTGGCGCTGATCACTGCCTGGGAAGCGCTGGTCGAACGCGCCAACCTGCAAGCCGGGCAGACTGTCCTGATCCATGCCGCAGCCGGTGGCGTGGGACATGTCGCCGTGCAGCTCGCCCATCACCTCGGCGCAAATATCGCCGCAACCGTCGGCGACGAAAAGAAGCTCGGGCTGGCGCATGGCCTCGGCGCGGAAAAGATCATCGAATATCGCGAGCAGGACTTCGTGCAGGAAACGCTGGACTGGACGGGCGGCAAGGGCGCGGATGTGGTGTTCGACACGGTGGGCGGCGAGACTTTCCTGCGCTCGCTGAATGCGGTGCGCGTCGGCGGCAAACTGGTCACCCTGCTCTCCACCCCGCTGGCGCTGGCCGATACGCAACTCGCGCGGCTGCGCAACCTGTCGCTGTGCTACGAACTGATGCTCACCCCGCAGGTCATGAACCTGCATGACGAGCGCGTGCGCCAGCGCAAGATACTCGAAGCGGGCGCACGGCTGGTCGAAGCAGGCAGGCTAGGCGTGCTGGTGTCGCACAAACTGCCGCTGGGACAGGCCGCGCTGGCGCACCGCATGATCGAAGCGGGCGGCATGATCGGCAAGATCGTGCTGACCATAGACGACCGCGCGCTTGCTGCACCGTGCGAGGGATGTGGGACATGAACCGCTTATTGATCCGGCTATTCCCGTGTAGGATGGGTTGAGCGTAGCGATACCCATCATCTTCTCAATTTGATTGTTGGGTATCGCTGCGCTCAACCCAACCTACGACTGACTGCAAACAATAGCTTGGCTTTATGCAATTTATCGACACCCATTGCCATCTCGATGCCGCCGAATTCGGCGGCAACCAGGCCGCGCTGGTGCAGGCCGCGCAGACCGCCGGGGTCGGGCGCATCGTCGTGCCCGCGGTGGCGCGCGCCAATTTTGCAGCGGTGCGCCAATTGTGCGAACGATTCCCAAATTGCGCGCCCGCCTACGGCATCCACCCGATGTACGTGGAAAACGCGCAGCCGGAGGATCTGCTCGCGCTGCGCGCTTGTCTGGCGCAGCCTGCGACCGTCGCGGTCGGCGAAATCGGGTTGGATTTTTTCATCGAACCCCACGACCGCGCACGGCAGGAATTTTATTTTTCCATCCAACTGAAACTGGCGCGCGAATTCGAACTGCCGGTGCTGCTGCATATCCGCCGCGCGCAGGACATCGTCCTCAAGCATCTGCGCCAGAACAAAGTGCGCGGCGGCATCGCCCACGCCTTCAGCGGCAGCCGCCAGCAGGCGGAGGAATTCATCAAACTCGGCTTCAAGCTCGGTTTCGGCGGCGCGATGACCCACTCGCGCGCCACGCGCCTGCGCGAGCTCGCCGCGACGCTGCCGCTCGGCAGCATCGTGCTGGAGACCGACGCGCCGGACATCCCGCCAGATTTTCTGCAACGCGGCCAGCCCAACAAGCCGGAGTATTTGTCGCGTATCGCGCAGACGCTGGCGGAATTACGCGGCATTTCTCTGCAAGAAATCGCGCGCATCACCACGGAGAACGCACTGTCCGCGCTCCCCGGACTCAGACCAAAATGAACCAGAATCAAATTCAAGCCACAGAGAACACAGAGAATGCCAAGCCCTATCAGCCTTTCGTGGTTTCGCCCGAAAAAGACAAAATGAGCTTCTCTCCAAAGCCGTTTTTTCTCTGTGACCTCTGTGGCTAACTGCTTTTTCCAGAATAAACATGCCGCTTTCCCATCTCGATATCGATCATGAGCGCCGCTTCGGCGGCGTCGACCGCCTGTATGGCGAGGGCACGCGCATGGCGCTGCATCGCAGCCGCGTGGCGGTGGTGGGCGTCGGCGGCGTCGGCTCCTGGGCGGTCGAGGCGCTGGCGCGCAGCGGCATCGGACAGATCACGCTGATCGACTTTGATCATGTCGCCGCATCCAACATGAACCGGCAGATCCATGCGCTGGGCAGCACGCTCGGCGCGGCGAAAGTGGCGGTGCTGGAAGCGCGCATCCGCGACATCAATCCCGGCTGCAAGGTGAATGCCGTCGACGATTTCCTGACCGAAGAAAATATGCGCGACCTGATTCCGCAAGGCGCGTTCGACGCCGTCATCGACGCCTGCGACAGCGCCCGCACCAAGGCGGCCTTGATCGCGCATGCCCGGCACAACAAAACCCGGCTCGTGGTGTGCGGCGCGGCGGGTGGAAAAAACAATCCCCTCAATCTGCGCCAATCCGACCTCGGGTTGACCGTCCACGATGCGCTGCTGTCGCGCATCAGGAAGCGGCTAATCAAGGAATTCAATATCCGTCCGCGCAAGAACGGGAAGTTCAACGTGGCCTGCGTGTACCTGGACGAGCCGACCAAGAGGGGCGCCGCCTGCGCCGCAGGCAACCTGAACTGCTCCGGCTACGGGTCGGTGGTGACGGTCACCGCGTCCATGGGGTTCGCCGCAGCGGCATGGTGCATCGACCAGATCGTAGCGCAGCAAAATCCCGCAGATTGAGGCACGGCGCCATTACTCCTCCTTGACCGCTTCCCACGGCTCGACCCCGCCATCGACCGCCTCGAACAATGGGTGTGCCTGCGGCATATCGAGCGCGGCAACCCTTTGGCAAGCTTCCTTGTCGCGTGTTTTCAGCTTGATTTTGAGATGGGCGAGCTCATAGGAGAGCTGCCCGGCGGTAACACCGATACGCTGCGCCTTTCCGCCAGAGAGGATTTTGCTTGCGTCGAAGCGATAACCGCGTCGTGACGCTTCGCGTTGCACTTCGCGCAGATAGGCGCCAATGGCGGCCAGCGGGTCGGCCTGCCGTTTGAAGCGGTCGAGTTGCGGGTGGCTGCGATAACCCCTGGTGTTGCCGGACAAGACCTTTTGCGCGAGCAGGCCCTCGCGCCACAATGCGGTCAGCCCTTTGCCATCGAGATAAACGGGGTGCAGCGACCAGAGGCGCATCGGCTATTTCAGCCAGCCTTTGCGGTAAAAAATCGCGAATGGCACGGCAACCGACAGAACCATCAACAACAAGGCGAACAGATAGCCGTTCGGCCAATGAAGCTCCGGCATGTGCCGGAAGTTCATCCCGTAAATGGAAGCAATCAGGGTGGGCGGCAGCAATGCCACCGAAACCACCGAAAACAGGCGCACGATCTTGTTCTGGTTGACGTTGATGAAGCCGACCGTGGTATTCATCAGGAAGTTGATTTTGTCGAACAGGAACGCGGTATGCCCGTCCAGCGAGTCGATGTCCTGCATGATCTGGCGCGCTTCTTCAAACTGTTCCGGCGCGAGTAGCTTGCTGCGCATCAGGAACGAGACCGCGCGGCGCGTATCCATCAGGTTGCGGCGGATGCGCCCGTTCAAATGTTCCGCGTGGGCGATGTTGGCCAGCACCGCACCGGCCTGTTTATCGCTGAGCGTGTTGTTGAGCACCGTATCGCTGATTTCGCCGAGATCGGCGTAAGCCTCCTCCAGCGCATCGGCGGAAAACTCCACATCGGAACCGTACAGATCGACCAAGACATCGAGACTGTCCGCCACCAGGTCGGGCTGTCCGTGCGAGTGCAGGCGGAAGTGCTGGAATACCGGCGTGTCTTCGTCGTGCATGCTGAACAGCACGTTATCGGACAGCACGAAGGCGACGATGACGCTGCGCGAATCGCTTTCCTTGCCGAGCAGAAAATCCGAACGCAGATGCAGCCTGCCTTCCTCCTCGTAGAACCGCGCGCTCGCTTCGATGTCGCGCAAATGCTCCGGCTGCGGCAAGATCAGCGAAAAAGCCTTGCCCACCCATTCGCGTTCGCCATCGCCGGGCGCGATGACATCCACCCAGATCGGCTTGCGCACGGCAATCTCATCCGGCTGTATGCCGACCAGGCGGCCGTTTTCCAGCGTAAAAATATTGAGCATGCGGTTGTTTCCGGTTACTTGGTTTCGAGGATGGCGATTATCCGCCACCATAGTTCAAAGGGAAGCGCGCCAGCACCCGGTAATCCGTCAAGCCGTCGCGTGGCACGGAGCGCACCAGCGCAAAATCTTCGGCCTGCCAGCACACCGGCGGCAGCGCGGGCAACGGCGCATCGCTCCAGTGCGCATTGCGCAACAGCGTGACATGCGGCTGGTAAGCGCGCCGGTCGAACTGGAAGCGGTGCGCGTCCAGGCGCCGTCCCAGCGCATCGGCCAGATTCAACAGTTGCGGCGGCACATGGCGCGGCGCAGCATACACGATGTGGTTATGCCCCCAGTAGCGCGCCTCGTCGAAGCACAGCTCGAAACCTTCCACGCTGATCTCCTGCGCCGCCCGTTGCAAAACTTCAAGGCCATACACCGCAACGTCGCCGATGAACACCAGCGTGTTATGCAAAGTCTCGCCGCGCATCGCGCGCCCGCCGCACAGGCGCTCGAGCGGCGCCTGCCATGCGGCCAGCTGCCTGCGCTCGGCGGCCTCGGGCCACAAGGCGAAGAACACGCGCGCGTTCGGGTTGGCGGGAGGATGGTTCATACGACCGGCATTTTATCCGCATGAGCGGCGCGCTGCATAAGAGCCCATGCGCAACGCAGGCCCATGACGCGATTGGATTTCCCCGGCAAAGTGCGCCGGATGCGCCCCTCATGCAATAGGCGACCCGCTCAGCGCAGTTCCTCGATACTCCACAACGCATCGCGCGGGGTGCCGAAACGGGCAGCATGCTGGATCTCGATGCGCGCTTGGCCGTCGAGGCGGCGCGGAATGCCGAGCCGCAGCCTGCCGTTTTCAAGCTGCCACTCCATTACCCGGATCACGCGGCCCGCATTGAGGTCGGCAACAAACGTCGGGGCGATCTCACCTTCCTCGAAGGTGAATTCAGGCCTGCCGAAACGATCAAGCAGCGCCTTGCGCACGCGCTCGTACGTCTGCGCGATCGCCTGGGTATTGTTCGGATCGTCGATGTTGATTGAAAGCCCAACCAGGCTGACGCGCCCGGCCTCGCCCACGAGCGCGAAGCGCTGGCGCTGTTCGATCCCGTCGAGCAGGCGCTGCTCGAAAACGACCATATTTCCCTGGCGCACGCTGCCGCGGAAGCCGGACTCATCGAGGCGCTTGAGCGCGGCGTCGAACCCGGCGCCGGGTTCGACTGCGGCCAGCGCGCCGATGTCGCGCGGCAGCATACCCTGCGTGTCCGCAGCGGCAATTGCGGCGGGGCGCACCGCGCCACGAGCCGGCTTGTCGAATGCATGGGTCCAGAACAGCGACAGGCGATAGGTGTCGTTGAACTGGCCGATGGTCACGTCCCGGTCGTAGGCGGAAGCCTCGATACCGAAAATGTCGGCTCCGGCCGTATAGCGGTAATCGAGGCGCAAGGCGTTGACTTCGACGGTCGCGAGCGCGGCGAGGTCATGTTGCAACTTTTGATAGTTGTAGCTTGCGCTCACGCCATGCGCATTGCGATTCAGCGCGAAAGCAAGCGCGGGCGAGAACTCCTCGACCGCCGAGGCGCCGCCGCTCACGCGGCGCAGCGTGATGCCGGGCGTGAACGAACCGGCCCAGCCGCCCGCATTGAAAGCATGCGTGGCCCCCAGTTGCAACTGCGTGCTGCGCACTTCGTTCGCGCCCGCCACGCGTTCTTCCACCTGCTGCCGGAACAAGCCGAAGTTGCCTGCCCAGTTGCCGGGCAAAGGTTTGGCGAAATTCGCGTTGAGGTTCCAGATCGCACGATCGACGGTCGCATCTTGCTTCTTGAAATCCTGATGGAACATATCGACGCTGCCGCTCAGCCCCGAGATCGAGCCAGCAAAAAACGGCCCCGCCAGATTGGCGCCATAGGTGTTGTTCCTGAGTTGATTGCCGGATTCAAGCGCATCGATGAACTGCTGGGCGCGGGCGCGCAGCGCCAAACCGTCGGCGAAACGCCAGCCTAGATGCGCCTCCCCGGAGCGGCGATCGGGCGCGATCACCGCCCCGGCTGGGCGGAAGTCGCGGTCATAGCGCTCGAAGCGCAGGCGATAGTCGAGCGGATCGGTCGCGGCCTGGCCGGTGAATTGCAGGAATGCGCCGGCGCCGTTGCGATCCTGACCGCTTGCGGGCGTTATTGCGCCGCTGGCGCCGGCCGAACCGTCATGGTCGCCGCGCAGCCCGGCGAATTCGCCTTCGAGGCGCAGGCGTTGCGCGCTCCACTGCCAGGCGTGATCGCCGGTCACGCTGGCGACGGTCTGGTTGCGATCGGGCTTGCCGAGAACCGGATCGGCCTGGCGGGAATTGTGCAGCAGGTTTGCGCTGAAGCGCGTCTGCGCCCCGCTCTCGGCGAGCCATGAAATACCGTTGGTCCAGTCGTCGCCGGCCTGGGCATGGCGCCAGCTTGGCTGGTTGGCGCCGGAGACGAGCAGCACGGATGAGCCGGGCGCCGGCTGCAATTCGAGCTGTGCACCCTTGAGCGAACGCTGCAAGGTGCGGAAACTGAAGTAGGCGAAATAGTCGCCCGCCTCGAAGCGATAGGGAATGGCGCTATCGCCGTTCTCGCGCATCACATTCACCCGTTCCGGCACAAAGCCCAGATCGGGTGCGCGATAGTCCGAATTGTTGGCTACGCCGTAGAACTGGGCGCGCACCATGTCATAGGGCGATAAACGGCGCGACATGTTGACGTTGAACTCGTCGTAATGCTGGCCGCCGGTGAAGCGGTACGGGCCGGCCAGCGGATCGCCGTTCACCCGGTAGGTTTCCAGCCGCAGCGTGTTGCTGCCGTTTAGCTGCCAGTCGTCCAGAAGCCCGTCTGCCCAAGCCTGGCCGACACCGGCGGCCAGCACTGCGAGAGCGAGCGGAAAACGGTGAAGTGCAGGCACGCTCATGATGCCGGTTCGTATACAAGCAGAATGACTTCGTTGTCGCCTTCTAGCCGCCGAAAGCCGCTGCTCGGGTCGTTGAATTCGACTTGCGTGCGCAGCGTGGCCGAGACGCGGCTGACCAACTGTTCGCCCCGAGCGCCTGCCTGCACGTATTGATTGAGCGTCTGGACGCCCTGGATACCCAGCACGCGCAGCTTGGCGTCACGCGGCACGATTGTACCGAGCGAGTCCATCAAGCGCCGCTTGTCGTAGAAATTTTTGGCCAGCAGAGGTTCCAGTTGCTGCGTGTTCCATGCAGAGGCGATCTGCTTTACCGCCGCCTCGACCTTTGCACGCGATACCGGCCGGGCGCTTGCCGCAGCGCGCGCGCCGGGCGGCAGCGCCTGCGTCGCCTGCGGCGTGGAAAGTTGTGGGGTAGCGATACGTTTGAGCTGCCGCACTTCCTGTGCCTGGGCTGGAGGCAAGCATCCAAGCAGCACAGCGAACGCGACGCAGATGGAGTAACTAAGCCTCATGGACTCACCTCGAGCACGAACTGTTGCACGATCCGCCACCGCTGTTCTGGCACAGAATGCCGAACGCGGTCAGGATGCCGGTGCTGCCCAGCGTGCAGGTGTGGCCCGGGGCACCCAGGATGATCAGGTTCGAACTCTGCGAAGCGGCGCTCGAACCCGAGCAGGAGAACTGCGCGCTGCTGTTTGCGCCGAAGGGACTGGCCGTCATGGTATTGCTGCCCGGGGTGACCGACAATCCGACCGAGCCGATGCCGCACTCGCCGCCACAGGCGTAGTTGCCCGTGCTGAAGTTCGTTGCGCACCCGGTCGGCGCCGGCGTCGTGCAGGTGTTGCTCGTGGTCTGGTACGAGCCGGGCGTCCAGGCCGTGCCGACACAAGAATAGGCGCGTACCTGCGTGATGCTGCCGATCTGCCCTGCGGGGCAGGACAGCGTCTGGGTTTCGTTGGGCGGCTGCGAGCCCGGGCAACCGGCAGGCGCCGCGCAGGTGTTGCTCGTGGTCAGCCAGTCGCCCGGCGCCCATGCTGTGCCGACACAGGAATAGGTGCGTAACTGCGTGATGCTGCCGGTCTGCCCTGCGGGGCAGGACAGCGTCTGGGTTTCATTGGGCGGCTGCGAGCCCGGGCAGCCTGTAGCTGGCGGCGCGGCGCAAGTGTTGCTCGTGGTCTGGTATGAGCCGGGCGTCCAGGCCGTGCCGACACAGGAATAGGCGCGTACCTGCGTGATGCTGCCGTTCTGTCCCGCTGGACAGGACAGCGTCTGGGTGTCGCTGGGCGGCTGCGAGCCCGAACAGCCCGCAGGCTGCTGTTCCTGCCCACCCAGCGGATCCGTCGGGTTGAACGGGTTATTGCCGGTGATGTGAAAGACCTGCTCGATTTCGAATATGAATGTATCGCCGAAGGTTTGCTTGAAGTCTATGTAGGGCGGCAGTTTGCCTCCGCCGAACTCGAAAAAGATCGGTTCGATGATCTGCTGCAAGGCGAATCCGCCGCCGACCGTAAGCGCGGTCGCGCCCGCAGCGCCGGACAGGAGGCTGGCGCCCGGAGTGCGTACCGCTGCCGTATCCTCCGTGCCGGAATGGGTCATGGCACGGGGCGTGTCGGCTGGTACGGGTGTCGGTGCCACGGATGCTGCGTTGGTATCGGGCGCAGTCGGCGCCGACCGATCCACTGGCGGCACTCCGCCCGTCCGCACAGGTGCAGGAGCAGGGGTAGGCGCTGGAACCGGTGCATTGAGCGCCTCGGGTAACTCGGGATAGTCGAAGCCGTTACGCGGATTGAAAGGAAAGATTTCTTCCGAAAGCCACGGGATGCGTGACCTGGCGTTCCGGCCTAGCGAATTGTAAGGCTTGCCGGTGAGATTCTGGATCGCTTCCCAGTCGACCAGATCGTCGAAACGTGCAGCGAGATCCTCGTGGTGAAGTATCCGGCCGCTTTGCACACCACGACCGACCTCCCATTCGGGCGCTGCACGCGACGCTTCGGACGGCGTGTCTAGCGCGCGCTGAAGGGCACGGGCGGCGTCGGGATCGCGGCCCTTCATCGGCACGATGCCGCCGGGATCGACCACGACCAGCCGCCATTCATCGCCATCCGCGCCGGTCACCTTGCGAAAAGTGTAATTGTCGTTCTTGCTGTCCAGCCACACGAAGCCCTGATCGTTGAGCTTGTCCATCGCGCGGCGGTAGGCGCTGATCTGGCCGGGTGTCATACCGCCGCCGGGTCTCTGGATGTCGGTCGCGCGCTTGAAATCGGTTGGTGCCTTGTCGGTGACAGTGACGACACCGGTCTCGGCGCCATCGATGCTGCGAATGTCCGTGCCTTCGTACTGGCGATGGATGGTCGGTACTTCGATAACATCGCCGTGGGGGTCGAGGCCTTTGATGACCTTATAGCCGGCATCGTCCAGGGCATCTGCGCCGCCTGTGGTGACCTTGACCACGATGCCGTCGCGCCCCGGAACCTCGTAGACCGTTGTCGTCGAGCCACGTCCGACCTCCTTGCCGAGGGGAAACTGACGTCCGTCCTCCATCACCAACGTCGCCGAGCCATCGGGACGGACGAGGACGGCATCTGCCTGGAGGGGCGGGCCGCGCGCCGGCGGGGGCAGCCCGCTCGCAGGCCGCGGCTCCGCGGTGCCACGCTCCCCGTTCAGTGCGGTGGGACTTTCGTCCAGGTTGGTTCGCCCCGTACCGGTCGGCGCACCGTCGGGTCCGGTAAGAACAGTGGGCGCAGTGGCTTCGGGTCCGGTGCGGATGGTGGGCGCGGTGGCTTCCGGCCCCATGCGGACGGTAGGCGCGGTAGCTTCAGGCCCCATGCGGACAGTGGGCGCAGTGGCCTCTGGCCCGGTACGGATGGCGGGTGCGGCGCCTGCGGTTGCGCCGGTGCCGGTTGCAGCATCACCGGCGCGCGCGGCATCGGTCGCCGCACCGGTCGCGCGCGCCGCATCCGCTGCGGCATCGGCCTTGGCGACCCCGGTGACGACGCGCGCGCCGACGCCGGCCGCGCGCGTTACGGCGACCGCACCGCGCACGGCCAATTCTTCGGCGCCCAGCACCTGCGGGGCGGCCTGGCCAACGATGTTGATGGACTCGCGAATCCCTTTCTCGCCGGAACCCGCCATCTGCTCGGCCTTGCGCCGGAGCAGGGTCTGGATGGCATCAGCCGTGGCCAGGAGCTTGCGCGCCTCTTCGAGGCCCGCCTGATCGTCCGTGCCGTAAAGACGCGCGCCGGATTCGAGCATATCCCGCACGACCCGCATCTTCTCGTCACCGAAGACATCGAGTTCGGCGCCGGTCAGGCGCTCGAGCGCATCCTCGAGCGCTTCGCCGGTCAGGTCGCCGAGTCCGACCACGACGTCGAACAGTCCCTTGACCGCGTCCAGCGCGCCCTTGCCGACCCCGGCCACGTAGCCTTCGAGGACACGGCCCTTGAAGCCTTCCCAACTGCCGTAGGTCGTGCGCGCCTCGGCCGCATAATCGAGCGCGAAGTCGCGCAGCGATTCGCTGTTGATGTCGTTGAAGATGCTGACGTGCTCGGTGCTGGCCGGCGCGCCGCTCGCGGCGCGCGCGGCGCTCGCCGCAGTGCTGTCGACCGCAGCATGATCGACGAGATTGACGGCGCTGGCCGGATCGTTCCCGGTTGTAATCGCTGCACGCCGGATGGCCGATTCCAGGCCGACGGTGCTGGTCGGCCCGATGCCATCGGCGCGATTGGCGGCGTAGGCGCGGTCGAGATCGCGACGGGAGGCGCCGCGGGTCGCTTCCTGCCCTGCAAGAAAGGCCTGCTGGGCATCGACGGTCTTGCGGCGCGTCTGTTCGAGTTGTTCGGCGACCTCGTTGAGACCGTTGCTGCGCGCCTGATCGATGGCGGCGTCGATGGCCCCTATCCGTTCCTCGAAGGCAGCGTTGCCTGCCTCGATCTGCGCCTCCTGGGTGCGCAGTCGACTGGCGAGTTCGGTCGTTTCGGTTATCCTCCGCGCCTCCTCGGCGGCGCGCGGCTCGGCCTGTGCCTTGGTGATCTCGGTTTGCAGGCGCGCCTCGTAGCGCGCGACCTCGTTCTGCTTGGCCGCCAACGCGTCGTCGACCGCAGCCAACTGGCTCTTGAGCGTGCGTGCCCGATCCGCCGCACCGGCCCGTTCGGCCGATGCAAGCTCGGCCGCGAGACTCGCGCGCTGCTCGTCCAGCCCGCGCAGGATGGCGCCATGGTGGACACGCGAAGTTTCGAGCTGGTCGGCCAGCCGCGCGACCTTGCTATCCTCGGCGGCACGCTCGGCGGCGCGCCGCGCCGCTTCGCGATCGGCGACCTTGCGATCGGCTTCCTCGATGTGGGTCGGCGCGCGCGCCGCAGGTTGCGCATTCGGGATGACGCTGGTGTCGCGTGCGCCGCCGCTCTCGTAGAAGCCGCGCTCGGTCTGCGCGGCCTGCGCCGCGCGGCGCTCGAAATCGTCATCGGCCAGCGAACTGCCTTGTGCCATCGCGAAGGTAAAGACGACGGCACAGGCCTGAAGCAGTATCGGGAAGCGGCGCGGGCGCATCATGTCAGTATGGCCTCCCCATGATGGCGCTCGCCCGGGCTTTCATGGCGAGGAGATCCTGGATCTGCATCGCGCCGATCGCCTTGCCGTCCGGCAGCCACAGCCAGTCTTCGGGCGAATTGAAAATGTATGAGGGCAAAACCCGCTCGCGGAAGGCGCGCGCCAGTTCGCGCATCTCCGCCGTGCAGTCCTCGTCTTTCAACTGCGCCGGCGGCACCCCGATATTCCAGTAAACCTGGCATACGCCCGGGCTTGCGATCTTCTCCGGCCCACCATCACCCTCCGGCGGCGGCGGGCGGAAATGGATGTGGCCGCTGACGTTGTAGGTCTCGCGCCTGGGATTGCAGTCAGGAGGCGACCAAGGATGCCAGGCTACGACGCGGCCTTCGATCTTGACGAAGTTCGGCTGGTGCAGCTTCGGCGGCGGGAACGTAAACACGGGGTTCGGCCCGAGCGCCTTGCCGTAATCGACATGTCCCCAGCCGGGCTCGCCGGGCAGGCCGAGGCGCATTGGCGGCGGCGGCTCGGGCGGAAGCTTGACTTTGCCGATGACGGAGGTCGAGCCGGGCGGCACCGTCAGGTGCGACGGCAGGGTGAGAAAAGGCAGGTCAAAGATGAAGATGCTGACCGGCTGCCACGACTTGCAGTTGTTGGTGATGACCAGTGTCGCGTCGAACTGGGAGTCGTAATAACGCTCGCCCCATTCCCAATCGGCAGTGCTCGCGCTCACCCCCGGGCTCTGATCTGCTGGCCGTCTCACACCATCAGGCGTTCTATCCCAGCCCGGGCCGGGGTCGACATCCGGATTCTTGGTCGGATGCAGCGGATCGGCATTGGGGTCGTAGGCGTGGTTGATCCCGGCCGCCGGATCGACGTCCGGGGCGAAGTCGGGTTTGACCTTGTCAGGTGAATAGGCGTCGGCCGAATAGCCGGGCGGCGGGCGCGCGGGCGACCAGTCGGTGGGGGGGGGAGGGGGAATCCATTTGGCGCGCCCTCCCTCGTCAGCGAAGGCGGGGGGCAACAACAACGCGCAGATCACGAAAAACGCAATTCCGCGCGCGCGGCGACCGCAGGACAGCAGCAATTTATTCTGCGCGCCAATAAATGTTCGCCCGGCTCGCTCCCGTCTGCAGGGCTGCATGGGTTCATCGCGACAATGGCAGGCTTGCACAGCCAGCCAGCCCGGATGCACTTCTAAGGACTGGAGATTCGTGGCGCGATCATTCATCACGATTATCGGATGGGGCTGCGGCGTGCGATGGCGGAAAGCATATTGATCAACCTCCGTTTGTAGCTATGATTGGAAGCGTACCGCGCGTGTCGAAGGTGCGAAATACCCCTTAGGGTAGGTGGCCAGACAGCCGATCAGGCCTCGCTCCATGGCGATTGCGACGGCATGGTGCTTGTTCGCAGTGTTGAGTTTGCGGTGTATGTTTTTGATATGGAACTTGATGGTGTTCTGGCTGACGCGATGGATTTGCGCAATCTCCCAGTTCGTCTTGCCTTCCTTGAACCAGCGCAGCACCTCCGTCTCCCTGATGGTGAGCGAAGGGTCGCGGGTATCGACGGGGGTGGATACCGCTTTCAGTCGAGCGATCGCGGTATGCAAGCCGCCAGGCGGCATTTCGTGAAGCGCATGAAAGATGTACAGTGCATTATTCATGATGAGCCCCGTTCCTTCGCCACGGCGCATGCCGTTATGCCCTTGATGCAAGGCACGAAAAGCATAAACACCTTTGCCGCTCAAGTCAACGCGTTTATGCCGCCCGACTCCCGCTGCGCTTGAACGACAGGATTACGAAACGAGAGCTGGTGCATGAATCTGTGGGTGTCCTTATGACCGGCAACCGGATCCGATTCTTTCCGGCAGGTTGATGCAGAATATGGAACCTGCTGAAATTGACTCTAAGGTAAAATGCGCGTCTTGCTCCAAGGAACTCCATGACGGCACGTTTGCGCGAAATCCCCTATAACTACACCTCGTTCTCCGACCGCGAGGTGGTCTTACGCATTCTCGGCGACGAGGCATGGGAGATCATCAATACCTTGCGCGAAGAACGCCGCACCGGTCGTTCGGCGCAGATGTTGTATGAGGTGCTGGGCGATATCTGGGTGCTGGCGCGCAACCCGTATTTGCAGGACGATCTGCTCGCCAACCGCAAGCGCCGCGAGGCGCTGATCGGCGCGCTGCATCACCGCCTGAACGCCATCGAGGCGCGCCGCCGTGAGACCGAAGACGCGGCGGAAGCCGGCGCAGACAATGCCAATCAGGACAGCCGCAACCAGAAGGTAAAGCGCCTGCTCGGACTCGCCGCTGCTGCGATCGACCAGTTTGCCGCCGAATTCGAACAGACCCTGCAATTGCGCAAACGCGCCCTGCGCGTGCTGGGCCGCATCACGCGCCGCGACAACATTCAGTTCGACGGCCTGGCGCGCGTCTCGCATGTGACCGACGCGACCGACTGGCGCGTGGAATACCCGTTCGTGGTGCTGCACCCCGACACCGAAGCGGAGGTTGCGCCGCTGGTGCGCGCCTGCATTTCTCTCAAGCTGACCATCATCCCGCGCGGCGGCGGCACCGGCTACACCGGCGGCGCGGTGCCGCTGGACAAGTTCTCCGCAGTGATCAACACCGAGAAGCTGGATTCGCTCTCCGCGGTAGAGCATCTGGTGCTGCCCGGCCTCTCCGAGCCATACGCGACGATCCGCTGCGGCGCGGGCGCGGTGACGCGGCGCGTGATGGAGGCGGCGGAAGCCAACAAGCTGGTGTTCGCGGTCGATCCGACCTCGGCGGATGCGTCGTGCATCGGCGGCAACGTGTCGATGAACGCGGGCGGAAAAAAGGCGGTGCTGTGGGGCACCGCGCTGGACAACCTCGCCTCGTGGCGCATGGTCACGCCGGACGGCCTGTGGATGGAGGTCGAGCGCCTCAACCACAACCTCGGCAAGATCCACGACACGGAAACCGCCACGTTCCGCATCAGCCGCTACGAGGCGGACGGCAAAACGCCGCACGGCGCACCGGAGCTGCTCAACATCCCCGGCGGCGCGTTCCGCAAGGCCGGGCTGGGCAAGGACGTCACCGACAAATTCCTCTCCGGCCTGCCCGGCATTCAGAAGGAAGGCTGCGACGGCATCATCACCTCGGCGCGCTTCATCCTGCACCACGCCCACGCGCATGTCCGCACGGTATGCCTGGAATTCTTCGGCCAGGTGCGCGAGGCGGTGCCCGCCATCGTCGAGATTACCGCACTGTTCGACAAATGCAGCATCCCCCCTACTCCGTTTTCCGCCTGCCAGGTATTCCTGGCCGGGCTGGAACATCTCGACGAGCGCTATCTCAAGGCGGTGGGCTACGCCACCAAGGCCAGGCGCGGCACCCGTCCGAAGATGGTGCTGATCGCCGATGTGGTGAGCGACGACGCGGATGCCACAGCCGCCGCCTCCTCGGAAATCGTGCGCCTGGCCAACCTGCGCGACGGCGAGGGCTTCATCGCAGTATCCGCCGAGGCGCGCAAGAAATTCTGGCTGGACCGCGCGCGCACCGCCGCGATCGCCAAACACACCAACGCGTTCAAGGTCAACGAGGACGTGGTGATCCCGCTGCCGCGCATGGGCGATTACTGCGACGGTATCGAGCGCATCAACATCGAGTTGTCGCTGAAAAACAAGCTCAAGCTGCTCGGCGCGCTGGACGAATTTTTCGCCGGCGAACTGCCGCTTTATTATCAGGATGACGCACAGCTCGGCGACGCCGAACTGCTCGGCAACCGCCCGCAGGCCGCGCAGCAGATGCTCGCCGAGGCGCGCACGCGCTGGCAGTGGCTGCTGGACAACCTCGATGCACCGCTCGGCGAGGGACTGTATGCTCCCGAGGATAAACAGGATGCGGTTACCGTGTTCGACGCGGTGCAACGCCATCTGCTGCGCGCCTCGTGGAAGCGCGAGGTGCGCGAACCGCTGCGCCAGATGTTCAGCGGCGCGACCTACCAGCCTATCCTCGAGCAGTGCAACGCGATCCACCAGAGCGTGCTGAAAAACCGCGTGTTCGTCGCGTTGCACATGCACGCTGGCGACGGCAACGTGCACACCAATATCCCGGTGAATTCGGACGACTACGAGATGCTGCAACAGGCCTATGCTGCGGTGGATCGCATCATGCGCCTGGCAAAAGACCTCGGCGGAGTGATTTCCGGCGAGCACGGCATCGGCATCACCAAGTTCGATTATCTCGAACCGCAGGAGATCGCCGCGTTCGCCGACTACAAGCAGCGCATCGATCCTGAGGGGCGCTTCAACAAGGGCAAGCTGCTCAAGGGCAGCAACCTGGAACGCGCCTATACGCCGAGCTTCAACTTGATGGAGCTGGAGAGCCTGATCCTGGAAAAGAGCGAGCTGGGCGAGATCGCCGATTCGTTCAAGGACTGCCTGCGCTGCGGCAAATGCAAGCCGGTGTGCAACACCCACGTGCCGCGCGCCAACCTGCTGTATTCGCCGCGCAACAAGATTCTCGCCGCCTCGCTGTTGATCGAAGCGTTCCTGTACGAAGAGCAAACGCGGCGCGGCGTCTCTATCCAGCATTTTGCCGAATTCTGCGATGTCGCCGACCACTGCACGATCTGCCACAAATGCAAGAGCCCCTGCCCGGTGGACATCGACTTCGGCGATGTGTCGGTCGCGATGCGCAACTTCCTGCGCAAACAGGGCAAGAAAAAATTCAACCCGGTGAGCGCAGCCTCGATGCTGTTCCTGACCGCCACCGATCCGACCGTCATCAAGCTGTTGCGCAAGGCGATGATCGAGCTGGGCTACAAGGTGCAGCGCGGCGGCCACCGGATCGCCAAGCGCCTCGGCCTGCTGGGCGGCCAGCTCAAACATCCGCCGGCCACCGTGGGCGGCGCGCCGCTGCTTTTCCCGCCCGGCCATGCGAAGGTGATCCACTTCATCAACAAGCCGATGCCGGGCAACCTGCCCAAGAAAACCTCGCGCGCGCTGCTCGACATCGAGGACCCCAGCATCGTGCCGGTCATCCGCAACCCGCACAAGCTGAACGAGGACTCCGAGGCGGTGTTTTACTTCCCCGGCTGCGGCTCGGAGCGGCTGTTCGGCCAGGTCGGCCTGGCGACGCAGGCGATGCTGTACGAGTTCGGCGCAATCACCGTGCTGCCTCCCGGCTACCTGTGCTGCGGCTATCCGCAAAACGCTTCCGGACAGGGCGACAAAGCCAGCCAGATCGCCACCGACAACCGCGTGCTGTTCCACCGCGTGGCGAACACGCTGAATTACCTCGAGATCAAGACGGTGATCGTGTCGTGCGGCACCTGTATGGATCAGTTGCTGAAGTACCAGTTCGAGAAAATTTTCCCCGGCTGCCGCCTGCTCGACATCCACGAATATTTGCTGGAGAAGGGGGTAAGACTTCAGGGAGTCGAGGGAGTGCGCTTCATGTACCACGACCCTTGCCACTCGCCGATGAAGACCCATGCGCCGCTCAAGGTCGCCTGCGAATTGATGGGGACCGACGTAAAGCTCAATGATCGCTGCTGCGGCGAAGCCGGCAGCTTCGGCGTATCGCTGCCGCAGATCGCGACCCAGGTGCGTTTCCGCAAGGAAGAGGAAATGCGCAAGGGCACCGCCGCGCTGCGCGCCGACGGCTTTGCCGGCGAAGTCAAAATCCTCACCTCCTGCCCGGCCTGCCATCAGGGCTTGTCGCGCTACAACGACGACAGCGGCACCACCTCGGACTACATCGTCATCGAAATGTCCCGCCACCTGCTCGGCCCGGATTGGCTGGAGGATTATGTCAACAAGGCCAATCATGGCGGCATCGAGCGCGTGCTGCTGTAGGGGCGCGATTTATCCCGGAGAGGCTCCCGCTCTCTGCGGGTATCGCGCCGCTGCTTCGCGCCCGGACAGGACGGGGCGCGACAAATCACGCTCCTACTTGACTGGCAAGCGCGCCTCGTGGAAAGTGTCGGCCTGCACCCATATACAACCATGCTGACACTTCCGCTCGAACCGACCGACGACCGCGCCAACCCGCTTTTCAAGGATGCGGCGGGTTGCGCAAAGTGGCTCGGGCAACTGCAATTGACCAATCTGCAACTGGCCCACAGCATGCTTTTCGCCCAGATCAGCGAATTCAACCGCTATCCGGTGCGCGGAATGGAACGGCTGAATACCATGGAGCAGCTGCGCGAAACTGTCGGTTATGTGCAGGACGATTACGCCAAAAAACTTATCGCCAAGCCATTGCCGCTGAACGAAAGCGAGCTGATGGTATTCGTCGCCATCGTGCAGCTCTGGCAGGCCATGGTGCTGGGCTACCAGCGCTGCCTGCAAGGCTACATGAGCGGCGACAAACAGCTCGCAAAACATGGCGCGTTTCTGTGCCAGCGCTGCCTGCTGTATAGCGGGCTGGAAATTTTCGAGCATCTGCGCACCGGCTACGAATTCGACGGCAAGCTGTGGCATCAACTGCATGAGCTGTACGCTTTCGCCGAAGAGCAGAATTTTCAGACGGACGAGGTAAGCGATCCGCTGAACCAGAAATATCCGCGCAGCAGTTGCCGCAGCGTTTATGTGAAAACCCAATTGGCCAGCTATGCGCGCCCCGCCGAGCTGACCCGCTCGCAGTTGCAGCTGCTGGACAACTGGCTGACGCAGTGGAGCAATACGGTGACCATAGAGAGCATCTATACCGTCAGCAAGGGAGAAGCGCCGCCGCTCTCGACGGACCTGGCCGGCACTTACGGCTTGCAGCCGGTCGGACGGGTCGCACATAGTGACACGATGCGCTACCTGGCGACGATGCCATTGAGCAAATTGCTGCGCGTCAAGACTATCCTCCTGCAGCAGGGCCAGACACCGCGGCAACTCAACCTGTGCGAGCACTGCAACAGCAGCGATTGCATCGAGTTCCTCACTTTTTTGCACCAGTGCTGGTGCGAAGACCGCAGCACACGCTTTGGCGAGCGGCGGCCTGTCGCGCAGCACGCGCAGCTCTGCTACAAACCGGAAGGCATTTACGCGCATCTGTCCGGAAAGCCCTTCAGGCAACCGGGGCGCGACACCGCTCCGGGCAATACGGCGCGTAAATCGGCCGAGGCCTTCGGCCAGGTGCTGCAGGACGCGCACAACAAGGAACTGCTGGAAATGGGCTACCCGCTGGAAACCTGGCAATTCCAGAACGAGAGCATATCGGGAGCGCGTCTGGTGCGCGAGGATACGTTCGGCGGGCGGCTAAGCTACAACCAGCTGGTTGCCTTGCATGCCAGCGACGCCGAGACCTTCATGCTGGGCGCCACGGCATGGACGAACGTGACGCGCAGCGGAAAATTGCAGATCGGGGTGCGCTACCTGCCCGGTTCTGCCGAAGCGGTCAGCATGCGCGCCACCGGCGTGAACATGACCGTGTCGGAAAAATACGTTCCGGCATTCCTGCTGCCGGTCGTTGCGGCGATAAACACTCCGGCCAGCCTGATCATTCCGCGCGACTGGTTCCAGACGGATCGCGTGGTAGAAATCCTGCATCAGAACGGCGAGAAAGAGTTTGTTAAATTGGGTTTCAGCGTCGAGCGCGGCATCGATTACGAGCGCGTCAGCTTCACGATAGCCTATTGATGATTCTTCGTTAGTTTCACTGTGTCACAAATTACGTTTAACCGAGCCGCAGCACGGACATCGCTGGAGTTGCCGGGCGATACGGGCGGCGATTATATAGCGAAGCGTGCTGATCGAATCCGGCACATGGCGTTGCGCGCG